>Ga0105107_10000299_pt1 | contig 30225 bp, 30 predicted proteins | sample PPLLaktember2015_6_FD_79335 | JGI IMG/M metagenome (GOLD analysis project Ga0105107, IMG submission 79335) | Freshwater sediment microbial communities from Prairie Pothole Lake near Jamestown, North Dakota, USA - PPLs Lake P8 Core (1) Depth... | ecosystem: Environmental > Aquatic > Freshwater >...
AAGTGCACGGAGTGCGTCGGACATTTCGATCAGGAACAATGTGCAGCTGTGTGCCCGGTGGATTGCTGCGTTCCCAACCCCGAGAAGGTCGAGAGCGAAGAGGTCCTGGTGGCCCGCGCCAAAGAGATGCATCCGGAGAAAGAATTTGCCGAGCTGGGCTCATCCACTTCGCACTTCCGCAAGGGATAACCATACACCGCAGTTCTCTGTGACTGACGAAGGTCGGTCTTCTTCTGTGATGCCGCTGACCGGCTCCGGAAGGAGTTCCGACCTTCGCCGTTGAAAGGCTGGAGGCGGAAATGGGCGTGCAGAAAATCCGGGTCGGTCATCTGGACGACCTCCCTCAGCGTCGTGGCACACTCGTTCACGCAGGAGGGAAGGAGATCGCGGTGTGGCAGGTGGACGGGATGATCTATGCCATCAGCGCGGTGTGTTGCCATCAGCACGTGGCGACGCTCCATGAGGGAATCAGGAATGGTGCGACGGTCGCCTGCCCTCTGCACGGGTGGACGTACACGCTCAACGACGGTAAGGCACTTGTGGGAGACGGAACCCTCCCGACATTCCCTGTTTTCGTGGAACGCGGGGTTGTTTTCATTGAAGTAGATGATGAACGCTAGGGGCACATGTTGACATCGGCGGATGTAAAGCGGCGCGCAAGAGAATTGGGTTTCACCCATGCCGGGGTCGCGAAGGCTGACATACTGGAGAATGAGGCTGCACTGTTCGATGAATGGTGCGGGCGGGGGTATGATGCGACGATGGGTTGGATGCGAAGGCGCGCAGACGAACGCCGCGATGTGCGCACGATCCTCCCGGACGCCCGGTCGGTCATTGTTGTGGCCCTCAACTACGCGGCCCCGCGGGAGCACAGGCCGGAACCCGGCGCCGCACAGATCTCGCAATACGCACGGGGCCTTGATTATCATGAAGTCCTCGGAAGGAAACTCACGGAGCTGATGAACTGGATTTCCGGGGAGGAGCCGGAGGCCGTGGGTAAGTTCTATGTGGACACCGGACCGCTCCTCGAGAAAGCCTGGGCAGTGCGCGCGGGGATCGGGTGGCAGGGAAAACACACCAATATCATCACCCAGGACCAGGGGTCCTGGGTATTTCTCGGTGTACTCCTCACGACGCTTGAACTGGCCCCGGATGTTCCTGCCCTGGACCGGTGCGGGACTTGCACGCGGTGCCTCGATGCATGTCCGACGCAGGCGTTCGTTGCGCCGTATGTGCTTGATGCACGCCGGTGCATTTCGTATCTGACAATTGAACACCGGGGTGAAATCCCGGAGGAACTCGCTGGAGAGTGCGGTGCCTGGGTTTTTGGATGCGATGTGTGCCAGGATGTCTGTCCGTGGAACATCAAGTTCGCCCGGCCGTCGGAGGATGCCGCGTGGGCATCGGGAACAGGTGTGGAGGGGATGACACCTGAAGAGCTTCTCCCGATGACAGAGGAGGAGTTCCAGAAGAAGTTCCGGAAGAGCGCGATTCGCCGCGCACGATGGGAAGGATTCATGCGCAATGTACGCAATGCGGTGAGGAATCTGGCCTCAAAGAGATGACCCCTTGCCCGGCGAACGGGCATCTTATTCAGAACATACAGGAGCGGGTACACTCATGGCATTGCATCACGGATTGATCATCGTCGGCTCCGGTCCTGCGGGCCTTACCGCGGCGCTCTATGCCGCACGAGCGAATTTGAGCCCGATCGTGTTTGAAGGCGTTCAGCCGGGAGGTCAACTGACGATAACGACCGAGGTGGAGAATTTCCCCGGATTCCCTCGAGGGATTCTTGGTCCGGAGTTGATGGAGAGTTTCCGCCAGCAGGCCCAGCGCTTCGGCGCCCAGACCTTCTTCAAGAGCGTTACGCAAGTCGATCTGCGGAACCGCCCCTTCAAAGTGTGGGCCGATGAAGAGGAATTTACCGCCGATGCGATCATTGTTGCGACGGGTGCATCCGCCCGGTTGCTCGGACTGCCGTCGGAAAAGGAGTACATGGGGTACGGGGTTTCTGCGTGCGCAACATGTGATGGCTTCTTCTACAAAGGTCTGGAAGTCGTGGTGATCGGCGGAGGCGATACTGCAGTTGAGGAGGCGACGTTTCTCACGAAGTTTGCGACCAAAGTTACGATCATCCACAGACGCGACGTGCTTCGCGCCTCGAAGATTATGGCGGACAAGGCCGCGAAGAATCCGAAGATTGCTTTCTTGTGGAACTCCGTTGTTGAAGAGGTGCTTGGCAAGAATGAGAACGGCAGAAAGAGCGTCACGGCAGTTCGTGTGAAGAACGTTCGGACCGGGACGACGACCGACCTGAAGACCGATGGTGTGTTCGTAGGCATCGGTCACCAGCCGAACACTGATTTGTTCAAAGGGCAGCTTGAAATGGACGCGGTCGGGTATTTGGTGACGAAGGGAAAGGGGACTGCGACGAATATTGCCGGCATATTTGCAGCAGGCGATGTCGCGGACAGCGTATACCGGCAAGCCATCACCGCCGCCGGATCGGGTTGCCAGGCGGCCATCGACGCTGAGAAGTGGCTTGAGGAGCATACGTAGCCACCGCGACGTCTGGCTTTTCTCCCAGGATTTTTTTGCGAGACCTTCTACCCTGAGTGCAACGCCTTGGTTTCTTCCCAGGCTTCTTTCCGTGGCATTCTATCCTGAGTACGATACCTGGTTCTTTTCCAGGTTTTTCCACTCCGACCTTCCACCCTGACCGCGACATCCTGGTTCCCTCCCGGGTTTTCCTCACAGATCACTTATCCATTCGTGTGCGCCATTTTTGCTGTATTAAGTGCCAATATGACATATCTTGTGACAAGGTTTCAGCATGTTGTGTCATTATGGCTGACATAACATGTCAATAAGTCGTGGTCAAACTGGGGGTTCAGATTACAGTTGTATTAAGTAATTGACAATAAACAACTTAATCGATTTGGCACGGCGATTGAGTTCTTACTCTGCAGACAACGAAAACAGCAAACAAAAGCAACAATAATCACTAAGGAGAACAGGCAATGTTAGTGAAATTCGAACGTATTCCGATGATCCGACCGGTCTGGGATAGCACCACGCGGTTCGAGAACGAGATTGAATCGCTTTTCAATGGCTATGTCACCCCGGACTTCTTCGGCTTAAGAGCGCCGGCCCTGGACCTGGTCGAGCGTCAGAACGAGACCCGCGTTATCATGGAGCTTCCTGGTGTGCAAAAGGAAGATATCAAGATATCGTTGGTGAAGGACTTGTTGACGATCAAGGGGAAACGGAAATCTCAGGGGTTGCCAGAGGGAGCCAAGTGGATCCGGAATGAACGGCAGAGCGGAGAATTCAGCCGCACAATCCAGCTCCCCCATCCTGTCAAGACAGAGGGTATCTCGGCCGAGATGACGAACGGTGTCCTGCAGATAGTGCTTCCAAAGGCCGACGAGGCCCGTCCACGTGAAATCGGCATACAGTAGGAGAGGAGGGCGCCACTATGAACAACGGTGAAGTTGTTGTCCGGAGGGAGCACGATACTCAACCGTCAATTGCAGAAAGAGAATTCCGCGTCCCGGCGGCGGATGTTTATGAGACATCAGAAGCCTACATACTGATGCTGGACCTCCCCGGTGCAACCCGTGACGCGATCAGCCTCACCCTTGAAATGGGAGAGATGCGGGTCAAAGCGGATGTCAGTTCGCTGCACAACCAGGAAGGTACACTCCTGTTGAGTGAAATAGCTGGCAGCGGGTTCTTCCGGGTCTTCAGCATCGGAGATGGAATCGACACCGGGAACGTGGACGCGCGGTATGAACAGGGCGTCCTGACGGTAAAGCTCTTCAAGAGTGAAAACGTCAAACCGCGGGAAATCCACATTAACTAACCACACAATCACCAAGGAGGGATACCATGTCAATCGTTCGTTGGAGTCCGGCACGTGACCTGGCGACTTTTCCCTCGGATGTGCTGAACATTCAGAGGGAAATCAATCGCATGTTCAACAGCTTCTTCCGGAGCGAACAGCAAGAGGACGGCCTCGCAATGGCTGCCTGGAACCCGGCGCTGGATATCGCCGAACACGATGATGAGTTCATCGTGAAAATCGAGCTTCCTGGGGTCGCAAAAGACGAAGTGAAAATCGTCATGCAGGAAAACACGCTGACTGTGCGGGGTGAGAAGAAGCAGGAGAAGGAATCTACTGGGGCGAACTACCACAGGGTGGAACGTTCCTACGGGGCATTCCAGAGAAGCTTCACGCTTCCTTCGACAGTCAACGGTAGTAAGATCGATGCGGCCTTCAAAGACGGTGTCCTCACAATCACCGTTCCAAAGTCCGATGAGTCAAAGCGGAAGGAAATCGAAGTGAAGGTTCGGTAAGCTGGCTTCATTCCGTTATGGGAGCCATGCCGGCAGGTGGGGCCGGCTGGCTCCCTTTTTTTGTGCCCTCCCACAATTGACAAAGATGCATATCTTACGTATATTACTATATATCAATAACTTACAGAATTCCATCGCCCCCCATGAGCAAGTCGACGAAGTGGTTCCTCATTATCCTCGGCATTCTTGCGGTTGTCGTATGTGCTGTCTCTCTTCTTTTGTTCAGGCTGGTATCGGAATCGGTCGACCGGACTGAAACGATCACAAGAGGATCGGGAGATAAGATAGCCGTCGTTGAACTGAAAGGAGTCATTAGCTCATCCGAGGAGATCGTCCGGCAGCTCAAGAAGTACAGAGAGCAGCGCGCCGTCCTGGCAATCCTGCTCCGTATCGACAGCCCGGGCGGTGGGGTGGTCGCAAGCCAGGAGATGTACGAAGAAGTCCGCAAGACCCGGGAGAGCGGGAAGCCGGTGGTTGTGTCGATGGGAAGTCTCGCAGCCAGCGGCGGGTACTATGTTGCGTGCGGTGGCACACGGATTGTCGCCAACCGGGGGACACTCACCGGTTCCATCGGTGTCATCTCTGAATTCCTGCAGCTGGAAGAACTCTTCGGCAAGATCGGTGTGGATGTGAAGACCATCAAGGCGGGGAAACTGAAGGATGCGGGAACCCCCACGCGCAAGATGACGGATGCGGATCAGCGGTATTTCCAGGAATTGATGGACGATGTCCATCGACAGTTCATCGCTGTTGTGGAGCGGGAGCGGAAGCTCAACCATGAAGCTGTTGTAGCGGTGGCTGATGGCCGGGTGTTTACCGGTGAGCATGCTCTTGAGCTCGGCCTGGTTGACACGATCGGGACATATGAAGACGCAATTGAGATCACTGCTGCAATTGCCGGCATCGAAGGGCAGCCGTCGATAGTAAAGGAACGCAGACATCGCGGTCTCCTGGATGCGCTGACCAGCGACGTTGCGGAGGGCTTGACGTCGCTCAAGCAGGATATCCTGGAGCGGCCGGTACTGTCATATCGCTTTGCCGGCCCGCAGTAACCCGGGCCCGGGCGACCACGAACAACAACCACTCAGGAGGATCATCGGTGACCAAGGCAGACATCGTCGACACGATCGCCACTGCCACCGGATTAACCAAGGTGGAGACGGAAGCAGTTGTGGACGGATTCATATCCACGGTGATAAGTGCGTTGAAGGAAGGGAAGAACATCGAGATCCGTGGCTTCGGCAGTTACAAGGTGAAGAAGCGGAAGGGACGGATGGCACGAAACCCGCGGACCGGTGAGCAGGTGATGGTGGATGAGCACTGGGTGCCGTTGTTCAAGGTATCGAAGGAAGTGAAAATGCTGGTCAACGAAAACATGAAGAAGTCTGGCCAGCAATAATCCAGGGAGTGGGAATGGCAGCGGTACGGCATGTGTGCGGCGAGTGCGGGGCCGAAGTGCAGCGCAGAGATTCGCGCTGCCGGGCATGCGGGAAAGATCTTGAGTGGGGAGATATGCGTCCTGCAGCAGCACCACGCGCATACTCCAAAAGCTCACAAAAGGAGAGGACGGGCGGACAGAGTACACGCCGTGTCGAACCCTGGCAGGTGATTTCGTTCATCGCCGTGGGCGGACTCCTGGCCTTCCTTCTCTGGACGGAGCTCTCGCGTGACCACGCGTCACCAGCTCCGACGGGAGCGCAGGCTTCCATGCCGCAGTTGTCCCCGATTGCCCCTGCGCCGGTCGACCTGGCCCCGCTCGAAGCTGCGGTGAAGGCGGACCCGGAGGATGCCGGCGCAGTGCTCCGCCTTGCCAATGCGCTTCACGATAACGGGATGGTGCAGCGTGCCATCGAGCAGTACAAGAACTACCTGGTCATGGATCCGGGGAATCCGGACGCGAGGGTGGACCTCGGCATCTGCTACGATCAGATGGGTCTGGCGGATAGTCTCCACGCAGAGACATACTATGCCCTGGCAATTCAAGAAATGGAGACGGCGCTCAAGGGCAGCCCGTCGCATCAGCCGGCAGCGTTCAACCTGGGCATTGTGAATTTGCACAGAGGCAAGCTCGATGAATCGAACAAGTGGTTGAAAAAGGCTGCCACGATAGACGCGAAATCGGACCTGGGGATGCGCGCACAGCAGATCCTCCAGCAGCATTCATTTACCCGGTAATCGAAGAAAGGAGGCAGCATGCCCTGCGGCAAAAAGCGCAAGCGCCACAAGATGGCGACGCACAAGCGCAAGAAGCGGCTGAGGAAACAGCGTCATAAGAAGAAGCTGCGCTAATGCACCCGAAAAGCTTCCGGGGGTGACCGGATGGCATACAGTCTCGCTGAGCATTCCCTGTCTCGTCACCCCCCGTACTTTTGGAAGGAAGCGGTCTGGTTGCTTTTCTAGGCTGTTCTTTTTATCATAAAACTCAACTCCATTGCGATTGTTTTCAACAGGTGCGAGGCACGTCATGACGAAGAACGATGGCATGTTAAAAGGTCTCGTGATCGGTTTGCTGGCGGGCGGAGCAGTAGGGGCCATTGTGGCGCTGTTGTATGCGCCGAAAACTGGCAAGGAACTGCGGGCGGAAATCCGCGAACGCGCAGACGAATTCCGGGATGATGCCGATGAGTACCTTACCACTGTCCGCTCAAAAGCCGGCGATATTGTCTCCGAAGCCAAGAAACGCTCGGACAGCCTGATCAGCGATGCGAAACGGAAGGCAGACACGCTCCTGGTGGATGCCGAAAGTGTCCTGAAAGACGCACGCCAGAAAGCGGCTCCGGTCGTTGAAGACGCCGCGCGAGTGAAAAATGCCGTAAAGGCTGGGGTGGATGCGTTCCGGGATGAACGCCGGCGGTCGTGAGTACACCAGTATTGCCATAGGAGGCGTTTGTGGAACTCGTACTCGTTATTGCCCAAATTGTCGCGCTAGTGTGCCTCTCCGCACTCTGCGTCTATATGATTATCGTGCTCCAGCGCGTGCGTGACACTATCGGCAACGTGGAAAAAGACGTCCGGGAAATCACCAACCGCGCCGTGCCCGTTCTGGATAACATGGAATACATTACATCACGGGTCAAAGGCATCGCTGACAACGTCGATGACCAGGTCGCGGCGGTGCGTGAGTCCATCGCGTCCGTCAAACTCGTCGCCGAAAATGTCGTGGAGATGGAACGGAGGGTACAGGAGCGAATCGAAGGGCCAATCCTCGAGACCGTTTCCTTCGTGGCAGCGGTCTTCAAAGGTGTGCGCACGTTCGTTGAGCGCGTGCGGGCCTGACCTTCCGGGCGCCGCTCCAGCGGTGCGGCGCCCGGGACGTATGGTTCCGCTCGATTCGGGTTCCTGCCCACAGCTGTTCCCCCACGCAACGACTGTTCTTACCAACCATCGCCGACACATCCCTGGGGATGCCCGCGCCGGCGAACCCATTTTTAGGAGTGAACGTACCCATGAAGGAATTTGCATCGGACCATATCAGGAATATCTGTCTCATCGGACATGGAGGTGCGGGAAAGACCATGATGGCCGAGGCGCTCCTGTATACCGCCGGCACCATCAACCGCCTTGGCAAGGTCGAAGAGGGAAACACCGTTTCTGACTACCGGAACGACGAAATCGAACGTCAGATTTCCGTGAGCAGCGCTCTTCTGGTCTGTGAATGGAAAGGCACCAAGATCAACGTTCTCGATACTCCCGGGTACACGGACTTTACCGGCGATGTCAAATCTGCCCTTCATGTCACTGACACTGCCGTGCTGCACCTGAAAGCCGTGGAAGGTGTGGAGGTCGGAACCGAACTGGCCTGGCGATACACCCTGGAGAATCGCAATGCGGTGATCCTGGTGGTCAACAAGCTGGACCAGGAGAACGCTGACTACGACAAGATCGTCAACCAAGCCAAGGAGATCCTGAGTCACGACGTGATCCCCGTGCAATTCCCCCTGAAGGCGGGGTTGGGATTTGAAGCCATCGTGGACGTTGCGCGGATGAAGCTCTTAAAGTTCGCCGCCGGAGGAAACGGCAAATACTCCGAAGAAGAAATTCCCGCCGACGTACTGCCGAAGGCTCAGGAATTGCGCCAGCAAATGCTCGAGCTCATCGCCGAAACCGACGAAGCCTTGCTCAACAAATATCTCGAGAGTGGCTCGCTCACGCCGGAAGAAATCAAGCAAGGGTTGCGTGCGGGCCTCCGCCAGCGCAAGCTGTTCCCGCTCCTGTGCGCCGCAGCCACGCAGAACGTGGGAATGGCAGGCGTGTTGGATTTCGTGTGCGACTACGCGCCGGCGCCACAGGAAATGGGACCGGTGAACGCCAAGACCGCAGGGGGCGGGGAGGTCGTGATACAGCAGGGCCCGAACGGGCAGCCCGTCATGTTTGTATTCAAAACAGTATCGGAATCCCATGTAGGGGAGTTGTCTTTCTTCCGGGTGTTTGCCGGTACCGTCAGCCCCGGACTCGACATGGTGAACTACACCAACGGCAAATCCGAGCGTCTGGCTCAGCTCTTCGTGATGGTCGGGAAAGACCGGAAGGAGATCGGAAAGCTCACAGCGGGCGACATCGGGGCCGTGGTCAAGCTGAAGGACACGCATACAAACGACACCCTCTCCGTCAAGGGAGTCTCGGTCATTGTCCCTCCTACGGTATTCCCCGAGCCGGTGTTCAGTATGGCAATCATCCCCCGGTCGAAGGGGGACGAAGAGAAGATCTCCTCGGGTATGCACTCATTGCACCAGGAGGACCCGTCTTTCAATTTCCGCGTTGACCCTGAGTTGCATCAGACGATTATCAGCGGGCAGGGTGAAGTGCACCTCGACATTATCGTGAAACGGTTGAAGGCGCGGTACAACGTCGATGTCGATCTGGTGGAACCCAAAGTCCCCTACCGTGAGACCATCAAGGCGGTCGTGAAGGATTCGGAATACAAACACAAGAAGCAGACCGGCGGACACGGTCAGTACGGGCATGTCCATCTGCGCATCGAACCTCTCAAGCGCGGGAGTGGATTTGAGTTTCTGGACGAGATCGTGGGCGGAGTCGTGCCGAACAAGTACATTCCGGCAGTGGAAAAAGGCGTCGTGGAGTGCATGAAGGAAGGCGTCGTGGCCGGGTATCCAGTGGTGGATGTCCGTGTTGCGTTGCACTATGGATCCTACCACGATGTGGATTCCTCGGAAATGGCGTTCAAGATCGCCGGGTCTATGGCCTTCCGCAAGGGGTTTATGGAAGCGAGGCCTGTGTTGCTGGAGCCCATCTACAACCTCGAAGTGAAAGTGCCGGAGGATGCCATGGGAGATGTCATGGGCGATATCTCCTCGCGGCGCGGGAAGATCGCCGGGATGGATTCGGAGGGGCGTTATCAGATCATCCGCGCGCAGGTGCCCGCGGCTGAATTGCACAAATATGCGACGATTTTGCGATCCATGACCGGCGGCCGCGGTGTCTTCACGGCTTCCATGTCCCACTATGAGGAAGTTCCCCGCGAGGCCGCGGAGAAGATCATCGCCGCATCAGAGAAGAACAAGAACAAAGAGCAAGAGGCATAGACCTGCTCATGAAGCGCATGTGGTCCCCCTGGCGGTCGCAGTACATCGCGTCGTTCAAGACACTGCCGCTGCAGAAGAAGAGCACGCAGAGCTTCTTTACCGCAGCGCGGAAGTCCCGGGATGACGACAAGCACCTCATTGTCTGGCGGGGAAAGACCTGCTTTGTGATCATGAACCGGTACCCGTACAACAGCGGGCATCTCATGGTCGTGCCCAACCGGCAAACCTCCACGCTTCTGGATTTGCGTGCTGAAGAACTATCCGAAATCATGCAAACCGTCCAGCGCTCGATAAGGGCGCTGGACGCAATCATGCGCCCGCAGGGGTACAATTTTGGGGCGAATTTGGGGCGTGTGAGCGGCGCCGGTGTCGAAAACCACGTACATTTTCACATTGTCCCGCGGTGGAATGGCGATACCAACTTCATGCCCGTTCTTGCCGATACCAAGGTGATTTCAGAGGACATGTCGAAAACCCTCAAAAAACTGCGGGAATTCTTCTGTTCGGAAGAGCATTGATTAAACGCTCCCCTTCCGGGGCTGTCTAATACCATGGAACCGTTGACCGATCTCGAGCTCGTCGAGGAGGTACGCGGCGGGAAACGTCAGGCGTTCACGGAGTTGATGCGCCGGCACCAAGAGCGCATCTATTGGGCGGCACGCAGAATACTCGGGGATCATGCTGACGCAGACGACGTTACGCAGGAAACTTTCGTCAAGGCGTTCATGAACCTGGGAGATTTCCGTGGCGACGCAAGTTTTTTTACCTGGATCTACCGCATCGCCATCAACCTCTCTCTGAATGCCCTCCGCAAACGGCACCTGATCAGCTATTTGAGGGAAAGCGAGCTGGCAAAGAAGGTTTTCCCTTCGCACGAAGACATCCACAAGGACCTGGAAGCGAAGGAAATCGAGTCGCTCATCTCCCGCGCGGTTGCGTTGCTGCCCGACAAACAGCGTGCCGTCTTTGTGATGCGGTATTACGATGAGATGTCGTATGAAGAAATCTCTTACGTGCTCAAGACCTCCGTGGGGGGGTTGAAGGCGAATTATTTCCATGCACTCCACAAGGTGCGGGAGTATCTGAAGAATGCGATTGCGTCATGAGCGCAAATATGTGACGGACGAAGAAGAGGGGGCTCTCGAACAGTCCGTGCAGGAACTGGAGGGGCCTGTCGATGAGCCGCAGATTCCGGTTGCCTTCTGGTCCCGGCAGCGCGTTGATATCAACCGTCGGATCGATGAATCGTCCAGCGGCTTCGCGCTGTCGCTGAGCTGGGCGGCGCGTGTGGCCATTCCCGGCGTCGTGGCTGTCATCTCCTTCCTCATCGGCCTGAAATACTACGCCCCGCAACAGCATGACGTGGAATCGCTGAGGGAGGCGACCGCGGGGTTGGCAACCGCCACCGTCGAATCATTGTACGTTGCGTCGATGGCGGTCCCTGACACGGCATTGATCAACGATGTTCACAGAAGCCTCGAGACATACGCGCGTGATCAGGCGGAGGAGTTCTACGTGGAGCGAGTCGGAACGACGACACTGGTTGAAGGTCTTTCCGATCAGGAATTACATCAGGTGTTGGCTGCTTTGAGTTCTGTGGAGAAATAGCCGAGGAAACATTATGCGCATGTTGCGAATACTTACGGTGGCATCTCTGCTCATGGTCCCGATGATGGCATTGGCGCAGCCGCCGGGGCCGGGCCGGGGACAGGACAGGCACTCCTTCGAGCGCATCCAGCAACTCATGAAGATCCGCATGGTCGAGACCCTCGATCTGAATGAAGAGCAATCGGTGCGTTTCATTGCACGGTTCAATGAGCATGAGAAAGGCCGGCGGGAATTGATGAATCTCAAGAATGCTGCGTTGGACCGGATTGACAAGCTGGTGTCAGAATCGGCTGACGAGCGGGAAATCGAGAAGGCATTCCCCGATGCCCTGGCAATTGATGTGCGAATGATGGAAAACCGGGCAAAATTCCACGACAGCCTGTCGGACATTCTTACCATCCGCCAAAGGGCCAAACTCCTGCTGTTCGATCGAAAGTTCGAGCGCGAGCTCAGGGATGCCGTGCGGGAAACACAGCGCCGGAGGATGAAAGGTGAGGAGATTCGTCCCTGAGTGATCGATTCCCAAAATTGGATTCCTTTTTCCTATTTGTGGCAAATCTGGACACCCCAATGTTGATTTTACCAACAGTTGGGCGCCTCCATTCTGTCCAATCACGCAAAAAGCCGCACTTTCAGGCAAAATTGTAAGGTTCGTTCTTTCGCGGGAGTAACCCTCAATGCACGTCAATTGGCACAACAGTTGAAACCCTAGTAGTGCCGATGCCGTACAGCCGTTCCTCCGTTCTTGCCATGCAACTCTTACGTCCTTCTCTTTCGAATTTGCCGAGAAAACCCTCTTCAGGCAATATCGGGTGCGGCTCCACATCGCTGGACGCCAGGGGGACAAAGGGAGGCAGAGGTTGGGTATCGTCTCAGCGACGGAGCTGGGTTTTCTCAATCACCACTAACATAAATAGAAAGGTAACGCCATGCCGCGTTTCGTTACTGTAGTTGGCGTGTTACTTATCGCCGCGCTGCTGATTTCACCGATGTTCGATGCCTCGGCAGCGATCAAGGTGAAAAGGACTGCACGGTCTTGGAATGAACTGGCCGGCACAACTGCATCCAAGGGACCTTGGAATATGCAAAACGGCCTGCGGGCAGTTGGTGTCGGAAGCCGTTCGTACTTCCAGGCTGACACATTAGGTTCGGGTGCAGTCGGAACCCCGAGTTGGACTCTCACTGCGAAGCCGGCCGGGTCAACCCTAGCGGCTTTCGACAGTGCTGATGGAATGTGGATCAACAGCATTAGGCCAGACGTCGTTGGCCAGTATATTGTCAGCGCGACGGTGGGCGGACAGACTGCAAGCGATACGATCTTTGCCAGCACCTACACGGGTGTCGGCTCTGACGCAAGCGCAGGCTGCTTCTGTCACGGTGCCCCACTGCCCTCGACTCCATCGACTGCAGCAGCGATCAAGACCGCATGGTCTACGTCTGCGCATGCCACGGTGTTCAAAGAGGGAATCACCGGTATGCTCGAGGTCGAGCGTGGCAAGGGAGCCTATGGGGCCAGTTGCATCAAGTGCCACACGACAGGATGGGATACGACTGCCGCGGCCGCGAACGGCAACTTTGGCGCGTCGGTGAAAGCATCCGGTTGGGACACAACCTGGTACAAGAACCTGGAGTTCCTGGGTGGCGACTACTGGACCACCACTGGCGATTCCACAAATTGGGTCTCGCTCAGCAGCACGCAAAAGTCGCTGGCGACCATCGGTTGTGAGCAGTGCCACGGTCCGGCTGCAGACCACAAAGCAGGCGGCGACAAGATGAAGATTGGCAGGACACTCGACCCCGGCGTCTGCAACCAGTGCCATGATGGTTCGAGCAAACACAGTATCGGCAGCTATTTCCGGACCTCCCTGCATTTCGGTGGCGAGGCCTGGGAACCGGCCGAGGGTGGCCGTGCAAGCTGCCAGCCTTGCCACACGGGCAAGGGCTTCATCTATTACATAGACCACGACAAAGACATCTCGGGTCTTGCGGCAGTGTGGAACGCAGATATTGATGCCGGACCGATCACGTGCGTTGCGTGCCATGATCCTCACGGAAATTCGAATCCTGGGATGATTCGGACGATGAGCCTGAAGGGTGACAGTCTGCTCAACGGCTACATTCTTCCGGCTTCTCAGCGCTCCAAGAGCGGCAACCTGTGCGCCAATTGCCACCACGCACGCTACGATGTGCGGGCGCGTGTCAACCCCTCGAAGCCACCGTACTTCGGATTCACCAGCCGCTTCGGCCCGCACGAGAGCGGCCAGATGGATATGCTCCAGGGCACCAGTGGTTACCAGTACGGCGACGAGAGCATCACCGGCATCGGCACGCACCTGGGTCTGGAGGGCGGTTGCACGACTTGCCACATGGCAGAGCGTCCTGCCCACGATCCAAACGTGACGACGGTGAAGAACAATCTCAACCACTCGTTCATGTTTGATACAACAAGATCGGCATCTACAGGTTACAAGCCGACAGATGTGTGCGCGACCTGCCATGGTGAGATTGAAGAATTCAACGACATCAGAGCAGGCTACGACTACGATCGCAATGGCAAGATCGAAGGCGTGCAGACCGAAGTCCAGGGGATGCTTGACAAGCTGAAGGCAACCCTGCCGCAAGATACAGCCGGAAACGTCATCGGTTCTGGTACGCTGAGGGCCTCTGACTCCGCCGCTGTAAACGGCAAGTTCAATGTCGTTGCCGGGATCTGGAACTACCGCGTTGTGATGAATGACGGGAGCCTAGGCATCCACAACACGAAGTACGCCGTCGGCATCCTCTACAAGACCCTTGGCTGGACCCCGTTGTCGGTGAAGCAACTCGCCGGGCTGCCCACGGAATTCGGGCTGGATCAAAACTATCCGAATCCGTTCAACCCCTCGACCACAATCCGTTTCTCCCTGCCCCAAGAGAGCCAGGTCAAGCTTGTCGTGTATGACATGACCGGTGCGGTCGTGAAGACCATACTGAACGATGCCCTCAGTGCAGGCCACAAGGAAGCGACGTGGGATGGAACAAACAGCAACGGTGCAAAGGTTGCCACCGGTATGTACATCTACCGTCTGGACGCCGGCGACTTCTCCTCAACGAAGAAGATGCTGTTGCTGAAGTAACGGTTCCACTCTGATACCGGCTCACCGGGATCAGAACGAAGTCCAAAGGCAGGCGGCGATATGCAGCCTGCCTTCTTTTTTTTGCGAGGGTGGATTCAGGACGGGGATTTCCACACATTTCATCCGCCAGGGGGATGGTCGCAAGGAGACTCTCCTGTCGCGAGACTCATGAAACAGATGACCCGACATAACATTGCAGTCGTATGCGCCTCCGTGGTATCCATCATACTGCTGACTGCGATCACGCTGGCCGGCGATCCCCAATCCCAGTGTGGTCTCCATGTCGCTCCGCAGCACCTCCCGTCCCTGGACGAATTCGCAGGCAAACACATGACCGCGCGTGGGACTCTCCGCATCCTCCTCGTGTTTGCCAGCTTCCCCGATGACGAAACGCCGCACCCCTACTGGCCCGCCCATCAACCGCCGCTCTTTATGAACAATTTTGTCGATCCCGACACGCTGGTCCGGTCGACACAGCCGTTCAACCTCACGCACTACTTCCGCGAGATGTCCCTCGGGCAGTACGCCCTTCTCGGTGACGTGCTCTGGGTGGAGTCGACCCGCTCACAGTCTGAATACGCCAGTGGCTCATATGGACGCGCGAATACTGACATCATCCATGAGCGCCTCGATTCGCTCGTTGATTTTTCACAATATGATCGGTGGACGCGGGTGGCGGATTATAGGAACGTCAACATCCCGGACGGTGTTGTCGATATGATCGTTATGGTCTGGCGGACAACTCTGTTCGGATATCTGGGCGAGGCGTCCCTGGGCTACAAAGAGGCAATATCAGTGGACGGCAAACGGATCGAGATGGGATTTCCCGAGAGCTTTGTCGTGTCACAGGGCTCCGGTGTGACATGCGAGTATCCTTATGGCGATGAACCCGGCCGCGCGATGCAGACAATGGCACATGAACTTGGCCACTGGCTCCTGGGCGGCCTGCATCCCTACAGCACGCAACTTGCCGGGAAACATCAATACTGGGGAATCCTCTGTGCGGGTGAACGACTCTCGTCATGTATGAATGCCTACGAACGGGAACGGTTGGGCTGGATCAGCGTTCCTGAAATCGAGCCCGACAGCGATCTCTCTCTTTCTGACTACGTGCGGACCGGCGCGGCGCTCAAATATCACCCTGCGAACGGAGATCCGCTCGAATTCTTCTACATGGAAAACCATCAGCGGCTTTCGGTGTTCGACGATGCGACGCTCAATCCCGTTGACAGGGGGGTATGGATTCTGCACCAGCGGCATCCGTATCTGGAGCTGGACAATCTGCGTATCAAGCCGTCGGATGGTAACTGGGAATGGGAACAGGTTGGCACGAATTCGGCATGCTTCGGCCAGGAAGTGCCGGTATTCAGCCGTGGAAGTCCCCGGGTTGTTGCCGGAGATTCTCACCGCGATCAAATCCCCACGCAATCCAGCGCTGTCAATTGGATGCATGCGTTCAAAGGAGACACCGGATCCGTCGAGTGCGGAGTTTTCTTCGGCGGGGAATCATTCTCGGGAGCCTACGACACGTCATCCAGTACGGTATTTTCACCATACAGCAATCCCAGCAGTAATAGCTGGAGCGGTCAACCCACGACGTTCACACTCGAAGTTCTCAGAGTCACCAATGGGGTGGCAGTCGTCCGCTCCTCGTCAGATCCCCTTGCTTCTGCTCCGGCGCGGAGGTATCTGGGCATCGACCCGTTGTACACCGACAGTCTGCCCGGCGTCCTCCCCCTTGCCTGGGGAACGGAGTGGAGTGATGGACAGCCGCTGGAGGCCGATTTTGCGTCGTCGACATTGCAGCGAAAGACAGGAAACGAGAGCTGGGAAACGGTCTATCAGGGGCCGGTAACGCGATGGATCGACCGGAATTTTCACTACGACTCGGCGGGTTCCCGCACGGTTGCGTTCCGCGTGAGGGTGCACGACAAGGGGGGGAAGCTGTCGAATTGGTCAAACGTCGTGCTTGCCCGCGCTTCCGGTTTCTCCAGTATCGCGGTGCACGACCGTGAGGCACCGGTTGCGGCACGGCTGGAGAACTGCTATCCCAACCCCTGCAACCCGGCGACGACCATACAGTTTTCGATTGTGGAACCGCAATTCGCGACTCTTCGTGTGTATGATCTGCTGGGGCGGGAGGTGGCTGTGCTGGTGAACGAGCCAAAGGAGCCGGGGCGGTACACTGTTCGCTTTGACGTTTCGGGTCTGGCAAGCGGAGTCTATTGCTACATATTGCAGGGCCGCCCTCTGCGCCTCGCGCCGGGCCGTGACCCAAGAAGCGGGGAGGGCAGCCGGGTGCAAGCGAAGAGGCTCATCGTCCTGAGATGATTGTGCATAGCGAATGACGTCCGGGGCTTGCGGACCATTGGAAATGATCGATCCCTGAACTGAATCAGGAAGCTTTTCATGGACAGGATATATTGTGACTACGCTGCCACAACCCCAGTCGATCTGCGGGTGCTGGAAGCGATGGAACCTTACTTCAGCAGGATCTACGGGAATGCGTCATCGATCCATGCCGCGGGCCGGGAAGCAAAGGCGGCGCTTGAGGCGGCACGGGCGTCCCTCGCACGTTGTATCGGTGCGCAACCGGGTGAGGTGGTATTCACAAGCGGGGGCACGGAATCCGACAACGCGGCGATTGCAGGCGCTCTCCGCGCCGCACCGGCAAACGGCCGCCGGGGAATCGTGACGGCTGCGGCGGAGCACCATGCCGTGCTTTCCCCATGCGAAGAGATCGGGCGGACCGGCTATCCCGTCACAGTCCTCCCGGTTGACCGTCACGGCATCGTAGAGCGCGACGCACTGAATTCTGCACTCAAGAAAAATCCGCTGCTGGTGTCCCTCATGTACGGGAACAATGAAGTAGGTGCACTCACGCCACTCCGCCACATTTTCGGACCTGTGCATGAAGCGGGAGCGTTGCTTCACACGGACGCCGTCCAGTGTCTGGGTAAAGTCCCCGTGGATGTCAATGGGCTCGGCACCGATTTCATGACTCTCACAGCGCACAAAGTATACGGTCCCAAGGGCATCGGCGCGCTCTACATACGGAGCGGCACTCCCTGGAGCCCGGTCCTGTATGGCGGTGGACAGGAACGGGGCAGGCGACCTGGCACGGAGAACGTTGCACTGGCAGTCGGTTTTGCGAGGGCGGCGGAATTGGCAGTGGAATCCATGGCGGGGGACGTCCTCCGGCTGGCTGCAATAAGGAATGAGTTGGAGGGGAGAGTGAGAAAGGAATTTCCGGAAGTCATTGTGAACTCCACAGCCCCCGAGCGTCTTCCCACCATTCTGAATTTCTCGTTCGACAGCGCACGCTTGCCGATGGAAGGAGAGATGCTGGTTGTAAATCTCGACCTCGCCGGAATCTCTGCCTCAAGCGGTTCGGCCTGTACCTCGGGCAGCGTCCAGCCGTCTCATGTTCTCCTGGCAATGGGAAGGTCTCCTGCGACTGCGGCAGCGGCAGTCCGTTTTTCGTTTGGCAGGATGAGTAGTCCGGAGGATTGCGAGAGGGTCATGACAGCGCTAAACGACACAGTACGGCGGATGAGGTACAGTTGACCGGGGTCGGCGGTCTGCATTGCAACCCCTCTGTGGGAAGCGCGGGGGCGCACCATCGGTTGCTACGTTGATTGCAGCAACAGGGCTGTCCATTCGTTCTCGGCAGATCGTGAAAGGATGCGGCCACCGGCTGCAGACGCGGATCGGGCGACTTCCTCTTCATCTTCGCGGAGCAATCCGGACAGGATCAGATGTCCTGAAGGGCCAAGGCGCTGGATCATCCGGGGCATGAGGGGGACAAGCACGGTCCGTTGGATATTCGCGACTACGAGATCAAATTGTCCGGCCGGGAGGTCTGCCAGCGTCGCCTGTAGGATGGTGAACCGGTCGGCGACGCCGTTGACCCGCGCATTCTCCCTCGCATTCATTGCCGACCATTCGTCGATATCAATCCCCACGGCAGAGGCAGCACCAAGCATAAGCGCCGCAATCGCCAGGATTCCGGTACCGGTACCTATGTCAAGCACCCGGTTACCCGGACGCACAGTATCTTCCAGCAGTCGGAGGACAAGACGCGTTGTCTCGTGATACCCCGTGCCGAACGACATCTTTGGGTCAATGGTCAGCACGAAGTCCCGGGGACTTGCTCCGGAGGGGTGCCATGAGGGGGAGATCACGAATCGACGGCCCACCCGGATCGGCTTGATAGTCTTCTCCCACTCGGCGTTCCAATCGATGTTCTCAATCGGAGTGACAGTAATCGTGGGGAGGAACGTGCCGCCCGCGTTGTGGATCAACTCCACCACGCCGTTGATCTCTGCCCGCATGGATGGAGACCAGAGCTGCGCCCCGATGTAACATTTCAAGATCGCGCCGTCTTCCCAGAACCCTTCAATGCCGATCTGACCCAGCAATGCAGCGAGGCGATCAAAGAGCTCCGCATCAGCGTGAATGGCTATTTCGATATAACCGGGAGGCATCGGCCGCGGTCCGGGATGTGCGCCGCAGTTCCTACGGCGCGCTCCGGTAGATGACAGTCGTCAGCACTGTGCCCACAGCACCGAGACTCTCGCTGCTGCACTGTTCCGGGAGGTCGTTGTGCGTGTGCCAGTAACGGTGTGATTGGTCGGGGTAGGCAAAGTCGATGATGTCGATGGTCTTGATCCCTGCCTCATTGAGCGGGATATGATCGTCGATGATTTCGTCGCCGATCCTGTCGGAGAACTGCGTGATCCCCAGTTCCCGTGCAATGTCCCACACGTTTCTCACGACATCCGGCGCTGATCGAACGGATTGTGGTTCCTTAGGAATTTCAAGATCAGCATCCCCGACCATATCGACAAGTATGCCGTACCGGGGCTGGTAATTCGTCGGCGCGGTCCGGGAGAAATATCGAGATCCGAGCAAATACTTGCTGAGATCGCCCTCGTTTCCGTAGTCTTCCCCATCGAACAGGACGATGTCTACTCCAATGGGGGGAGGCGTGGTTTTCATGAGCGCCGCGATTTCGAGAAGGACGGCTACCCCGCTTGCCCCGTCATTGGCGCCCAGTATGGGCTGGTCCCGTCTCGTTTTGTCCGGGTCCCGTTCGGCGCGCGGGCGTGTATCCCAGTGTGCGCACAGGAGTATCCGGGACGCAGATGCGGGCTGAAACGACGCGATGATATTGGTCAGGCGGAGGGTCTCGCCATCATAGCCTGCATGGGTGAATTCTTGCGTACGTACATTATCGGCTTTTGATGTGAGGAACGAGACCAGAAATTGCAGACATCCGTGATGCCCGGCTGAGCCGGGATTGCGAGGTCCGAAGGATGTTTGCTGTACCAGGAGATCGAAGGCGCGGGATCCGACAAATTCAGGAATAACGGGCATGGGCGTGCTGGCTGTTCTTTGCTGGCCGGGAGTGCTGGTGCGGGATTGGTCCTGAGAACAACTCGCTGCAATCACCGCAACCGTGAGCAGGAGAGAAAAACGGGACATGTTCATTCGGCAAGTAATGTCTGACAGGTTGACCAAGGTAGGAAAAAGGGGCAGGAAAAGCAAAAAAAGCGCGCAACCTTTCGGAGCCATAACGCGTCTAAACAAGAAGATGATTTCTCCCCGGGGGATTTCCCGACAAAAAGGAGGTACAGCTATGTCCTCATATCGACTGGTAATATTCCTCTGCGTGCTGTCAGCCATCGCGTCTATTGACAGTATCGCCGCAAACCGGCGTTTTGAGAAGAAGTTCCAGGTGACCCCCGGCGGAACGCTGGCGGTCAGCACGGATCTCGGGTCGGTCAACGTGACCGGCACGAGCACCAATGAAGTCAGCATTGTCGTGGAGATGGAGGGACGGCAGAAAGACCTGGATGAGTTCGAGATCGATGCGACGCAGACATCCAGTGGTGTTGACGTAAAGGGGAAAAGCAATCGCGGGGGATTCAAAATCTTCCGGCCGTATGATGTGAATGCCAGGTTCACCATCACGGTGCCACACACGTACAACCTGCATCTGGCCACGTCGGGGGGGGATCTGGCAGTGAAGGAAACCCAAGGCCGCGTGGAAGGCAAGACTTCCGGTGGTGACATACGCGTGGAAAAAGTCGAGGGTGAAATCGACGTGCACACCTCGGGAGGCAACATTCGCGCTGAGTCCATCAAGGGCAATGTGCGTGCAGGGACCTCCGGCGGCGATGTGCACGTGAGATCAGTGACCGGTGACGTCGAAGGAGAAACCTCGGGTGGCAACGTCACAGTTGCGGAAGTGGAGGGAAAGGCGCGTGCGGAGACCTCGGGCGGGAATGTGACCGTGAAGGTACGTGGGGCGAACAAGGGCGTGCATGCCCAAACTTCCGGGGGAAACGTGGATGTGCAAATTGCCAAGACCAGTGCGGCAAACATCGACGCCTCCACCAGCGGAGGGGATGTCGAGTGTGATCTTCCGGTGACCGTTTCCGGAAAGATCAAGGAAACGTCGATCAAAGGGACGATAAACGGCGGCGGGCCGCTCATTTACGCTCACACCTCCGGCGGCAATATCCGCATCCGACCGCTGGAATAGGCAGGATAATTGACGGGTTGTGGATGGTGGGTCCCCCGCTTCAGCCTGAGCACAGTCTGAGGCGGGGGCACAATCCGCGGATTGATGCCCTCCCCGCTTGACACCTTACCGGCCGTTTGTTAGCTTATAGGGCACGCCACATCACCGGAGATCCCTCATGTTCTGCCCCCAATGCAAAACCGAATACCTCGATGGGATCACGGAGTGCGTGGACTGCAGAGTCCCCCTCGTACGCACGATTCCCCCCGAACCCGACCACAACACGAATGGCTTTGTTCGTGTCCTCTCGACATACAATGCCGCTGATATTGCGATCGTGAAATCAATCCTTGATGATGCGGAAGTCAGCTACTATTTCGACGGCGAAGCATTTAACGGAGTGAGCCCGTTGATACAGCCGGCGGTATTGTACGTCGCGCGCGATCAGGAGGAAGATGCCAGAGACGCGCTTCGCGATGTCGACCTCCGATACATGGGGTTGACCGCGAGAGAATAGAAGACACTGAAACCAATGATCAACCTCCCGAGAACCCTTCACGTTACGGAAGTAGCGGTGATTCTCACTCTCATGACAGGCTGTTCCCCTGCGCCCGACGAATACGTGAGGCAGCGCGAACAGATGGTACAGTCACAGATCATGAGCAGGGGTGTCACCGATGAAGGAACGCTGCAGGCCATGCGCCAGGTGCCACGCCACCGGTTCGTGCCGGTGGATGAAGTCCGCAACGCCTATGCCGACACTCCGTTGCCGATAGGGGGAGGACAGACCATTTCGCAGCCCTACATGGTTGCGGCAATGACCGAACTCGTGCATGCCCGGAAGGGGCAACGGGTTCTCGAAGTAGGCACCGGTTCGGGCTATCAGGCGGCGGTGCTGGCGACGATCGTCGACACCGTGTACACAATCGAGATACTCCCCGCGCTCGCTGAAATGGCGAGGGATCGCCTGTATGCGCTTGGCTACACGAATGTCGTCACCAGGTCGGGAGACGGCTATCTCGGTTGGCCCGAACATGCCCCCTTTGACGGAATCGTCATCACCGCCGCTGCAGAAGAAATTCCCGCACCTCTCATTGCGCAATTGAAAGAGGGTGGGCGTCTGGTGATACCGGTGGGATCCCCGTATGACGTGCAGACGCTTGTTGTGGGGGAGAAACGCGACGGGAGGTTTACCCGCCGGGAGGTCATGCCCGTGCGCTTCGTGCCGATGCAGCGGAACGCCCTCCCCGACGACCAGTCCACGGACGGGAAGTGAACCTCTCCCTGGTCGTTGTCCTTGCGGTATTCGTGTTGATTGCGGTCCGGCAGGTCGGAAACGTCCGGCTGCAGATCATGTCGCTCGGTGCCCTGGTGGTGCTTGCGGCGGGCGAGATCTCGCCGGCGGACGCGTGGTTTGCGATCAATCTTGATGTGCTGGTATTCCTTTTTGCCATGTTCGTGGTGGGTCAGGCGCTGGAGGAGAGCGGATATCTTGCCCACCTCTCGTACAAGTTCTTCAAGCGCGCCCGCTCACGTGACAGTATGATACTGATGGTGCTGTTCGGCAGCGGGCTTCTTTCTGCGCTGCTGATGAACGATGTCGTGGCAATCATGGGGACGCCCGTTGTCCTTCTCCTGGGCCGGAGGCATGCCATGAAGGCGACGGTCCTGCTCCTCACCCTTCCTGATGGCTCTCGCGGCGGGAAGTACCATCGCAGGCAACTTCATGATTCTCGGAGCGGCAAGCAACGTTATGATCATCCAGAGGGCCGAGCGCCGCGCACATGGGACACTCACATTCGTGCAGTTCGCGCGCGCGGGGATTCCGCTGACTGTTGGGCAGACCTTTGTCTACTGGTTCTTCCTGCGGTTCGTGTAACTCAGCAAAGGATAATTCGATGACTGACCACGATGTCTATCTCTTCAAGGAAGGCAATCACTTCCGGCTCCACGACACCCTGGGATCACATGTCGGCACCCGGAATGGGACGCCCGGAACATGGTTCCGTGTCTGGGCGCCTAATGCCGAGCGCGTCTCCGTGGTCGGCGACTTCAACGGCTGGACACGCGACAAGCACCGGATGCACCCTCGCCACGATGACTCCGGCGTGTGGGAGCTGTTCATCCCCGGCATCAAGGAAGGGATGATCTACAAGTATCACATCGAATCGCGCTACAATGGGTATCAAGCGGACAAGGGCGACCCGTTCGCCGTCCATTGGGAATGTCCGCCAAAAACCGGTTCCGTGGTCTGGTCACTGGACTACACGTGGAATGACACGGAGTGGATGAAGAACCGTCACGCGGCAAATGCACTGGATGCGCCAATGAGCATCTATGAAGTGCATGTCGGCTCCTGGCGGCGGGTGCCCGAGGAATGGAACCGCTCCCTCACTTACCGCGAAATTGCTCCTCTGCTTGCGGCTTATGTCAGTGACATGGGGTATACGCACGTGGAGCTTCTTCCGGTCATGGAGCACCCGTTCTATGGTTCCTGGGGCTATCAGACCACGGGGTATTTTGCACCCTCAAGCCGCTACGGGACTCCGCAGGATTTCATGTTTCTGGTCGACACGTTGCATCAACAGGGGGTCGGGGTAATAATTGACTGGGTGCCTTCGCACTTTCCGGGTGACGAACACGGCCTGGCGTACTTCGACGGAACCCACCTGTTCGAGCATGCGGACCCGCGGCAGGGCTACCATCCGGATTGGGCCAGCTATATTTTCAACTATGGCCGGAATGAAATCCGCGCCTTCCTCATCAGCAGCGCTGTGTACTGGCTGGATCGCTATCATATCGACGGGATCCGCGTTGATGCCGTCGCCTCCATGCTGTATTTGAACTACTCCCGCAAGGTGGGTGAGTGGGTGCCGAATGTGTTCGGCGGAAAAGAGAATCTCGACGCCATTGCGTTCCTCAAGCGATTCAATGAGGTCGTCTACGGACAGTTTCCCGATGTGCAGACATTCGCCGAGGAATCGACGGACTGGCCGATGGTCTCACGACCGGTCTATGTCGGCGGGCTCGGGTTCGGAATGAAGTGGAACATGGGATGGATGCACGACACGCTGGACTATTTTTCCAAGGATCCCGTGTTTCGAAAATTCCACCATAATCAGCTCACATTCAGCATCTGGTATGCGTTTTCGGAAAACTTTGTTCTTTCGATATCCCACGACGAAGTCGTGCACGGCAAAGGGGCGCTGGTCGGGAAAATGCCCGGTGATGAATGGCAGAGGTACGCGAATGTACGGCTGTTGCTCGGTTACATGTTCGGCCATCCGGGGAAGAAATTGCTCTTCATGGGGAACGAATTGGGGCAGTGGCGCGAATGGAGCCATGAGGAGAGCCTGGAGTGGCACGTCCTTGCCTTCCCGTTTCACATCGGGGTGCAACGTTGGGTGCGCGATCTCAATGCACTGCTGCGCGCTGAACCCGGGCTGCATGAAGTGGATTTTTCCATCGACGGCTTCAGCTGGGTCGATTTTCACGACTGGGAAAACAGCGTCATCGTGTTTCTGCGGAAGGATCGATCGAACACCCCCAGAGTCCTGGTCGCATGCAACCTCACGCCGGTCATTCGCCACGGGTACCGGGTGGGTGTTCCCTTCGCCGGGTACTGGCGTGAAGCTCTGAACAGTGACAGCACTGCCTATGGTGGCGCGAATGTCGGGAACGGCGGTGGTCTTCATACGGAGCCGGTACCATCCCACGGGCAAGCGCAGTCGCTCTCCCTTACCCTCCCGCCGCTCGGAGTGGTGTTCCTCATCGCGCCATGATGGGATGGTGATGCATGATGTGTGGATTGTGCATCATCCATCATACCTCATTAATTCGTAGTTCTAGAGGTCACCTCTCTTCAACCCCGCAAGATACTCTCCTATGGCATCCTGGACCATCCGGTACGGACGGGTGGCTCCGGGGAAATTCTGCATGAGCATCGAGAAGGCAACCATCTCGCCGTCGAGGGTCAGCACGTATCCGGATAATGCCGAAACGGCACTGAGTGATCCGGTCTTCGCGCGCAGGTTGCCCGCGGCGAGCGTTCCGCGCATTCGCGATTCGATCGTCCCATCCACCCCGGCGATCGGGAGGGCATGATACAGCAGCGGAAAGCTTTGCGTATCCTTGTAGACCCGTTCCAGGACGCGGACGATGGTGGCGGCGGACGTCAAATTGTAGCGCGAGAGGCCTGATCCGTCAGCGACCGAAATCCGGTTTGTGTCCACACCGCAGGCCGTGAGGAACTCATTGACCAGGCACCTGCCGGCTTCGGCAGAGCCCGGGGTGCCGTATTTTTCCGCGGCGATGGTCTTGAGCACGCATTCCGCAGAGAGGTTGTCGCTCACCTTGTTCAGAAAGGTCATGACGGTGTCGATGCCGTGCTCGAAACGCTGCAACTCGACCATGGTTGTGGTGACGGTGTCGACGGTGACCGGGTCTTCCACGGGCACCCCCCACGTTCTGAGGCGTTCCGCAAATACCGATCCGGCGTACAGCTCGGGCTTCCAAAGACTCAGCTGCCCGGTGCGGGCACGGCCCCCGAGGCGGATCTGTCCCTGCACCGTGATGGTGTTCGAGCGTTCCCTCCATTTGCGGGAGATTGCCATTCTCACCGTCGGCGTATCCGCCACCGTGACAGCGGTGTTTTCAACGGTGACATAGGATGTGGGTGGATCGATCGAGACAATGGGGGCGATTCCGGCTTGCTCCGCCGGGAGAACCCGGACGGTAATGGTATTGTTGTTAAGTGTCACCGGAGAGAGGAACATCCCGTAGGCTTCGGGCTCTTCATCCCACGTCCACCCTGCGCCCCAGGGGAGATCGTCAAAGAACGAAATATCCACCGCCACGCGCCAAGGGGCGGCTGGGGACAGGAGGGGAGCTACAATGTGTGCGAGCGAGTCCAGATCCCCGGTTGACGTCAGCGGATCGCCGTATCCTTTCAGCACCACGAGCCGTCGCGCCGAATCGGCAAAGACGGCGGTGGAAAAACTATATGATGTGCCAAGATTGCTGAGGGCGGTGCATGTCGTCAGGAGTTTCTGGTTGGACGCCGGATTGAACAGCATGTGTTCGTTCAGCGCGTACAGCTGGTCGCCATGTGTGAGGGAGGTAACGCTGATACCGATGTTTGACGGCGGGAAAAGCGAATCAGCGATAAGCGCATCGATCCGGGCTTTGATCCCGGGGATGGTGGAAACGCTCAGGGTTCCGACGGGTGGGGGCAACGGAAGCGGAGTCCGGAACATTTCGCGACCGCCTGTGCATCCCACGATGAGGGCGCTGAGAAAAACGAGAATAATTCTGGCCGGCATTTGGGGTCCTTTTCTATTGGTTCCTCTATTTTGGCGAAGATTCATTGAAAAATCAACAGATTGCACGGTACTGGGATTCTGGTTATATTATTTATTCATTGTCTCGTTCACTTCATTTTGGTGATGACCATGCTGGGCGTTCTCAATAAGTTCTTCGGCAGCAAGCACGAAAAAGATGTCAAAGCGCTTTTTCCTCTCGTTGAGCAAATCAGTGCTCACGGTGAGGCCCTGCAAGCGCTGGGTGATACGGAACTGCAGGCAAAAACGGCAACATTCCGTAAGCAGATTCAGGATGCCGTGAAGGAGACGGAAGACCAGATTGCGGGGCTGCGTCGCGATCTGCAGGCGGATATGGACGGAAATGCCCGGGAGAAACTGCTGGACGACATTGCCGCGCTGGAGAAGGACCGGGACGCGATTACCAACGAGGTACTCGACGAGATTCTGCCCGAGGCCTTCGCCGTGGTGAAGGAAGCCTGCCGACGCATGAAAGATCGGGAATGGACCTTTGACATGCTCGGACGTCCCTCTGTGTGGGACATGGTGCCGTTTGACGTACAGCTCATCGGCGGCATCGTGCAGCACCAGGGTAAGATTTCCGAGATGGCCACGGGTGAGGGAAAGACGCTCGTTGCGACGATGCCGATATATCTGAACGCGCTGACCGGGCGAGGCGTCCATCTTGTCACTGTCAACGACTATCTGGCGAAACGTGACAGCATCTGGATGGGCCAGGTCTACCAGTTTCTCGGTCTGACGGTCGGATGCATTCAGAATACCATTGATTCAGCGCAACGCCGTCGGGAGTATGCCTGTGATATCACCTACGGAACCAACAACGAATTCGGGTTCGACTACCTGCGCGACAATATGGTGGTCGACAAGATTGACCTCGTGCAAAGGGAGCATTACTATGCGATCGTCGACGAAGTGGACTCTGTGCTTATCGACGAAGCCCGAACGCCACTGATCATCAGCGGTCCGACAAAGAGCGAAGATCACAAATTCAATGAAATGAAGCCGCATGTGGAGCGGCTGGTGAATGCTCAGCGTACCTACGTTTCCAAGATCGTCGCGGAGGCTGAAACGCTGCTCGCGGACGGGAAGCAAGAGGAGGCGGGCGTTTTCCTGCTCCGGGCGTCGCGCGGGCTCCCCAAGCACCCCCGGTTGCTGAAGATGTTTGCCGAGCCGTCGAACAAGCGTCTCGTGCAACAGACCGAATCCGAGTACCTCCGCGACCAGTCCCGCCGGATGCATGAAATCGACGATGAGCTCCTCTACGCCATCGACGAGAAGAATCACCAGATTAATCTCACCGACAAAGGGCGATCATACCTCTCCCCGATCGTGGGCGACAGAGATTTCTTTCTCTTGCCGGACCTGGGAACAGAGTTCAGCCTCATCGAGAATGATGCCTCGATCGACAAGGATCAGGCGCGGCAGAAGAAGGATGAGGTGACCCTTCTCTACTCAGAGCGAAGTGACCGTATCCATACGGTCTCCCAGTTGTTGCGGGCATATTCCCTGTACGAAAAGGATGACGAATATGTCGTCAGCGATGACGGCAAAGTGATGATTGTGGATGAATTCACCGGCCGTCTCTTGCCCGGTCGCAGATACTCCGACGGATTGCACCAGGCTATCGAAGCGAAGGAAGGGGTGAAGGTTGAGCGGGATATGCAGACCCTGGCGACCATCACGCTGCAGAACTACTTCCGCCTGTATAAGAAGCTCGCGGGGATGACCGGGACGGCGGAAACCGAGGCCGGCGAATTCTTCGATATCTACAAACTCGACGTGGTAGTCGTTCCGACGAACAGGCCGATGGTCCGGGAAGACATGGAGGACCTGGTCTACAAGACGAAGCGGGAAAAGTACAACGCGGTGATCGAAGAGATCGAGAAGATGCGTGGGTTGAACAGGCCCGTGCTGGTCGGTACGACAAGTGTCGAGGTGTCGGAGACGCTCAGTCGCATGCTGAAGCGTAAGAATGTTCCGCATAACGTGCTGAACGCCAAACACCATCAACGGGAGGCCGAGATCGTGGCGCATGCCGGCTTGCCGGGCATGATCACCATTGCCACCAACATGGCCGGACGCGGTACCGATATCAAACTCGGTCCCGGGGTCCGCGAAGCCGGTGGCTTGCATATCGTCGGAACGGAGCGGCACGAAGCGCGGCGCATCGACCGTCAGTTGCGCGGCCGATCGGGACGCCAGGGCGATCCCGGTTCGTCGCAATTCTTCCTGTCGCTGGAAGACGATCTCATGCGCCTCTTCGGGAGCGATCGTATTGCTTCCGTCATGGAGCGCATGGGGCTGAAAGAGGGTGAGGTGATCCAACACCGCATGATCACCCGGTCGGTGGAACGCGCCCAACGAAAGGTGGAGGAGAACAATTTCGGTATCCGCAAGCGCCTGCTGGAATACGACAACGTGATGAACCAGCAGCGGGAGGTCATCTACACCCGCCGCCGGAAGGCGCTGGTGAGTGACCGCATCAAAGATGACATTATGGACCTGGCCGAAGAATTCGCGCAGAAACTGGTGGAGAAATACTACGGTGAAGGCGAGATCACGGCCTTGCAGGATGAGTTGCGCGCACAGCTGCTGGTGAACCTTGATGTTACGCCGGACCAATGGCAGGATCTGGGTCCCGACGGTCTGCGTGCAAAGATCCTGGCGGAAGCTGCTGAATTTTATAGGCGCAAAGAGGAAAAGCTCGGGCCGGAAATGATGGGGCAGATCGAGAAGATGGTCGTGCTCCAGAACATTGATGAGAAGTGGAAAGACCATCTGAGGGAAATGGATGACCTGAAAGAGGGAATCCACCTCCGGGCATACGGCCAGAAGGATCCCCTGGTGGAATACAAGACAGAGGCCTTCCGGATGTTCATGGAATTGCTGGATCTGGTGAACACCGAGACGGTCACCACGGTCTTCCGGCTCTTCCCCGCGGCGGCGCAGCAGCTGCCCATCCGCGGACCACAACGGCCACCGCAACAGATGCATATCACCCATGATGCCACCGACGGTATGGGGTTCCGGTCGAACCGGGCACCGGACGAGCCGCCCGCCGCCGGCGCGGCGGAGGGTCCGCCGCGTGCCGGCAAACCCCAGCCTATCCACGTCGGCGACAAAATAGGACGCAACGACCCATGTCCCTGCGGGAGCGGCAAGAAGTACAAACAGTGTCACGGCCGATAACGGGCCCCACGACCACGAGGAAAGCCACGGCATGAAAAAAATCGAAGCGATCATCCGTCCGTTCCGCATCGACGACGTCCGCGAAGCCCTTGCCGAAATCGGCGTGAAGGGCATGACCCTCACTGAAGTGAAGGGGTATGGCAGACAAAAGGGCCATACCGAGCTCTACAGAGGATCCGAATACCAGATTGACTTCCTTCCGAAGATCAAGCTGGAAGTTGTCGTGCCAGATCGCATGGAGGACCAGGTGGTTGACGCGATCCTCAAAACGGCGCGAACGGGCCAGGTGGGCGATGGGAAGATCTTCGTGTATGGCGTTGAAGATGCGGTCCGCGTGCGCACCGGTGAAGCGGGGGAAGCCGCACTCTAACAAGAGACCAATGGCCGATGGACAAAGGACGATGGTGAATGGGCAACCGGAGGGAGCCAGCGGAGAATTCAAAAGCGGCTACGTGACGATCATCGGTGAGCCGAACGTCGGCAAATCGACGCTGATGAACTGTCTGCTGAAACAAAAAGTCTCCATTGTCACCGACAAA
>Ga0105107_10000300_pt1 | contig 30187 bp, 25 predicted proteins | sample PPLLaktember2015_6_FD_79335 | JGI IMG/M metagenome (GOLD analysis project Ga0105107, IMG submission 79335) | Freshwater sediment microbial communities from Prairie Pothole Lake near Jamestown, North Dakota, USA - PPLs Lake P8 Core (1) Depth... | ecosystem: Environmental > Aquatic > Freshwater >...
CCGGTCAAGGCCCTGCCCGGGTTCAAGCTGGAAGGGAGCGCCCTGGCCGTCTTCGGCGCCGAGCCGGCGGCGGTCCTGCCGCTCATCGGCAAGATCGAGCTGGCCGAGGGCCTGCCGCACCCCATGATCGACGGCGAATGGATCAGGACCTCTGGCGTGACCGGCCGGCCATATCTCATATCGAATTTCGGCGAAAAGGACGCCGACGCGATGATCGAATACGCCCGGCGCCTGGGCTTCGATGCCCTCTACCACAGCGCGCCCTTCGAGACCTGGGGGCACTTCGGCCTCTCGAAGGACCTCTTCCCCAACGGGAGGGCGGGGATGAAGCTCGTCGTGGACAAGGCCCGGGCCAAGGGCGTCCGGGTGGGCGTCCACACGCTGACGAACTTCATCACGACGAACGATCGGTTCGTGACCACTTCGGCCAACACGGGGCTCATGGCCGCGGGGGCCGCCGCGCTGCAGAAAGGCATCGACGCGGCGGCGACCGAGATCGTCGTCGACCGCGAGGATTATTTCCGTCAGGAATCGACCCTCCAGAGCGCCTTGATCGGTACTGAGATCGTTCGCTACCAGGGCGTGACCGGCGACGGGCCCTATGTCCTGACGAACTGCGTCCGGGGGGCCTTCGGGACGGCGGCGGCGGACCACGCCAAGGGCGCCGGGATCAAGAAGCTGATGGACCACCCCTACAAGACCCTGTTCCCGGATTGGCCCATGCAGGAGGAGCTCATCTGGAACCTGGCCGCATTCTTCAACGAAACAGGGGTGTCCCAGCTGGATTTCGACGGCCACGAAGGGACCTGCTACCTCGGCCGCGGCGACTACGGCCACGTCCATTTCGTCGAGGCCTTCCTCGGCCAGGTCGACCACCCGGTCGTCAACGGCTCGAGCAACATCGGCCATTTCTACTGGCACTTCAACAGTTACATCAACTGGGGCGAGCCCTGGTACGCCAGCTTCCGGGAGAGCCAGTCCCGCTACCGGTTCGAGCTCCAACCGTTCTACGAGCGCAACTACATGCCGAACATGCTCGGCTGGTTCCTGATGACGCCCGATACGCGGATCGAGGACATTGAGTGGATGCTGGCCCGGGCCGCAGGGTATCGGGCCGGCTACGCCTTCGTCGCCGATCCCGAATCCCTCGCCAAGAACTCGGCTACGGTCGCGATCGTCGCCGCCGTCCGGACCTGGGAAGAGGCCAAAGAGCTGGGCGTCTTCAGCGACGACCAGCGGGCCCGGCTCAAGGACCCGGAGAGGGACTTCAGCCTGGAGAAGACCGGGGAGCGCGAGTGGCGGCTGCGGAATTTCGATAAGCTCCGGTTCGAGCACCGCAAGAAGACCCGGCAGCCGGGCGAGCCGACGGGCTCCGAATGGAGCTTCGAGAACACGGCCGAGCCCCAGCCGCTCCATCTCCATCTGCTGCTTGCCGGGGAGAACGCGGAAGCGCGGGACATCACGATCGAAGTCGACCGCTTCTTCAGGGTGACAGTCCCGGCGGCCCTGAAAACCGGGCAATCCCTGGTCTGGGACGGCTCCGACAGGATGATCCTCTGCGACGACAAGGGCAGGAAGGCCGGGGAGGTCGCCGCCGGCAAGGGCCTGCCGATCCTCCAGAGAGGTGCGCATTCGGTCGCCGTCGACGTCCGGTTCTCGGGAGGCGGGGAGCCGGTCCTCAAGGGGACGGTCAAGCTCGCCGGAAGGGTCGAGACGATCTCGCGGTAGGCCGGGCGCCGGGTTTTGCCGGGCAGGCGAGGAGGTTGGAATGAAGACCGGGATCTCCTTGATCCTTCTCATGATCGCCATCGGGGCCGGGTGCGCGGGCCGGCAGGAGCGGCCGATCCCCGCTAAGCTCTGGTACGCCCGGCCGGCCGACGCCTCGGCGCCGGACAAAGCGGACGGCTGGCAGAACGACCCGGAATGGCTCCAGGCCCTCCCCGTCGGGAACGGCTTTCTCGGGGCTATGGTCTTCGGCGGCGTGAACCGGGAACGGCTCCAGCTCAATGAGAAGAGTGTCTGGTCGGGCAGCCCCGATGACAACGACAATCCCGACGCCTACGCGGCGCTCGGCGAGATCCGGCGGCTGCTTTTCGAGGGGCGATACAAGGAGGCCACGGAGCTCACCCTGAAGACCCAGGTCTGCAGGGGGGTGGGTTCAGGCCACGGCAACGGCGCCGAGGTCCCCTTCGGCTGCTACCAGACGCTGGGCGATCTCTGGCTGGACTTCGGGAAGAGCGCAGGTTTCGAAGAATACCGCCGCGAGCTCGACCTCGACCGCGGTGTCGCTACGGTTTCCTATCTTCAGGACGGGATCCGGTACAAACGCGAGATCTTTGCGAGCTATCCGGACAGAGCGCTGGTCGTGCGCCTCACGGCCGATAAAAAGGGCGCGCTGGGCTTCAGAGCTTCGCTGACTCGCCCGGAGCGGTACGAATCGCGGGCCGGGAAGGACCATCTGCTGATGACGGGCCGCCTGACCGACGGGAAGGGCGGCGAGGGCCTGCGCTATGCCGCCCGGCTGAAGGCCGTGGCCAAGAGAGGACGAGTCGGCTATGCCGATGGGCATGTGGACGTGAGGGACGCCGACGAGGTTACCTTGATCCTGACCGCTTCAACCGTCCACAAGCTGGAGCACCCGGACTACAAGGGCGCCGACCCATTGGCCACGACGATGGCCCGGCTCGGGAGCGCTTCGGGGCGGCCCTATCGGGACCTTCTGAGCAGACATGTCGAGGACTTCTCGCGCCTTTCCGGAAAGGTCTCCCTGCGGCTCTGGGCCGGCGGCGAAGACACGGTTCCCACCGACCTCCGGCTGAAGGGTCAAAAAGACAACCCCGACGACCTTCGTCTCCAGGAGATCTATTTCCAGTACGGCCGTTATCTGCTCATTTCGACCTCGCGCGAGGGCTCGCTGCCGGCCAACCTCCAGGGCCTCTGGGCCAACAAGATCCAGACGCCCTGGAACTGCGATTACCACACGGACATCAACGTCCAGATGAACTACTGGCAGGCCGACCTGACCGGCCTCTCCGAATGCTTCGGGCCCTTGACCGCGCTCATCGAGTCGCTGGTCAAGCCCGGGGAGCGCACGGCCGCCGTCCAATACAAAGCGGGAGGGTGGTGCGTCCATCCCATCACCAACGTCTGGGGCTTCACCGCCCCGGGCGAGCATCCCGGCTGGGGCCTCCACGTCGGCGCGGGCGGCTGGTTGTGCCAGCATCTCTGGGAGCATTACCTGTTCACGCTCGACCGGACATATCTGGAGCGGGTCTATCCGATCATGCTCGGCTCGGCCCGGTTCTACCTCGACTGGCTGGTGAAGGACCCGAGGACGGGCGAGCTTCTCTCCGGACCGGCGACCTCGCCCGAGAATTCGTTCGTGGCCCCGGACGGCTCCGTCGCCCAGATGAGCATGGGGCCGTCGCACGACCAGGAGGTCATTCACGAGCTCTTCGCCAACGTCCTCAGAGCGTCCGGGGTCCTCGGGGACGTCGATCCGGCGCTGCCGAAGATCGCGGCCGCCCTCGCGAACCTGGCCCGGCCCGGGATCGGTTCCGACGGCCGGCTGATGGAATGGCGGGAGGAATTCAAGGAGGTCGAGCCGACCCACCGCCACGTCTCCCATCTCTACATGCTCCATCCCGGACACGAGATCGATCCCGAGCGGACTCCCGAGCTGGCCGCGGCCGCCCGCAAGAGCCTGGAAGCAAGAACAGACATCGGAACGGGTTGGTCGCTGGCCTGGAAGATCAATTTCTGGGCCCGGCTCGAGGACGGTAACCGCGCCTATCGGCTCTTACAGAACCTCCTCCGCCCGGTCGACCGCACGGACGTCAACATGACCAACGCGGGAGGCACCTACCCGAACCTCTTCTGCGCCCATCCGCCCTTCCAGATCGACGGGAACTTCGGGGCCACGGCCGGCATCGCCGAGATGCTGCTCCAGAGCCATGTCCGGGAAGGGGAGAAGTATGTCCTGAAGCTTCTCCCGGCTCTGCCCCAGGCCTGGGCGAGCGGGGAGGTGAGGGGGCTCCGGGCCCGCGGCGGCTTCGAGGTCGACTTGTCTTGGAAAGAGGGGGAGCTCGTGCAGGCCCGCATCAGATCGGATAAAGGGAGCCCTGTGGTTCTTCGCTATGGGGCCAAGGCCAGGGATCTGGCCTTGAGGCCGGGTCAGATTCTCGTCTGCAATGACCAGCTGGCCCCGGTCCATTAGACGAGGATCAGATGCGATTGCGGATGAATTCAAGGACCGTTCAACGCATGATCGTCTTGAGCGCGATCGTCTGGCTCAACGGACAGTGCGCAATGAGGGTCGACCGCTACGAGGGCCGTTACTGCGCCGGCGCCGGGGACGCCGATTTCCTGCGCCTCATCGACGAATCCTTCGCCTTCTTCCATCCGAATCCCGTCGTCCCCAACCTGACCATGGTCTACCAGCCGGGATGGGACACGTTCGTTGAGGGGGCAGGCTGGGGGGGCTGGTGGATCCAGAACAGCTACGGATTCTCATACGCCGCCACCCCCTTCCTGGAGGAACCGTGGGTCTCGGTCCTCCAGCGGTCTTGGGACCTGCACTGGGACAACCAGGGGGATGGCCAGAGGATGGGGCTCTGGGGGGGCAGTCCAACGGCGAGTCAGCTGTCCTCTCTCGTCGCTCCGGACGGAAGCCTGGGAGATTGCGCGGCGCCCGGCCAGATCGTCTACAAACAGGGGGACGGCGATATCAGGATGCACGACTGGTTCTACGAGGCGACCGCGGCCGGGGTGGTCATACAGGCCGAGATCCTGCTCGCGGGCCGCGACCCCGCGGCCATCCGCCGATACTTGCCGAAGATGGAACGGGCCTGCGAGGCGATCGAAAGGACGCGGGACCCGAAGAACGGCCTTTTCCTCGTCGGCCCCGCTGCGAACCTCCTGGCTCCAAGCTACGGCGGGGTGCGCGAGGCTGGCGGGAGCTTCGGGAAAGGCTACCTCACCGGGCTGTCGATCACGTATCTTGCCGCGCTGGACCGGCTGGCCGAGCTCTACAAGATGACCGGCGAGGCGGATAAGCTCGCCGAATGCGAGAGCCGGCGAGTAATCACTCGCTCGTCGTTGCCTCTTCTCCTGACTCCGGAAGGCTATTTCGTCAAGAGCGTGGAGCCCGGAGGAGTCAAGCACGGTGTCCTGGGGCAGGAGCCATTCGGATACCTCGAAGGCGTTGCCAACGCCGATGCGGTCGGGCTCCGGGTCGTTGACGACGATACGGCGGCCCAGATCTATGGCTGCATCGCCGGGTTCCCGGCCATCCGCCCCTTCGATTTCCTCCTGACCAACGCGCCCGGCTTGGACGACACCTATTGGAACTGGGGTTGTTCTTCGGGTCCGGGCTTCGAAAGCTTCAAGCGCTTCGGCGACTGGGTCAACGGAGGCGTTTGGGGAACCGTCGAAGGCCGGGCCATTTTGATGTATTACCGGCTGGGGAAATTCGAGGATATCCGCCGCTCGGCTTCAAGAGCCATGAAGTGGGCCAAGGACTTCCGGATGGATGCGCCCTGGTCCCAGTTTGGGGAGAACACCAACAATCCGTGGTCGGACACAGGGAAGTACCATGTCGGCGGGGTCAGCGTCATGATCGACAACTTCGCCATTCCGGCCGCGACGATCCGGGGGCTCTTCGATCTCGACTACCGGTCCGACAGGCTCATCCTCCGGCCCCGCATCCCGGGCTCCATTACCCGTTATGCTCAGAAGAGCCCGGTCCGCTTCGGGGATAAAAAGCTCTATCTGTCCTGTCGGAACGGCGGGCGCCAGGTGATGTCTGTCAGGATCAACGGCCGGCCCATGGACCTCAGCTCGCCCGACGAAGCGGCCATCCTCTATGAGGGACTTCCGGAAAATGCCGAAATCGAGATTACGACCGGGGGAGGATGGCCCAAAGATGTCCGGACGGCCGCCTACCCGGTTCTTCCCGGCCTGAAGCCCACGAATAACGCGGAGGCCGGGGGCCTCGCGGAGCTGCCCGATTCGCTGATGAAACCTCTGGCCGTCCTCACGGCCATGAAGGGATCGTTGTCCGGCGAACGAGAGGCGGCAGGTGAGATGGCCTTTGTTGGCGCGGCCGTCGGATCTCTTGAGGCTTATCGGATTCGGGCGATGATGGACCCCGGGCCGGGCTATTACCGCGCGATAACCCCGGAGCGACAAGCGGGCATAGTCGGATTCTACGAGCAGGCCGCGCTTTCCATGTACCAAGGATTCGCCAAACGCATGGAGAGGTATGCGGCGGAGGGCGATTTCCTTCAAAAACGGATCGCCTCGCTCTTCGCAGAGGCGCAAAAATAGCCGCGTTAGGGGGGCGGGGCCGCCAGAGCGGGGAGTCGGGGAGGCTTGGCCTGGACGGCGGAGCTCACAGAATAAGCATGCAGTCGCCGTAGGAGAAGAAGCGGTATCGCTCCTTGACGGCCTCGCGATAGGCCTTCATGACCAGGTCGTATCCGGCGAAGGCGGAGACGAGCATCAGCAGCGTCGATCGCGGCAGGTGGAAGTTCGTGAGCAACCGGTCGACGGCGCGGAATTCGTATCCCGGAGTGATGAAGAGCGAAGTCGAACGCCGTCCCGGCCGGATGGCGCCGGCCCGCCAGGCGCTCTCGAGCGCCCGGACGACCGTCGTGCCGACGGCCGTGATCAGCCGGCCTTCGGCCTTGGCGCTGTTGACGGCCTTGGCTACCGCCGGCGTGACAGAGTAGTTTTCTTCGAGCATCTCGTGGCCGGAGACGAGATCGGCCCGGACCGGCTGGAATGTGGCCAGGCCGACGTCGAGGGTGACGCGCCGGATATCGATGCCCGCGGCTTTGAGCGCGCGCAGGACGTCTGTAGTGAAGTGAAGACCGGCGGTGGGGGCGGCGATGGCGCCTTCGGACCTCGCGAATACGGTCTGGTACCGATCGATGTCCCGGGGCCTCGCCGCCTCGTCTTGCCGGGCCCTCTTGATGTAAGGCGGCAGGGGTGCGAAACCGGCCTCACGAAGAAGGGCGCGGACGTCGGTCTTGCCGAAATCGAGGACCCGGCGGCCCTCCGCGGCAAGCCCGGCGACGCGGGCCTCGCACCCGCTGGCAAATCGGACGGCATCCCCTTCGCGGACCCTTTTCGCCGGCCGGCAGAGAACCTCCCACAGGCCCGGCTCGAGCTCCTTGACAAATAGGAATTCGATGCTCGCCCCGGCGCTCGCGCCCCAGAGCCGGGCCGGCAGGACCCTCGTGTCGTTGAGGACCAAGACGCCGCCGGGGCTCAGGAATCCGGCGAATTCACGGAACGCGCCGTGACGGATCGAATCAGCCTGGCGGTCGACGATCATCATTCGCGAGTCGTCGCGACGGAGGAGGGGGTGCTGGGCGATGAGCCCGGGCGGGAGATCGTAGTCGAAGTCCGAAACACGAAGCGGATTGCCGGGAATCATGACCGGTCGGGGGGCTCTCTCAGTCTTTGAACAGCTTCTTCTGCCCGATGGGCCGGGCTTTGCCGTGCTGGCCCGGCTCGCGGTATTCGTAGCCCAGATGGGCGTAGGCCTTGGGCGTGATGACCCGGCCCCGGATCGTCCGGTCGAGAAAGCCGATGCGCATCAGGAACGGCTCGTAGATGCTCTCGATCGTGTCCTTCTCCTCGTCGATGGACGCGGCGATCGTACCGATGCCGACCGGGCCGCCGGCGAAGTTCTCGATGATGGTCGAGAGGATCTTGCGGTCGACGTCGTCGAGCCCGAGGGCGTCGACCTCCATCATGTCCAGGGCCCGCTGGGCCTCCTTGGCCGTAATGATGCCGTCGCCCTTGACGTCGACATAGTCGCGGACGCGCCGGAGAAGCCGGTTGGCCACGCGCGGCGTCCCCCGCGACCGCAGGGCGATCTCGCCGGCTCCCGCATCGTCGACTTTGACCTTGAGGATCTTGGCCGATCGCTGGATGACCTTCTTCAGGTCCTCGTCCCGGTAGTAGTCGAGGCGGTGGATGATGCCGAAGCGGCCGCGCAGGGGGGCCGTGATGCGGCCGGCCCGCGTCGTCGCGCCGATGAGGGTGAACTTCTTGATCTTGAGCTTGTGGCTCCGCGCCCCCGGCCCCTGGCCGATGACGATATCGAGGCTGAAGTCCTCCATGGCCGAGTAGAGGATCTCCTCGACCGAGGGCTGGAGGCGGTGGATCTCGTCGATGAACAGGACCTCCTTGGTCTGCATGTTGGTCAGGATGGCCGAGAGGTCGCCGGTCCGCTCGATGACCGGGCCCGCCGTCGGCTTCATGCCGACGCCCATCTCCTTGGCGATGAGGTAGGCCAGGCTGGTCTTGCCCAATCCCGGCGGTCCGTAGAGGAGGACGTGGTCGAGGTGCTCGTCGCGCTTCTTGGCCGCTTCGATGAAGACCCGCAAATTCGCCTTGACCTTCTCCTGGCCGACGAATTCGTCGAAAGTCCGGGGCCGGAGGCTGTCCTCGAAGAGGATGTCCTCCTTCGTGCGGATCGGGCTCAAGATGGCGGGCATTATTGTTATTCTACTCAAGTTCTGCTTTTGGGCAAGTCCGTCGTGAGGCCGTCGTGAGGCGGCGACGGGAGGAGCTAAAGCTTGGCCAGGCGCTTCAGGCAATCCCGGAGGAGCTTCTCGAACTCGGTCCCGGGCTTGTTCGCGGCGATCGTCTGGTCGACGGCGCGCTCCGCTTCCTTGCTGCGGAAGCCCATGTTCAGAAGGGCCGAGAGGAGGTCGTCCTTCTCGGGCGAGGCCGTGGCCGCGAGGAGCTTCTCCTTCTTCTCCAGCTTGTCTTGGAGCTCCATGGTGATGCGCAGGGCCGTCTTTTTGCCGATCCCCGGCACGAGAGAGATCCGGGCGACATCGCCAGCCCGGACGGCGTCCTCGAGGTCCGCCGGCCCGATCCCCGAGAGGATGTTCATGGCCAGCTTGGGGCCGATCCCCGAGATGCCGATGAGCTTGAGGAACATCGCTTTCTCGTCTTGAGAGATGAATCCGAAAAGGGCCAGGGCGTCATCCGAGAGATGGGTGTGGATGAAGAGCTCGACCGTCCCGCCGACCTCCCCGAGCCGGATGTAGGACGACACGGGGATGGCCGCGGCGTAGCCGACGCCGCCCGTCTCGACGACGACCTGGCCGGGCGTCTTGTGGATGAGGGTTCCCTTGAGGTAAGCGATCATGTCGGGTCCTTGTCTTCGAGCCGGGCCTGATAGAGCCGGGTGTTGAGGTGGCAGATGGCCGCGGCCAGGGCGTCCGAGGCGTCGAGGGGGATGCGGTCGTCGTCGAGGCCAAGGAGAGCGCGGACCATGGTCAGGACCTGCTCCTTGTCCGCCTGGCCGTACCCGGTGACGGCTTTCTTGATCTCGAGCGCGGAGTACTCGGCAAGTCCGCAGCCGGTCCCGGCGACGGCGCAGAGGACCGCGCCCCGGACCTGGCCGAGGAGAAGGGCGGTCTTCATGTTCTGGGCGTAAAAAGGGTTCTCGATAGACGCCTCCGCCGGGCCGTAGGCCCGGATGAGCCCTTCGAGCTCGGACTTGATCTCGGCGAGCTTCAGGTGGAGGGGGAACTTGGCCGTGGGCTTGATGATGCCGTAAGCGACGGGGAGAAGTCGGCCGGCGCCATCTTCGACGATCCCGAATCCCGTCGAATGGAGGCTGGGATCGATCCCGAGGACGCGCATGGCCTTCGCCGGGGGCGTCACCCGCCCTGCGAGAAGCTGGCGATCTCCTCTTCGGAGATGTCGAAGTTGGAGGAGACGGATTGAACGTCGTCGTGGTCCTCGAGCTCCTCGACGAGCCGAAGGACCTGCTGGGCCTCCTTGCCCTCGACCTTGACGTAGTTCTGGGGCAGGAAACCGACTTCCGAAGCAGCGACCTCGATCTCGGCCTTCTTGACGGCTTCGAGGACGGCCTCGTACTTTTCGGGAGAGGTCGTGACCTCGAACAGGGAATCCTCGTCCTTGAGGTCGTCGGCACCGGCGGACAGGGCGATGTCCATGAGGATGTCCTCAGACACCTTGGCCTTCTCGACGTCGATGTAGCCCATGCGCTTGAACATCCAGGCGACCGAACCCTTTTCGCTCATCTGGCCGCCGCTCTTCTGGAAGATGTGGCGGATCTCGGAGACCGTCCGGTTCTTGTTGTCGGTGACGGCCTGGAGGAAGATGGCCACGCCGCCGGGGCCGTAGCCCTCGTACGACACCTCCTCGAAGGCCGCTCCCTCGAGCTGGCCGGTGCCCTTCATGATGGCCCGCTTGACGTTGTCGGCGGGCATGTTCGCGGCCTTGGCGTCGTTGATGGCTTTGCGCAGGGCCGCGTTCTTGTCGGGATCGCCGCCGCCGGCCCGGGCGGCCATGCTGATCTCGCGGATGAGGCGGGTGAAGATCTTGCCCCGCTTGGCGTCGGTCGCGGCTTTTTTATGCTTGATGGAGGCCCACTTGGAATGTCCGGACATCGTCGTCTCCTTGTCGTTTCGAGCCCCAAAAGGATAACACAAAGAGCCGGGCGGCGCAATCCCCGCCGGATTGACTACGGAAAGACTAGGGATTGTGATAGAATCAAGATAGCGCGACAATTCGGGACGCCGGGAGGAGGTTCACATGAAGCAGAATATGGGCCGCTGGGACAGGATCCTCAGGCTGGGGGCCGCCGCCATCATCGCCGTACTTCTCATCGCCGGGATCCTCAAGGGGACCGCGGCCATCGTCCTGGCCATCATCGCCGCGGTCTTCATCATCACGACCTTCGCCGGGTTCTGCCCGATCTACAGGCCGTTCGGGATATCGACGAAAGGCAAGGGCCGGACGCCGCGGGTCGACGTCTGACGGCCCGATCGGTGGTTAGGATCCCGGGGAAAGGATTGATGGGTTCGCGCCGATGAGCGGCCGGCAGGGAATCGGAACGATGCCGCCCGGCGAGGGGTCCGCGGTCCGGATCGACCTGGCCGTGACGGGCATGAGCTGCGCCAGCTGCGCGGGGAACGTCGAGAAGGCCCTCAGGGGGCTCAGCGGCGTCCGTGAGGCCACCGTCAACCTGGCCACGGGCCGGGCGACGGTCCTTTTCGATCCCCGGCACATCTCCCGCGCGGAGCTCGTCCGGGCCATCCGCGACGCCGGCTACGGAGTCGCCGTCACAGCGGAGGAAGCAGGCGCCGGCGCGGAGCGCGAGTACCGGTCCCTCCGGGCCTCGGTCATGTGGGGCGGCGCGCTAGCCCTGCTCATCTTCCTCGGCAGCATGCGGCACTGGTTCCCCTGGATGCCGGCCTTCCTCCAGAACGACTACGTCCTCTGGGCCCTGGCGACGCCTGTCCAGCTCGTTCTCGGGGCCCGGTTCTATCGCGGCGCCTGGAGCGCCCTGCGGCACGGCACCGCGAATATGAACACTCTCGTGGCCGTGGGCACTTCGGCCGCCTACCTTTTCAGCGTCGTCGCGACGGTCCTGCCGGGATTCTTCCGCGGGGCCGGCGTCGAACCCGAGGTCTATTTCGACACGTCGGCCGTCATCATCGTGCTCGTGCTATTCGGGCGCCTGCTCGAGGCCCGGGCCAAGGGCAAGACCTCCGACGCCATCCGCCGGCTCATGGGCATGCGGCCGCGGACGGCCCATGTCCTGGGTGAGGAGGGCGAGCGGGAGGTCGCCATCGAGGAGGTCCGCGCCGGCGACGTCCTGGTCGTCAGGCCCGGCGAGAAGATCCCGGTCGACGGCCTCATCCTCGAGGGCCGGTCGTCCGTCGACGAGTCGATGATCACCGGGGAGAGCCTGCCCGTCGACAAAGGGCCGGGAGACGAGGCCGTCGGGGCGACGCTCAACAAGTGGGGGAGCTTCCGCTTTCGGGCCGTTCGCGTCGGCGCGGACACGACCCTGGCCAAGATCATCCGGCTGGTCGAAGAGGCCCAGGGGTCCAAGGCGCCCATCCAGAGGCTGGCCGACGTCATCGCGGCCCGCTTCGTCCCGGCCGTCATCGCGATCGCCGTCCTGGCCTTTGTCGTCTGGGCCCTCGCCGGCCCGGAGCCGGGCCTCGTCCGCGCCCTGCTCAATTTCGTGGCTGTGCTGATCATCGCCTGTCCCTGCGCCATGGGCCTGGCGACGCCCACGGCCATCATGGTCGCGACGGGCCGAGGCGCCGAGCGCGGCATCCTGATCCGGAGCGGCGAGAGCTTGGAAACCGTCCACAAAGTCGATACCTTCGTCTTCGACAAGACGGGGACGCTGACTAACGGGCGCCCCGAGACGACCGACGTCCTGGCCGCCGGCGGATTCGGCCGCGAAGCGGTCCTGAAGCTGGCCGCTTCGGTCGAGAACGGTTCGGAGCATCCGCTCGGCCAGGCAGTCGTGCGCCGGGCCCGGGCCGAGGGGATCCCCGTCGAAGTCGCGGCGGATTTCCGGGCCCTCGAAGGCATGGGGGTCGAGGGCGTTGTGGCGGGGAAGCGCGTCCTCGTGGGAAGTCTCAAGCTGGCCGAAACTGAGGGGATCGATGTGGCCTCGCTCGCGGCGAAAGCGGGCGGGCTGGCGGGGGAGGGGAAGACGGTTGCCTTCGTCGCCGTCGACGGCGAGCCCGCCGGGCTCCTGGCCTTGGCCGACACGCTTAAGCCGGGCGCCCGTGCCGCCGTCGACAGCCTCCGCCGCTCAGACCGGCGGGTGGTCATGCTGACGGGTGACAATGCCTTGACGGCCCGGGCTTTGGCCGCCGAGGCCGGCATCGACGAGGTTCAGGCGGAAGTCCTGCCCGGCGACAAAGCCGAGGTCATCCGCAGGCTCCAGGCGGAGGGACGTCGCGTGGCCATGGTCGGCGACGGGATCAACGACGCACCGGCCCTCGTCCAGGCCGACGTGGGCCTGGCCTTGGGGACGGGGACCGACGTGGCCATGGCCTCCGCGGATATCACGCTTATCTCCGGGGATCTGGGAACAGTCGTCGCCGCGGTCGAGCTCAGCCGCCGGACCATCCGGACCATCCGGCAGAACCTCTTCTGGGCGTTTGTCTACAATGTCGTCGGCATCCCGGTGGCCGCGGGAGCGCTCTATCCGTTCTTCGGGATCCTGCTCAATCCCATGATCGCTTCGGCGGCCATGGCCATGAGCTCCGTTTCGGTCGTGGGCAATTCCCTCCGGCTCCGGCGGGCGAAGATCTGAGCCGGCCCCCGGCTAGAAGATGAAGCGGATGGCCAGTCCGGCCCGGATATAGGACGGATTGACGCTCAGGGTCCCCAGGCCGATCCTCGATTCGATCTCCTCGATGGGTACGGTGATGATCTCGTCCTCGACGACATGGAGAGCCAGGTCCGCCTTGGGGGCGCCGAACCAGCGCAGATCCAGGGCGAAGATGACGTGGCGCGTGGCCTCGTAGGCCGCCTCGATGCCGGCGTTCAGGCCGTACTTCGTTTCCGGGCCGAAGTCAACGACCATGCGGTACGTCCCGCCGGAGAGCTCATACGTCGTGCCGACGAGCGCGAGATCGAAATAGGTGTAGCCGATGTGCCCGGCCTGGCCCTCGAAATGAAAGACGCTCGGCCCGGCCGAGAGGTTGAGGGAGAGATGGTCGGCGATCCGGAAATGGGCCAGGGCATTGAGGCTGAAGGTCGTTTCGGTGATATTGCCGGTCGAATTCTCCCACTCGATCGAACGGTCATAGGTTTCGGGGGTATCGTCAAACGCGAGGAACTCCATCCCGACGAGATAGGGGTCGTTCGACCCGCCCAGGCTCGGGCGATGGTAGTCGGCCAGGACCTGGAGGCCGAAATTCTCGGTGAAGAAGACGTTGAAGAAACCGTTCAGCCCGTAGGTCGTCTTGGCGTTGAAACGGACCGTCTGGGAGGCCGAGCTGTCCACGTAGCGGTCGGGCGGCGTGAGCGCCGGCTTGTACTGGTTCACGTAGGTGGTGCTCATGGACGGCCCGACCAGCGTCCAGCCGAAGCCGAGCTCGAAATGGATCTGGGCGGCCAGAGGGCTGGCCAGGCCCAGCGCCAGGGCCGCGAGGACAATCGCCAGGTTCCTTCTCATGATGTCGTCTCCTTGGGTCTTTCGCGCGCGTCCGGCTCTTCAGGAGAGCCCGACCCATCTCCGCCTTATTGTCCGACGGGCCCCGGGGGGGTAGCAATCCTCCCGAGGGGTGATTCGACCGGTGAGTTCCCACCCCCCCGGCCTCCGTCAAGGCCCGATCTGCGCGGTGAGCCTCCCGGGCCAAGGTTGATCGGGCCTAGCCGAAGAAGACCTTGGCCATCTCGTAGAGCTCGGCGTCCACGGTTTTCGGCTGGGCCAGGGCCTCTTCGAGCGGCACCGTCACGATGCGGTTGCCTCGCAAGCCGACCATGAAGCCGAACTTCTCCTCCTTGACGAGGTCGATCGCCGCGATCCCGTAGCGCGTGGCCAGGATACGGTCGAAGGCCGTCGGCGAGCCGCCCCGCTGGACATGCCCGAGGACGGTGACCCGGGTATCGATGGCCGTGCGCATCTCGATCTCGCGGGCGATCATGTTGCCGATGCCGCCCAGGCGGACATGGCCGAAGGAGTCCTTCTCGCCCGACTGGAGGATGAGGCTGGCGTCCCGGGGCTTGGCGCCTTCGGCGACGACGACGATGCTGAAGAGCTTGCCGCGCTCCCGGCGTTTCTGGATCTGGGCGCAGATCTCGTCGAGGTCGAACGGGAACTCGGGGATGAGGATGATGTCGGCCCCGCCGGCCAGCCCGCCTTCGATGGCGATCCAGCCGGCGTGACGCCCCATGACCTCGACGACCATGACCCTGTGGTGGGCCTCGGCCGTCGTGTGCAGCCGGTCGAGCGCCTCCGTGACGACGGAGACGGCCGTATCGAAGCCGAACGTGTAGTCCGTGCCGGAGAGGTCGTTGTCGATCGTCTTGGGGACGCCGACGACGCGCAGGCCTTTTTCGAAGAGCTTCTTGGCCACGCCCAGCGTGTCCTCGCCCCCGATGGCGATCACGGCGTCGAGCTCGAATTTCTCGACCTGGGAGAAGATCTTGCCGATGCCGTCCTCGACCTTGAAGGGATTGGTGCGGGATGTCCCGAGGATCGTGCCGCCCCGCGGCAGGATGCCGGAGATGGCGTTCAGGTCGAGGGGATAGATCTTGCCCTCGATGAGGCCCAGCCAGCCGTTCTTGATGCCCAGGATCTCGAAATGGTGGTAGACGATGCCCTTGCGCGTCGCCGCCCGGATGACGGCGTTGAGCCCGGGGCAGTCGCCTCCGCCCGTCAGGATGCCGACTCTCATTTCGTTGGACCTCCGATCGACGCTCGATGCCTGCGCGAAACCGCCAGGGATTATACGCGCGGCCTCCCGGCATTTCAAGCGCTCCCGGCTTGAATATCATGCCGGACGGGGGTATCCTGAGAAGCGAAGCTGTCGGGGAATGATCGAGCTTCGAAGCGTTACCAAAAAGTTCTCCGTCTTTACGGTGGTCAACGACGTCAGCTTCTCCGTCCGTCCCGGCGAAGTCCTGGGCTATCTGGGGCCTAACGGGGCCGGCAAGACCACGACCATCCGGATGCTGGCCGGCCTCCTCGAGCCGACCAGAGGGGAGATCCTCTTCGAAGGGCGCGATATCCGGGACGATATCTACTCGTTCAAGAAGCGCCTGGGCTATGTTCCCGAACAATCGGAGATCTACCCTCACCTCAGCGCCCTTGACTATCTGACCATGGTGGGGCGGCTGCGGCGCATGCCCGACCGTCCCCTCAGGGCCAAGATCATGGAGTTCCTAGACATCTTCGGCCTTCGCCACGACATGGACAGCCCCTTGTCTTCCTATTCAAAGGGCATGCGGCAGAAGGTCCTGATCGCGGCCGCCCTTCTTCACGATCCCGATATCCTGCTGCTGGACGAGCCCCTGTCGGGCTTGGACGTGACGACGGGGCTCGTCATCCGGGACCTGATCAGGAAGCTGGCCGGGGAGAACAAGATCATCATCTATTCCTCCCATGTGCTCGAAGTCACCGAGCAAGTCTGCTCGCGGATCATTATCCTTCATCAAGGGACGATCGTGGCCAACGATTCCGTGGCCAATCTGCGGACCCTCATGCACCTGCCGTCGCTGAACGAGATCTTCAGCCAGCTGATTGCCCATGAAGATACGGCGCTGGCCGCCGAACGGATCGTCGAGACGATGAAGAGGAACAACTGACGGCCGTGACCCCCATTTCGGCCCGCGTCCGTGCCCTGGGGGAGGAATGTGCCCAACTCGGGATCCTGACGAAGCACTTCTTTGAGCGTCTCTTCCGGAACGACATCGTGGATTTCGAGGACCAGATGAAGGCCCGCCTGATCGCCGTCCTGTCAATCCTGGCGGTCATCGTCGGGTGGAGCTCCCAGATGCTCGTCTTCTTCAAGTACGAGTTCTCTCCCGACGTCAACACGTCCTGGCAAGACAAGAACTATATCTTCATTCTGGTGATGATCCTCTTCGGCATCGTCACGCTCCTCGAATGGGAGATGCTCTTTCCTGACCGCCGGGACTTTGTCAACCTGACGCCCCTGCCGGTCCGGCTGCGGACCCTCTTCGCCGCCAAGCTGGCCTCGTTCGTCGCTTTCATTGGTCTCTTCTCGGTAGCCATGAACAGCCTTTCCTCGGTCGCGTTCGCGCTCTTCCTGGCCCAGTGGCGGTCGAACAGCATGCTCTTCCTGGCCCAGCACGTCGTTGCCCATCTCATCAGCGTTTTTGCGGCCTGTTTCTGCGTCTTCTTCGCCTGCGTCTTCGTCAACTTCTTCCTCATGGCCGTCCTGCCATCCCCGCTCTACCGCCGGATCTCGGCCCTGGTGCGGTTCCTCCTGATCGGCTTTTTCATCTTCCTGCTGTTGACGTTCCTGGTCGAGCCCGGGAGCCTGAGCGGTGCGATCCTGTCGCTGGCCAAGCTCAAGGACCATGGGTCTCCGCTCCTCTTCCGCATCCCGTCCCTGTGGTTCGTCGGGCTTTACGAGGTCCTCCTGGGGACGACGGATCCTGTATTCATCGCCTTGGCCCGGACGGCCGGATGGGCGCTCGGGCTATCGTTCGTCGCCTTCGGGCTGGCCTGCGCCTTGAGCTATCTCAAGCATTTCCGCAAGACCCTGGAATCGGCGAAGCGGGAGCCCCGGCTGCGCCGGCTCCGGGAGGGCGCCGCCGGCCTGCTCCAGAAGGTCATATTCATGAGCCCCGAGGAAAGGGCCGTGGGGACGTTTTTTTCGAAGACGGTCCGGTCAAGCCCAAAACACCGGACCGTGCTCGTCAACGGCCTAGCTGTTGGGGCGGCCCTGGTGACGCTCTCGATCGTCGCGAATAAACGGAATATCCAGTCCCTGAACCCCGGCAATTCTTTCTTCCTGGCCCAATCGCTCCTCCTGGTTTTCGTCCTTCTGGCCGGGCTCCGCATCGTGGTCGACGTGCCGGCCGCGCTCGAGAGCAACTGGGTCTTCCGGTTGACGGAATCGGCCGAAAGGAGCCGCTATGTCGTGGGTCTCAAGAAGACGATCTTCGGCCAATGGTTCCTGCCCCTTTCGATCCTGCTTTTCGTCGCCCATCTCTGGCTCTGGAGGGACGGGCGGGCGGCCTTGCTTCATGCTGTCTTCTGCCTGGTCCTCTCGGGTCTCGGGATCGAAGCCCTCTTCTATCGCTTCCGCAAGATCCCTTTCGCCAGCTCGCACGTGCCGGGCAGACTCCAGCTCCAGACCCGGGGCGCCCCTTATCTCGCCGGTCTTCTGGCGCTCCTCTCCGCTCTATCCATCCTCGAGAAGGACCTCCTGAGCCGTCCCGGCCGTTTTTGGGCCTTCCTCCCGATTTCGGCCGTTCTTTGGGTTTTCTTGAGGAGCCGCAGCGCCCGCTTTCTCAAGGACAACCCCCTGGTCTACGAGGAAGAACCGGAGCCGGCCATGATCGGCTTCCCAGAGGACGTCTGAGCATGAGGACCCGTCTCGCTCTCCGGCCGGCTATCAGCCTCATGGTGGCCCTCGTGCTGGTCGGATGCCGCAGCGGGCCGACCGAAGGATGGAGCAGCCGGGTCCGGACGATGATCCTGACGAGCGATCCCACGGAGATCGTCATGTCGTCCTCCAAGGTCCCCGGCTATTGGGCCCGAGAGGCCTCGAGCGGACAGGAGTTCTTCCTCCATACCTCGGCCCGTTCTTTTAAAAAGGGGAGCCGCGTTACGGTCGAAGGGCCCTTCGGCAGCGCCTACCCGGCCGTCTTCCGCGATGAAGCCGGGGTCTATCTCAGGGGCTATTCGACGCTTGTCCTTGTCGTCTGGAAAATGGAGAAGGAGGCAGCCGACCGTGCGCCGCGCCCCTGAGGTCCTCCTGCCGAGCCTGCTCCTCGGGCTGGCGCTCCTTCAGGCCGGATGTCAATCCGACCTCCGTCCTTGGGTCCCGCCCGAAGACCATAAAGCGAAGATCATCTCAGAGGCGATGTTCGTCCGGACCGGCCGGGGCGATTATGTCGACGGCTATCTGGCCGAATACGGGGCGGAAGCCCCGAAAAGGCGGATGTTCATGGTCCTGGAGATCCCGCGTTACCTTAGGGGCGAACGGCTGATCGTCACGGGCCGATTCACCGGTGACAGCGTCCGGATGTCCTTCGGGGATCAGGATCAGGAGACGGTCCCGGTCTTCGAACTCGAGCGGGGGGCGCCGGACGTCCCCGCGGCTCCCGATGTGCCGGCGCTGAAGTGATCCGTTCGCGGCCCAGCCGGCCTTGACCGTCTCCGCCCTTTTGTTTAAGGTAGGGGAGACACCCATCACGATCGCTGAGGAGGACACCATGGCGGCGACGATCATCAGCGGCAAGGACGTTTCCTGCCAGATCCGCGAAGAGCTCAAGGGCCGGGCGGCCCGCCTCAAAGACAAGGGCCATGTGCCCGGTCTGGCCGTCGTTCTCGTGGGAGAGGACCCCGCCTCGGTGTCCTACGTCACGGCCAAAGGCAAGGCGGCCGAGGAGATCGGCATCTTCGAGACGACCATCCGGATGCCGGCGGACTCGTCCGAGGAAGAGATCCTCCGCCAGGTCGACAGTCTCAACCGCGACGACCGCTACAGCGGTTTCCTTGTCCAGCTGCCCCTGCCGAAGTACGTCAGCTCCGAGAAGGTCATCAACCTGATCTCCCCGGACAAGGACGTCGACGGATTCCACCCGGTCAACGTCGGGAAGATGCTGCGGGGCGAGCCGTGCCCGCTGCCGTGCACGCCGTACGGCGTCGTCCAGCTCCTCGTCCGCGGCGGCTACGGCCCGGACGGCAAGCACGTCGTCATCTGCGGCCGGAGCAACATCGTCGGCAAGCCCTTGGCGGCCATGCTCATCCAGAAGCGGAAGGGCGCCAATGCGACCGTGACCGTATGCCACACCGCGACGCCGGACATCAGCCGGTTCACTCTCCAGGCCGACATCCTGGTCGCCGCCATGGGGGTACCGCGGGCGATCAAGGCCGAGATGGTCCCCGACGGCTGCGTCGTCATCGACGTCGGCGTCAACCGCGTTCCCGACGCGACCGCGGCCAAGGGCTTCCGCCTCGTTGGCGACGTCGATTTCGAACCCGTCAAGGAGAAGGCTTCGGCCATCACCCCGGTCCCGGGCGGAGTCGGACCCATGACCGTCACGATGCTGATGATGAATACGATCGAAGCGGCCGAGCGCAAGGCCGGCCTCGCGACCGGATAGCCGGAGCGACGCATGAAGATCGGCAAGGTCGACGAGGCCCTGTTCCGGTCCCTGATCAGGGGGAAGTTCGGGCGACGCGATCCCAGCGTCCTCGTCCCGCCCATGGCCGGCGTCGATGCCGGGGTCATCGACCTCGGCGGGGGCCGCGTCCTCGTCGTCGCCGAGGACCCGATCTTCACCATGCCCCGCCTGCCTCTCGAGACCTTCGGCCGGTTCACCGTCCATATCGGGGCGAGCGATGTCGCGGTCATGGGCGTCCGGCCCCGCTACATGACCTATTCGCTGCTCCTGCCCCCGGAGACGGGCCGGGACGATATCAAGCGGATCATCGATTCCATCCACCAGGCGGCCCGCGGCCTCGGCATCGCCATCGTCGGCGGCCATACCGGCTTCTATCCCGGCTTCACCGCGCCGACGATCGGCGGGATCACCGTGTTCGCCGTGGCCCGCAAGAGGGACATCGTGACACCGGCCGGGGCCCGCGCCGGAGACGACGTCATCCTGACGAAAGGTCCGGCCATCGAGACGGCCGGCCTGCTGGCCGCCCTCCGGGAGGAGGAGCTCCGGGCGAAATACCCGGCCGCGCTCGTCGAAAAGGCGAAATCCCTGTCCCGGGCCATCACCGTCGTCGAGGACGCCCTCACGGCGGCGGCCGCGGGCGGCGTCACGGCCATGCACGACGCGACGGAAGGCGGCGTCATGGGCGGTCTCTACGAGATCGCCGCGGCCAGCCGTGTGGGGATGGATGTCGACGAAAGCCGGTTCGTCTATCCCGACGAGGTCCGGATGGTCTGCGAGGCTTTCGGCATCGATCCCGTCCGGGCCATCGCCGAAGGCAGCCTCCTCATCACCGTCCGGCCGGAGAAGAGCGCCGGCGTCCTGGCCCGGCTGAAGAGGAAGCGCATCGCCGCGTCCGTCATCGGCCGTGTCCTCAAGGACCGCCGGCGGCGGACGATCCGGCGCGCGGACGGCCGCACCGAAACGCTCGCGGTCCCGGAGCAGGATCCGTTCTGGCCCGCCTTCTTTGCGGGCTTGGAGAGAGGGCTGGAATAGCCGGGGGAGGGCGGAGCCTCAGCGGTTCTTGGCCTTGGCCTTCTTCTTGTCCTTCTTCTCGGCCATCACCATGACATCCTTGAGCGTGATGTTATCGAAATATTCTTTGAGCAGCTCGGTCGCGTTCCTCCAGATGTCGTGGGTCGGGCAGGACCCGGTGAATTCGCAGAAGGTCGGATCGTCGATGCACTCGACGAGGCAACAGTTGCCCTCGAGGGCGTGGAGGATCTCGCTGATCCGGATGTCCTCGGGCTTGCGGGCCAGGATGTAGCCCCCGCCGGCGCCGCGGATGCTCTTGACCAGGCGGTTGATCTTGAGCGGGATGATGATCTGCTCGAGGTAGCGGATCGATATCCGCTCGTCCTCGGAGATGTTCTTCAGGATCACGGCATCGCGGCCGGCCCCGTGGTGGCGGGCGAGGTTCAACATCAGGCGCGTCCCGTAGCGTCCCTTGGTCGAGAGTCTGATCATGGCCGGCTCCTTACCCAGACATTTTATAGGGGTTTGCCGCAGATATCAACACAGGCCCATAGGATTTATCAGCTTACTCGGCCCCCAGTTGCCGGGCTTCCCGGCCGCCCCGCTTGACACCCTCCTCGCCCTGTGAGTATCCTACCTCCTTGACCGGCGCGCCGCCCGTCTCCTCGCCCCGTTTTCCCGGAGCGCGTCCGTCGAAATTCCGTCGAAAAAGGAACCGCCCATGCCCCGTCAGATCCTCCTCGGTGACGAAGCCGTGGCCCTGGGGGCCGTCCACGCCGGCCTCTCCGCGGCCTATTCCTATCCCGGGACGCCCGCCTCCGAGATCCTGGAATACCTCGTGCGGCTGGCCGGCGCGACCAAGGCCTTTCCGGCCGTCTGGTCGGTCAACGAAAAGACGGCCTACGAGGAGGCCCTCGGCGCCTCCTTCGCCGGGAAAAGGGCCCTCGTCTCCTTCAAGCATGTCGGCCTCAACGTCGCCGCCGACCCGTTCATGAACTCCGCCATCACCGGGGCCAACGGCGGCTTCCTCGTCGTCAGCGCCGACGATCCCGGCATGCACAGCTCGCAGAACGAGCAGGACAGCCGCTACTACGTCCAGTTCGCCCAGATCTTCGGTTTCGAGCCCGCGGACCATCAGGAAGCCTACGACATGACCCGCGATGCGTTCGACCTGTCGGAGCGGTTGGGCCTGCCCGTCCTCATGCGACTCGTGACGCGCCTCTCGCACAGCCGCTCGGCGGTGGAGACGCGGGAGCCTCGGCCCCAGAACGAGCTGAAGAAGGGGGCGGGGAAGGACTGGATCCTCCTGCCCGTCAACGCCCGCCGGCGCTTCACCCGGCTCCTCGACGCCCAGCGCGAGATGGTCCGGATTTCCGACGAGTCCCGCTTCAACGTCCTGGAGCTCAACGAGCGCGACCGGGCCTTCGGCGTCATCGCCTCGGGCATCGCTTACAATTATTTCCGCGAGGCTGTCGCCGCCGGCGCCGCGCGGCCGTCCTTCCTCAAGGTCTCGACCTATCCGCTGCCCGAAGGGCTGATCCGCAGGCTCGTCGCCCACGTCGATACGGTCCTCGTCCTCGAGGACGGCTATCCCTTCATCGAGAAGCAGATCAAGGGGCTCTTCGGCATCGCCGGCAAAACGGTCCAGGGCAAGCTCAGCGGGAACCTGCCGGCCTCGGGCGAGCTGACCCCGGACATCGTCCGCCGGGCCCTTGGTCTCGAGGCCCGGCCGTCCATCGAGGCGGGCGGGCTGCCTCTCGCGGGCCGGCCGCCCCAGCTCTGCGCCGGCTGCCCGCACGCCGACACCTTCAAGGCGCTCAACAAGGCCCTCGAGGGCTCGGCCGGCTCAAACGTCTTCAGCGACATCGGCTGCTATACGCTGGGTGCCTTGCCGCCTTACAACGCCATCCACAGCTGCGTCTGCATGGGCGCGAGCATCGGCATGGCCCGCGGCGCCTCCGACGTGGGCCTCCGTCCGGCCGTTTCGGTCATCGGCGATTCGACCTTCGCCCACTCGGGCATCACGCCGCTCCTCAGCGCCGCCGCGGCCGACTCCGATATGACCGTCATCATCCTGGACAACGCCACGACGGCCATGACCGGCGGCCAGCCGACCTACGGCTCGGGCGGGCGCCTGCTCCGCATGATCGAGGCCCTCGGCGTCGCCAAGGAGCACATCCGGACGATCGAGCCGCTGCCGAAACACCATGAGACCAACGTCCAGGTCATCAAGGACGAGATCGGCCACCGCGGGCTGTCCGTCATCGTCGCCGTCCGCGAGTGCGTCCAGGAACAGCGGAAGAGAAGGAGCTAGGCTATGAAACAGGACATCATCCTCGCGGGCGTCGGCGGCCAGGGCATCCTGTCCATCGCCTATGTCATCGACAACGCGGCCCTCGCCGACGGCCTGAGCTTCAAGCAGGCCGAGGTCCACGGGATGGCCCAGCGCGGCGGCGCCGTTCAGTCCCACATGCGCCTGTCCGACGGGACGATCTGGAGCGATCTCATCCCCAAGGGCGAGGCGGACATGATCCTGAGCGTCGAGCCGCTCGAGGCCGTCCGGTACTTCGATTATCTCCGGCCGGACGGGATCGTCGTCACGAGCTCGACGCCCTTCAAGAACATCCCCGATTACCCCGGCCTCGACCAGGTCCTCGACGCCGTCCGCAGGGCGCCCCGGAGCGTCATCGTCGACTCTGAGACGCTGGCCAAGGAGGCCGGGACGGTCAAGGCCCAGAACATCGTCCTCCTCGGCGCCGCCTCGTCCTTCCTCATCCTCAAGGAAGAGAGCCTGCTCAGGACGATCGACGCGCTCTTCCGCGGCCGCGGGCCGACCGTCCTCGAGGCCAACCTCAAGGCCTTCGCGCTCGGCAAGAAAGCGGCCCTCGGCACATGAAAAGCGCCTGGACCAGAACCATCCGCGTCCTCGAACGCGCGGAGAAGGACGGCCGGAATTTCCTGCTCGAGCCCGAGGTCTACGAGATCCTGAAGGACGCCGGGATCCCGACCCCCCGCCACATCTTCGTGCCGGCCGGCGAGACGGCCGGGCGCAAGGACCTCCGGGCGCTGGGGACGGCCGAGGTCGTCGTCAAGATCGTCTCGCCGCTCGTCATCCACAAGTCCGATGTCGGCGGCGTGGCCGTCGTTAAGGCCGGTCCGGCCGCCGTGAAGAGGGCCTGCGCGGCCATGCTCCGGACGGTCGTGGCGCGCAGCCGCGGCCCGGAGAGGAAGGCGGTCCGGGATTCCGTCCGCGGCTTCCTCGTCGTCGAGAAGGTCGGGTACGAGAACGCCGGCTTCGGATCGGAGATCCTGCTCGGCCTGCGGAACTCCCAGGATTTCGGGCCGGTCCTGACCATGGGCTCCGGCGGCCTCGACGTCGAATACATGAACGCCCGGCTCAAGGAGGGGAGGGCCGTGGCCGTCGCTTCCGCCCACCTCCTCGAAGACGCGGGCGCACAGGCCCTCCTCGAGCCGCTGGCCTTCTACGGCAAGCTGGCCGTCGAGTTCCGGGGCCGCAAGCCCCTGGTCGCGCCCCAGCACCTGGTCGATACGCTGCTGCGATTCCGCGACCTGGCCGCCGCCTTCTCGGCGTTTTCCGCGGCCACCCCGTTCGTCCTCGAGGAAGCCGAGGTCAATCCCTTTGTCGTCCGCCGCGGCCGGCTCGTGCCTCTCGACGGCGTGTGCCGGTTCTCCCGCCTCAAGGCCGCGCTCTCCGCCCGCCCGATCGAGGCTGTCGCCCGGCTGCTCAAGCCCGCGACGATCGGCATCATCGGCGTCTCGGAGAAGATGAACATCGGCCACGTCATCCTGAACAACATCCTGAAGGGCGGCTTCGCGCCGGAGAACGTCGTCGTGGTCAAGCCGGGGCTCGACACGATCGAAGGCTGCCGCTGCGTCCCCGCGGTCGAGTCCATGCCAGAGACGGTCGACCTGTTCGTCCTGACCCTCGGCGCCGACCAGTGCTATGACGTCATGAAGGACCTCGTCACGCACGGCAAGGCCCGTTCGGTCATCCTCATCGCCGGCGGGATGGGCGAGAAGGAGGGCGGAGCCTCGATCGAGGGCCGGATCCGCGACCTCCTCGCCGAGGGCCGCAAGGGCGGCCGGATCACGCCGGTCGTCAACGGCGGCAACTGCCTGGGCGTCGTCTCGAAGCCCGGCCGGTACGACACGCTCTTCATCCCGGACCACAAGCTGCCGCGGCCGGCGCAGGCCGGCTCGGCGACGGCCATGATCAGCCAGAGCGGGGCCTTCATGATCTGCCGCATGAGCAAGCTGCCGTCGATCGAACCCGTCTATTCCGTTTCGCTGGGCAATCAGCTCGACCTGACGGCCTCGGATTATCTGAACGCCCTCAAGGGCGATCCCGAGGTCCGCGCCTTCAGCGTCTATATGGAGGGCTTCAAGCCCGGCGACGGCCTGGCCTTTGCCCGGGCCATCCGCGAGATCACGGCCTCCGGCCGGACGGTCCTCGTCTACAAGGCCGGGCGGAGCCCCGAGGGCCGGTCGGCGACCTCGAGCCATACCGCCTCTGTGGCGGGGGATTACGGCGTCTTCAAAGCCGTGTGCGGGCAGGCCGGAGCCATCGTGGCCGAAGACCTCTTCGAGTTCGAGAGCTTCATGAAGGGGCTCGCCTGGCTCGAAGGGCGGGCGGTCCGCAGCCGGCGGGTCGGTCTCGTCAGCAACGCCGGGTTCGAGTGCGTCATGATGGCCGACAATCTCAAGGACGGCGCCGGCCTCGACCTGGCCGCGTTCGCCCCGGGAACGCAGGCGCGGATCCTCGAGAGCCTCCGGCCGCTCGGGATCGATAAGCTCCTCGACATCCACAATCCCCTCGACGTGACCCCGGTCGCCGACGAGGCCGCGTTCATGGAGAGCGTCCGGGCGTTCATCGATGACCCGGGTGTCGACTGCGCCGTCATCTCGAACGTGCCTCTGACCAAGGCCCTCCAGACCCTGCCGGCGGGGCCGGGGCACGGCGAGGATCTCGCCCGTCCGGGCGGATTCGCCGCCCGAACGATCGAGATCTTTCGATCGACGGCGAAGCCGGTCGTCGTCAACATCGACTCCGGGGCGCTTTACGATCCCCTGGCCAACCATCTCGAAAAGGCCGGGGTCCCGGTATTCAGGCGGGCCGACGAAGCGGTCCGTTTCCTGAGGCTGTATGTCGACGCCATGTCCCGTCAGCGGGGATGAGGCCGGCGCGTCCCGGGTCAGCGGTTCCTGTGCTGGAACCGGTGGGGGAAATTATAGGGATCGGTCGTCGTGATCGGCCCCGTGTGGCAAACCGTGCAGGACGTCGGCTGGCTGCCGCCGTGGGCCGCGACGATGCCGTTCAATCCCCCGCCCTTTGACTTGCTGTGACAGACACGGCAGCTGCCGAGAGATAAGGCCTTCCCCTGAAACTTGATGGCCTGCTCGTTGTCGGCGGCCTTATCCGAGGGGGTTTGGGCATGCGCGGGCCCGTGGCAGGCCGGGCAGGACAGGCCGCCGTGGCCGACGCCGTCGCGGTAGAGAGCCGCCCCCGTATCGACCTCGGCCACGAAGGTGTGGCAGTCCACGCACTTCGCCTCGGTCACCCACGGCACCCGGCCGGCGGCGACCGTCGCCGCGAGATTGGTCAAGCTGCCGTGGCAGAGGGTGCAGTCGCCGTCGTCGCCCGTGTGGGCCGTGCTCCGGTTGGCCTTGGTGACGGCTCCGGGGTGGCAGTCGTAGCAGGCGATTTCCTTATCGTAGTGGAAGAAGTGGACGGCATAGGACAGATATTTCCCCGATGAGCCGGCCCCGGTCTGCCCCAGCGCGGGACTGCCGTGGCAGGCGGCGCAGAGCACGGGCTCGCCGTCCTCCGCGAAGGTGGTTTCGTGGCTGTCGTCGTGCACCTGAAGGACGGAATCGATCTCGAGATCACCGATCGTCTGCCCGTGGCACTTGGCGCAATTGATCTCGTCCGAGGTCTGGGCCACAGTGGTCGTCCGGGCCAGCTCGGCCCCGGATGAGTCGCGGGCGATGATCTCGGCGACCTGATAGGGGTCCCAGGTCCCCGCGTCGTTGATCGGGACGACCGGCACGCCGTCGACCTGGAAACGATCGCCCTTGAGGAGCATCGTCCCGGTGAGCCCGTTGTGCAGGCCCGCGTCGACGAAATTGAGTCCGGTGTCGGGGAGGAGGTCGACGCCGAAGAGGGCGAGGGCGTTGTCCCAGAACTGGGCGTAATCGCGGACCGGGTCGGGGTCCTCCGTCGCCTTGCCGTAGGAATAGGAGTTGCCGACGATCCGGTATTCGAGCGTCACCCCGGCCGTCACGATCTCGGGCGGGTCGCCCCGCTTGATGACCTGGGCGATCAGGGTGTTGTAAGGCGGGCTGAGAACCCCGGCGTCGTAGGTCGGATTGAGAAAGTGCATGCCCGTCTCGCTCCAGGCAAGGACGATATGGGCCATCGAGGCGGCGGGGATGTCGATCGGCGTCACCACGTCTTCGTCGTTATCGGCCGAACAGGAGCCCAGGACGGCGGCGAGAGCCAGGATGAGCAGGACGCGGACGATCGGGCAACGCTCAGACATGCATCTCTCCTTCCGGGATATTATTCACGGAATCCGCATAATATGCAAACGCCGGGCCCAGCCGGTCCGTTTCCTTGTCACCCCGGAGCGGGCATGGTACAATCGGGCGGAATGAAGAAGGTCGTCGTTCTCGCGGCCGCCCTGGCCTCGTTAGGAAGACCCGTCCTGATGAGCCAACCGGAACAGTCCGATGCCCGCCTCCTGGGCTCTTTTATCCCGGTCACGGCCGGTCCCTGGCTCTCGGAGGCCGATCAGGTCTTCGACGCGGCCTCGATCTTCGGCTACATCGACGGCGCCGGCGAGGTCTACCGCTCCTATAACATGAAGCGGCTCGTGGCCCGGCGCTTCCACAAGGACGGCAAGCCCGACATCGTCGTGGACGCCTTCGATATGGGCACTTCCGGCGACGCCTTCGGCGTCTTTACCCATGACCTCGAAGGGAAGGACGCCGCGGTCGGACAGGGATCGACCTACAAGGCGGGTCTGCTGTCGTTCTGGAAGGACCGCTATTTTGTGTCGGTCTACGCCGAGGAGGAGACCCCGGAAACGCGGGAGCTCGTCCTCGAGCTGGGCCGGGCGATCGCCCTGGCCATCCCCGGCGAAGGGAAGAAGCCGGAGCTGCTGAAGCTCCTGCCGTCCGAGGGCTTGGACGCCGGCGGCGTCCGCTATTTCCACAACCATTCGGTCCTCAACTATCATTTTTTTGTGGCCGAGGCCGATATTCTCGAGCTCGGGCAGACGGCGGAAGCCGTTCTGGCCGAGTATTCCGGTAGCGGCGGTCGGAGCCGGCTCCTCGTCGCGGCCTACGCCGATCCCGCGGCGGCGCGCAAGGCGGGAGACTCCTTTGTCCGCGGGTACATGCCGGAGTCGGGGGACAAAGAGGGCGTCCGGACGGAGAACGGCAAGTGGACGTCCCGGCGCGTCCTGGGGAGGTTCCTGGCTGTCGCCTTCGATGAAGCGACCGAAGAGAAGGCCGGGGCGCGCCTGGATGCCGTTGAAGCCCTGGCGGGTCCGGGGAAGGCCGGCCGCGCCTGACAGGGGCGGAGCGACAAGAGCAGAGGAGGGATAGGATCATGATCAAGAGAAGCCTCACGCGAAGGGATTTCCTGAAGGTCGCCTCGGCGGCGCCGCTCGCCGGGGCGCTCGTCCCCGCGCTCAAGGGAGCGCCCGGGGCGGCCGGGGAAAAGGTCCGCGTCGTGCTCGTCCGCGATCCGAGCCCGCTCGGGTCCGGGGGGGCGCCCCCGGCCGACATCGTTCAGAAGATGCTGGACGACGCCGTTTGCGCCCTTCTCGGCGAGAAGGATGTCGTCAAGGCCTGGAAGAGACTCATCCGGGCCGACGATGTGGTGGGCATCAAGACGAACGTCTGGCGCTATCTCCCGACCACGGCCGAGGTCGAGCAGGCGATCAAGCGGCGGGTCATGGACGCGGGCGTCTCCGAGGAGGCGATCGGCATCGATGACCGCGGCGTCCTCCGTAATCCCGTTTTCCAGAAGGCCACGGCCCTCGTCAACGCCCGGCCCATGCGGACCCACAACTGGTCCGGGGTCGGGAGCCTGATCAAGAACTACATCATGTTCACGCCCCAGCCCTCGGCCTGGCACGGCGACACCTGCGCCGACCTGGCCGCGATCTGGGACCTGCCGGCGGTCAAGGGCAAGACCCGGCTCAACGTTCTGGTCATGTTCACCCCGCTCTTCCACAGCGTCGGGGCCCACGATTACGCCAAGGAATACACCTGGGAGTACAAGGGGCTCATCGTCAGCCGCGATCCCGTGGCCGCCGACGCCACGGGCCTGCGCATCATCCAGGCCAAGCGTAACGAGCACTTCGGTGATGACCGGCCCCTGCCCATGAAGCCGCACCACATCCCGCTGGCCGACACGCGCCACCACCTCGGCGTCAGCGACCCGGCCCGGATCGAGCTCGTCAAGCTGGGCTGGGACGAGGGGGCGCTGGTCTAGATGCCCATCTACGAATACCGCTGCGCCGACTGCCGCAAGAAGACGACCGTGGTCACGCTGGCCGTGAGCGCGGCCGTCGATCCGATCTGCAGTCATTGCGGCGGCCGGAACATGACCAAGCTCGTCTCGCGCATCGCCGTCCGGCGGTCCGAGGAAAGCCGCCTCGAGAGCTTGGCCGACCCGTCGTCGCTGGCCGGGCTCGACGAGAATGACCCCAAGAGCGTGGCCCGGTGGATGAAGAAGATGGGCCGCGAGATGGGCGACGAGGCCGGCGAGGGCCTCGACCAGGAGATCGACCAGGCCATGGAAGACGCGGAGCAGGACAAGGAGGCCGGCGGCGATGACGAATGACATCCTGTTCTTCGCGGGCGGCGTCGTCTTCGGCGCCCTGGTCGTCCTCGTTGTCCTTCTCCTCCGCAAGAAGGACTCGCGGGAGATCGCCCGGGCCCTGGTCAGCGAGACCGAGGCCGAGAAGGTCCAGGACCTCGAAGCCCTCATGGGCCGCGTCCGGGACAGCTTCGGGGCCCTGTCCCAGGATGCCCTCAAGGCCAGTACGGGCGAGCTCCTCAAGCTGGCTAGGGAGAACCTGGACGGCCGGATCAACCTCAGCGAGAAGGACCTCGAGACGAAGAAGCAGCTCATCGACCAGAACCTGTCAACGATGAAGACCGACGTCCAGAAGATGCAGGAGCTCGTGTCGCGGTTCGAGACCGAACGGGCCCGCCAGTACGGGCAGCTGGATCTCCAGCTGAAGACGGCGGCCCGGGAGACTTCGCGACTCCAGGACACGGCCGATCATCTCCGGCAAGCCCTGGTCAGCACGAAGGCCCGCGGCCAATGGGGCGAGCGGATGGCTGAAGACGTCCTGCGGCTGGCCGGCTTCGTCGAAGGCGTCAACTATATCAAGCAGAAGGTCCTGGACATGGCCGCGTCGCGTCCCGACTACACCTTCTGGCTTCCCCAGGGGCTCAAGGTCAACATGGACGTCAAGTTCCCGCTCAACAGCTA
>Ga0105107_10000302_pt1 | contig 30042 bp, 32 predicted proteins | sample PPLLaktember2015_6_FD_79335 | JGI IMG/M metagenome (GOLD analysis project Ga0105107, IMG submission 79335) | Freshwater sediment microbial communities from Prairie Pothole Lake near Jamestown, North Dakota, USA - PPLs Lake P8 Core (1) Depth... | ecosystem: Environmental > Aquatic > Freshwater >...
CCGCTGCGACGCAGCGCCCGGTTCACCGCCCGCGCGAAGCGCGCCCCGAGCGACCTCATGCCTCTCCCGAGCGCCTCCGGCCCCTGCGCCTCCACGATCGCATGCAGGTGGTCGCCCTGGATCGAGTAGTGCACTAGCCGGAACTCGCCGCGCTCGGCCCCGCGCCGGAAACTTCCTTCGATCTCGCGCACGACGTCCCGGGTCCGCAGCGAGCTCAGCCCGTCCAGCACCTTCAGCGTGACGAGGCCGGGATGCGAAGCCGGGAAGCGATCGCGCCTCTCGTGCGGAACGGGCGGCTTCGGCCCGGGCTTGCGTCCCGCTCCCGGCCGCCATCCGCCCCACTTCCCGCGCCAGAGCGGCAGCTCGCCTTGCTTCGATCGCTTCATCGCGATCTAGATTACCGCGGAGTGCGAACTCTGTCAAGACAAATGATGAACATTGCTCATACCAACGTTGTCTCGCTCGCCCGAGGTCGCGCGGTCACGCCGATGTGCAAGCTGCGACGGCCCCCGCCGGTGCCACGCGTTCACCACCGCGTCGGAGCCGCGGCCGGCGCCCGCCCCGGCTCGCGTTCGCCACGATGCACGAAGCGCTTCCTCACCTTAATTGCTTCCGACGACCCCACGGTCCGCTGGAGCGCCCCATTGGGGCTTCACACGGCGAGGTGCGCGCCGCCCCGGCAGGCGGGGAGGGAGGGTGTCCATCGCCTCCCCGACCGCCCCCACGTCACGGCAACTCCGAATCCTGACTCACGCCCCTAGCCGCCGCCTTGCTTCGCCTGGAAGCCGCGCTCGCGGAGCGCGGCGAGCACCTTGTCGACGTGCTCGCCCTGGATCTCGATCACGCCGTCCTTGGCCGAGCCGCCGGTGCCGCACAGGCGCTTCAGCTCCGAGGCGAGCTCGCGGAGCGCGCCCTCGGCAAGGCGCAGGCCGTGGACCGCGGTGACGGTCTTGCCGTGGCGGCCGGCGGTCTCCCGGCGCACGCGCGCGATGCCGTCGTTCGGCAGGCCCGAGGGCGGACGCGGCGAGTGGGCGCCGGAGGGCTTCTGCTTCTTCGGCGCCACCCAGCCGCGCTCGGAGGAGTAGACCGTGCGGTCGTCGTCGCGGCGGCGGCCCGTCACGCGGGACTCACCCTCCCGGGAGCAGCCGGCGGTGCTCGACCATCAGGCAGCGGTCCTGCACCACGCGGATCCCGGCGGCGGCGAGGCGCTCGGCGCTCGCGTCGTCGCGGATCCCGAGCTGGAGCCAGACGGCGCGCGGGAGAGGGCGCAGGGCCAGGATCTCGTCGATGTGGCCCGGCAGGTGCTGCGGCGCGCGGAACACGTCCACCAGGTCCGCGGGCTCGGCGAGCTCCGCGAGCGTCGCCACGCAGCGCTCGCCCAGCACCTCTCGGAGCTTCGGCGAGACGGGCAGGATGCGGTAGCCGTGAGCCTGCAGGTAGCGCGGCACCCGGTAGGCCGCTTCGTCCGGGTCGTCCTTGATGCCGAGCACCGCGATGCTCTTCACGCCGTGCAGCAGCTCGGCCAGCTCGGGGTCGGAGGGGTTCAACATGGACGTTGCCCGAAAGGGTACGGGTCGATACCGTACGCCGCCATGCGCCGCGCCCCGCTCCTCGTCCTGGCGCTGGCGCTGGCGTCGCAGCGGGCGGTCGCGCTCGACGATCCGGCCGCGCGCACGCGCACCACCGTTCTCGACAACGGCCTGCGCATCCTGACCCTCGAGGATCCCACCACGCCCGTGGTCTCCTACCAGACCTGGGTGGACGTCGGCTCCGGCGACGAGGCGCGCTGGACCGGCCTCGCCCATCTGTTCGAGCACATGATGTTCCGCGGCTCGAAGCGCGTGCCCGGGGAGCGGCGCGATGCGCTGCTCCGGGAGCGCGGCTCGCGTGGCAACGCCTACACCTCGAGCGACGTCACCGTGTACTTCGAGGACACCAGCGCCGAGAACCTGCCGCTCGTGATCGATCTCGAGGCGGAACGCTTCCGGAACCTCGTGATCTCGCCGGAGGTGCTGGACACCGAGCGCCAGGTGGTGCTCGAGGAGCGCCGCATGCGAACCGACGACAATCCGCGCGGGCGCATGATCGAGGCGCTGCTCTCGCTCACGTTCGTCGCCCATCCCTACCGGACGCCGACCATCGGCTGGGCGAGCGACGTCGAGCAGGTGGGCGTGGAGCCGTGCCTCGACTTCTTCCGCAGCTACTACGCGCCCAACAACGTGGTGATCTCCATCGCCGGCGACTTCGACGCCGACGACGCGATCGCCCGCATCCGCGAGCGCTACGGCAGCTGGCCTCGCGCGGCCGACCCGCCGCGCAACCCGACGCGCGAGCCGCCGCAGACGGGCGAGCGCCGCGCGGTGGTGCACCTGCCGGTGCGCGCGCCGCTGGTCGGCGTGGCGTGGCACGCGCCGCCTTCGGGGCACCCCGACGGCCCGGCCCTCGACGTGCTCTCCGAGATCCTCTCCTCGGGGCGCACCAGCCGGCTGCAGCGCAAGCTCGTCTACGAGGAGCAGCAGGCGCTCTCGGCCTACGGGGGCTACTGGGAGCTCCGGCACGCCGGGCTCTTCTACGCGGGCGTGGGCGTGCGGCCCGGCCAGGATCCCAGCCGCTCCGAGGCGCTGCTCTTCGCCGAGATCGAGCGGCTGCGCGCCGCCCCGCCGACCGCGGCAGAGCTCGAGAAGGCGAAGCGCGGCTTCGAGGTCTCGCTGCTCGGCAGCCTGGGAACCTCGAACGCGCTGGCCGGGCGCAACGCCGAGGAACTGCTCACCTTCGGCCGCATCCGACCGCTCGACGAGCGCCTGGCGCGCATCCGCGAGGTGACGGCGCAGGACGTGCAGCGCGTCGCGGCCGGCTACCTGCTGCCCGAGAAGCGCAGCATCGTGCACGTGCTGCCGGGCAACGGGAACGGCGCGAACGGCGGAGGCGCGCGCTAGTGCGCGCCGCGGCGGCCGCGCTCGCGGCCCTTCTCTCCCTCGGGCTCGGCGGCTGCGCGCTCCTCGCGAAGCCGGCCTGGGAGCAGCCTCCGCCGCCGCTGCGCACGGGGCCGGTGGTCGACGCCACGCGCCTGCACCGCAGCGAGCTTCCGAACGGCCTGCGCATCCTGGTGTTCGAGGACGACCGGCTGCCGCGCCTCGCGATCGGCCTCGCGGTGCGGAGCGGCGCCGCCCAGGAGTCGATCGAGGAAGCGGGCCTCGCCACCTTCACCGCCGAGCTGATGGGCCGCGGCGCCGGCGCGCGTCGCGCCCTCGAGCTGGCCCAGGTGGTGGACGACCTCGGCGCGAGCCTCGACACCAGCGCGGGGTGGGACTCGATGGGCGTGACGGTGTCGGGCCTCTCCCGCGACGCCGCGACGCTCTTCGGCGTGCTCGCCGACGTCGTGCGCCGCCCGCGTTTCGATCCGGCCGAGGCCGACAAGGTGCGCGGGGAGCTGCTCGCCTCGCTGGAGGGGCAGAAGGACAACCCGGCCATGCTGGGGCGCAACGCCTTCGCGCGCGCCCTCTACGACGGACACCGCTTCGGCCTGCCGGCGGAGGGCTCGCCCGAGGCGGTGGCGAAGCTCCGCGCGCCGGCGGCGCGCGCCTTCCACGCGCGCGCCTTCAGCGCGGGCAACGCGATCCTGTTCGCGACCGGAGACGTGCGCTTCCCCGAGCTGCTGGCGCTCGCCGAGGCCGCCTTCGGCGACTGGCCGCGGGGAGAGCCGCCGCCGCTGCCTCCGGCGCCTCCGAGCCCGGCTCCGCGGGAGCGGCAGGTGGTGGTCGTCGACCGGCCGGATCTCGTGCAGGCGCAGATCCTGGTGGGCCACGAAGGCATCGCGCGCAGCGACCCGGACCGCGTGGCCGCGCTGCTGATGAACGAGGTGCTGGGCGGCGGCGAGTTCAGCTCGCGCCTGATGACGCGCGTGCGGTCGGAGGCGGGGCTCGCCTACGGCGCCTACTCCTACTTCGGGATGCGCCGCGCGCCGGGCCCCTTCGCCGTCAGCACGTCCACGCGCGTGCCCGAGGCCCGCCGCGCCCTCGACATCTTGATCGAGGAGCTGGAGCGCGCGAAGAGCGCGAGCTTCAGCGCCGCGGAGCTCGAGGCCGTGCAGCGCCTGGCGGCCGGCAGCTTCGTGCTCGGCCTCGAGACCTCCGGCGCCGTCACCCAGGGCCTCGTCGACCTCGACGTGCAGGGGCTCCCGGCCGACTCCCTCGACACCTACCGCGAGCGCGTCACGCGCACCTCGCTCGAGGACCTCCAGCGCCAGGCGCGAGAGCGCCTCCACCCCGAGCGCGCCGCCATCGTGGTGGTGGGCCCGGCGGAGGCGCTGGTACCCGCCCTCGAGGGGCTGGGCCCGGTCCGGGTCGTGCAGCCCTGAGCCGAGGGGGTGGCTCGGCGCCTCGTTCCCCCTTGCAGTCCGACCGTTCGGTCGGTTAAGGTTCTCCGCGGCCCGACCGATCGGTCGACGTGAAAACCCCACGGAGAGCGGATCGTTTGACCAGCGCCGACGAAGAGACGTTTGCCGAGGTCCGGGGACCCTCCCCGCCGACCTCGCGCGACAAGATCCTGGACGTCGCAGAGGCGCTCTTCGCGCGGCGCGGCTTTGCGGGGGTCGGCCTGCGCGAAGTGGCCGCCCAGGTCGGGCTGGGGAAGTCGTCCCTCTTCCACCACTTCCGCAGCAAGGCCGACCTCTACCTGGCCGTGCTCCGCCGGGTGCTCGACCGCATCGACGAGCGCGTGGGTCCCAGCTTCGCGGGCGGGGGCAGCGCCCGCGAGCGGCTCGACCGCGCGGTCGACGCGCTGATCGACGCCCTCGCCGAGCATCCGACGACCGCGCGGCTGCTGCTGCGCGGGCTCTTCGAGGACGACGACCTGCCGGCCGAGATGGAAGAAGCGATCGGCGAGGTCGAGCGCGCCATCGAGCGCACCCTCGGGCGCGTGCTCCGGCTGCTCCAGGAGGGCATCGAGGCCGGCGCCTTCCGCGCCGCCTCGCCCGGGCACGTCCTGCAGACGCTGATCGGCGCCATCGTCTACCACTTCGCCTCGGGCGAGTTCGGCGAAGGCCTGACCGGCGCGCCGCTCTTCTCCAGCGATGCCGTGCGGCGCCGCAAGGACGAGGTCAAGCAACTGTTGCTCTGCGGGCTCTCCGCTCCACCGGCTCCCGCATCCCCGCAAGGAGGTCGATCGTGAAGAAGCTGCTCGAGGATCACCGCAAGTTGTTCGGCTCGTTCGAGGTGATCGAGTTCGTCGACGAGTCCGAGATCGCGAAGCTCCGGGCCAAGACCGAGAGCGACGTGCCGCTCGACATCAACTGGACCTGGGAGTACGGCAGCGAGGTCGCCGAGCTCCGCGCCCTCTACGAGAAGGGGAAGGTCAACCAGTGGAACGCCGAGACGGACATCGACTGGGACATCCCCGTCACGAAGGACGACTTCGTGCTGAACCCCCAGGCGTCGCTGATGGCCCAGGCCTGCGCCCTCTCCGGCAAGGACGAGAAGACGCAGAAGGCGGCGGCCTTCGACGAGCTCGCCTTCCTGCTCTCCCAGCTCCTGCACGGCGAGCAGGCCGCGCTCCAGCTGTGCGGCCAGCTCACCAACGTCTGCGACAAGATGGACCAGAAGTGGTACGCGGCGAGCCAGGTGATCGACGAGGCGCGCCACGTGGAGGTGCTCTCCAAGTTCCTGGCGCGCAAGATGGGCACCATCTACCCGATCGGCCCGACCCTCAAGTACCTGCTCGACGAGCTGCTCGAGGCCAAGGGCATGCAAAAGAAGACGCTCGGCATGCAGACCCTCTTCGAGGGCACCGCGGTCGGCATCATGGACCTGATGCGGAGCGAGTCCCGCAATCCGCTCTTCACCGACATGATCCGGCGCGTGGAGCAGGACGAGTCGCGCCACGCCGCCTTCGGCGTGCTCACCATGCGCCGCGTGGTGAAGGAGGCCTCGCCGGAGGAGATGGCCGAGATGGAGGACTGGGCCTTCGCCATCCTCGAGGCGCTGAACGCCAACCAGCAGATCGACATGCTGAAGGTGCTCGGCCCCAAGTACGGGATCGACCCCGAGAACATGACGCGCATCATGGTGTCGCTCCCGAACCACGCGGAGCTGAACAGCATCCCCTTCATGCACACGGTGATCCCGAACCTGCAGCGCCTCGGGCTGATCACCGAGCGCACCGAGCCGGGCTGGCGCAAGGTGGGCCTGATGGTCGACCAGCGTGGCGGCGCGCCGAAGTTCGAGCTCCCGCTCGTCTCCTGAGCCGTTACACTCGCCGGCCATGGACCGACGGGGCCTGGCGAGCGCGGCGCGGCGACGGCTTCGATCCACGGAGGCGGGGACCCTCGAGGTCTCCGCCTCCGGCGTTTCGGGCCCCTCGGGCCCTCACCGCCCGCTCGCTGCCCGCGAGCCCCGGGGCTAGGCTCGGGCCCCGATGCGGGGCGACCAGCTCGCGCGACAGTGGCAGCTCATCCAGCGCCTCGCGCGCAGCCGCGCCGGGCTCGGGCTCGACGAGCTCGCCGAGGACCTCGGCTGCGTGCGCCGCACCGTGTACCGCGACCTCGACGCCCTCCAGTACGCAGGCTTCCCGGTGGTGTCGGAGCGGCGGGACGGCCACGTCTACTACCGCTTCCTCGAGACGTTCGGGCTCGGCGACGTGCCCTTCACTCCCGACGAGGTGCTCGCCCTCGTGTTCGGCGAGGACCTGCTGCGCCCGCTCGAGGGCACGGTCTTCCACGACTCGGTGCGCTCGGCGATCCAGAAGATCCGCGTGGCGCTCGGCCCCGAGGTGGCGGGCTTCGTGGCGCGCCTCGGCGAGGCGTTCCGCGTCGTTCCCGGCCCGCACAAGCGCTACGCGAGCTACCGCGAGGTGATCCAGGTGCTGAACGAGGCGGTGCTCGGCCGCCGCCGCGTGCGCATGAGCTATCGGACGGGCCGCACCGGCCAGGTCTCGACGCGCACCCTGGACCCGTACCGCGTCTGGTACCGGAGCGGGGGCCTCTACGTGATCGGCCACGACCAGAAGAGCGGCGAGGTGCGCACCTTCGCCGTCGACCGCATTCGCAGCGCGTCGCTGACGGAGGACCGCTTCGAGGTGCCCGCCAGCTTCGACTTCGACGCCTACACGGCGTCGAGCTTCGGCGTGGTGGCCGAGCCCGCGACGCGGGTGCGCATCCGCTTCGAGCGGCGCTTCGCGCTCTACGTCGAGGAGCGCCAGTGGCACCCGAGCCAGAAGGTGGAGCGCCTGTCGGGCGGGGGGCTCGAGCTGACCCTCGAGGTCGGCGGTCTCGACGAGCTCCAGAGCTGGGTGCTCTCCTTCGGAAGCGGCGCCGAGGTGCTCGAGCCCGCGACGCTGCGCGCGCAGGTGGAGCGCGAGCTCGCCGCCGCGCTGGAGCGCTACGGGGCGGCGCGGGGGAAGGCGCGGGGACGGAGCCGGGGACGGAGTCAACTAATCAACTAACTCAGCTCCGTCGTGCATGGAATGCACCCGGGGGGAGAGTTAGTTGATTAGTTGACTCCGTCCCCTTCCATCACTTCCATCAGACGCGCTCGACGTACTCGCCGGTGCGCGTGTCGACCCGCAGCTGGTCGCCCTCCTTGATGAAGAGGGGGACCTGCAGCACCGCGCCGGTCTCGATGGTGGCGGGCTTGGTCGCGCCCGAGGCGGTGTCGCCCTTGATGCCGGGGTCGCAGCGGGTGACGGTCGCCTCGATGAAGGACGGCAGCTCGACGCCGATCGGCTGGCCGCGCCAGAACACCACGCTGACCTCGAGGTTCTCCTTCAGGAACTTGCGGGCGTCGCCGACCTGGTCCGGCGAGAAGGGGATCTGGTCGTAGGACTGGGTGTCCATGAACACGAGGTTGGCGCCGTCGAGGTAGAGGTACTGCATGGTCCGCTCCTCGACGTCGGCCTCCTCCAGGCGCTCGCCGGCGCGGAAGGTGCGGTCGAGCACGCGCCCGGTCTTCAGGTTCTTGACCTTGGTGCGCACGAACGCGCCGCCCTTTCCGGGCTTCACGTGCTGGAAGAAGATCATGGTGAAGGGCTCGCCGTCGAGCTCGATCTTCAGGCCGTTGCGAAACTGGGACGTATCGACCGCCATGGGGCGCTCCGCTCTTCGTGCTGGGATGGTTGGAGGGCGCACGACGATAGCGGATGCCCCGCGGGACGCTAGCTAGCTCGAACGACGGCGGTCCAGCAGCTGCTGCACTCGCCGCCGCACGCGGCGGGCGAGCTCGCCGACGAGGCGCTCGTCCCGAACGGCATCGGGGCCGTGTTCGGCCGCGAGGTCGAGGGGTTCGCCGTAGACGATCCGATAGGGCACCGGGTAGGGCAGCAGGCCGAGCGGCCCGAGCCACGGGAAAGTCGGCGTGATCGGCGCCACGGGCAGGCCGAGCCGGCGCGCCAGGGGCTTCACGTCGTAGAGGATCGGCGCCTGGTCGTCGCTGCCGGCGATCGCCACCGGCACCACGGGCACCCGGTGCTCGAGCGCCTGGCGCACGAAGCCCGTGTGGAAGCGCTGCAGCCGGTAGCGCTGGGTCACCGGCTTCACGATGCCCTCCATGCCTTCCGGAAACACCAGCACCATCTGCCTTTGGCGCAGCAGGGCGCCGAGGCTGTCGCGGCTCGCCATCACCGCGCCCGCCGACTCGAAGAAGCGCCGCACCGGGCCGAGGCGGCCGACGAAGCGGTCGAAGACCGCTCGCGGAAGGCGCGGCGGATCGCTGTTCAGCAGCACGTCGAGGGTCGCCATGGCGCCGTCGAAGGGCAGCAGGCCGGCGTGGTTCGCCACCAGCATCACCGGTCCCTCGGCCGGCAGGTGCTCGTGCCCCTCGCTGCGCACGCGGAACCAGTTGCGGTAGAGCGCCAGGAAGGGGGGCATCGCGATGCGCAGCGCCGATGGCGAGAAGCCGGAGTCGCCCGCGGCGCGCTCCGCTTGCTCCCCGAGGGTCGCGAGCCGCTCCAGCACTTCCTCGCCCATCCAGCGCTCCAGCAGGCTGCGGGGCGCCGCGGCGCCTCGTCGACGGTGGACCCGCGGGCGCGGAGTCGGGAGCAGCGAGAGCGCCTCGCCCAGCGGGTCGCAGGGCTCTCCGGCGAAGGGGTCGCGCCCGAGCGCGGGCTCGCCGGGCGCGGCGGGGCCGAGCGGGTCGACGCCGTCGAGGCGCAGGCGGGGGCCCTCGGGTGCGCTCACGGCGCGACCTCGCGCGGCGCGTCCGGGCCGCGCGCCTCGAGCTCCTCGGCCACGGCCGCGAGGGCCCGCGCGCCGCGGTCCTGCGGCGCGTACTCGAACACCGAGAGGCCGCGCGACTGCGCCTCGTCGATGCGCACGTGATAGCCGAGCACGGTGGCGCAGATCTCCTTCGGGAACTGCTGCTTCAGCCGCTCCAGCACCTCGTGGGCCAGGCGCGTGCGCCGGTAGAAGGTCGGCACCACCATGGAGACCCGCAGGTCCCGATGCCCGAAACGGCTGCGCACCGTGCGCAGGGTGCGCAGCAGCTCCGCGCAGCCGTCGAGCGCGAGGTAGGTGAGGGGGACCGGGATCACGACCTCGTCAGCGGCGCGCAGCACGTTGAGGGTCAGCGGGCTGAAGGAGGGCGGGGCATCCATCAGCACGAAGTCGTAGCTGCGCGCGCGGCGCGAGCGCACGAGCCGCCGGCGCAGGCGGTCGGTCGGGTCGTCGTCTCCCTCCCAGCCGGTCTGGAGCGCGAGCGCCTTGTTGGCCACCACGAGATCGAGCCCCTCGATGCGCGTGCGCACGATCGGCAGATCCTCGTCGCGCGCGGTCGGTACGTCGTCCAGCGACTCGGGATCCAGCAGCGCCGACACCACCAGGTCGACGGCGGAGCGGCGCGCGCCGTGGACGTCGGCGCCGAGCACCTTGCCGAGCTGGCCCTGGGGGTCGAAATCCAGCGCCAGCACGCGCCGGCCGCGACGCAGCGCGTAGTAGGCGGCGAGGCTCGACACCAGCGTCGTCTTGGCGCTGCCACCCTTCTCGTTCACGAAGGCGATGCGCCGGGTCATCCGAGGCCGCCCTCCCCATCGCTCGGGCGTCGTCTCTCGGGGGTTCCTGCTCCGTCCTACTCCGATCGCAACGGCGTGTCAACCACCGCCACGCGAACGCACCTCTCTTAGAGACGCCGCGGGCGGCGCCGGGGTTCCGGCCGGCGGGCTCAGCCCTTCGCGGTCTTCACCGCCTCGGTGAGCTTGGGCACGATCTCGAACAGGTCGCCGACCACCCCGAGGTTCGCGACCTCGAAGATCGGCGCATCGCCGTCCTTGTTGATCGCGATGATGTAGTTCGAGCCCTTCATGCCGACGAGGTGCTGGATCGCGCCCGAAATGCCACACGCGATGTAGAGCTTCGGCGTGACGACCTGGCCCGAGGATCCGACCTGGTACTCGTGGGGCAGCCAGCCGGCGTCGACCACGGGGCGCGACGCACCCATCGCGCCCCCGAGGGCGTCGGCCAGGGGCTTGATCACCTCCGAGAACTTCTCGGGAGCGCCGACGCCGCGGCCGCCGGAGACGATGATCTCGGCCTTGGTCAGGTCGACGCCCTTCGAGGTGGCGACCTTGGTCTCCACGAACTTCGCGCGCGGGGCGCCGAGGTCCACCTCGAGCGCCTTGGCCGCGCCGTCCGTGGCGCCCTGGAAGGCCGCCGTGGCGCCGGGCTGCACCGTCGCCACCACGCGATCCGCCTTCGGCACCACCCGCGCGTCGAGCTTGCCGTTGAACACGCGCCGCACGAAGGCGGTGGGCGAGCCGGGCTCCATGTTGAACACGTCGCTCACGTAGGCGGAGTCGAGGGCCGCCGCGATGCGCGGAGCCACGTCCCAGCCGCTCGGCGTGTTGGAGATCAGCACCAGCTCCGCGGAGGTGGCCTCCACGGCGGCGCGGATCGCACGCGTCCAGAGGTCGACGCTGTAGCTCGCGAGCTCCGGGCGGTCGACGTAGAGGACCTGACCGCCGCCCTTCTTCGCGAAGCTCTCGGCTTCCCCTGCGACGCCGCTCCCGAGCACCAGGCTGTGGATCGTGCGGCCGCCGGCGACCTTCTGCGCGAACGCGGCGAGCTCGTAGCTCGCCTCGCGCACCGCGCCCTTCTGGATCTCGGCGACGACGAGAATGCTGCCCATCGAATGAACTCCTTGCCGCACGGGCCCCTAGAGGAGCCCGAGCTCCTTGATCTTGCCGACCAGCTTGCCCACGACCTCGTCGGCGCTGCCCGAGAGGATCTCCGCGCCCTGGCCCTTCGGCGGCACGTAGACCTTCTCGATGCGGGCCTTGGCGGCGGCGGCGCCGACCTGGCCCGCCACGCCGAGATCGGCGGCCGTCTTCACGTCGATCGGCTTCTTCTTGGCCGCCATGATGCCCTTCAGCGAGGCGTAGCGGACCTGGTTGATGCCGGTCTGCACCGCCAGCACGCAGGGGCGGGGCAGGTCCACGACTTCGAGGGCGCCGCCCTCGAGCTCGCGCTCCACCCGCACGCTCCCGTTCTGGTACTCGACGCTCATCACGCCGGTCGCGCTCGGGACGTCGAGCAGCTGGGCGAGCATCGGGGGCACCGACGCGGCGTTGCCGTCGTCGGACATCAGGCCCATGAGGACGAGGTCCGGGCTCTCCGCCTTCGCAACCGCGGCGAGTGTCTTCGCCACCCCGAGGGCGTCGGAGCCGTCGGCGGCGGGGTCCTTCACGTGGACCGCGCGGTCCGCGCCCATGCCCAGGGCGGTGCGCAGCGCCTGGGTCACGCGGTCCGGGCCGATCGACGCCACGACCACCTCGGTGTCGCCCTTGTCCTTGACCCGCAGGGCCTCCTCGAGGGCGTAGGTGTCGTAGCTGTTGATCTCGAACTTGATGTTGTCCTCCTGGATCCAGGTGCCGTCCGCGCGCACGTCGAGGCGCGCGTCCTGGTGGGGGACCTGCTTCAGGCAGACGAGGATCTTCATGCGAGGGCGACCTCCGGGGCGTGGAATGGAGCTCCCCGGAGCGCAGGCGCAGGCTCGCCGGGGGGTGAGCGCGCAGGCTAACGGACGCTGCCGGCCTTTTCAAGCGAGCCGAAGCGCGGAAAGTGACTGCGATTCAGGGAGTTACGCGCCCATGAAGGCGAGGAAGTCGTCGAGCCGGGCGACCCGCAGATAGGGGTTCGTCCGCTTCTGCTCGCCCATCGTGGAGGAGGCCTCGGCGGAGTAGAGGTGGCCGGGGTAGAGGAGCGTCGCGTCCGGCAGCTGGCCGAGCTTGTGGTGGAGGCTCTCGAACATCTGGGTGGGGTCGCTGCCCGGGAGGTCGACGCGGCCGCAGCTTCCGAGGAAGAGGGTGTCGCCGGAGACCAGCGCGTCGGCGCGGCCCGGCGACTCCACCAGGAAGCACTGGGAGCCGGGGGTGTGGCCGGGCGTGTGGAGCAGCTTCACGCGCACGGGCCCGAGCTCCAGCACGTCGCCGCCGGCGTGGCGCACCAGGTCGCCCTCCGAGACGCCGGTCACGCGCCGCAGGCCGAGGGCCTCGCGCTCGTTCACGTGGATCGGCACCGGGCAGCGCTCGAGCAGGCGGCCGAGCCCCTCGATCGAGAAGCCGAACAGGTCGCCGCCCACGTGGTCCTGGTGGTAGTGGGTGACGAGGGCGCCCACCACCTTCATGCCATCGGCCTCGGCGCGGTCGAGCAGCGCATCGACGTCCCAGGCCGGGTCGACGATCAGCGCCTCGCGCGTCTCCGTGCTGCCGACGAGGTAGGCGAGGTTCGCCATCTCGCCGACCGGGAGCTGACGGAAGTAGAGGGGCTCGGGGGCCGGCGGAGCAGACATGAGAGCGCGGAGGATAGGGGAGTTCGTGCGGTAGGTCGCCGGGGGGCGGTGGGCCCGCGGCTGCATGGCTCGCCGGCGCGCGCGCCGTGTTCCTCGCGGGCATCGTGCGCCGGCTCCGCTTGACTTCCGCCGCGGGCCCACCGCCCCCCGGCTCCACGGCACCGAGTACCGACGCGCGGAAGCCGACCCCCGGAGAAGAAAAGACGAATCGGTCGAGGGTCCTTCGGCTCGCTCAGAAAACGAGGGCACCCTCCCAATCGAGACGTCGGCTCCGCCGCAACCATGCGGGACCGCCAGGAGGCTAGGTGCCGCTAGCCGTCGGTGACTGCCGCAACGGCGCGGGGCTCGGCAATGCGTGCTCGCCCTCGGCGCGCCGTGCGTTGGCGACAGGCAGCGTCATTGAATCGCCTCGATCGTTGTCCAGAGCTCATCTGTCGTGGGCTCACAAGCGGCTCTAGGGAGGTCGTTGTCGGGTTGGAGGCAAAGGGCTCCGATGAATTCGATCTCCACCTTCGCCAGGTTCCCGCGTTCTCTTACGCTGAGGATTCGCATGTGGCGGCGATCCCACGACCTGAAAAAGCAGATGGCGCTCGGCCCAGTTATGAGCTCTAACCATTGAGGGCCGCCGTTTGCCTGTAGTCGCAGGACGCTGCGGAGCATCTCCTCGTCAGGGCAGAGAATGGCGTCCTCTGCGAGTTTCTTCCGATCGACGGGTCTTGAAAGCTCCTCGCCCGCCGGATGGCCGATATCGATGGGTGGCTTGACGGCTTGCGTGGATGGCAGCTGCGCGGCTGCGCCTTCTTCGTTCACGGTGCGGCGTTCGAGGTCGTTGAAAATCGACACCAGGTCGGTTGAGGGAACAAGCCGAGTCTCGAGTCGGCGCAACCCTTCGTCGAACACGCTGCCGCGCTCGGCATCGTCGAGCAGGCCTTGCCTGTAGAGGATTCCGATCGCGGACTTGAGTTCTGCCTTCGCCGACGCGGGATCTCGTTCCCGGAGTAGCAACGCGGTCTCGACCCGCGCCAAGGCTGGATTGAAGACCTGCCGCTCAATTTCCCGCTGGCGGTAGACCCACCAGGATTGCCCGGCAACGAGAGCCAAGACCAAGAGGACCCCTACGGCTACGACCGGGCGAATGGCTGACATTGCGTCGGGTTCTTGTGGAGATCGCCGGCCTACGGCGCCGTCACTCGCCCACGATCTTGCGGATCCAGTGCTCGAGCAGCGCCAGCACCTCGCGTTGCAGGTCTTCGGGGTCGCGCTCGGTCTTGCGGACGCGGAAGGCGTGGTCGGCTTCCTCGATGGAGCGGATCTCGGTCGGCGCGCCGACCCGCAGCGTCACCTTGCGGAGCGCGGCGAGGTCGCATTGGCGATCGCGGGAGCCGGTGAGGAACAGGATCGGGTTCACCACCCGGAACAGCCGATCCGCTTGCACCACCGAGGAGTCGTCCTGCTTGTGCAGCGGGTAGCCGAGCAGGAACAGGCCGTCGATGCGCAGGCGGGCGGTCGCGGCGTGGGCGGCCGCCAGCGCGCCGACGTTCTTGCCGCCGATGAAGAGATGCGCCGGCGCGGCGGTCGGGTCGTTGTGCAGGTAGGTGATCGCCGACCGGTAGGTGGCCAGCAGCACGGAGATCGGATCCGGCCGCTTCTTGTCCGCCTCGACGAAGGGGAAGCGGAAGCGGAGCGTCAGAACCTTCCGCTCCGTGAGCTGCTGCTGGAGGTACTCGAGAAGCGGATCGTCCTTCTGGCTGCCGTGGGCCAGCGCCACTCCCACGCGCGCGCCGGTGGGCCACCACTCCGGGATCCCGAGGATCCCCGTCACGGCCTCCAGGCCGTGCGCGGGCTCCCTCAGGGGGATCCGAATCTCCTCGAATCTCGACGTCGGCTCGACCACGGCCCCTCCGGGGCTGCTTATAACACACTCGCCGCACTCGCCGGTGGGGGGTCACTGCGGCCGGCGTTACCTTTGCCTCTCCGCTCAGGGGATCCACCCGCACGCCCGAAGCGAGAGGCACCATGGAGAAGGTTCTCATCACCGGGATCGCCGGCGGTCAGGGTCGACTCCTGGCGCGCCGTCTGCTGGAGAGCTGGGAGGTCTGCGGCGCCGACTGGGTCCCGTGGGAAGGTCACCCCCGGGGGGTCACGACCTACCAGGTCGACCTCCGCAAGAAGAAGTTCGAGGACGTGGTGCGGACCGAGATGCCGACCGCGGTCGTCCACCTCGGCATGATCCGCCACTTCCGGGGCGACCCGCGCCAGCGCCACGAAGTGAACGTGCGCGGCACCAAGCAGCTGCTCGACCACTGCGCCCATCACGGCGTGCAGAAGCTGGTGGTGGTCTCGAGCGGCTACGTGTACGGCGCCTTCCCCGAGAACCCTTTCTACATGGACGAGGACTCGCCGCTCTCGGCGAGCCGCACCTACCCCGAGATCCGCGACCTCGTCGAGGTCGACACGCTGGCGTCGGCCTTCATCTGGAAGTACCCGCACATCCGCACCTGCGTGCTGCGGCCGGTGAACGTGCTCGGTTACTTCGTCCACTCGATGATCGGCAGCTACCTGCGCATGGATCGGATCCCGACGCTGATGGGCTTCGACCCGATGATGCAGTTCATCCACGAAGAGGACGTCTGCGAGGCGATCGCGCTGGCGCTCCAGCAGGGGCTGCAGGGCGTCTTCAACGTGGCGGGGCCCGGCCAGGTGCCGCTCCATACCGCGATCCGCGAGACCGGCGGCAAGACGCTGCCGCTTCCCGAGATCGCGCTGCGTCCGCTCGTCGACCGGATGTTCCGGCTGGGGCTGTTCCCGTACCCCGCCGGCGCCCTCGACTACCTCAAGTACCCCGTGACGCTCTCGGGCCGGCGCTTCGTGGAGGCGACCAACTTCCGGCCGCTCTTCAGCCTCGAAGAGATCTTCCACAGCGTGCGGCGCTAGCCATGTCCGGCAGCAAGCGCGGCGTGGTCTCGATGCTCGGCGACCTGGCCGGGGCGCTGACGCCCCTCGCGCTGCGCGACCTCTCCGCCGAGATCGCGGATCGCCTCCGCAAGGTGCCGACCCGCGTCAACGAGTTCGGCTTCGACGACTGGGGCATGGAGATCGCCAGCGTGCGCCGCGCCGTGCTGCCCGCAGCGCTCCTCTACCGCTACTACTTCCGGGCGCAGACCTTCGGGATCGAGCGGCTGCCGCCGGGCCGCCTGCTGCTGATCGCGAACCACGCCGGCCAGCTCCCCTTCGACGCGACGATGCTCGGCGTCGCGACGCTGCTCGAAGCCGAGCCGCCCCGCATCGCGCGCGGCATGGGGGAGTTCTGGATCCCGCAGCTCCCGTTCGTGAACTGGCTCGCCACCCGCTCCGGCCAGCTCGTCGGGACGCCGGAGAACTGCGTGAACCTCCTCGAGGCGGGCGAGTGCGTGATGGTCTTCCCCGAAGGCGTGCGCGGCATGAACAAGACCTTCGACCAGCGCTATCGCCTGCAGCGCTTCGGCACGGGCTTCATGCGGCTCGCCCTCGAGACGCGCACGCCGATCGTTCCCGTCGGCATCGTGGGCTCGGAGGAGCAGCAGCCGGGGCTCGCCAACCTGAAGGGGCTGGGGCGCGCGCTCGGCATGCCCGCGTTCCCGATCACGGCGACGTTCCCCTGGCTGGGGCCGCTCGGGCTGCTCCCGCTCCCGGTGCGCTATCGCATCCACTTCGGCGAGCCGCTGCGCTTCGAGGGCGACGCCGGCGACGAGGACGCGGTGATCGAGGAGAAGGTCGAGCAGGTGAGGCAGGCGATCGGCGAGCTCCTCGAGCGCGGCCGCGCCGAGCGCCCGGCCGTCTTCCTTTGAGCCGCACCCGGCGCGCGAGCGCGCTGCTCCTCGGCTTCTGCCTCGCCGCGGGCGGCTGTGCGGGCTGGCTGCCCGGCGCGGGCACGGGCGCCGCGGCCCTGCGCGGGCGGCTCGCGGAGCTGCCCGTCGCGCCGCCGCCGGCGGCGCGCCTCCTGCTCGTCTCGATCGCCGGGCTGGCGCCGGCCGCATGGGCCGCGTCGCCCGGGGACGGATCGCCGGCGATGCCGACGGTGGCGGCGCTCGCGGCCCTCGGCGTGGTCGCGGAGCAGGTGCGACCGGTCGCCCCGCCGAGCGCCTACCCCGTGCACGCCAGCCTCGTCACCGGGCGCTCGCCGCGGGAGCACGGCGTGCCGGCCGATCACCGGCTCGGCGAGCGGGGCGTGCGCGCCGAGCGCTACTCCCATGCCAGCCAGCTCCGGGGGCCCACGCTCTGGCAGCTCGCGGCCGAGCGCCGCGTGCCCGTCGCGGCCCTCGACTGGCCGGTCACCCTGGGCGCCGAGCTCGACGCGCTGCTGCCCGACGTCTCGCCCACCCGGCGCGGCGAGCGCTACGCGGATCTCCTGGCCAGCGCTGCCACCCCTGCCATCGCGGCTCGGGTCCGGGACGCCGGCGAGGCCGGAGAGGCGGCGGCCGAGCCCGGCCCGGCGCGCGATCGCTTGATCGTGGACCTGGCCTGCGACCTCGCCGGCAGCGAGCGCCCCCCGGCGCTGCTGCTGCTGCGCCTCACCCGCACCGACCCCGTGCTGCAGGCGTCGGGGCCCGGCAGCCCCGCCGCTCGCGCCGCCTTCGCGGCCGCGGATGCGGATCTGGCGCGGCTCCTCGCGTGCTACGACCGCGCGGGCCTGCTCGCCGACGCCGCGATCGCGGTGGTGGGCGACCGCAGCTTCGAGCCGGTGCACAGCACGGTGCTGCCGAACGTGGCGCTCGCGGAGGCGAAGCTGCTGAGCATCGACGCCACGGGGGGCGTCGAGCGCTGGTCGGCGCTCGCGCGCTCCAACGGGGGGTCGGCGTTCGTCTACGCCCGCGACGAAGCGGGTGCCGTCGAAGCGCGCGGAGCGCTCGACGAGGTGGCCCGGCGTACCGGCGCCTTCCGCGTGGTGCCCGCCGCTGAGATGCTGGCGCTCGGCGCGGATCCCGAGGCCTGGTTCGGGCTCGATGCGGCGCCGGGCTTCGCCTTCGACGACGCGGCGCGCGGCCCCCTGGTGAGCCCGAGCGCGCTTCGCGGCGCCTCGGGTCGGCTGCGCCCCGACGCCGCGCCAGGCCCCGCGTTCCTGGCCTTCGGGCGCGGCTTCCGGCGCGGCGTGCGCGTCCCGGAGATGTCCCAGCTCGACGTCGCGCCGACCCTCGCCGCCGCCCTGGGGCTCTCGCTCGAGGCCGAGGGGCGCGCCCTGGTGGGTCTGCTGAGTGGCGCGCCTCCGGTTTCGGGTCGCTAGCTTCAGGAGCCCCATGCGTTCCTCCCCGCCGCCCCACGTCGAGATCGAGCTCAACCCCAGCGAGCGCCGGCTCTACGACCGGATGCGCGCCAGCGTGGTGGCGAGCGGGCGCAGCCGGCGCTCGGGGCTGGGCGACCTGCTGCTGCTGCTGCCGGACTTCGTCGTGCTGCTCGCGCGGCTGCTGCGCGACGAGCGGGTCGCCCTCGGCGACAAGGCGGTGGCGCTGATCGGCATCGCCTACGTGCTCTCGCCGATCGACGTGCTGCCGGCCTTCTTCTTCGGGCCACTCGGCGCCCTCGACGACGTGCTCGTGGTGACCGCCGCCGTCTCGCGTGTGGTGAACCACGTGCACCCCGACATCGTGCGCTCCCACTGGCCCGGCAAGGGCGACGTGCTCGACGCGATCCACCGCGTCTCCGAGTGGTCGGAGCGCCAGGTGGGAACGCGCCTGCGCGGCCTGCTGCGGCGGGTGCTGCCGGGCTAGGGCCGGGCGCCGCCTCCGTCCTCTCGCGCGGGAGCGAGCTTCGCCAGCTCCTCCCGCCGCTCGCGCGGGATGCGGCGCAGGCGGCCCTCGAGGTCGACCACAGCATGCTCGGTGGCGGCCCGCACCAGCAGCTCGTCCCCGCGGCGGATCTCGTAGGCCATGCGCAGCGAGGCGCCGCGCACCCACTCGAGCCAGGTGGCGACGGCCAGCACGTCGTCGTACACCGCCGGGCGCAGGTAGTCGACCTCGACGCGGGTCGTCGCGAAGTGGAGCCCGTCGGCGACGTAGAGGCGGTAGGGCCGATGGTGCTCGTCCAACCACTGGATGCGCGCCAGCTCCAGGTAGCGCACGTAGTTCGAGTGGTGGACGACCCCCATCGCGTCCGTCTCGTAGAACGGTACGCGGTGCGAGAAGATCGACACCCGCGCGTCCGCCGGGGGGCCGTTCGCCGCGCGCGCCACGGCGGCTAGAAGCGGTCCTTGGCCGCGCGCCGCGCGCCGAGCTCGGCCGCCGTCTTCGCCCGCATGAAAGGGTTCGTGGCGTGCTCGTCGGCGATGGTGGTGGGCACCGTCATCTCGTCCGGCGTGGCGTCGTGCCAGTCGGCCGCCGCCTTCGCGCGCCGGGCGCGCGCCCGCTCGAGCGCCTCCCGGACGGCCGCGTTCTCCGGCTCCACGTGGGCGGCGAAGCGCAGGTTGCTCTCGGTGTACTCGTGGCCGCAGAAGACGCGGGTGTCGCCGGGCAGGGCGCCGAGCTTCGCCATGGCGTCGAACATCATCTCCGGAGTGCCTTCGAAGAGCCGGCCGCAGCCGCCGGCGAAGAGCGTGTCGCCGCAGAACACCGCCCGCGCCCGATCGAACACGTAGGCGATGTGTCCGCGGGTATGGGCGGGGATGAAGAGCACGCGGGCCGTGTGGCTGCCCAGCTCGACGCGGTCGCCTTCCTCGAGACCGTCGCTGAAGCCGGGCAGGCGGGCGCGATCCGAGACGTGGCCGAGCACGGGCACGCCCCAGCGCTTCGCCAGCTCCGGGTTCGCCATCGAGTGATCTGGATGGTGGTGGGTCGAGAGCAGCTTCACGACGCGCGCGCCGAGGGCCTCGACCCGCCTCACCACGGGCTCCGCCTCGGGCGCGTCGACGACGGCCGCCTCGCCGCTCTCCTCGCAGACGAGGAGATAGGTGTAGTTGTCCTTCAGCGTCGGGATCCGCTCGATGCGCAGCGTCATGCCGGGAACCTTACCAGAAGGCGGCGCTCACCAGAGCGAGAGCTGCTCCGTCTCCTCGGGCTCCAGGTCGGCCGGCGGCGGCTCCTCGGGCGGCGGCGCCGCGCCGCCGAAGGCGGGGCAGAGCGCGCGGTACTCGCACCAGGAGCAGAGCTTGCCCGGTCGGGCCGCCCACGTCGTCTCGGCGCGGATCCGGTCGATGGCGGAGCGGGTCTCCTCGCGGAGCGCCTCGAGCTGCTCCGCCGTGCGCTGGGACTTGCGCACGACGTTCTGCAGCAGGTAGTGCCAGACCAGGCGCACCTCGCCTTCCTCGCGCAGCGCCGCGCGGACGCCGATCTCGTACAGGGCGAGCTGGCGGTCGCGATCGAGCTCCTCCTGGGAGGGCACGCGCCGGCCTGTCTTGTAGTCGTGGATCTCGAGCACGCCGTCCCGCGCGCGCACCAGCCGGTCGATCACGCCGCGCACCGGGTAGCGTCCTTCCGCGTCCAGGGGAAAGGCGACCTCGCGCTCCAGGCCCACCGTCTCGTCGTCGAAGGGGTAGAGGCGGCGATAGCCGTTCTCGAGGCAGCGCTCGCCCGTGCGCAGGTAGTCCTCGGGCCCGAGCTCGCTGCGCACGATGCGCAGCCGCGCGGCGTCGAACTGCTCGCTCCAGTTCGCGCGGAAGCGGGCGAGCACCCGCGCCAGGGAAGGCACCATGCCGCGCGCCGCAAACTGGTAGAGGCGCTCCAACACCTCGTGCACCCGCTTGCCGACGAACGCCTCGATGCCCTCGCTCTCGACCGGCACCTTGAGCACGTAGCGGAACTGGTACTTCTTCGGGCAGGTTTCGTAAGCGGAGAGGCTCGAGTGGCTGAACACCCGCTGCACGGGCGCCAGTATACGTCTCCGCCCTGCAGGAGCCCGCGGCCGGAGCTAGAATCTCCCTTCGACCCGGTCGCTCCCGCGCCCCAGGAGCCCGCCCTTGAGCACGCGAGTTCTCGACAGCGCCTACGCCGCCGCCATCCAGGCGCTCTCCTCGCCGGGGGACGACTCGCTCTCCAAGGCCGACGCCGAGGGCTTCCCCGATTGGAACGAGGTGGTGGGCTGGGCGGATCGCCTGAAGGCGCTGGTGCTGCACCAACGCGACCGCGGCTCGCTGCGCGCCGAGCTGCCCGCGCTGGGAGAGCGCCTGCTGCGCTTCCTGCAGCGCCTGCCGCTTGCGGAGGGCGTCCCGCCCGAGCAGGTGGTCGCGCGTTTCGTCGGCTGCCTGCCGGACGTGCGGGCGCGCCTCGCCGAGGACGTCGAGGCCGCCCTCGAGGGCGACCCCGCCGCCAAGAGCTTCGGAGAGATCGTCGCCGCCTACCCGGCGATCCACGCCATCGCCAGCTACCGGCTCGCCCACGAGCTGCACGCGCTCGGCGTGCCGCAGCTCCCGCGCATCCTGAGCGAGCATGCCCACGCCCGCACCGGCATCGACATCCACCCCGGCGCCCGCATCGGGCGGCGCTTCTTCATCGACCACGGCACCGGCGTCGTGATCGGCGAGACGAGCGTGATCGGCGATCGCGTGCGCCTCTACCACGGCGTCACCCTCGGCGCCTTCTCGCCGCGGCGCGGCCAGACCCTGCGCGGAACGAAGCGCCACCCGACGCTGGGGGACGACGTCACCATCTACCCCTGCGCCACGATCCTCGGCGGCGATACCGTGATCGGCAGCGGCAGCGTGGTGAACGGCAACGCCTACGTGACGGAGTCCGTGCCTCCGAACTCGCGGGTGGTGCCCGAGGCGCCGCGCCAGGAGATCCGCCAGCGCGGCGCCGCCGACCAGCTCGCCCTCGACTGGGACATCTAGGCGCCCGCCCGGGCCGAGGAGGAACCTGATGCGGACCCTGGCCCTCGTGCTCCTGGCCCTGGGGCTCGCTTCGGCGGGAGCCGCCGAGGCGCCCGCCGACGAGCGCTGGGCCTACGCCCTCGCCCACGAGCTGATGAGCCCGTACTGCCCCGGCCGTAGCCTGGCGGAGTGCCCGAGCCCCCAGGCGGACGAGCTCCGGCTCTGGATCATCGGCCAGGCGCGGGCGGGCGCGACCCGCGAGGAGGTGGAGGAGCAGCTCATGCGGACCTTCGGCGACCAGATCCGCCAGGCGCCGCGCGCGGAAGGCATTGGCCTCGTCGCCTACGCCGTCCCCGGCGTCTTCGTGGTGCTCGGGGCGGTGCTCCTGGTGGTGTTCCTGCGGCGCAGCGGCGGCGTCGGCGACGCATGAAGGTCTACACGAGGCGCGGGGACGCCGGCGAGACCGACCTCTTCGGCGGCGAGCGCGTCGGCAAGGACCATCTGCGCGTCGAGGCGTACGGCGCCGTGGACGAGCTCAACGCGACGCTCGGAGTCGCGGGCGCCGCGAGCGGCTCGCCGGAGATCCGCTCGCTGGTGGAGACCCTCCAGGCGCGGCTCTTCGATCTCGGCGCACAGCTCGCTACCCCGGACCCCGCGCGCCGTGCGAAGAGCGGAATCGCCGGCCCTGGGGCCGAGGACGTCGACGAGCTCGAGCGCCGCATCGACGCCTTCGAGGCCGAGCTCGAGCCGCTGCGCCGCTTCGTCCTGCCGGGGGGCAGCGCGGGCGCCGCGGCCTTCCACCTGGCGCGCACCGTCTGTCGCCGGGCCGAGCGGAGGGTGGTGGCGCTCGGGCGCCGCGAGCCCCTCGAGCCCGTCGCGGTTCGCTTCCTGAACCGGCTATCCGATCTGCTCTTCGTGCTCGCCCGCGTCGAGAACCGGCGCGAAGGGCGCGGCGACGTCGAGTGGTCGCCCCGCGCCGGGGAGTAGCTCGCCCAGGTAGCGCACCGGCCGCTCGAAGCGCAGCCGCACGATCGTCCCGACCACGAAGCCGGCCACGAGCGCCGCGAGCAGCGCGAGCAGCACGATGCGCGCGCCGCGCCTCACTTGCGCAGCGCCTCCTCGATCTGCCGGCCGAGCCGCTCCGCCAGCGCGCAGCCCGACGCGCCCGGCTCGGCCGCCAGGCGGTCGCCGAGCGCCGCCACGCCGCCCACCGCCGCGAGGCCGTAGGAGCCGTAGCGCGCGCGCAGCGTCTCGAGCACGAAGCGATCGCGGCCGCGGCGGCGCCGCTCGGCGAGCGCCTCGGGCGCCGCCGCCAGCTCGCCGTGCTCGTCGAGGGCGGCGAGCAGCGCGTCGAGGCCGCGCCCGTCGCGCGCCGAGGTGAGCACCACGCGCGGGCGCCAGCCGGGCTCCCCGGCGCGCTCGCCGAGGCCGAGGCCGGCCTCGAGCTCGCGGGCGGTGCGCTCGGCGAGGGCGCCCTGGTCCGCCTTGTTCACCACGAAGACGTCGGGCAGCTCGAGCACCCCCGCCTTCATGAACTGGAGCAGGTCCCCGGCGCCCGGCTGCGTGACGAAGGCGAGGGTGTCGACCAGATCGGCCACGTCCGACTCGGACTGGCCGACGCCGACGGTCTCGATCAGCACGCGGTCGAAGGCCGCGCCCAGCACCACCACGCTGGCGCGGGTCGCCTCGGCGAGCCCGCCCAGCCGCTCGCGCGCGGCCATCGAGCGGAAGAAGACCCCCGGGTCGCCGGCGGCCGAGCGCACGCGCACGCGGTCGCCGAGCAGGGCGCCGCCGGTGCGGCGGCTGGAGGGGTCGACCGCGATCACGCCGACGGTCTCGCCGCGGGCGCGCAGCGCGCGCACCAGGCCGTCGAGCAGCGTGGACTTGCCGGAGCCCGGCGCGCCCGTCACGCCGATGCGGCGCGCGCCGCCGTCCTCGCGCTCCAGCGCGTCGAGCAGCGCCAGCGCCGCGGCGCGCGGGCCGGGCCGCGCGTCGTCGACCAGGTTCAGCGCTTCCGCGACCGCCGCGCGATCGCCCGCTCGCAGCCGCGCCGCGAGCTCAGCGGACAGCGTGGGCCTCCGCGACCACGTCGACGATCTCGTCCATGATGCGCGTCAGGTCGAAATCCTTCGGCGTGTAGATGCGGCGCACGCCGCTCTCGCGGAGCGCGCGGGCGTCCTCTTCGGGGATGATGCCGCCGACCACCACGGGGATGGCGAGGCCCTCCTGCTCGAGGCCCCGCAGCACGTCGGCCACCAGCACGCCGTGGGATCCCGAGAGGATCGAGAGGCCGATCACGTGCACGCCCTCGTCGCGCGCCGAGCCGACGATCTCCTCGGGCGTCAGCCGGATGCCCTCGTAGACGACCTCCATGCCGACGTCGCGGGCGCGCACGGCGATCTGCTCCGCCCCGTTGCTGTGGCCGTCGAGCCCCGGCTTGCCCACCAGGATCTTCAGCGGACGGCCGAGCTTCTCGGAGAGCGCGTGGACCCGCGCGCGCACCTTGTCCGTGGCCTGGCTCGCGGCCTCGCTGATGCGCGCGACGACGCCGGTGGGGGCGCGGTACTCGCCGTACACCGCGCGCAGCGCGTCCGCCCACTCGCCGGTGGTGACGCCCGCGTTGGCGCAGCGCACCGAGAGCGGCATGACGTTGGCGCCGGCGCGCAGCCCGTCGGAGAGGGCGCGCAGCGCGGCGGCGACCTCGGAGGCGCTGCGCCGCGTCCGGAACGCCCGCAGCCGCTCGACCTGCTCGCGCTCGGCGGCTTCGTCGACGCGCAGGATCGCGCGCTCGCCGCCCGCCAGCTCCGAGGGCTCGCCCTCGGTCCAGGCGTTGACGCCCACGACGGTGATCTCTCCGGACTCGATCGCCTGCAGGCGGCGCGTGTGGGACTCGACCAGGCGCTGCTTCATGTAGGCGTTCTCGACGGCCGCGATCGCGCCGCCCATGGCCAGCACCTTCTCGAGCTCGGTTCGGGCCTCGGCGATCAGCTGGGCGGTGCGCGCCTCGACCACGCGCGAGCCGTCGAACAGGTCCCCGACCTCGAGCAGGTCCGTCTCGTAGGCGAGGATCTGCTGGATGCGCAGCGACCACTGCTGGTCCCACGGCCGCGGCAGCCCGAGCGCCTCGTTCCACGCCGGGAGCTGCAGGGCCCGGCAGCGCGCGCGCTTCGAGAGCGTCACGCCGAGGGCCTCGAGCACGATGCGGATCACGTTGTTCTCGGGCTGCGCCTCGGTGAGCCCCAGGCTGTTCACCTGCACGCCGTAGCGGAAGCGCCGCGCGTTCGCGTCCTCGACGCCGTAGCGGTCGCGCCCGATCTCGTCCCACAGCTCGGTCATCGCGCGGGCCTTGCACACCTCCTCGACGAAGCGGATGCCCGCGTTCAGGAAGAAGGAGATGCGCCCGAACACGCGGGGCATGGCGTCGGCCGGCACGTCCTTGCGGGCGCGCACCGCGTCGAGCACGGCGAGGGCCGTCGCCATCGCATAGGCGATCTCCTGGACCGGGGTCGCCCCGGCCTCCTGGAGGTGGTACGAGCAGACGTTGATCGGGTTCCACTTCGGGATCTCGTCGACGCTGTAGGCGACCATGTCCGTGATCAGCCGCAGCGACGGCTCCGGCGGGAACACGTAGGTCCCGCGCGAGAGGTACTCCTTGATGATGTCGTTCTGGGTGGTGCCCGAGAGGGAGGCGTGGGGGGCGCCCTGCCGCTCGGCCACGCCCACGTAGAGGGCCAGCAGCCAGGCGGCGGTGGCGTTGATGGTCATCGAGGTGTTCATGCGGTCGAGGGGGATGCCCTCGAAGAGCACCTCCATGTCCTCGATGTGCGAGATCGGCACGCCGACCTTGCCGACCTCGCCTCGCGCGAGGGCGTGGTCGGCGTCGTAGCCCGTCTGGGTCGGCAGGTCGAAGGCGACCGAGAGACCCGTCTGGCCCCTGGCCAGGTTGCTGCGGTAGAGCTCGTTGCTGGCGCGCGCGGAGGTGTGGCCGGAGTAGGTCCGGAACACCCAGGGCGAATCCCGCCTGGGGCTCGCCTGCCCATCCGAATCGCGCTCCACGCCGGCTCTCCTGCCCGCGGGCGCGCGGGCTCGCTCAAGTGTCCGGAAAGCCTAGCGAATCATTTTTTGGGGAGCGATCAGTAGACGAACACCGAGCCTGGCAGGACGCTGACCTGGCCGTCGGGGTTGGTGAGCTCGAGTGCGTAGAGTCCTGCCGGGAGCTGCCCGTTTACCACCCAACAGGTCATCTGGCTCGCGGAGACCCAGGTCTCCCCGGGCGCGCTGTACGTGTACCCCGCGTTCCGCAGGCGGATCGACGGGGTCGCCGCGAAGTGCTGGCCGGACAGGCTCACCAGCTGCGAGGGGCCGAAGAGCACGCTGGGTGAGATTCCGGTCAGCTGGGGCGGCTGCAGCAGCTTCGTGACCTGCGAAGCGAGCACCACGCGGTCCCGCAGGTAGGCGTGCTCGATCGACCGGAAGCGCGGCAGCGGATAGGAGGCGAGCCCGGCGAGCTTGGCGAAGCTGAAGGTGTTCCCCGCCTTCATCAGAAAGTTGTCGTAGGGCGTGGAGCCGTCCGGATTCACCGCATGAATGTAGGAAGCCCCGTCGGCGCCCCCGTAGAGGCCGACGCCCGGCGCTCCGGGCGGGACGAGCCCCAGGGCGTGGCCACCCTCGTGGGCGACGATCGAGCCCAGGGCATCGCCAAAGGCATCGATCGCTGCCCAGACGACGGAATGGCGCGCGAGCGCCTCCGGCGGGGCGCTACCCGGGTCGAAGGCGGTGTCCAGCACCGCGGCGTCCCACGGGCTCGCGCCCACGGGGACTCCGCCGACCTCGCTCCGCAGCGGATCGAAGACGTTCCGGAAGGCGGTCTGGCCCTGGAACACCAGCAGCTCGCGCGGGAAGATCCCGGTCGGCGGGATCGTGCCGCACTCGACGCTGCTGCGGTCGGCGTTGTTGGGGTCGAGCTGGATGCTGCCGATCGTCGCCCCGCCGCTCGGGTCCTCTCCGCCGACGCAGATGCGCGTCACGTCGCCCCCGGCGGGCGGCTGGTCGGCGAAGGCTACGTCCACCGGGTCGTCGCCGAGGCCGCTCGGGTCCTCGTCGTAGTACGCCTGTCGGACGCGGGCGAGCACGGCTGCGACTACCGCCTGGCGCGCCAGCTCGGACACGGCCGGCGCGGCCGCCGAGGCGAGGCCGAAGCTCTGGAGGTCGACGGGGAAATCGGGCCCCGGGGTGGCGTCCCGGTCGGCCTCGAAGTCGAGCCAGATCTGTTGGCCGGAGCCGATGGCGGGGCTGCCCCCCGGCGGGTCGCGCACGGCGAAGGAGAAGTACGCCGCCCCGATCCGCCCCGCCTGGTCTGCTAGGAGTGCAGTGAGGGTGTAGCTACCCGTCTCGAAGAAGACGCCGGGAGGGATCACCGCGAGTGCGCCACCCGACGCCGACTGGAACGCGCTCTCGAGGGCGATGGGATCCTGGCTGCCCCAGCGTTGGGCGGTCACCTGCAGGCTCTCGGGAGCGATGGGCGAGGCACCGGGCGTCACGGCCAGGTTCACCACGAAGCCGTCGCGGGGAACCACCAGGAGCGCGTTCAGTGGACTCTCGATCCCGTTCAGCGTCAGCGAGAGCTGGGGAGGCTGTGCACCACCCGGTTGGCAGTTGCCCCCCAGCAGTGCGAGCGCGACGAGTACGAGCGGCAGCAGGCGCATGGCTTCGCAGAAAGGCGATGGACCGGCCTTCCGGGCGGACGGACGGCCCATCTCTGGCGACTCTGGAGCTAGTGCGCGGCTCGTCGCCATCCGAGCAGCGAGAGCCCCAGCAGCAGCAGAGCCGCCACCCCAGGCTCCGGAATCGGGGTGATCGTGGCGGCAGGGTTCACCGAGAAGCTTCCGATGGTCGTCCCGCCCGGGCAGCCCCCGGCGATCAAGAGGCACAGGTTCGACCCCACGGGGCTGCCCCCTCCCGTGAGGAAGCCCGCCAGGTTCGCGAAGTAGTCCCCGCCGGGGCCGAAGGCGTTCGTGAAGGACGCGTCGCCGCCGCTCACGGTGAACCCGCCGCCCAGGCTGCCGACGATTGGAAGGCCCCAGCCGCCGGGCGCGTTGGCGAGGAAGCCGAGGCTGCCTGCGTAGTCGCCCGAGAGCAGCAGCCCGGCGCCGCCGGGGCCGACGTCCAGGATCGAGAGGTCGGCGGCGATGCCGTTGGTGAACCCCGCCGACACCTGCCCGCCGAAGACGAAGGTGATGGGCTGGATTACCTGCTCGGTGCCGGGGCTGATCATCACGGTGCTCGAGAACACGACATCGCCCAGGGGGATGTTGTAGACCCCGAGGTTGGTGGTGATCGTCGAGACGTCGGCGTCGAAGACCATCGTGTTGGTCGTGCCGTCGAAGGTGACCGTCGGGGTGCCCGGGCCGCCGGCCGCGAGCTGGATCGAGACGATCTGCTCCCCGGGAGCGAAGGAGCCGAACGAGAAAGCGCCGGCGCTTCCGGGCAGCAGGAACGCCGCGGCGAGCAGCGCCGCCGCGATCGTCTTCATTCGCATTTTCCCTCTCCCACTCCCGGGCGAGCGTGCGCCGCTCGCCTCACTGCGCATCTAGCCTCGGCGCCGCCGCAGGCCGAGGATTCCAAGGCCACCGGCCAGCAGCAACGCGGTGGTCGGCTCCGGCACCACGAACTCGCCCGACGTCACCCGGTACACCTGCCCGTTTCCCTCTGCGGTGAAGTCGGGCAGCGCGTTGTTCGCGATCGCGTAGGCGATGATGCCGTCCAGGTTGCCGGCGGGGCCGGCGAAGCTCGACAGCGTCGCGATCTGGAGGCCGAAGTAGCTGGTCCCGCTCTCGAACAGGCCGGCGTAGGCCGTGCCGGAGTCGATCGCCAGGAAGCCGCTGACGTTCGCCGAGCCGAACGTCGCCGTGTTGGTCAACGTGTTGTAGAGCACCGTGACCGAGAGGCCCAGGGTCGGGTTGCCGTTGTACGACCCCGACTGCCAGTCGCCCTCGAGCACGTTGCCGAACCCGAGGTCGGTCGAGTCGATCACCGTGAGGTCGGGCAGGGCGTTCGCCGTGGTCTGGAACTGTAGGGTGACGGCGACGAGGTTCAACCCGACGGGGGTCACCGAGGCGCCCGCGAACTCGGCCTCGAGCGTGATGTCGAGATCGGGCGCGTAGTTGAACGAGCAGTTCGAGCCCGTGTCGGTGGCGCACGTGCCGTTTGCCGAATCGTACCAGTTGAGCACGTCGAGACCGGCCGTCAGGGTCGCGACCCCGGTCCCCGCGTTGTAGCTGAGCTGGCCCCCGCCACCGGTGCCCCCGGTGTTCCACTGGGCGCCCGCCTCGCCGCTCGTGATCGTGTGCAACCGCGCCGTCGCGGCCGGTACCAGCTGGAGCGCACTGGCCGTGCTCGCCCCACCGAGCGTCAGCCCTACCGCCAACAAGAGAGCGCCGCTGCGTCGCATTCTTTCCCCCTCCCAGAGGACTTGCCCAGGACGATGGCTAGTACCAGATCGAAAAAAGAGCCGGCCCCTGGGCGCAGAAGCCGACTCTCGGAAACATCCCCCTTCCCAAGGAGACCCGCGGGTACAGCACCCACTCGATTCCGCACGGCTCATGAGCAACTTCCGTGCCGTATGCAACCCACGTTGACGATTTCTCAAGTGCTCGTCCCATCTGAGCTTTTTCAGGGGCCGGGAACCGGCGAATGCGAGCGCCCGCTCGCGAAGGAATTCCCGTTCCCTTCGCACGGAAATGTTTTGCCGATCGCGAGCAATCTCGAGTGAAAATGGCAACTTGCTGCGGGTGCTGCAGACCCTCGACCACGTCGTCCTCGCCGTCCGGGACCTCGATGCCGCCGTCCGCAGTACCTCCCGCCTGCTGGGCAGAACGCCGGGCTGGACCGGCGGGCATCCGGGCGCGGGGACGGCGAACGCGCTGTTCCGGCTGGAGGACAGCTACCTCGAGCTGCTCGCGCCGGTGGGCGCGGGGCCCATCGCCGCACTGCTCGAGCAGCACCTCGCCGCGCGCGGCGAGGGGCTCTTCGCGCTGGCCTTCGGAACCTCCGACGCCGAGGCCTGCCGCGCCGCGCTCGAGGCTCGCGGCCTCGAGCCCGGCGCCGTGACGAAGGGGCTCGGGCGCGACGAGCCGTCGGGCGCCTGGCGGGAATGGCGGACGGTGCCGCTCCCCCTCGCGCGCACCCGCGGCCTGCGCCTCTTCGCCATCCAGCATCTCTCGCCTCCGGACCTGCTCCCGCAGACGCCTCCGAGCGGAGCCGCGTCGGCCTCTCCCCACGCCCTCGACCACGTGGTGGTGCGGAGCGCCGACGTCGAGGGAAGCCGGCGCCTGCTCGGCGATGGCCTCGGCCTGCGCCTCGCCCTCGACCGCAGCTTCGAGGCCTTCGACATGCGCGCTCTCTTCTTCCGGATCGGCGGCGTCACCCTCGAGGTCGCCGGCTCTCTCTCGGCGACGCCGGACCCCGCGGCCGAGGACGCGCTCTGGGGCCTCGCCTGGA
>Ga0105107_10000304_pt1 | contig 29979 bp, 29 predicted proteins | sample PPLLaktember2015_6_FD_79335 | JGI IMG/M metagenome (GOLD analysis project Ga0105107, IMG submission 79335) | Freshwater sediment microbial communities from Prairie Pothole Lake near Jamestown, North Dakota, USA - PPLs Lake P8 Core (1) Depth... | ecosystem: Environmental > Aquatic > Freshwater >...
TCAAGTCTCTCGAGATAGATCGGCACAATCACAGCATCATTCTCGCCGGCACGTTTGGGGGCGTCTTCAAGAGTATCGACCGGGGTGACAGCTGGGTTCCGAAGAACGGCGGGCTCGGCAGTCTCTACGTGCGGGATATCGAAATCCATCCCGATAGCTCCTCTATTTATTGCGCGGGGACCGAAAACGGTTTCTTCATGAGCGAGAACGGCGGCGCCAGCTGGAGCGATTTCAGCGCCGGCCTCACGAACCGCGAGGTCTATACAATCGCGATGAACGCCTCGGGGCAGAAACTCCTCGCCGGCACGTATTGGGGGGGCGTCTACGAGTCCGCGGCCCGGGCGCCGTGGGTTCAGAAGATCCAGGGCATGGACAACACCTTCATCAGCGCCGTCGACGTCAATCCCCTGAACAACGAGATCATACAGGCGAGCTGCTACGGGCAAATATTCAGAAGCGGCGACGAGGGAACGACCTGGGAGGCGAGCTCCGCGGGCATCGTCGACGAGGACCTCACGGCGATCGCGATCGACCGCGCCGCGCCCGATACGGTCTACTGCGGCGCCAACTACGGCGGCGTCTACAAGAGCACTGACGGCGGATACACGTGGACCCTGATGAACACGGGGCTCGCGAGCACGACGGTCACCTGTGTCGCCGTCGATCATCAGAACAACAACATCGTCTACGCGGGCACCTATAACTATCTGTACCGGAGCGTCGACGGGGCGCGCCACTGGGCGCTGAAATCGGACGGGATCTCGGATAAGCACGTCTGGACGATCGAGATTGATCCCGTCGATGCCGCAACCGTCTATGTCGGGACCTACGGCGGGGGAATATTCAAGACGACGAATTCCGGGGAAAGCTGGGCGGCGATCAACACGGGGCTCCCGGAGCCCTACGTGAAGGCCATCGCCGTCGATCCGGTCGATCGCGCGATCGTCTATGCGGGCACCTACTACAACGGCGGCGTGTACAAATCGGTCGATGGAGGAGCGCACTGGGCGATTGCGAGCGCCGGTCTCGCCAATCGCGATCTCTGGAGCCTCGACGTGCATCCGGAACGGCACGAGCAAGTCATCGCGGGCACCTTCGGCGGCGTGTTCATCAGTTTGAACGGCGGCGCCACCTGGGAGAATTTCTCCGATGGCCTCGAGATACTCGATACGAGGTGCGTCGTGTACGATCAGTCGGAGGTGAGGAATATCTTCGCGGGAACGTACGGGGGCGGGGTGTACCGGTACGACGGCATCTACTGCGGCGTGGACGCGGAAGCGGGGAGTCGGGGCGCATCCGAACTCTGCCGTCTGCTCCCCAACTCTCCCAATCCCTTCAATCCTTCGACAGCGCTCCGCTACCAGATACTCCCCGGCGCGGCGGGAAGCGGGTTCCGGCGCGTAAGCCTCAAAATCTATGATGTTCGGGGGAGATTGGTTAGGACGCTCGTTGATGAAGTGCAGGGTGCCGGCGAATACAGCGTGATCTGGCGAGGCGACGATAACCGCTCCGGCCGCGCGGCCTCCGGTGTCTATTTTTCCCGGCTCATCGTCAATGGCGCGGCTCTCTCACGCAAACTCATTCTGATCGACTGAAAGCGAGACGTCATGCGGCTTCGTCGTTTTTCTCTCGGGGAGGCGCAGGCAATGAAAAGATCGTTCTTCGGCGCCGCTCTCATCGCGGCTCTCATGGCGCCGGCGTGTCTCGATGCGGGCACGGGCGTTCCCCAGCGCGATGGTTTCCGCCCCGCACTCTGCATCATCAAAGACCCTGATGGAGCCTCCCTCTCGAGCGCGCGTGATGCCTTGGAGGCCGGCGGAGTCCGCGCCCTGCATATCTTTCCTCCGAATGTGATCTTCGGGCGGTTCCCGGGCGGATTCAACGAGGCGGCATTGTCCTCGCCGCGCGTCGAACTCGTGTGGTCGAGCGATGACGCGCGGATGAATGAGCTCAATCCCGTTGTCGCGCGTGTGGTTCGCGACCTCTTTCGCGGGGATGAGGCGCCAAGGAGTCTATTTACGATTCCAGCAGTTCCGATGAATGATCTCCTTCTCGAGGTTCCCGCCGAGATTCGCGCGAGGCGCAGCTCGACTGGAATCCTCCGGGGGGCGCCCTCCGGGATCCTCGAACGCGGTGTACATCAGAACAGCGAGTTCATGATCGGCACGATCGTGGTGAACGTCATATTCCCGGAGAGCGAAGGGGGGACCGAAGACTGGACCGATGACGAGCTCGCAGGGGCCATGAGCGGCATCGCGCTCAGCCTGTCCCAGTATCAGCAGTACGCGCCGCTTTCGGGATCGCTCCGTTTGGATTTCATATATAACTATTACACGAGGATTCCCGTCTCGATCGAGCCGATCGAAGGGAATCAGAGCATCGATCCTATCTGGATAGGGGAGGCGCTGCAGTATCTCGGGTACGAGAAAGACCTGTGGGAGACGCATACCCTGAACAACGACACGAGGATTCAGTTCGAGGCCGACTGGGTGTTTACGGCGTACGTCGTCGATGCGAGCTCCAACGGCTGCTGGCAGGGGGGCGTGAGCTACTATGCGTACGGGTACCTCGGCGGACCGCTGATGGTGATTCCGTACCCGACCTGCGCCTGGACCACCCAGGAGGGTTTCGCCCACATCTTCGTTCACGAGGCGAGCCATATCTTCTGGTCGCTCGACGAGTATCTCAAGGCTCAGTTCGAATGCGCCGACAGTTCAGGTTATCTGAGGGTTCCCACGAGGAACACGTACTACATGCCCTGTGAGGATCCACTGCAGCCGTGCATCATGAACAACGCGCCTCTCTTGTTTCCTCTTCCCATCTGCACCTATACGCTCGGGCAGGTGGGATTGGCGGATGCGAACGGCGATGCCGTCTGCGATATCTATGAGGTGCCGCCCGAATGGCAAATGGTCGACATCCAGCGCGTGATCAATGACACTATATACACGGACCTCTTCGAAGTGAAGGCGACCATTGTAAACGAAGCCGTGCCCAACAGAAACCCATATCAGAATTCGTCGCAGAGAATCGATTATGCCCCGTGGTTCGTTCGGACAACGTATCGGATCGGCGCGGGACCGGAGCATGAAGTGCTGCCGGTGGACGGCGTATGGGATGAATCGAGCGAGGAGCTCGATTTCCTCGTGAGCGGGTTCTTGCCTCAGGAGAATGATTTCTATCTGAAGGCGCAAAACTGCGCGGGTCTGGAAACCGAGATCCAGCGGAAGATATACTACGTGGCCACCTTGCTGCAGGACTACTCGATCCGCCCAAAAGAGACTTTCATTGAGATCTCTTGGCGGCTCGCTGAGTTCTCGGAGCACATGTCGTTTGCCGTGCTTCGATCGGAAAGTCCAAGCGGCGTGCATCTCCCGCTCCCCGATTCCCGGATAGACCGGAATGGACTCTCGTTTACATTCAAAGATGAGAGTTGTGAGCGGGGTATCGAGTATTGGTATCGCGTGCAAATCGCCGAAGGCACGGAGCGCAGCGTGCTCTTTGAGGCCGGCGGCGCCGCGCTCCCAACCCTCGCCTTGCGTCTCTATCCGAACTATCCAAATCCATTCAACCCATCCACGGAGATGCGTTTCTACCTTCCCGATAGGTGCGATGTTGCCCTCGACGTGTACGATGTCAAAGGCAATCATATTGCGCGACTGGTGGGCGGATATCGCGAGGAGGGGCTGCATACGGCAACGTGGAATGGCCGCGATAGCAGTGGGCGTGTTGTTGGCTCGGGAATATATTTCTGCCGGCTCAAGGCGGGGAGGAGAACGGTCTCGAGCAAGATGGTGTTTTTAAAGTAGTCCCAGATTCTTCTCAGCAGCTGGTTTTTCTGAGGATTAGGACCGTTGACTATAATGAGGTCTAAGCGTCTGTGCCTTTTTCTGAGCTTCGGGAGCATATTGGTGTGGTTTCACGCGGCGGGAGCCCTGCTTGGAGCGCCGGTTTCGCCTTCAAGCGGCACAAGCGCGTTTTGCCCTTGACTTCCCCCAATTGGTTTGCTATCAATATTATTCGTCTCTGAAACTGAGCAGGAGGTATCTCTGTGTACGCGGTCGTTCGCCTTGCGGGTAAACAATTTATGGTCAAGCCCAATGAGATCGTGGACATCCCGCTCCTCGAGCTCGAACCGGGAACTGTCATAAGCTGCGACGAGGTGCTCGCCTACTCCGATGGCGCCGACGTTCGTGTCGGGCGGCCGCTCGTGGAGGGCGTGAAGGTCGTGGGCGAGGTCGTCGGCCACGCGCGTATGGGCAAGATCCTCCTCTATAAGATGAAGCGCCGGAAAAACTACCGGAAGAAGCAGGGTCACAACCAGCGTTATACTCGTCTGAGAATAAAAGAGATAACAGTCTAGCGTCATCGAGGAGCAGCTCCATGGCACACAAAAAGGGAGTAGGGAGTTCGAAGAACGGGCGCGACAGCCAGTCGCATCGACTCGGCGTCAAGCGCTACTCAGGCCAAACGGTCAACGCGGGGACGATCATCATCCGGCAGCACGGAACGAGGATTCATCCCGGAACGAACGTCGGCAAGGGAAGAGACGACACCCTCTTTGCGCTCGTCACCGGGGTCGTCAAGTTCGAACGTCTCGGTAAAACGAAAAAGCGCGTGAGCGTTTACGCCGAATAGCCTCTGAGGGCAAGAAGGCGGTACTATTGAATGGAGAACCGGGAACAGCGTTGTTCCAGCGAGTTCTCCATTTTTATTTGAGGCCGGTCCCGGCGCCCCCAAAAGGGGCGGGAGAGGCTGCCGCATCCCTCGCGGGCGCCCGGCAATGCGGGCCAATACATCTCGGGGGTGAAATCATGATAATCAAATACCTCGGCCACGCCGCATTCGAGCTCGTTCTCGAGAGCGGCGCGTGTATCGTTTTCGATCCGTACCAGGCGGGCGCCTTCGGCACGCTCAACTACGCGCCGATCAACAAGGTCTATGACGTGGCGGTCGTGAGCCACGATCATGAGGATCACGCGTGCGCGGGCGTTCTCTCGAAGGCGAAGCGAGTCGTCGATAGGGCCGGAAACGTCACCGCCGAGAGCATCGCGGTCGAATCGGCGGCGGCCTTTCACGATGCTTCGAAAGGCTCGCAGCGGGGGAAGAACCTCGTTTCCGTCGTCAGGGCGGAGGGGCTTCGCATCGCGCACCTCGGGGACCTCGGCCATCCGATCACCGCGAAGGACTATCCCGTGCTCGTCGGCGTCGACGTGCTCATGATACCCGTCGGCGGGCATTTCACGATCAGCGCCGCAGAGGCGGCCAAGGTCGTGGGGGAGCTCAAGCCCAAGATTGTCATCCCCATGCATTTCAAGACGCCCGAAGTCGATTTTCCCATCACGCCGGTTGAGAATTTCACGAAACTGATGGATAATGTGGAACGGGCCGGCGCGAGCGAGATTGTTCTCACAAAGGAGACGCTCCCCGCGAAGACGAAGGTCGTCGTGCTCGAACCGGCCAATCGGTGACGGCGCGCAACGCCGGGGGTGGCGCACCATGTATTGCCCGAAGTGCAGATCAGAGTACATCGCGGGAATGTTGAAATGCGCCGAATGCGGAGAGCCGCTCGTTGAATCGCTGCGCTCGAAACAGTACAGTGATGATATCGATTTCGTGTGCATGCTCAGCACGTTCAACGCAACCGACGTGGCGATGGTCGAGAGCCTGCTCGACGGATCAAACATTGATTACTACGTTCTCGGCGAGAACTTCATGTACGCGCGCCCGTTGTTGGAGCCGGTGCGAGTTATGGTGGTAAAGGAACAGGCGGAGGAGGCTCTCGAGCTCTTGAAGGATTTGAATCTCACTATTCGGGCGATCAAAATTGATGGCCGTAACGACAAAGGAACCGACGGTTAAAATCGCCCCCTTCGGCGCGGGACGATGGCATTTTTTAAGCGAGGTGAGCAATGGCGAAAGGGAGACCGAGGCCGAGGACGAAGGTGAAGGCCAAGAAGAAAGGCATGAAGAAACCAGTATCGGCAGCTCGAACAAAGACGCCGATGAAAACCGCGAGGGCCAAGAAATCCGCGAGACCCTCGGCAACGGCGAGGTCCGAGAAACGCCCGGGATCGGCGGCTCTTCCGGTCCCGGCGCCGCGCATTCGCGAGATCAGCGCGAAGAAGATCGCGGAGACCGTTGCCCGTCTCGCGAAAGAGGCGAACTTCGATCTCGAGAAAGACGTTCTCTCCGCGCTCCAGCGGGGCAGGACGAAGGAAGAGTCCCCCGTCGGGCGGGAAGTTTTCGACCAGCTGCTCGAGAACGCGAAGATCGCCCGCGAGGAACGGATGCCGATCTGCCAGGACACGGGGCTCGCCATCGTGTTCATCGATCTCGGGCAGGACGCGCATGTCGCGGGAGGGAGTCTCCCGGAGGCGATCAACGAGGGCGTCCGGCGCGGCTATATCGAGGGCTACCTCCGCAAGTCGGTCCTCGGCGACCCGCTCACCAGGATGAATACGAAAGACAACACGCCGTGCGTGATACACACGCGCATCGTCTCCGGCAACAAGCTCACGCTCTGGGTCGTTCCCAAGGGGGGCGGCAGCGAGAACATGAGCAAGATCGCGATGCTCAAGCCCGCCGACGGGGTCGAGGGAGCCAAGAAGTTCATTGTCGAATCGGTGAGGGTCGCCTCCGCGAATCCCTGCCCGCCGATCGTGGTCGGGGTCGGTATCGGCGGCTCGTTCGAGCAGTGCGCGTTGAACGCGAAGCGCTCGCTGCTCCGCGAGATCGGGAGCGTTCATCCCGACCCCTTCTACGCCGATCTCGAGGAGGAGCTCCTCAAGAAGATCAACGATACCGGCATCGGCCCGATGGGGCTCGGCGGGCGCATCACGGCGCTCGCCGTTCATATCGAGACCGCGCCGTGCCATCTCGCCTCGCTCCCGGTGGCGGTTAACATCAATTGTCACGCGGCGCGGCACAAGACGGCCGTGCTCTGATCAGAGGAAGGTGGATAATGGCCGAGTATTCAATAAAGACACCGCTTACGCCTCAAGACGTCGATAAGCTCCGCGCCGGCGACAAGGTGACTATCACCGGCTTCATCTATACGGCGCGCGACGCGGCGCATAAGCGTCTCGTCGAGCTCATCAGGGACGGCAAGGCGCTCCCGCTGCCCCTCAACGGGGAGATCATCTACTACGTCGGCCCCTCGCCGACCCCTCCCGGCAAGCCCATCGGCTCCGCCGGTCCGACGACGAGCGGCCGCATGGACCCCTACGCGCCGATTCTCATCGAGCACGGCCTCCGCGGGATGATCGGCAAGGGAGAGCGCGCCGCGGGGGTTGTCGAGGCGATGCAGAAATACGGCGCCGTGTACTTCGCGGCGACGGGGGGCGCGGCGGCGCTCCTTTCGAAGCGCATCACGAAGGCCGAGATCATAGCCTATCCCGAGCTCGGCGCCGAGGCGATCAGCAAGCTCACCGTCGAAAATTTCCCCTTGATCGTTGCCCAGGATCGCCACGGCGGAAACATCTACAAGGACGGGCAGAGGCAGTACGCGAGATGAAAACCAAGCGTAATGAGCGGAGCGGAGGCGGGCGCCCGCGCGCGGCGGGACGGAGCGGGCGCGCGGCGCGGCTCCTGGCCCCGTACCGGGACAAGGCGCTCGTGGTGATCCCGGCGCGCTACGGCTCGACGCGGTTTCGGGGAAAGCCGCTCGCCGAAATAGGCGGCGTGCCGATGATCGTGCGCGTCCTCGACCGCGCGGCGAAGATCCGGAATGCGGATGCAGTGATCGTCGCGACCGACGACCGCCGCATCAAGGCCGCCGTCGAGGAGGCGGGGGGAGTGGCCGTTCTCACGGCTGCTTCCCACCCGAGCGGCACGTCGCGGGTCCGAGAGGCTGCCGAATATTTTCTCCACGGGATCGTCATAAATGTCCAGGGGGATGAGCCGCTTCTCCCCGTGTCCGCCGTGGAACGGCTCATCGACGCCATGCGGGATGATCCGAGGCTCATGATGGCGACTCTCGCCTCCCCCGCGAGCGATTATGAGGATCTCATGCGTCCCGACGTGGTCAAGGTCGTTTGCGACAGGGAGGGGGATGCGCTCTACTTCTCGCGGTCGCCGCTTCCCTACCCCGGGTTCGCGGCGCCCCCTGCGGCCGGCGCCGGGAGGTCGAAATCGAAGAAGAGCACGGCGCCGGTGAGGTACCTGCGCCACATCGGCGTTTACGCCTTCCGACGCGCTTTTCTCCTCGGATACGCCGGGCTCCCCCGCGGCCCTCTCGAGCGATTCGAACGCCTCGAGCAGCTCCGTGCCCTCGAAAACGGCTACCGCATCCGTGTCGTGGCATGCCGTTCGGCCTCGATCGGCGTCGATCGCCCCGAGGATATAAAAAGAGTTGAAAAAAGACTGCGGAGCCGTTAGAGTCTTCGCGGTATTCAATTCTCTCATATCGTGAGCGGAGCGATGCGCGAGGGGAACGTGGCCGAGAAGACGAAATACATTTTCGTGACGGGTGGGGTGGTGTCGTCTCTCGGAAAAGGTATCGCTTCCTCGTCGATCGGTCTCCTCCTCAAGCAGCGCGGGCTCAACGTCGTTCTCCAGAAATTCGATCCCTACCTCAACGTCGATCCCGGTACGATGAGCCCGTTCCAGCACGGCGAGGTCTACGTCACGGATGACGGCGCCGAGACCGATCTCGACCTCGGCCACTACGAGCGTTTCATCGATCGCGACCTCAGCCAGCGCTCCAACGTCACGACGGGGCAGATCTACGAAGCCGTGATCAACCGCGAGCGCGAGGGGGGCTACCTCGGGCGGACCGTCCAGGTGATCCCGCACATCACGGACGAGATCAAGGCGCGCATACGGCTCGCCGCCGAAAACGGCAAAGATATCGACGTCGTCATCACCGAGATCGGGGGCACGACGGGGGACATCGAGGGGCTCCCGTTCCTCGAGGCGGTCCGCCAGTTCCGCCTCGGCCACGGGCGCGACCACTGCCTCAATATCCACCTGACGCTCGTTCCCTACATCAAGGCCGCCCGCGAGCTCAAGACGAAGCCGACGCAGCACAGCGTGAAGGCGCTCCTCGAGATCGGAATCCAGCCCGACATTCTCATATGCCGCACCGAGCGGCCGCTCTCGCACGATATCAGGGGCAAGATCGCCCTCTTCTGCAATGTCGAGGAGCGTGAGGTTATCGAGGCGCGCGACGTGCCGTCGATCTACCAGGTGCCGCTCATGTTCCGCAAGGAAGGGCTCGACGACATCATCTGCGAGAAGCTCGGTCTCGCATGCCCGCCTCCCGATATCGCCGAGTGGGAGACGATGGTCGAGAAGATCTATTCGATGACGGAGAGCGTCGAGATCGCGATGTGTGGCAAGTACGTCCACCTCCACGACGCGTACAAGAGCATCATCGAATCCTTCACGCATGCCGGCGTCGCGAACGACGTCCACGTGAATATCCGGTGGATCGATACGGAGATGATCGAGCAGGAGGGACCGGAGGCGCACCTCGCGGGAATTCACGGCATTCTCGTCCCCGGCGGCTTCGGCGACCGGGGCATCGAGGGCAAGGTCGCGGCGGTCCGCTACGCGCGCGAGAACAAGATTCCGTTCCTCGGCATCTGCCTCGGGCTCCAGGTGGCCGTAGTCGAATTCGCGCGCAGCAGGTGCGGCCTCGACCGGGCAAACAGCTCCGAGTTCGACGCCGATTCGCCGCATCCCGTGATCGATCTCATGCTCGAGCAGCGGAGCCGCACGAAAATGGGGGGCACGATGCGTCTCGGCGCTTACCCGTGCCGGATCACGGAGGGCTCTCTCGCGCATCGCCTCTACGGGGCGAGCGGGATCGAAGAGCGCCACCGCCACCGCTACGAGGTCAACAATGCCTACCGCTCCGCCCTGACGAATGCCGGGATGGTGATCTCGGGAGTCTCTCCCGACGGCGAGCTCGTTGAGATGGTCGAGCTCCCGGAGCAGCCCTTCTTCATCGCGTGCCAGTTCCATCCGGAGCTCAAGTCGCGCCCGAACCGGGCGCATCCGCTCTTCCGCGGGCTCGTCGGCGCGGCGAAGGCCTACAAGCGCGAGCACGACGACGGGCGGAGCGCGCAGAGCGTGATGCAGGGAGAAGATTGGAGGGAGGGGCGGTGAATGGACACCCTTCGGATCGGCGCGCGGACGGTCGCGCCCGGTAAGACTCCCCTCCTCATCGCGGGCCCCTGCGTACTCGAGAACCTCGACGATGCGGTGCGCGTGGCGCGCGAATGCGCCGAGGCGGCCTCCCGCGAGGGTTTCTTCTACGTCTTTAAATCGAGCTACCTCAAGGACAATCGCTCCTCGATCGATTCCTACACGGGGCCCGGTCTCGACCGCGGCCTCGAGATGCTCGCGACGGTCAAGGCGAAGGCGGATGTTCCCCTCCTCACCGATGTTCACTGCCGCGATGAGGTTCCCCGCGTTCGGGAGGTTGTCGACATCATTCAGATTCCCGCGTTCCTCGTCCGGCAGACGCGCCTCATCGTCGCCGTCGCCAAAACGGGCGCCGTCGTGAACCTCAAGAAGAGCCAGATGCTCTCTCCCGAGGAGATGGGGAACGCGGTCGCGAAGGCGCGGAGCGCGGGCGCCGGCGGCATCATGGTGACCGAGCGCGGGACCTTCTTCGGCTACAACAACCTCGTTGTCGACTTCACCGCCTTTCCGCGGATGCGCCCGCTCGGCGTTCCGCTCATCTTCGACGCGACGCATTCGCTCCAGCGTCCGGGCGGCCTCGGGACGAGATCGGGGGGGCGGCCCGAGTATGCCGCAATCCTCGCCCGCGCGGCGGCCGCCGCCGGGTGCGACGGTCTCTTCATCGAGACGCACTTCGCTCCGCTTTCCTGCAAGTGCGACGCGGAGGCGATGCTGCCGCTCGCGGATCTGCCTTCGCTGCTCCATGAGATCGGAGCGCTGTTCCGGCTCGCGCGGAGCTTCGGCGCATAAAGAGGTTGATTTTTGGCGGGATATCGCCATCTTTAGGGAAACAATCCGTGAAAGAGCGACGAATATGGCCGAGAAATCAAAACAGAGCATAAATGCTTCTTCCGTGTGCGACGCGGGCGCCGAGCGTCCGAAGGTCCGCGACGTCGAAGAGATAGGGCGCGAGGTGATCGCGGCCGAGATACGCGGGCTCCAGGAGCTCCGCCTCTCGATCGGCGCCGAGTTCCGCAAGGCCGTCGCGCTGATCCTCGACTGCCGCGGCAAGACGATCGTCTGTGGGATGGGAAAATCCGGCGTCGTCGCGCGCAAGATCGCGGCGACCCTGAGCAGCATCGGCACCCCGGCCGTGTACCTCCATCCCGGCGACGCCGCGCACGGGGACATGGGGATGATCTCGAAGGAGGATATCTTCCTCGCCGTGAGCAAGAGCGGGACAAACGACGAATTCACGAAGCTCCTGCCCTACCTCAAGGCGATGAAGGTCAAGATGGTCGCGATCACGGCGACCCCCGAGTCTCCGCTCGCCGCCGAGAGCGACATCGTTCTCTGCACGATGGCTTCGCGGGAGGCGTGTCCGATGGATATCGTGCCCACGACGAGCACGACCGCGGCCATGGTGCTCGGCGATGCCCTCGCCGTGGCGGCCCTTCAGAGCCGCGATTTCAGCAAAGAGGATTTCGCGCGGCTCCACCCGAGCGGCGTTCTCGGGAAAAGGCTCAGCCTCACCGTAGGGGAGCTCATGCACAAGGGGAGCGCCATCCCGCTCATCACGATGGATACGCCGCTCCGCGAGGCGCTCGTCGAGATCGCGAACAAGCGTCTCGGCTGCTCGGGAATCACCGACCGCGAGGGGCGTCTCGTCGGCATCATCACGGACGGCGATCTCAAACGCATTCTTCTCAGGGACTCCGCCGCGCTCGGTGCGAAGGTCTCGACCCTCATGACCGCCGAGCCGCGCACGACCCGCGCCGAGGATCTCGCCGTCGCCGCGCTCGCCGAGATGGAGATGGATGAGCGCGGCCCCGTGACGCAGCTCTTTGTCACCGACGACAGGGGACGTCCCGTGGGAGTAATCCATATCCACGACATCATCCGCGAGGGGCTGAAGTAGCTTTCCCCGGCCCCGTCGCATTTCCACGCAGCCATCTGAGATTCAATCTTTTACGCCGGTCGACCCCCCCCGATTTCTCATAATGTCCTTTTGATCACCGCTCTTCCTCATAACGCCTTGTTATCTATAATCATTCCTTATCATTCCCTATTGTTTCTCAATATTGGCATAATTGTTGCTTGACAGATTCGGAATCTCGGGTTATAAACCTAATTGCGGCACGAGCGCGCCCCCAAAAAGCGGTGGGCGGCCGCGCCGGCCGGTCGTCGGGGGTGGGAGAACAGATTCTTTGGAGAATGGCGTTGGGTGAAGAAGAAGATTCGAAGATGGGCTGCCCTTCTTCTCGTGCGAGCGCTCGTTTTCTTCGCGTGGATCATGCCGCGGCGCGCGGGGCTCAGGCTCTTCGCGTTTCTGGGGCGTATCGCCTTCGCTCTGTACCGCAAGGACCGGGCGCGCGCCCTGCGGAATCTGGCCCTCGCCTTTCCCGGGAGCGATCCGATGATCGTGACGGCGATGGCGAAAGGCTCTTTCACGGCGCTCGCGCGCAACGTCTTCGACGCCCTGAGGCTCGTCCATGCATCGAGGGAAACGGTTCTCGGCCTCTGCACCATCGAGGGGGAGGAGCATCTGGCGGCCGCGTACCGCGAAGGGCGCGGGGTCATCGGGCTCACGGGGCACATTGGGTGCTGGGAGCTGCTCGGGGCCTACGTTTCGAGCAAGGGATACAAGTTGAACGTCATATATAGGGATATGCGGGACAAACGGCTCGGTGATATGCTCGTCGCGATGAGGCGCCGCCACGGCATTCCGTCGATACCGCGGGGAGGAAGCGCGGTGTCCGGCTACAAGGTCTTGAAGCGGGGCGAGATGCTTGCGATGCTCATCGACCAGGATATCGACGTTGACGGGACCTTCGTGCCGTTCTTCGGCGTGCCGGCCCATACGCCGAGGGGCGCGGCGGCGTTCGCGCTCCGGAGCGGCGCCGCAATCGTTCCGCTCGCGATCCACATGGAGCACGACGGAAGCCATCGCATCACGGTGCTCCCGGCGCTCGCCCCGCCGCCCGAGGGCCTCTCCGAGGAGGGGCGGATCGACGAGCTCACGGCTCGGTGCGGAGCGGCGGTCGAAAGCCTCATCCGGATCCATCCGCAGCAGTGGGTGTGGTTTCACGACCGGTGGAGAAAACGGGAAGGCGAATCGCGGGAGTCCTCGAGACCGGCGCCGCGTGTCGCGCGGCAGCCGGAGAGCGGAGCGGGTGTCTGATATGCCATTTTCAAGCAGATCGAATCGCATGGCGCTTCTCGCCCTTCTGATGGGGTGCGCGGCGCTCGTCGTCTCGTGCCAGGGAAAAGACAAGGGCGAGGCGACGATCACGAAGGCCGATATCCCCGATCAGGAGATCTCCGAATACAAGACGGTGGAAAGCGATTCCGGCGTCGTGCGATGGATACTGAAGGCCCCCGTCGCCCGGATCTACAACGCGAAGAAGCTTCTCGTCACCGATAGCCCGCGCATCGAGTTTTACGATGAGATGGGGATGCTCACCTCGGTGCTCATTTCCGAGAAGGGGGAGTACAACCAGGTGACGCACGATCTCACGGCGCTCGGCAGCGTGGTCGTCACGTCGCAGGAGGGCTACGTGCTCGAGTCGGAGAGTCTCGTCTGGGTCGAGAAGCTCGGCGAGATTCACTCGGAGGATTTCGTCAAATTCACGAAGGGTAACGATGTGATCACCGGATACGGCCTTCGGGGCGATCCGGGTCTTCGTGACATCGAGATACAGAGGAACGTCAAGGCATTCTTGCGGGATGATGAGGGGATGCTGAAGGAAGAGATCGCTAATGATGCGGCCCCCGGGGGAAAACAGGGTGAGTGAAGCTCAGAGCGCATCGAGACTGAACGAATCGGATGACGCCCCGGATGCGATCGAGGAGTGCGCCGTTCCGGCGGAAACCGGAACGGGGCTCTCGTGCGAGGGGCTCGTCAAGGTGTACGGCAAGCGCCGTGTGGTGAACGAGGTGTGCATCAACGTGCGGCAGGGGGAGATCGTCGGGCTCCTCGGGCCGAACGGCGCGGGAAAGACGACCTGCTTCTACATCATTGTGGGCATGATACGACCCGACGGCGGTTCGGTGCGTCTCGGCGGCGACGATATCACGAGGCTGCCGATGTACAAGCGCGCCCGCAGGGGAATCGGCTACCTGCCGCAGGAGGCGTCGATATTCCGGCATCTCTCGGTCGAGGACAATATCATGGCCATTCTCGAGACGATTCCCCTCTCGAGCAGCGAGCGGAAGAAAAGGCTCGAAGCGCTCCTCGAGGAGCTCGGCGTCGCGCATCTCCGGAAGAGCCAGGGCTACCAGCTATCCGGCGGGGAACGCCGCCGCGTCGAGATTACGCGCTCCCTCGTGACGGAGCCGTCCTTCATGCTCCTCGACGAGCCGTTCGCGGGCATCGATCCCATCACCGTTCAGGATCTCCAGGGGATCGTCAAGAAGCTCAGGGAGCGCGGCCTCGGCGTGCTCATCACCGATCACAACGTGCGGGAGACCCTCTCGATCACGGACCGCGCCTATATCATGTACGAGGGCAAGATTCTGCGTTCGGGCACGACGGAAGAGCTCGAGAACGACCCGAAGATTCGCGAAATATATCTCGGCGAGTCATTTGAACTCTAAATAGGAACGGGAGGGCATTGCCGTGGACATGAAGATCGGACTCAACGTTGGGCTCCAGCAGCGTCTCGTCATGACGCCGAAGCTCCAGTTGGCGCTCAAATACCTCCAGATGCCCACCATGGATCTGATACAGGAGCTGAAGCAGGAGATTCAGCAGAATCCGGTTCTCGAGGACCTGGAGACCGAGCCTGAGATGGAAGAGGAGGAACGGACCGAAGGGGAAGAGCAGGCCGAGGAGACCCCGGAAACCCGGGCGGCGGAGAGCGCGAAGGGGGAGGCCGAGGAGGCCGCGGACGCCAAGAAGGAGCGCCTCGAGGAGTACGATGATTACTTCGAATCGAGCTTCGGTTCGGGGGACGGGTTCACGAATGAGGAGGACCGCGAGGATTTCGTCGAGCGTGTTCCCGTCGCGAAGCAGAGCTTCATCGAGTACCTCATGAGCCAGCTCAGGCTCGTGACCGAGGAGGAGAAGATACTCGAGATCGGCGAGTACATCATCGGGAGCCTCGACGATTCGGGCTACCTCACCTGTCCGCTCCGCGAGGTGGCCGCGGCGTGCCGCACGACGGAAGGGGAGGCCGAGCGGGTCCTCAAGATTATCCAGACCTTCGAGCCGACCGGCGTCGGCGCGCGGGATCTCAAGGAGTGTCTCCTCATCCAGATCGAGGCGAGAGGCCTCGGCGACAGTCTCGCCGCGCGCATCATCCGCGATCATTTCGAGGAATTCAAACAGAAGAAATATCTCGACCTGAGCAAGGCGCTCAAAGTCTCGATGAAGGAGATTCAGGATCAAACGCACGTCATCGGGAGCCTCAATCCGAAGCCCGGCCTCGATATTCTCGTGGACGAGCCGAAATACGTCATTCCCGATCTCGTGGTGGAGCTCGTCGGCGACCGCTACATCGTGACCCTCAACGACCGCAACGTGCCGCGCCTGAGAATCAGCCAGTCGTACCGCGAGGAACTCCAGCAGAACGTCGAGCTCGATACCGAGGCGAAGGATTTCATCCAGAGCCGCCTCAAGAACGCGAAGTGGCTCATCCAGACGATCGAGCAGCGCCGCCGGACGATGATCAAGGTGATGGAGGCGATCGTCGAGGAGCAGCGCGAGTTTTTCGAGAAAGGCGCCGCGTTCATCAGGCCGCTCACGCTCAACCAGGTCGCGAGCAAGATCAACATGCATGAATCGACGGTGAGCCGCGTGACGGCGAACAAATATGTGCAGACGCCGCGCGGCGTCTTCGGGCTTAAGTTCTTCTTCAGCGCGAGCCTGAACACGGAGGGGGGGGACGAGGTCTCCGCCAAGAGCGCGAAGGTGAAGATCAAGGAGATCATCGCCAAGGAAGACGCACGAAGGCCCTTGAGCGATCAGAAGATTGCGGATATACTCAAGAAGGACGGACTCATCATCGCGCGGAGAACGGTGGCGAAGTACCGGGAGCAGCTCAACATCCTTCCGGCGAGACACCGGAAGGAGTACTGAGCGGCTGCGGCGCCGGGGGCGATGCGGTCGGGGGAGCGGCGGGCAGCCGTGCGCGAGCGCGGGTGCCGCAATCAGCGAACGGTGGCGGTTTCCCCTGCGGGCACGATCCGAAAACGCGAAGCAGGGTAACGATAATACATGGCAGTATCGACACGGGCACGTCGATCAACAAGCCTTCCCCTCTGGCTGCGGCGGAGGATTCCTCTCCTCGAGGAATGCGCCCCCGTGGAGAGCGTCGTCCGCAGGAACGGCCTCCATACGGTGTGCCGCGAAGCCCTCTGCCCGAACAGGGCGGAATGCTACTCCCGGCGGAAGGCTACCTTCATCATACTGGGTAATATCTGCACGCGGGGATGCCGGTTCTGCTCCGTATCCCGGGGGGAGCCCCTTCCGCCCGATTTCGGGGAGGCCGGCCGCCTCGCGCGGGCAGCCGGCGAGCTCGGGCTCCGGCACGTGATCGTGACCTCCGTCACGCGTGACGACCTCGCCGATGGCGGCGCCGCTCAGTTCGCGGCGGCAATCGGGGCGCTCAAGGCGCTTCCCGGCGTCTCCGCCGTCGAGGCGCTCGTTCCCGACTTCGGGGGGAACGTCGCAGCGCTCGCGACGGTGCTCGCGGCGGGCCCCGACATTCTCTCGCACAACATCGAGACGGTCCGGCGCCTCTATCCCGCGGTGCGGCGCGGCGCCGATTACGACCGATCTCTGGCGATACTCGGCGAGGCGAAGCGGATTCGCGAGGAGGTGATGACGAAGTCGGCACTGATGCTCGGCTTGGGAGAGACGGCGGGCGAGGTGCGGGACGCGTTCCGGGATCTGCGGGGCGCATCGGTCGACTTTCTTGCCGTCGGCCAGTATCTCTGTCCCGGGATGGACCGGGTTCCCGTGAAGGAATACATTCCGCCGGAGCAGTTTGCGCGATTCGAAGAGGAAGCGCTCGGGCTCGGCTTCCGCGAGGTGGCCTCGGGGCCCCTCGTGAGGAGCTCGTACCGGGAGAATCGCCTCGAAGTCCGCTCATGAGAGCGGCCCTGGGGAGAGGGCCGAAGATGCGAGGAGGCATCGTATGAAGCTGACCACTACCGCGAGACATTTCGAATCGACCCCCGAACTCATCGCATTCACCGAAACCAGAATGCGGAAGCTGAAGCGGTTCTGGGATCAGATCATCAACGTGGACGTCATCATGTCGGTCGAAAAATTCCGCCACATAGCCGAGGCCAAGGTGCACGTGAACGGCCACGATTTCTCCGCGAAGGAGGAATCGGACGATATGTACAACTCGATCGAGAAGGCGGCGAAGAACCTGGAGAAGCAGATGAAGAAATTCAAAGGCAAGCTCGTCGTCAACGCGCACAAGCACCGGAAAGGCGCCCTCAAGGCGCAGACGCGCGAGCGGATTGTCGGTTCGGCGAGCATCGGGGCCGTGACCGGCCTCGAGTTCATCGAAGAGCTTCCCCGTGACATCCATGAGTTCACCGTGGAAGAGGCGATCATCATCATGGAGGACGAGGGGCACAACTTTATGCTGTTCAACGACAAGGAATCGGGTAAACTGAGCTTCGTGTACAAACGCCCGGACGGCAACTACGGATTGATTGAGAAGTTCTGAGGCCGCTCTGATTTCAGGTGGTGAGTATGGAGGATTCGCTGCGCTACGTGTACCCGATCGAACAGTTCTACGAGGACTGCAAAGATGATTTCAGGCTCGAGGCCCTAACGGAGAGCCTCAAGAGCCCGCTCCCGATAACCGCGCCCGACGTGCACCGGCCCGCGTTCCTGCTCACGGGCTTCATGGAGTTCTTTCTCCACGAACGCATCCAGCTGCTCGGCGAAACGGAGACATTGTACCTGCGCTCCCTCACCCAAACCCAGCAGCGCGATTCGCTCCACCGGCTCTTCTCGAAGCCCCTCTGCTGCATCATCGTGACGAAGGGGCTCGATCCGTTGCCGGATCTGGTACCGCTGGCGACGGAGCACGGCGTGCCGGTGCTCCGGACGGCTCTTTCCACGACCCCTTTCATCCACATCCTCACCGATCACCTCGAGGGCGTCTTCGCGCCGCGGACCTCGGTGCACGCCTCCCTCGTCGACGTGTACGGAGTCGGAGTCCTCTTCTCGGGACAGAGCGGGATCGGCAAGAGCGAGATCGCGCTCGACCTCGTCGAGCGGGGCCACCGCCTCGTCGCCGACGACGTTGTCGAGATCATCAGGAGCGGCGACGTGCTCATCGGCAAGGGGAGCGAGCACCTCCGGCATTTCATGGAGATTCGGGGCATCGGCATCATCAACGTCATGGACATATTCGGCATCCGGGCCGTGCGAATCCAGAAGCGGATCGAGGTGGAGGTGCGTCTCGAAGTGTGGGATCCCAAAAAGGATTGGGACCGGCTCGGTCTCGACGAGCGGCACGTCGATATCCTCGGGGTGAAGATCCGCCAGGTTGTGATCCCGATCTATCCCGGCAAGAACATCACCGTCATCGCCGAGAGCATCTCGCTCAACCACATGCTCAAGGTGTACGGCATCGACGCCGCGAAGCGGTTCAATAAGCAGCTCATCGATATGATGGAAATCGACCGCAAGACGCGGAAATACCTCAAGTACGATACGGAATGAGCGACGGAATGGGCAATCCCGCGATCGCGGGCATCATCGTCACCCACGGGCGTCTCGCCGAAGAGCTCCTCCGGACGGCCGAGCTCATCATCGGCCATCAGGAGGAATTCTACGCGATATCGGGTTCCGATCTCTGCGACGAGAATGTCATCGGGAAAATCCGCGAGATCATCGGGAAGCGCGGGGATGCCAAGGCCCTCGTTTTCGTCGACTACTTCGGCGGTTCCTGCTGCATCAACAGCGTCCGCGCGGTCGAGGGGGAAGAGGGGGTCAAGGTCATGAGCGGGGTCAATCTCCCTATCCTCCTCTCCTTCGCGACGAAGCGCGGGACGATGCCGTTCGAGGAGATGGTCGACCACCTCATCCGCCGCGGGCGGGAGAGCGTGAAAGTGATCGATCTCTGAGGAGGAGCCGGTCCGTTTTCCGAGGTGAGGGCGGGGATTCTCACGGGAGGGAGCCTTTTCTCGCATGGTGATACTCTTTCGGATCGATGATCGCCTCATTCACGGGCAGGTCGTTCTCGGATGGGGGAGCGCCCTCAAGCCCGACCGCATCGTTGTGGCCGATGATGAGATCGCCGCGAGCGAATGGGAGCGCAACCTCTATGCCTCCGCGGTTCCTCCCGAGATGAAGGTGTCCATTCTCTCGGTGCCTGAGGCGGCGGCGCAGCTCAAAGGGGGGGTCTTCAAGGGGGAGAAGGTCATTCTCCTCGTGAAGCATCCGAAGAGCGTGCTCGCCCTCATGGATCTCGGATTTCCCGTGAGCGAAGTGAACGTGGGCGGTCTCCACTATCGCGAGGGGCGGGAGAAGGTGCTCGAAGGGGTCTTCCTCGATGCCGCCGAGCGCGCCGTCATGCGCGAGCTCGCCAAGCGCGGGGTTGTGCTCGACGGGAGAGCGCTGCCGGGAAGCCCGGCGCTGAAGCTCAATTCCCGCGTCGTGTAGAGGGTTCCCCGCGCAGCGTGCACCGGAGCGGCGCGGGTGGGCGCCCTCGGACGCCGCGGGGCGAAGCGAATCGAAAGGAGCGCCAGAGCGACGTGAGCCCGCTACTGTCCGTATCACTCCTTGCCGGAGCGCTCACAACGGATCATCGGTCATCCCTGCGGCTCATGGTATCCCAGCCGATCTGCGGCGGCTTCCTCACGGGGCTCGCGCTGGGAAACCTTCCTGACGGTTTTCTCGCCGGCTCCCTCCTTCAGATGCTGTTTCTCGGGATGATCCCCGTGAGGGGGGCGCCGCTCCCCGACCTCGTCCTCGCCGGGGTCGCCGCGCCGACTCTCTTTATTCTCTCCCTGCGGGAGGGCAGCGTCGATCCGTCGGCGCGGGGGCTCGTTCTGCTCCTCTCGCTCGTGGCGGCGCTCCTCGTCGCGGCGGGCGGGACGGTGGCGCATCGCATTGGGGAGCGCCGATCGCCGTTTCTCTCGAATACGGCGCGTCGCGCGGCTGAGAAGGGGCGCTTCGGGCTCGCTTCGGCGATCCACTTTTCGAGCCTCGCATTCCATTTTGCCTTCGGTTTTGCGGCAATCGCCGTCGTCACGGCTGCGGGCGTGCCGGCGGTCTCGGGACTCGCCGGGATGCTCGCAGGGAAATGGAGCGATCCCCTGGGGCATCTTCCCGCGCTGCTCCCCTTCATCGGGGCCGGCTCGCTCCTTATGCTCAACCTCGCCCGGGTTCGGATTCTCATGTTTCTCGCGGGATTCGGCATCGTCTTCCTTATCATGTTTCTCCGGAGCTGATATGGAGAGAAAACACGTTCGCGAGGGAGTATGGCGAGAAGCCGGGGACGAGCCGCCGGGAGCCGATCATTCGACGAAGGCCATTCTCAGGAGGAGCGGGAACCAGCTGTGGCGGCTCTTCTTCATCCAGAGCTCCCGCAACGAGATCACGATGGACGGACTCGGTTTTTTCGCCATTATCGAACCCCTCATTCGGACGTGGACGCGCGCCGGGGAAGATGCGCGCGAGGTCGCGCGCCGGCACCTCGGCTATTTCAATGCGGGGCTCTACCTCTCATCCGCCGTTGCGGGAGTCGTCGCGCATCTGGAGACGAAGCGCGCCCGGGGGGAGGAGATAGCCCCCGAGCGCATCGAGCGGGTCAAATCGGCGCTCTCATCAGTGCTCGCCGCCCGGGCCAACTATTTTTTCGAGGGTCTTCTCATTCCGCTCGGATTGACAATCGCATGCATATTTGCTATCTATGGTTCGTATCTCGGGTGTGCGATCTTCCTCGCGCTGTATAATTTCTATCATTTCCGATCCCGGATCGGTGGATATTGCAGGGGTCTCGTGCTGGGTGAGGGGATGGGGGGCGCGTTCGTCGCTCGGCTTTTCAGGGAAGAGCGAGTGATCGGAGCGTGCGCGGCGTTCATTTCGGGGGCGTTCGCGGCGCTCCTTTTCGCGAAGGCGCGCTCGGCGGGGGGAACCGGATTTCTCGCTTGGGGCGCCGTCCTCGTCGCGGGATCCGCCCTCCTCAGGAGGAGGGTTTCACTCATGGGGAGCATTTTTCTGCTCGCGGCCGCGACGGTGCTCTACCTCGCCCTCTATCCATACGTCGTCGCGAGAGTGCGGTAAGCGATCGAATGTCTTTTGCGCCGTGGAGATATGCGGTGGTCGCAGGCAGCGCGAAGGTAAAGAATAAAAACGGGATTCATCTGAGGCTCGCGGGGGAGCTCGTCAAGGCCGCGACGAAGTTCCGCTCGCACATCACCGTGACGAAGGACGCTCAGGAAGTCGACGCAAAGAGCATCCTCGGCGTCGCGGGCCTCGGCGCGGAATGCGGCGCCGAGCTCATGTTCCGGGTGAGCGGGGAGGACGAGCGGGAGGCGCTCGCGTACCTCGTCGATCTCGTCGACAACGAGTTCGCGAAGGAGACCAACTAGTGGCGAAGCCGAAGGCTCCGGCGAAGGAAACGACCCTGAACGGCATCCCCGCGTCGCCGGGCATCGCCTTCGGCGAGGCGTTCGTCATCAATGTGGACGATGTGCCGGTTTCCGAGGAACATATCGCTGCTGACCGCGTGGACGCCGAGATCGAGAAGTTCCTCGCCGCGCTCGCGAAGACGGAACGGGAGCTGCAGAAGCTCGTGAACTCCCTCGAGGAGGAGATCGGGGAGGAGCACGGGAAGATACTCGATTCGCACCGGATGATTCTGCGCGACGAGCTCGTCCGCAACGATACGATCAAGATGATCAAGGAGCGCCGGGTCAACGCCGCGTTTGCCCTCACTCTCGTGCTCGAGAAGGTGCTCACGACCTTCGCCGCCATCAAGGACGAGTATCTCAAGGAGCGCGCCGAGGATATCCGCGACGTGCGGCGGCGGGTCATCCGGAACCTCGCGGGGCAGAAGGTCGAGGGCTTGTCGGGGCTGCGGAAGAAGGCGATTGTGGTGGCGAAGAACCTCACGCCGTCGGACACGGCCGGGCTCAACAAGAAATACGCCATCGCTTTCATCACGGACACCGGCGGGAGCACGAGCCACGCGGCCATTCTCGCCCGCTCTCAGGGGATCCCGGCCGTCGTCGGCCTCGATGACGTGAGCCGCCGGGTGAAGCAGGGTGACCAGCTCATCGTGGACGGGGTCACGGGGCAAGTCATCCTCCACCCGACGCCCGAGACGGTGAGCATGTACCGGGAGGTGCAGGCGCGTTACCGCGAGCTCGAGAAGGAGCTCCTCACCCTGCGCGACTATCCCGCCGTCACCCTCGACGGGCACCAGATCGAGCTCTCGGCGAACATCGAGACGCCGGATGAGGTCGAGGGGGTCATGACCCAGGGCGCGCGCGGCATCGGGCTGTTCCGCACCGAGTACTTCTTCATCACGCGGGATACGCTGCCGGGCGAGGAGGAGCAGTACCGGTACTACGCGAGCGTCGTGAAGAGGATGCAATCGGACCCCGTCATCATCCGCACCCTCGATGTCGGCGGCGACAAGATCGCGCGCTGGGTCGGAGACCACACGGAGGCGAACCCGTTCATGGGGTGGCGGGGTATCCGGTTCACGCTCGCGCGGAAGGATATCTTCAAGACGCAGCTCCGCGCAATCTTCAGGGCCGCGGCCCACGGGAACGTCAAAATCATGTTCCCGATGGTTACCGTGCTCGAGGAGGTGCTCCTCGCCAAGAGCATTTGCGAGGAGGTCAAGGATGATCTCAAGCGGCAGCGTTACCAGATCGGCGAGAAGGCCGAGATCGGGGTCATGATAGAGACCCCCGCGGCGGTCGCCATCGCCGACCACCTCGCGCGCGAGGTCGATTTCTTCAGCATCGGCACCAACGATCTCATTCAGTACTCGCTCGCCGTCGACCGCGGCAACGCGAAGGTGTCGTATCTGTACGACGGGCTCCATCCGAGCATCCTGCGGCTCCTGCGCGATACGGTGGCCGCGGCGCACAAGAACAAGATATGGGTCGGCATCTGCGGCGAAATGCCGGGGGATATTCATGGGGCGCTGCTTCTCCTTGGCCTCGGCCTCGATGAGTTCAGCGCCGCTTCCTATCTCATCCCGACGATCAAGAAGATCGTCCGTTCGGTGACGTACGATGAGACGAGATCGCTCGTTCGCAAGGCGCTCGCGATGGGAACGGCCCGCGAGATCCGCGAATCGATCGATCGCTACATTCACGAGAAGAGGCCCGAGCTCAAGGAGTTCGTGCCGGAGGCCGCGTCATGAGCCGCGAGGATTTCACGAGACACTACCGCGTCGATGCGAGCAAGATGCTCGATCTCGTCATGCATCTCCCCGACCAGGTGGAGCACGCCTGGCGCTCGATGAAAACCTTCAAGCCCCCCGCCATCGGCGCCAAGGCTCCCCTGATCCTCTGCGGCATGGGGGGATCGGCGATCGGCGGGGCGCTGCTGCGCGACATGATACAGCACGACGCCCGCGTGCCGCTCTTTCTGGAATCGACCTACCAGCTCCCCGAGTTCGCGGACCGCACCACCCCCGTCGTGTGCATCAGTTACAGCGGCAACACCGAGGAGGCGCTGAGCTGTTTCCAGCATGCGCTCATGAAGAAATGCCCGACGATCGTCATCACCTCGGGGGGAAAGCTCGCCGAAGAGGCGGATTCCGCAGGGATCCGCGCGATCCGGGTGCCGGCGGGCATGCCGCCGCGCGCGGCGCTCGGGCACATTCTCACTCCCCTCCTCGGTCTCGTATCGAAGTGGGGCATCTACCCGGTGACCGACGAGGAGGTCGATACGGCGGTCCGCAGGAGCCGCAAACTCGTCGAAAAATACTCGCTCGACGGGGATCCCGTTGAGAACCGGGCGTTCCAGCTCGCAAAGCGTCTCTACGGCAAGACGTCGCTCATCTACAGCGGCGACGGGCTGCTGCGCGCGGCCGCGTACCGCTGGAAATGCCAGTTCAACGAAAACTCGAAAAGCATGGCGTTCTCGAACAATTTTCCGGAGCTCGATCACAACGAGATCATGGGCTGGGAATGCCCCGAGCGCCTGCGCGCCGATTTCTTTCTCATCGTGCTGCGCGACGCGGAGGACCACCCCCGCGTTCAGCGGGGGATGGAGGCGGTCTTCGCCATGATCGAGCCCTTGGCGAGCGGCGCCGTTCTCATCGACAGCGAGGGGGAGAAGGGACGCTCGGGGCGCCTCGCGCGGCTCCTCTCGACGATCCTCCTCGGCGATTTCACGAGCGTCTATCTCGCCGTCGAATACGGCAAGGATCCGACCCCGATCGACCGGATCGACACGATCAAGGAAGCGCTGAAAAGGGAGGGCGCATGAAGGCGATCATACCCGTGGCCGGTATCGGCAAGAGGCTCCGCCCCCAAACGCTCAATATCCCGAAGGCGCTCCTCAACGTTGCGGGAAAACCGATCCTCGGCCACATCGTCGACAGCCTCCTCGGGATGGGCGTCACGGAGCTCATTCCGGTCATCGGCTACAAGGGAGAGCTGATCCGGGAATACCTGACCGGGGTCTACGATGTTCCGATCAGGTTCGTCGAGCAGACGGAGCAGAAAGGGATCGCCCACGCCGTTTCCCTCGCGCGGGAATACGCCGACGGCGCCGAGCTCATCATCATTCTCGGCGATACGATCATCAAGACCGATTTCAAGGGCATTCCGAAGGAGGGGAACTGGGTCCTCGGCGTGCGCGAGGTGCCCGATCCGGAGCGGTTCGGCATCTGCGAGGTCGAGGGGGGGATCATCAGGAGAATCGTGGAGAAGCCTGAGCATCCCGCGGGAAACCTCGCCCTCATCGGGCTCTACTATTTCCGCGATTCGACGCCGCTCTTCCAGGCGTGCCGGGACGTGATCGACGCGAACATCATGACGAAAGGCGAATACCAGATCACCGACGCCCTCCAGCTCATGATCGAGCGTGGCACGGAGTTTCGTCCCTACCGCATCGACGGCTGGTACGACTGCGGCAGGGTCGACACACTCCTCGAGACGAACCGCATTCTTCTCGAGGATTCGAAGACGAGCGGGACATGCGACGGGTGCATCATCATCCCGCCCTGCTACATCGATGCGGGGAGCGCGATCGTCAGTTCGATCATCGGCCCCTTCGTGTCGGTCGCCAAGGGCTGCGAAATCCGCAACTCCATCATCGAGAATTCGATCCTGAACGAGGGATCATCCATCGAGAACGTCGTTCTCGAGGGATCGGTGGTCGGCGCCTATGCCGAGGTTGCGGGCCGCAAGGGGAGCGTCAACGTGAGCGATTATTCGCAGATCGACTACCGGTGATGAACGGTTCCCCGGACGTTTTCCCTTGATTTTCCGCGCGTTGGATTTAATTGTTGCATCATATTGACCCCGGTACTGCCGCATTTATAAGGAGTTGATGCATGGCTGAGAAGCACCTTTTCACGTCCGAGTCCGTCGCCGAGGGGCATCCGGACAAGATAGCGGACCAGATATCAGACAGCGTCGTCGATGCCATCCTCTCGCAGGATCCTACCGGGCGCGTCGCGTGCGAGTGTCTCGTCACCACCGGCCTCGCCTTCGTCGCCGGCGAGATACATACCGATACCTACGTCGACATACCCTCGACGGTGCGGGGCGTTATCCGCGACATCGGCTATACCGATCCGCACCTTGGCTTCGATTTCGAGACGGCGGCGGTCCTCACGTCGATCGACGAGCAGTCCGGCGATATCGCGATGGGCGTGGATAGAGGGGGCGCGGGGGATCAGGGGATGATGTTCGGATACGCGTGCACGCAGACGGATGTTCTCATGCCGATGCCGATCATCATCGCGCACCTGCTCGTGAAAAGGCTCGCCGAGGTGCGCAGGGCAGGCATTCTCACGTATCTCAGGCCGGACGGCAAATCCCAGGTGACGATCGAGTACGAGGACCACAGGCCCCGGAAGGTCAATACCGTCCTCGTTTCCACGCAGCATGCCGATAGCGTCTCGACGGATCAGATACGGGCGGATATTACCCGGGAGGTCATCAGGCCGGTCATTTCGCGGATGAAGATCGACGCCTCCGATTACCGCATCCTCGTCAACCCCACCGGGCGCTTCGTGAAGGGCGGCCCCGCCGCCGACACGGGGCTCACGGGGCGGAAGATCATCGTCGATACCTACGGTGGCTACGCGAGCCATGGCGGGGGCGCCTTTTCGGGCAAGGATCCCACGAAGGTGGACCGCTCGGCATGCTACGCGGCGCGCCACGTCGCGAAGAATATCGTCGGGGCAGGGCTCGCCGATGAATGCTCCGTCCAGGTTGCCTATGCGATCGGCGTCGCGGAGCCCATCTCGATCATGATCGACACCTTCGGGAGAGGCTCCCTGTCCGATGAGAAGCTCACGAAGATCGTCCGCGAGCTCTTCGACCTCACGCCGCTCGGGATCATGGAGCGGCTCAAGCTCCGCAGGGGCATATACCGCAAGACCGCCGCATACGGGCACTTCGGCCGTACCGAGCCCGAGTTCACCTGGGAGGCGCTCGACATGGTCGACTCTCTCAAGGCGAAAGCGAAGTGAGGGGTCGGGCGGGGCGCGCGAAACGACGTCGCCGCGGGGATCTGCGGGAGCCGCGGAAGACAGGCACACGAGAAAGGATGACGCGATGCAGTACGCCTGCAAGGATTTGAATCTGGCCGAGGCGGGGAAAAAGCGGATCGAATGGGCGTCCCAGAGCATGCCCGTGTGCCGGATGATCCGGGCGCGCTTCGAAAAGGAACGGCCGCTCAAGGATGTCCGTATCGCCGCGTGCCTCCACGTGACGACCGAGACGGCGAACCTCGTGAGCGCGCTCAAGGCGGGGGGCGCCCAGGTGGCGCTCTGCGCCTCGAATCCCCTCAGCACGCAGGATGATGTCGTCGCCTCTCTCGTGAAGCACGAGGAAATCCCGACCTTCGCGGTGAAGGGGGAGGACAGCGAGCGCTACTACGGCCACATCAAGGCCGTTCTCGATACGAAACCGGTCATCACGATGGACGACGGCGCCGATCTCGTCAGCATGCTCCACAAGGAGCGCCGCGAGCTGCTGGCCGGCATACGGGGGGGCACCGAGGAGACGACGACGGGGGTCATCAGGCTCCGGAGCATGGAACGGAACGGCGTCCTCATGTACCCCGTCATCGCGATCAACGACGCCGAGACGAAGCATCTCTTCGACAACCGCTACGGCACCGGCCAGAGCACGATCGACGGGCTTCTCCGCGCCACGAACCTCCTCTTTGCGGGTTCCCGCGTGGTCATTTTCGGCTACGGCTGGTGCGGCCGCGGCACGGCGACGCGGGCGAAGGGGATGGGCGCGAACGTGATCGTCATCGAGGTCGATCCCCTCAAGGCGCTCGAGGCCGTGATGGACGGCTACACCGTCATGACATCGCTCGAGGCCGCCGCTATCGGAGACGTCTTCATCACCGTTACCGGGGACACATCGCTCATCCGCGCGGAGCATTTCGAGAAGATGAAGGATGGAGCCATCGTGGCAAACTCCGGGCACTTCAACGTCGAGATCGACATACCCGCCCTCGAAGGTCTGGCCGTCGAGAAACGGCAGATGCGCGAGAGCGTCATGCAGTACATACTCCGCGACGGCCGGAAGATCAACCTCCTCGGCGAGGGGCGTCTCATCAATCTCGCCGCAGCCGAGGGGCACCCCGCGATGGTCATGGATATGAGCTTCGCCGATCAGCTCCTCTCGGTGGAGTACCTCGTGAAGGGCACGGCGCGCCTGGAGAAGAAGGTGTACTCCGTGCCGCGCGAGATCGACAACGCCGTGGCGGCTCTCAAACTCGCGAGCATGGGGATCGCGATCGACGAGCTCACCGAAAAGCAGAAGCGCTACCTCGCGAGCTGGGAAGAGGGGACCTGAGAGAGAGGCTCTGAAGCCCGCCGGCGCATTGGAGCGCGCGGCCGGCGTTTTAAAAAGCGGAATGCACTTGGGGCCCCGGCCTTTCCGGCCGGGGCTCTTCATTTGACAATGTTGAATTGCGCCGCCCGCTCCGCCTTCCGGAACGTCCGCCGGTCGGTGACCGTCACCTCGAGCCTGAAGGGCCCCTCCCAGAGCTCCTCGGTCGCGATCGAGAGCCTCTGGGGCTGCATGGCCCCATAGCCGTTCGTCTCGAAGGAGGAGCTGATCGTGGTGGGCGTCTCGATCAGCACCGGCCCCCACCGTTTCTTCTCGAGCGGCACGATGCGGTATCCGACCCCGTAAAAGACGCGCCCTCCGGCGTCGGCGTCGAGCGCGTAGATCTCGAAGTAGAAGAGAACGGGAGATGGAATTCGATACGCTCGTGTGGGATGGGGTACAACCTGCAGGCTGCCCTTGACAAAACGTCGATTTTCCCCGGCCTCCTCGATGCTGCTCGCAAACAGAATCTCGCTTATCGAGGGTTCGCCGGTGAAGGCGGGAAGATTGACCTCTGTCCTGAATGCGGCTCTCCGGTTCGAGTTCTTGTCTCGTGCCTCGATGCCCACGTGGTAGCGGCCTGGCGCGAGAGCGAGGAGAATCTGGGCCGGCAGAAGAATACGTCGCGCGAGCGAGTCGGCGGGGAGGACGAAGCTCATGCGGTCTTCGCCCGAAGCCACCGTGCACAGACTGTCGTCTTGCACCCGGACACGGAGATCCACCTCGGCGCGAAGCTTCGGCCCCTTCCCCTCGAGGGTGAGATCCTTCGCGGGAACCTCGAAGCAGACTTCCGCCCGGTCCCGCCAGTCGCCTCCTCGAAAGGAAACGATGTCGAAGTAGAGAGGAAGCGTCTCCCAATCCGTGTCGCATGAGTAGACGGCTGCGTATCTATTCATGCACCGATAGAAATTCTCCGCGGCGCGCCTGGCTTTCTGGGATTCAAGCCCCGCTATTTGGTATGGCTGCAGCTTGTTCATCATGAGGCGAGTCAGTTCATCGGCCATATAGTCCGGTTCGGTGGGCTCGAAAGGTCCCCGATTCCTGAGACCGCCGCCGCCTTTAATGGGCGGTCCCGGAATCTTCGGGGGACGCTCCGCATACCGGTACACGCAGTTCCCTTCCCTGTTGATTGTCTGGAAGCGCACGCTCATGTGGAGCTTGTCGTAGTACCAGAGCTCTCCCCCCAAGGTATGTCCCGTCGTTGTCACGTTTGCGTCTATCGGGGTGCGAGAGCTTGGGGCGCCGTAGCGGATGTGGATTTCTCCCCGGGCGTCCCAGCCCGGCGCCCGGACCTTGCCGAAAAGGGTTCGTGCCGTCTCGACCCGCTGCTCGTGCTCCGAGCGTGCTTCGTTCTCATCGGTGGTGGGTGTCGGGTCGACCTCGAGCCAGAACTCCGCGAGCCACCGAGAGCGCTCCTTTGAGGTCGGCAGCGAGAGATATGCGATTCTGTCCGCTTCGCCCAATAGATACTGCAAACCGTAATACGTCTGCAGCTCGCTCGGGCCGAGCCGCGCGAGAAGCTTCTCTTCTCCCCGCAGAGTCTCGGGAGCCGAGTGCCGCGGCAGAAGAGCTGCAAGAATAATCAGGATGATGATACACCGGAGCTCCACGGCGCCGCATGACGACCGCGGGGAAGGGATTTCCCGAGACTTGGACATCGCATTACTCGACGATCGAAAAGTCCTTCGATGTTCCGGCCGTCCGGAACGTCCGCCGGTCGGTGACCGTCACCTCGAGCCTGAAGGGCCCCTCCCAGACCTCCTCGGTCGCGATCGAGAGCCTCTGGGGCTGCATGGCCCCATAGCCGTTCGTCTCGAAGGA
>Ga0105107_10000305_pt1 | contig 29971 bp, 25 predicted proteins | sample PPLLaktember2015_6_FD_79335 | JGI IMG/M metagenome (GOLD analysis project Ga0105107, IMG submission 79335) | Freshwater sediment microbial communities from Prairie Pothole Lake near Jamestown, North Dakota, USA - PPLs Lake P8 Core (1) Depth... | ecosystem: Environmental > Aquatic > Freshwater >...
GCCCCCGCGCGGCGCGGGCCGCATCCGGCTGCTGCGCATACCCGACATCGACCTGCAGCCCTGCGGCGGCACGCATGTCGCGAACATCGCGGAGATCGGCGGCATCCGGGTCGTCCGCATACGAAACGAAGGCAAACGCAACAAACGTGTGGAAATCGTGCTTGCGGGCTAGGCTACGTGACTTTTTCGACCCGGGGGAATCATCATGCGGGGTTCGCGATGGCTGGCTGGGTTGCTGTGTGGCGCGCTTTTCTCAGGCGTCGCGGCGGCCGAATGGACAGGCAAGGGCACGCTCGGCGGCGTCCTCGCACGTGGCAACACCGATACGTCGACGATCAACGCCATCATCGACGTAGCCAACGATCTCGAGAACTGGACGCACAAGGCGGGCGGCTCGCTGCTGCGCACGGTCACCGACGATGTGACTTCTGCCGACCGCTGGGAGTTGCGTGGTGAGACCAATTACAAGCTCACGCCCCGCAGCTACCTGTTCGGCACGCTGCGCTATGAAGACGACCTGTTCACGGATTTCGCGTACCAGGCAACCGCTGCAGCCGGTTATGGCTACCGCTTCATCGCGACGGAAACCACGAAGTTCGAGGGCCAGATCGGCGCGGGCTTCAGGCAGACCGAGCTGCGCATAACCGGGGATACCTCGGAGGATGCCATCGTGCGTGGCGCGCTCGCCTACGAGCACAAGCTTACTGGCACGACGATGATCTACGAACGGCTGCTCGTGGAAAGCGGCTCCGACAATACCTACGTGCAGAACCAGCTCGGCATGGAAGTAAAGATCAACGATACGTTTGCGCTCGGCCTCGACTATGCCGTCCGGCACAACACGGACGTGCTGCCGGGGACCGAAGAAACGGACCAGGTCTTCACCGTGAATCTCGTCTACGGGTTCTGAAGCGCACCAAAGGGGACGTTCCCCTTTAAAGGGGAACGTCCCCTTTGGTGCGCGGCGCCGCTACTTCCGGTCGAGCGCCCGCGCCGGCACGAGCATCACCGGCACACTTGCCGCAAGAACGATCACGGAAATGTTGATGAGTGTCGCGTAGTCGCCGGAATCAAGTAGCCAGGCCGCGGCAAACGGGCCTGAAGCCAGCCCGATCTTCGACAGGAAACCGCCAAGCGCCGCTGTACGCCCGGTCTGGTCGAATGCGGCACACATGCCGAGCAGGTAAGAGATCACGAACGACCAGGTGATCGCCGTCACGCAGTTGGCGGCAAGGTACACGGCCTGGGATCCGCTCCAGTGAAACGCGAGCGTCCCGGCAACCGTCAGGACCGCGCCGACCGCGAGTGGCCAGGTGCGCCCGTAACGCGTGCCGAAGATCACGACGAGTGCCGAGCCCGCGATGCCTACCCAGGTGGCACCGCCGAGCGCGGTGCTCGCGAAATTCGCGTCTAGCCCATGGTGGCGCGCGAGGCCCAGCATGTATGCGGCAAGACCCATGTTGCCGGCCTGGAACAGGAACACCGACAAGACCGCCGCTGCAAGCAGACCCCAGCGGATCCCGCCGCTCGCGACAGGCCGCTCGACACGCCCCCGGGGATAGTGGTCGAGGAAGGGCAGCATCAGGAGCGTAACTGCGCTGAAGGCGAAGAGCGCGCCGAACAGCACGCCGTGTCCGTAAACCGGAACGAGGCGCGGCAGCAACATGATGCCGAGTCCGCCCAGGCCGTACTGCACGACGAGCAGCATGCCGAAGACACGGTCAGGCGTGCGCGTGCGCGCGAACACACTGTAGGCGACGCCGACCAGCATGCCGCCGACGGAACCATGCAGGAAGCGCATCGCCATCAGTGCTTTCGGCGCTGTCACGAGGATCGAAAGCGCGTCGATCGTCATCAACGTGAGAAGCGCACAAATCGCAAATGCACGCCAGCGCACGCGGCCGACGATTGCGATGGCCGCGAACGCGCCGAGGGCAGCGCCGTAGATGTTCATAGAGCCGACACGGCCGGCGTCGCCTTCGGTGAAGCCGAGCCCGTCGACGAGGCCGGAGACCAGCGCGGCCATGATGTTGACGTAGAAGAAGCCCGCGGTTGCTAGGAAGGCGAGCAACACAGCTGCGACCAATCCGTCCGGCTCGGCCGTCGGCCAGCGCCGCGTACCCTTCTCGGCTTCAACCGTCATTCGGTTTTTCGTCGCGGCACACGGATCCGAGTCGATGCGCTTCGGCGACCGCCCGCGCCCAGCGGAACACGCCTCCGTCGCTCACGTAGTAGTACACGATGCCGGTGGGCATCATCACGACCGAGAGCCCTCCGAATCCGGACATGAACGGGATCCACGCCGGCTTGCGACAGCCGAGGTACTCCGCAATGTTCCAGGCCCACAGGCCGTTGTTGTAGCGGAAATCCGCGTTCGTCGCCTGCAATCCGGGATCCTCAGGGTCGCGCTGGAGCGCGGCGCGCGCCATCGCGGTATCGAGCAGCGGTTCGGCGCCGAGTTTTCCTTCGCCAATTGCGAGGAATCCACCGATTTTTGCGAGGTCATCGCGCCGGAGCACGAGTCCCCAGCCGGTGAACGGCTGCGCGGCATCGTCCTGCGTGCGACGCGTGATCGCAAGCTCGGGGCTCAGGCCGAGCCGCTGATACACGGGCTCGACCAGGAGATCGCGGTAGAAATCCGCCTCGGGACTGTTCTGCTTCCGCCACCACGCCGCGAGTGCGGCGCCCAGAATGTAGGTGTCACTCGTGTGATAGACCCAGCGCTTGCCGGGCGGGGCCTTTCGCGGGTAGCGCGCGCAGGAAATGCCAATCTTTTCGGCGTGCGTCGTCGAGAGGAAGAACGGGTGCATTGACGAGGCGTCCTCGTCCACCTGGTCATCAGGCGAATCGTAGCGGCCGGTCGCCATGTCGAGCAGGTGCTCGAAGCTCACGCCCTCCCATCCGCCGGCATCGCGGCACTCCGGGACGTAATCGGCGACGAGCGCGTTCCTGACGCCGGGATGCAGGAGCTCGAGTCGCATCAGCGCGAATCCCGCCATCACGCTCTTCGCGAGCGAGTACGAGGGCAGCGGCATCTCGTCGCAATACGGATAGCGGCCATTGCGCGTCTCGCAGCCGCCGCTGTAGTTGACGCCGCGGATCACAACGCCATAGACCGTCATGTCGGCCGCCGGCACATCCTGGGTCGAGCCGAAGTTTTCCGGATTGAGGCCCGGATAATCCTTCCTGAGCGCCTCGATCGGCTTGACTGGAAGTCGGGCGGCAGCTTCCCTTCGATACGCCGCTGTCACCGCAGCTCGGTCGATGGCCGCATCGGCTCCACGCGCCGCCGTCCCCACACCCCATGCATCGAACTGGAAGTAGTAACAGGTCTCGTGGGACACCTGGTATGCGACGCGCGAGACTTCCGACTCACCGCGATAGCGAAATGTCAGCACGCCTTGGTGCATGCAGTTCGCGTTCTTCTCGATCCAGGCGAAAGGCAGCGATGCGCGCGACCAGTCGCCGTCGCCGGGTTCCTGCCAGACCTTGCCCGGTCCGACGATCCAGTCCCACCAGTCGCCGTCGCCCGCTACGATGCCGCGCTCGACGGGCACGAGACGTCGATCGACCTGCACGAATCCGAAATCGAACTTCGACGGCCGCGCGTACTCGCGCCCGGGCGTCGCGATCTTCCAGCGGTCCAGCCGCAGTTCGGAATTCGCCGCCGCCGGTGCAACCTCGAAACGCAGGCGGCCCTTGAACTCATGCCGCGCCGGCGCCGCTCCGAGCGGCTGTGCATACGCCGACAGGTCGACCGGTTCCCGGTAGGGCGCGTCGCCCGTCAGTATCGCCACATCGAGCGGTCGGGGCGCTGCTGGCTGTGCGTTCACGAGCGGCGCCATCGCGCAGAGTGCGATGAGCGGCGCCGCAGCCTGTTTCACTCGACCGCAACTCCGCTGTGCGCGAGCAGGCGCGCAAGCGGCGCCAGCTCCTTCCGGTAGTTGCGCCACAAGTCCTTCGACTCGCGGTAGATTGGCCGTCGCACCTGGGCCGCGCTTGCGGTCGCGGTCGGTGCGGTGTTCTCGTGAAAGCGCAGGCACTCATCGCGCCACGGCAGGCCGCAATATTCAAGCAGCTTCCGCGTCGTGCCTTCCTGGTCGTCGATGAGCGACTCGTAGTCGAGGTCGAGAAAGCGGCCCGGCAGCAGGGCACGCCAGTAGTTCATCAAGCGCTGATACGCAATGACATAGCGGCCGATGTCGTTCAAATCGTAGGAAAACGGATATCCCATCCGGAACAGCGTCTTGTACATCGCGTAACCGGCCGCCATCGGGTGGCGGCGCAGGTGCACGATACGGGCGCGCGGCAGGGCGCGCGCGATGAGGCCGAGGTATAGGTAGTTCAACGGCGTCTTGTCGATGACTAGTGCCCTCGAGTGTCCGTACCCCTGGATGGCGCTCCAGTAGGACTCGCCGAGCGCCGCCGGGTCGACCTGCGCCGCGCGTCGGATCAGGTCTTCCTTGCCGCCCGAAGGGCCGGCCGTGCGCATCAGGGCGAGCGCGAAGTCGTTCACTTCGCCGACGCTCGCGACCTGATCGTGCCGGATGAGGATCCGCTCGACGAGCGTCGTGCCACTGCGCGGCAGGCCGACGATGAAGAGCGGCCCGTCCACCTCAAACCCCGGCGCGGCGCCTTCATACCAGGCGCGGTCGAAACTGCGGATGATCGATGCGATCGCCTGCTCGTCTGCTTCGATACGATAGGAAAGCACTTTCCGGCGCGCGGTGGCGCCCTGAGCGAGCGCGGCGAAAGATTCCGCGTACTCGCCGAGATCCTCGAGTTCCTTCGCGAGAGCGTAATAAAGAGCAACCGGGGCCGATCCGGGCGACCGCGCCGCGATCGCGGCGCGGAGCGCCGTCACGTGATTGCGTTCCGGTGTCTGGCGGCGCAACGTCGCCCGGTTGTACCAGGCATCGCCGTCCTCGGGCGTGCGGGCGATCAGCTCGTCGAGCAGGGCCTCGGCTTGCTCCATCTGCCCGATCGCAATCAGCGCGCTCGCCTTGGTGTATGCCGCCTGCGCATCATAGGGCTTGAGGGTCGCGACGCGGATTGCGCAGGTCGCGGCATGATCATGCTGTCCGAGATGCGTGTGGAACTCCGCGAGCCGCCGCCAGGTGCCGCTATCTGCGCCGGCATCGTCTTCGATGGCGCTGAGCGAAGCACGGGCTCCCGCGACGTCGCCCGCGTGCAGCCTCGCCTCGATCTCGGTGAATCGCGCGAGCGTACTGGCAGGATCGAGCGCCAGCGCGCGACGCGCGGCATCCATCATTCCGGCGAAATCGCCGCCTTGCTGGTGAACCCTTGCGAGCAGCAGCCAGCCTTCCGCCCGGTCCGGATATCTCATCAGCATTGCATCGCAATGCGCCCGCGCATCGGCGGTCTGCCGGCGCTGGAGCAGCGCGTCGATGTGACGGATCTCCGCCGGGTAGTCGGACCCGGTTCGCGAGTCGGTCATTGGGGAAGAACCGGGCCGGCGGCCATCCGCCGGCCCGTCCTTGTCAAAACGCGTAATTGAAGGACAGCCCGAGCGTGCGCGGCAGCGAGATCAGGTCCTTCGCGCCGTTGCCGAAGTAGCCTTCCGCCGGGTCCGAGCCCATGTAGAGCTCGGTGAACACACCGGTTACGCCTTCCTCGTTGAAAATGTTCTTGCACCAGAGCGAAGCGCTCCATTTCTCGGCCACGAGCGTAAACGCTGTGCCCCAGATCTGGAAGCTGTCGAGGTCGACATCGAAGAACGGCGACATGCTCATCGCATTGCGCGTCTCCGACTGGTAGAAGCCGTCGACGTGCGCGATGAATTCCATGTCCCCGAAGGCCGGCATGCGCCAGTCGAGCGAGGCGTTCAGCATGTTTTCAGGCGCTCCCGGAAGCGCCGCGCCGTCTTCCTGGATCAGTGTGCCGATCGGCGAGACGAAGTCGTCGGTGATCTTCGCATCCACGTAAGCCCAGCCGAAACCGTAGGTCAGGTTGTCGCCGATGTTGCCCTGCAGCTGCAGCTCCACGCCCGAAGACTCGGCCTCGCCGCCGTTCGACACGACGAAGAAGCCCCAGTTCGGCGTCGCGGTGTTGAGCTGCGGGTCGTCCCAGTCGATCTGGAACGCGGAGAGGTCGTAGCGCACTGAGCCGAGTCGCCCCTTGATGCCGATCTCGTAGTTCGTGACCGTGTCGGCCGTGTAGATCTGCCACCTCGGATCCTCGGCGAAGAAGCCCTCGAGCGGCACCGCGTTCGAGCCGCCACGACGATAACCCTCGGAGTAGGTCAGGTAGACGAGATCGTCGTCCATGACGTCGATCGCGATGTTGCCCTTCAGCAGCGTGTCGTCATCTTCCGAATCGAGAGTCGCCTCGGTCGGATTCGACAGCGCCGTGTAGAGCGGGATGTCGATCAGCGTGTCGTTCCGTGAATCGTTGTCGAAGTAGCGGAAACCGCCGGTCAGGTGGATCCGGTCGGTCACGTGCCAGGTCAGCTCGCCGAACAGCGCGCGATCCAGGAATTTCTCGCGGCGACGATAGATGAAATCCTGGTCGCCACTGACCGCTGCTTCCGCGCCCGGCACCGCCGCGTCCCACCAGCGCTTGAACCCGCGCAGGAAGCTGTCCTGTGTCGAATACAGGTCCTGGTCCTGGTACCAGAAGCCGAGCACGTAGTCGACCGCGCCCTCGATCTCCGACACGAGCCGCAGTTCCTGGATGAACGCGCGGTCGCTCCAGGTGCGCACCGCGGAAGCCATCGGGCGCGGATAGTTGTAGTAGAAGCTCAGGAAACCTGCCTGGGCGTAGAAGCCCGTGTTCTCGCTGGTGCTGTCGCCGTAGTGGTCGTAGTACGAGGTCGAGGATGTCAGCGTCGCAAAGCCGAGGTCGATGTTCATCTCGAGCGAACTCAGTTCGACGTCCCGCGTCGCGGGTTCGAGCTGGATCGAGCCGTTTTCGTAGTCGCCGTAGGGATTTCCGAAGCCGTCGGTGCCGGGCGTCGGCTGGCGGCGACCGCCGAAGTCGTCTGACTGACCCATGAACGACAACGTCGCATTGAACGAGTCCGACGGCTCGAAGCGTGCCGCCAGGCGTCCGTAGAGGCTCTCGACGGTGTCCGTGTCTTTTTTCGATTCGTACTCGGTGGCCGGATCGAGCACCCCGTTCGGCGCGACCGGGATGCCTTCGTCGTCGAGCACGTAGAGATTCACGTAGTCGGTGATGCCGGGGTAATCCGCATATGAGACATTGAGCCGGAGCGCAATCGTCTCGCCGACCGGCATGTTGAGCGTCAGGTCGCCCGCGGCACCGATTCCGTCCGACCCTTCGACGCTACTGAGCGTCGCGCCGACATAGGCGCCGAAATCGCCCAGCTCCGGCGGGTTCAGCACATAGCGCACCGTGCCGCCAAGTGAGCCGGATCCGTAGAGCGTGCCCTGCGGCCCGCGGAGCACCTCGACTCGCTGGATGTCCTTCAGCATGAAGTTCGCAAAGATCGGCGTGTCGTTCACATAGGTCGATACCGTCGAAACCGCCGAAACGGCGTAATCGCCGAGCGCGGCACTGTCCACGTTCAACCCGCGGATCCGGATGCCGCTGACGACCGATGCATTTCGCGGGCCCCGGTCCACGACGCCGACGCCCGGGATCGCGCGCAGGAGTTCCGGCGAATCGAACATCTGCCGCAGCGCGATGTCGTCGCCCGACATCGAACTGATGTTGTAGGGCACGTCGAGAATGTCCTGCTCGCGCCGCGTCGCCGTGACAATGACGGGCTCGAGTTCGGCCCGGACCTGCGTGTCCTGCGCGAATGCAGGCAGCGCGACACCGAGTCCGGCGCTCGCGCAGAGCACCTGCGCGACGGCGAGCGAAATGGCAGAACGTGGATTGCGATGATCGATTGGCATGGCGGTAGTCCTCATTCCTTGGTCATGCGCCCGGCGGGGCGCTCGAGTGTTCCCAATTTGGCCAGCGCACCTCCGCGGTGGGCGTCCGGCGCATAGGGCGGAAATTTCACGGGTGTGTCACGAAAACTCTTGAGCGGCTGGGTCAGTCCCTGCCAGCCGCGCTCGCGCACATTCGTCACAAGGTCGAGATCAAGCTCGAGCGCTATGATCTCGCGCCCCGCGCCGGCGATGTGCAGCGTCTCGCCGCCCGGCCCGAAGGCCGAGGAGCGGCCGAACGCGAGCCGCCCGGAGCAGTTGAGGTCGATGAAGTAGCACTGGTTGGTCGCGGCGGAAGCGCGCGCGATCGCAAGCTCCACGTCGCGGTCGATCGTGTTCGTCAGGCTCGGGTGGATGACCACCTCGGCGCCCATCCACGCGAGCGTGCGAGTCGTCTCCGGGAACCACATGTCGTAGCAGATCGAGACGCCGAAGCGCCCCACATCGGGGACGTCGAAGACGGTGTGTGCGTCGCCGCAGGCGACGCCTCGCTCGTAGGGGAGGAACGGATAGATCTTGCGATGACGCGCGACGACCTTGCCCGACGGGTCGATCACCGGCGCCGTATTGTAGATGCGATCGCCGGCGCGCTCGTACAAGGAGCCGGGCAGCAGCCAGATCGAATGCTGTCGCGCGATTTCCTGGTAGCGCTGCTCCGTTGGGCCGGGCAGCGTCTCGGCGCGGTCGATGGAAGCGCCGTAGCTCGCGAGTTCAGCGAGCACCACCATGTCCACCCAGGGAAAGCGTCGCCGGACCGAGGCGATTTCAGCCGCGATGACATCGAGATTGTCGCCGGACTCCAGTTCGAGCTGGAGCGCAGCAATGCCTAGTCGGCGCATCCAAATCCCCCAAGTCCGACGCCAGAATGACGCCGCAGTCCGGGGATCAATAGGTCCAGTTAGTGCCTTTCGATGGAGCCAGTTTGGCGACTGATCACGGCGGAATCGATCAGGCGGCCATCGGGGCTAACCCAATGAATTCGTTCGCCTTCCAGGACGATCCGGAAACGGACCACCTGCCCGTAGGACCATTCCTGCCACTGCCGGCACCAGAGATCGCCCTCCAGCCACCAGCGGCCCTCGTCGAGGTCCTCGTTCGCGAAGCCGGCCCGCCCGGACATCGTGCCGTCAGCCCGGAGATCAATCGTGATCGGATCGCCATAGACAGTCTTGGACAGGAACGTTGCACCTGACATGCATTGCTTGAGCTCCTCTTCCGTCAGGTAGGCAAAAGGCTCCATGAGTTTCCGCTCGCGCGCGAGCAGCGCGCGAAGCGCGCGGCTGAGCGCTTCGACGCCGGGGCGGATGCGCTCCTCAGGGATGCCGCTGACGCAGAGCCGGAACACATTCTGGGGCGCATCCCCGCCCGAATAGAACCGCGAAGCCGGCTGGATCAGCACGCCTCTCGCCTCGGCCGCCAGCATGAGCTCGCGCACGTTCATCTGCGCGGGTCCGGTGACCCAGTACGCCGTGCCGCCCTGCACCGGCGGAATGTCGATGAGTTGGACGAGGTAGTGATTCAACGCATCGCGAAGCGCGAGGAGTCGCTGCCGGAATGCGGCGCCGACGCCCGCCATGATCGTGTCGTAATGGCCGAGGGCGAGCAGGTGCGCAGCCGTCCGCTGCACCGACAGCGGCGGATGGCGCGTCGTGATGCGCCGAAGCGCACGGGCCGCGCGCACGAGCGAGGGCGAGGCGACCAGCACGCCGAGGCGCAGCGCCGGCGCGAGTGACTGGAGGATGGTGGCGACGTAAGCGACACGCGGCCCCTGCTCGCCCGCGCGGAGCGCCGGCGGCGCGGCCTCCAGGTCGTCGGCCTCGCACTCGAAATCTTCCTCGACGACGATGAAGTCGCGCGCAGCTGCCATTTCCATGAGCGCCATGCGGCGTTCGACGGACAAGGCGACGCCGGTCGGCCGCTGGTGCCCCGGTGAAACATAGACGACGCCGCAATCCGCGAGACGCTCATCGATGATCATGCCATCGCGGTCCACCGGCTGAAACACGAGACGCGCACCGCGGCGCTTGAGAAGAGCAACCAGTTCCGGGCTTCCGGGTTCCTCGACGGCGACCGTCGTGCCGGGTTCGACGAGCAACTCGACTGTCAGGTGCAGCGCCTGCTGCGCGCCTGCCGTAATGAGCACCTCGTCGGGGCGCGCGTGGATGCCGCGCCGCGGCAGCACCTTGCTGCGGATTTCCTGAAGCAGCTTCACGTCGTCGGCGTTCGCCGTGTCCGCGGCCCAGTCGCCGATCTCGGGAATGCTGAGCGTCAGGCGACTCGCCTCGCGCCACTCAGCGACGGGAAACAGCGAACGGTCAAGCTGTGCGCCGACGAACGGAAACGGAAACTGCTGCCAGTCCGGCGGTACCGACATCAGCTCCTCGATGCGGCGAGAGCCGCCGAGCTGCCGCACCCAGACCGGCGGCTCGACCGGCGTCGGCTCGCCGGCCGCGCGCAATTCGCCGCGCCGAATCGCGGCGTAGCGCGCATTGCTCACGTAGATGCCACTCCGCGGCCTCGCCTCGAGGTGGCCGTCCGCGATCAGGCGCTGGTAAGCGGCGGCGACCGTATTGCGCGACACCTTGAGCTGGCGCGCGAGCGCGCGCGTCGAGGGCAGCTTCTGCGCGGGCGCGAGCGACCCGACCGCGACGCGCTCGACGATGCGCTGGCGGATCTGGTCCTGCAGGCTGAGGGAATCGTCGCGGTCGATCTTGAAAAAGGGGACGTTCCCCTTTTCCCAGGAGGACCGAAGGGAAAAGGGGAACGCCCCCTTTTTTGCGGTCGTCATGCAGCAAGCCTCGTTTTCATCGTACGCGAAAGCAGATAGACGCTGAGCGCCGCCTGCAGCCAGACGCTTGCGACCGACAGATACCAGACATGGTCGATTCTGAATCCCGGCCGCGTCGAGAGCCAGAGGGCCGGCAATGCGAAGGTCACGACCCGCGACGCCGTGCTGCCGAGCGCGGGCCAGGTGTGGCCGAGGCCCTGAAAGATGCCGGAGCAGGTGAAAATCAGGGCCGAGGCGGCGAAATTGAACGAGATCAGGCGCAGGAAATGCGAAGCGACCTCGACGACCTCAGGTTCGTCGGTGAAGCCGCGAATGAGCCACTCCGGCCGCCACTGGCATAGAAGCGTGATCGCAAGCATCAGGATGACGCTGATCGTCGCGGCTGAGCGGAATGTTTCGCGCACGCGCAGGAACTGTCCCGCGCCGAAGTTCTGTCCCGCGATCGGGCCGGTCGCGAAGGCGATTGCCATCGCAGGAAGGAAGATCGATTGCATAAGACGCGTGCCAAGCCCGAATCCCGCCTGGGAGGCAGCGCCGAAATCGCGGATCACCCAGTAGATCACCGCCATGAACAGGAACATGAAAGCGAACTCGCCGCCCGCCGGCAGCCCGATGTTGATCATGCGGGCCCACACGGCGAGACGTGGGCGCCATGTCGCCGGACGGATGTGGATGTACTTTTCAAGGCGCCGGAAATACAGCGCAAGAAGGACCGTACCTGCGGCGACCGAAATCGTGCTTGCGAGACCCGCACCTGCGACACCCATGGCGTGCCCCGTAAGCCAGCCCGCGATCAGCATCGGCGCGAGCAGCGCGTTGAGGAGCACGGTCGCGATTTGCACGAGCATGGTCGGCTGGACGACACCCGTGCCGCGTAGCCCCGACATCATCACGATGTTCACGTACTGCAGTGCGAGGCCGGGAAGGAACCAGTAGAGGTAGGTCGCACCGGCTTCGACGGTCCCGGAATCCGCTCCAATCACGCGCATGTAGCGACCGGAGAGCAGGTAGCCGCCGATAAGCGTCGCCACCGTGCAGTACCCGGCAAGAGACAACGACTGGTTGAAGACAACATCGGCATCCGCCGGATCCTTGCGCCCGACGGCCTGCGAAACGAGCGCCATCGCTCCGACGCCGAGCGTCTGTGTCACCGCCATGACGACGAACATCGCGATGCCTGCGGCGCCCACGCCCGCGAGCGCGGCGTGGCCCAGCTGCGCGACGAAATACAGGTCGATCAGGAAATAGAGTGTCTGCGCGAGCATGCCGGCGCCGATCGGCAGGGACATCGCGAGCAGGTGGCCGGGTATCGGACCCAGTGTCAGGTCACGCATGCATGCCCTTCGAAAGGGAGTAGGATGCTACCCGACCGCCGGGGTCGGCGGCCAAACCAGAACCAAAGGGGAATACCGTGAAAATCCTGAAGTCTGCTGCGCTCGTTGCAGCGGGGCTGATCGTGCTTGTTGGCTGCCAGAAGGCCGCCGTCGATACGTCGGCGGATGAAGCTGCGATCCGCGCGGCAACCGTAGCCTGGAACACCGACTACAATGCCGGCGATGGGACCGCCCTGGCCGCGCATTACACGGAAGATGCGGTGCTTCTGCCGCCGGACGCCCCGGCCGCCTCCGGCCGTGCGGCCATCGGCGAATTCCTCGCAGCGAACAGCGCCGCGACAACAGCCGCGGGTCTTAAATTCAACATACCCGGCGACGGCCCGGTCCAGGTTTCAGGCGACCTCGCCTATGAATCCGGATCATTCAACGTCACCGATGCGGCAGGCGCAACGGTCGCTACCGGCAAGTACATCGGCGTATTCAACAAGATCGACGGCAAGTGGCTCCTGGTCCGCGATACCTGGAACTCGGATGCGCCGCCCGCACCGGCTCCGGCCGCGGAACCGGCCGCCGAGGCTCCGGCGACCTGACCTGAAGGGGACGTTCCCCTTTAAAGGTGAACGTCCCCTTTCGGGTTCTCAGAACTTCCAGAGCACGCCGAGCGACGGCATCATCGGCAGCGAGCCACGGGGCTCGACGTCGAGAAAGACCTCGTCCACCTCCTCGTCCTCGAGCTGGTACTCGACGCAGCAGTCGTTGTTGCGCTTGGTGACGTTCGTGACCTCAAGGAAGGCAGTCAGCTCACCCGCCGACTCAAGATCGAACCGGCGCGCGATACGCAGGTCGACTCGCGCATAGTTCGAGACATTCGAGGCATTCCGTTTCTCCGCCGAGACGAGCGGAAAAGGATCGAGCGTCAGGAGCTCGACCTCCGTCGTCGGCCAGCCGGCATGCCAGGTGGCGGCGAGTGACGCCTCCCAACGGTTGCCGCGCCAATTCACGCCGCCGCCCGCGAGCTCACGCTGATCCCAGCTCCTGAGGATCCACTCGCCGTCGACCCGGTCGCGCGCGCGTGAATGCGTGAATGAAAGCCAGGCCGACAGGTCACCAGTCTCGTACTGCAGCGAAATTTCCGCGCCTTCCGCAACTGCGGCACCAGGCGCAATGAGAATGCGGTCAGGTTTCAGCTCCGGCAGGACGACCACCGTATTAAGCAGGTTCTCGTGGCGCGCGAACGGCCGGTCGTAGTCCTTGCGGTAGAGCTCCGCCCGCAATGTCAGCGACGGCGCCAGGTCGTGCTCGACGCTCACGATGCTGTGCGTCGCACGCTGGGCGCGCTGAAACTGCGTCTCCCCGTCCGGAACCTGCAGTTCGCTGATTCCCTGTGCCTGGTAATAGCGTCCCCACCCAAGGCGAAGGCGCGTCGTTTCGGTCGGCTGCCACATCAGTACGGTGCGCGGGCTCCAGACCGACGAGTCCTCCGCCGCGAGCGTCGCACGATCCCACCGCAGGCCGAGATCGGCGGCGAATTCCGCTGCGGGCTCGAGCCGCCAGTTGACGTAGGCGCCGGCCTGATGCCCGGACGGCCGCAAGTTGATCGAGCGCGTGCGTGAAGGTTCGAGCGACGCGCCCGGGGTCAGGAACAGCAGTTCAAACTCAACATCATCCGCGTAGTCATAGCGCCCGCTCTGCTGCTTCCACTCGGCGCCGGCCTGCAGCAGCGAATGCGCTCCGACCCGCCACCAGCCGTCGGCCTGCATCGTGTTGATCGTGAACTCGCGCTCGTCCGTGAGCTCACCGCTTGCGACACCCGGAAGATCCGCGGTACCCGTGCGCTCGCTGTCGATCACGGTATGCGACGCGAGCACGCGGCCGCCCAGCCCGTCGGGAGCACCGAGATCCATCCGCAGCCAGTAATACTGGTCGCGATACTCGGCAACCGCCTCCTCTTCCTGGTCACTGTCGAAGGCGAGGATGCGGTCGTCGAACACGAGCGAGTTGACCGAGATCGCGAACCAGTCATTCAGGCGCCGGCCCACATGCGCGTAGAGATCGTGGTATTCCGGTTCGCCGAGCGGAGAATCGAAGAGATCGAAATACAGGTCCATGTTCCCGCGCCGCGCGGCGAACGCCCAGTCGCCGGTCCCCTCGGCAAAGCTGCCGTCGAGCGCGGCGCCGGCCGTCAGCATCGAAGCGACCGCCTGGCCCTGAAATTCCGGTCCGGGCAGGCGCGGCGCGATGTCGACGACGCCGCTGCTGCGATCGCCGAAAGCCACCGGGAATCCACCAGTGTAGATCCGGATGTCGCTGACGATTCCGGGATCGATGCTGCTGAAGACGCCGAAGAAATCCTTCAGGTGATAGGGGTTGTACAGGCGCAGGTCGTCGAAGCGCACCAGCGTTTCCTCGGTCGTGCCGCCGCGCAGGTGCGAACGGCTCGAGAAATCCTGGTTCGCCACGCCCGGCAGGCGCGCCACGGCGCGAATCGGGTCCTCGCCGAGATCTGGCAGCGATTCGAGTTCGCTCGAGCTCAGCACGATCGGGGTGAGCGGCGACTCGTCGCCGAAGAAGTAGTGGCTCGCGCTGACGACGACTGCGTCGATCGGCGTCGGCGCGGGGCTGTGGCTGGCGCCGGGATTCGCGTACCGCGGAGCACGGGGTGCCTCGCGCACGAGCATCAAGGCGCCCTGCGGGCCCTCGGCGACCGCGATGCCGTGCGGTGCGAGGATTTCTGCAAGCAAGGCACGGGGTTCGATCGCGCGCGGCTCGCGCTCGACGCGCATCCAGGGCTTGACGAGATCGCTGCTGTAGAAAAGCGCGAGGCCGTCGTCGCGCAGTCCCTCGATCACTGCCTCGACGGGCATGCCGCGATACTCGGCGGCCTCGGCGGTCGCCGCGAAGCAGGCCAGCAGGAGCGGCAGGCTTCTCACGGCTCGGGCGGATTGATGTCCCTAGTGCGGATTTCCATTGTATCGCCGCTGATCACGTACTCGAGGTCGGTCGTCGCCAGCATGGCATCGAGTGCCGCGAGCGGCGCCAGGTTGCGGATATTGCCGTGCAGGATCACGGTTGCCGCGCGCTGCTCCACGCCGGGCGAGACATAACGCAGCCGGCGCCCGGTTTCGCGCGCAACCCACGCGATCAGCTCGGCGGCTGGTTTTCCGTCCATGTCCGGCGTCGGCGCGACGGATTCGGTCCATTGCCATGCCTCTGCATGCGGCGCGATCACATCGCGCGAAACACTGCCGAGAAAGTCGATCGCGATCTGTTCGCCCGCGCCGCCCGTGAGCGATTGTCCGCCACGGTCGATCGAGACGGAGCCTTCGCGCACGCGCAGCCTCAGTGCCGCGCCGGCAACCAGCAATTCGAACTGCGTGCCGAGATCGCGTGCCGTTCCCGCCGGGGTCACGATCTCGAGGCGCAACGCGCCGGGGCGTACGCCGCTGTCCACGTAGATCGTGCCCTGGCGGACGTAAAGCCTTCCCGGAGCGTCCAGCATCACTTCAGTTTCGGCGGCGAGCCGGAGAGACCCACCGCCGGACAGTGCAAGCGCGACGCGCCCTCCGGCGAGTGTGCGGAGTTTCGTGCCCGTCGTGAGCGGAGTTCGCGTCTCGCCGAGCGCCTGCCAGACGTCACCGGTCGCCTGTTCCGCGCTGCCGATCACCCGCACCACGCGCGCGAGCTCGCCCCGCTGCGCCGACGGCGGCATCCACTGGAACATCAGCGCGATCGCGAGAACCACGACCGCCGCCGAACCTGCCCAGAGGACCCACTGCCGTTCGCGGCGGTGTGCAGTCTTCTCGCGAAACGCGGCGGTTGCCACGGCGAGCACCTGGCGATAGGCCTCCTCTGGCGGTTCCGCGCGCCTGCCAGCCGTGCGGATCAGCGATTCGATGAGGTCCGATTCGTTCTGCATGGTCTTCCTTATCCGGGTTGGCGGCCGAACGGAGCAACGAGGTCATCCGTCGTGCCGAACAACTCGACAATCGCGTCACGAAATGCATCGCGCGCACGCGTCAGCAGCGATTCCGCCGCCTTCGCGCCGAGGCCCAGCCGGGCGGCGATCTCCATCACCGACAACCCGTCGATGTATTTCCACTCGAGCACTTCGCCGTAATGTCCCGGCAGCGAGTCGAGTGTCGCCTCGACGATTCGATGCACCTCCTCACGCCACACGCCGGTCTCCGGCTCATCTCCGACCGGCGCGGTCAGCGATTCGAGGATTGCCCGCGCATTGGGCTGGTCCTCGAGCAAGGTGACGCGCTTCGCGCTTCGGCCTTTCCTCCGGAAATGATCGGCCACGACATTGCGGCAGATCTGGCAGAACCAGGTGTAAAGAGCCGCCTCGCCGCGATAGCTGTCAAGCCGCTCGATCGCATTGCAGAACGTCTGCTGCACGATGTCGCGCGCCGTGTCCGGGTCGTTGCCGATGCGTGCAAGCGCGAAGCGGTAGAGCCGCGGAAAGAAGCGGTCAAACAGGTCCAGGAAAGCGGCCTCGTCGCCGCCCAGGATCCGCCGGGCGACGGCCCGGTCGACATGAACCAGATCAGCCATTGTCAGATTGGACGTCGGGCAACCGGAAATCCTTCTGGGCGAAGGATTGTTTCATGGCGGGCGTCTCATGGAAGGCCAATCGCGCAATCCTGAGGAGTACCCCATGTCAGCCCTGAACCGACCTGCCGTCCTGTTGCTCGCCGCGCTCGCCCCGCTGGGTGCCGCCATCGGTGCGAATCCAGGCGGCTACACGCTCGAGTTCCCGATCGCCTCCTGCGAATTCAGCCCACTGGGCGGCAACTCATATTTCAATCTCAAGCCCGGTCGACAGCTCTACCTGAGCAACAAGAAATGCAGGGAATGCGTCAAGGAAGAAGGGCTCGTTGAGCTCTGGATCACGATGCTGCCGGAAACCCGCGTCATCACGTTTCCCTACGCCGGCAAGTTGCGCACCGTGCGTGCGCGCGTCATGGAGGAGTACGAGACAGAGGACGGCGAGGTCGAAGAGATATCGAAGAACTTCATCGCAGACTGCAAGCCGATGCACGACGTCTACTATTTCGGCGAGGACGTGTTCGACGGCGACGGAAATCCGCTGCCCGATGCCTGGCTTGCCGGCAAGGACGGCGCAAAACCCGGCATTCTCATGCCTGATCGCGCATACCTCCTTGGGTCACGCTACTTCCAGGAATTTGCGCCGAACGCCAAGGATCGCGGCGAACACACGTCGCTGGGTTTTGAGGTCGAAGTGCCCGCAGGTACTTTCCAGAAGTGCGTCGAGGTAACAGAAACAACCCCGCTCGAGCCGGGTGAGGAATCCTTGAAGACCTATTGCCCCGGTATCGGCATGGTCAGGGACGATGACCTCGAATTGATCGCGATCCGCAACAACGCCGAATCGCCGACAGTCGACGACTGAACGCGCTCTAAAGGGGACGTTCACCTTTAAAGGGGAACGTCCCCTTTGAATTCAATCTTCGAGTCGTCGGTCTTTCCAGTTCCACCACTTGAGCAGATCCGGCTTCGGCTCGGGCGTGCGCGCCGCGTAAGTCGCGCAACGGAACGTGTAGAGGAGACAGGGCTCCTGTTCGTGCCCGGTAATTCTCTGGAGTCGCTGAAAGAGCTGTTCCGGGTTGGATTCTGCGAGTTCCCGGATGGAGTGAACGCCCAGGTGCCGGAGATCCGCCGCGATGGCGGGCCCGATACCGGGCAACGTGGTCAGCTCGTCGTGCATTGGCAGGTTCCTCCTACGGCTTGTCCACGCTTCAAGATTACACCCCGGGGGGCCCCGGCAGGCAAGCACGAAAAAAGCGGCGGGAGATTTCTCTCCCGCCGCCCGTTTCAGCTTTGCCTTTACTTCTCGACGCTTGCGTTAGCATCGGCCGCGGCACTGGCATTGGCTGATGCCTTGCCGTCGCCCGAGGCCTCGAGACCGCCATTGCCGCTGGCCTTGCCGTCGGCCTTGACCCGGGGCTGTGGCTTCGGCTCCGGCTGCGCCTTCCTGGCCGGCTTCTTATCCTTGGCCGGCGTCTGCTGACGCTTCTGGAGCGGCGCGGACGGTTCGTCATCGCTCACGATCTGCGCCCGACCCGCCGCACTGCCCGCGGCATTGCCTGCGAGGTCGCCTGAATCGACGTCCAGCATGCTTTCGCCGTTGCCGCTCGCATTGCCGGCCGCTTCACCCGACAGGCCCTCGGTCGCGCCATCCACGCTGGAGCCGGCCTCGCCCGCGGCGTCCGCGGTCGCCGAGACCGCGCTCGTCGCGTCGGCTGCCGTGCCGGCCGCTGCATCGAGCCCGCCGGAAGCGGTCGCTTCCGAGCTGGCGACGACCGATTCGGCCTGCCCGCGCGCGCCAGCGGCGGTTCCCTTCACCCTGTCCGACGCGCGCGATCCGATCTCGCGCGTGCGGCCGAGCGCGTCGGTCCCGCTACTCAGCGTGCCGTTTATCGCCCCGCCGCCGGTCGCGCCGATGTTGCCGAGGCCGCCCGTGATCGAGCCGCCGAGCCCACCCGTCGCGCCACCGCCCAATACCTGAGCATTCGCGATTCCGCTCGCGGCCAATACAGCGGCCACGGCCGTGCTTGTCAAAAAGTTTAGATATTTCATGGACTTGCTCCTGTGACCCCGCGGCCATTCCGCGGTTCTCACAGGCAAGTACGCCCGGGGCGGCCGGTTTCTTCCCCGCAACTAGGGATTCGCGGCCAGGACCCGACCGGGGTGCAGGTCGGCGCCGACGAGGCCTTTACCATAAGTCGGATCGACGCCATTGTTCCCTAGATCCACGGCCCCTGATGCGAGTCCCACGAGCGCCCGCTGCGCATTCGCACCATTCGGCGCTGCGAGCGAGCCCGCGAGCAATGCCGCGACGATCGGCGTCGCAAACGAGGTCCCGCGCACTTCGCCGTAACCGCCGCCAACGGCCGCGGCTTCAAGACCGGCGCCGGCCGCAGCGAAATCGACCTGCTCGCCGCGACAGGCCTCGGGCAACACCCTGCGCCGGGCATCGACACCCGTCACGCCGACGACGTCCGCATACGCGGCGGGGTAAAGAGGCGGCGCGGTCGGGCCGTCATTGCCGACGGCGGCGACGAGCAGGTGTCCACGCGCCGTCATCGCGCGCACGAGTCCCGTCAGCAGCACGCTTTTCGCGCCCACGAGGCTGATGTTCACAACGGGCACCTGCTCGCGCGCCATCCAGTCGAGCGCGACGGCAAGCAAGGACATCGAGCCGCCGCCATGCCCGCAGAAAATATCGGCTGCATACAGCGTGGCACCCGGCAGCACGCCCTGGAAACCGTCGGCCTTGCCGATCAGAAGCGACGCGACGGCAGTGCCATGCGGCGCGGGCATCGGCCCACCGTCGCAGTCGCGCCGCACGATGCTCGCGCCGGCAAGCACCGGATGAGCGCCGTCGACGCCACTGTCGATGAGTCCGATGCGCGCGACGGGAGACGATGCGGGCGCCGTTTCGACCGGCGGCGGGGGCGGTGGCACGGGACCGGCCGGTTCCGCCTGGACGCCGGCATCCAGATAGAGATGGTTGTAGTCGTAGCTGCCGTTGGGATCGAGCTCGCGCAGCCGCTTCAACGCGCGGCGCGTCGACATGCCTTCCGGCGCCTCGAATACCACGAGCGTGAGATCGAGCCCGGCAAGCGATTCCGCGCGCAGCACGGCGAATCCTTCTGCGCGCGCCCGATCAAGCGCCTCCGGTGACGGCGACAGCGCGCCGACTTGCCGCCGCAGAATTGGCTGGCCGTCCGGATCGGATTCGACGCTCTCGCGTTCCGTGCGAAGCAGTTCGCGCACGCGGAGCTTCCGCACATCGGTGAGTGCCGTGGATTGCGCAGTGCGCAGGGTGCCGGTCAACGGGTCCGTCACGGGCGGCAAGCGCGGGAGCTGCGGCGGCAATTGGGGCACGCCGATCTGGGCAACGGCGCCCGTCGCAGCACCGGCCGCGATCGCGAGAACTCCGATGATACCGAACAGCCGGTTCATGAACCCGCTCCTTGGCCGGCCCGTCGCCCGGAAATGCTAGCATTCCTGAGCGCGGCCCCTGTATTGAATACGCTCCACGCGATTCGTTTCGTCCCGATGGAAGAACCGGGCTGCGCCGGACGTTTGACATCATGAGTACGACGACGCCCGCCGACGAAGTCCGTGACGCACTGGGCGAGCTGCTGCCGAGATTGCGGCGCTTCGCCCGGGTCATCACGCGAAACGTGCCGGATGCGGACGATCTCGTGCAGGTCGCGGTGGAGAAGGCCCTGGCCCGCGCAGCGCAATGGCAGCCGGGGTCACGATTGGACAGCTGGATGTTTGGCATCATGAAAAACGCGTGGATCGACGAAATTCGCTCGCGCCGCCGGCGTGAACGGGTGCATGCGCCCGAAGAGGCGGGCGCGCAGGTCGGCGACGCCTCCGCGGTGTCGCGCGACATCGCGCTCTCGGTGCAGGCGGCGATGGCGCGCCTGCCCGAGGAGCAGCGCATGGCGATCGCGCTGGTGCTGGTCGAGGGCCTGTCCTACAAGGACGCAGCGGAAACGCTTTCTATCCCGATCGGCACGCTGACGAGCCGCCTCGCGCGCGGTCGCGAAGCCCTGCAAAGGCTCCTGGGTGATGACAGGAGCTCACGATGAAATTTTCCGACGAAATGCTGATGGCTTATGCCGACGGCGAGCTCGATCTCGTTGTGCGGGCCGAGATCGAGGCGGCGATGGCCCGCGATCCGAAAGTCGCTGAGGCCGTCGAACGGCATCGCGCGCTCGCCGCGCGCGTGCAGTCGGCTTACGCCGGCGTGCTCGAGGAACCAGTGCCGGAACGGCTTACGGGCCTCGGCGCCAGATCCGGCGCGGCGCCCATCGTCGAACTCGCCTCAGCGCGTGCGGCGCGCGATGTGCGCGCAATGCCAGGCGGCTGGCAATTGCCACAGTGGGCCGCGCTCGCTGCATCGGTCGTCGTCGGGTTGTTCGTCGGCATGTTGCTGATGCGCGGACCCGCATTGCCTTACGAGGAGACCGCGACCGGCCTCGTTGCGCGCGGCGAACTCGATGAGGCATTGACTTCGCAGCTCGCCTCCGCCGCAGGCCATCCGGATATCCGCGTCGGGATGAGTTTTCTCGACCGGTCGGGCGACTACTGCAGGACATTCCACATGCATCGCAATGCGTCGCTCGCCGGTCTCGCCTGCCGCAGCGGAGAGGAATGGAAGCTTGAGGTACTGGCGACGGCGCCGGTGCATCAGGGCGAACTGCGGCCGGCCGCGGCAATGCCGATGGCCGTGATGCACGCGGTCGATGCGGCCATCGAGGGCGAGCCGCTTGATGCGGCTGACGAAGCGGCCGCGCGCGATGCCGGTTGGCGGAAGAAACCGGACATGGCCGAATGACGCCAATCCGCCCGTTCGCAGTCCTTGCGGCGGCATGGATCGCCGCTTGTTCGCCGCAGATCCAGCCCGAGGCCCCCGCTGCGCCGGCCCGAACGGCAGCGCGCGTCGCTGGCGTCGCAGCCGCCAACCCGATGGCCGTCGATGCCGGCGTTGAGATCCTCGCCGCGGGCGGCAGCGCGGCCGATGCGGCTGTGGCAGTTCAGGCCGTACTCGGCCTCGTCGAGCCGCAGAGCTCCGGCATCGGCGGCGGCGCCTTCATGCTGTATTTCGACGCGGCAACGCAGAAGATCACGGCCTTCGACGGGCGCGAAGCCGCACCCGCGGCTGCGACCGCGGCACTATTTCTGGATGAGAACGGCGAGCCGCTCTCGTACCGCGATGCCGTGCTCTCCGGCCGCTCGACCGGTGTGCCGGGCGCGATCGCGATGCTGGGCGCAGCCCAGGCACAGCACGGCAAGCTGCGCTGGCGGAAACTGTTCGACCCTGCGATCCGCGCGGCCGAATCCGGCTTCGTCGTGCCGAAGCGCATGGCGCGTTTCGTGAATGGCGACTTTCCGCAGTCGGGCGAGCCCGACGTGCGCACCTTGTTCTCGCGTGCCGACGGCACGCCGATCCAGGCGGGAGACCGGTTCACGAATCCGGCCTATGCGGCGACGCTCCGCCATATCGCAAGTGAGGGCTCGCGCGCGCTGCTCGAGCCGCCACTCTCGGACAAGATCATCCGGCGAACCGGCGCGCCGCCCCGCCCCGGCGCGCTATCGCGCGCGGACATGCGCGCCTACGAGCCGCGCATCGGCGAACCGGTCTGCGGGCCGTACCTCGTCTACATCGTCTGCGTTCCGCCGCCGCCTTCTTCTGGCATCTCGCTTCTCCAGATGCTTGCGATCCTCGATCGCACCGACATCGCGGAACGCGGCCCGGACGATCCACAGGCCTGGTTCCTGTTTGCGATGGCAAGCCGGCTCATGTACGCGGACCGCGATAAATATATCGCTGATCCGAAGTTCGTCCCGGTTCCCGTTGAGGAGCTGCTCGACGCGGCATACTTGGGGCGTCGAGCAGCGTTGATCGGCGCGACTGCCGGCCCCGCTCCTGCTGCGGGCTCTCTCGCGGCGATCCAACGCGGCGCCGATGCAACAATCGAAGCCAGCGGCACATCCCATTTTGTGGTGGTCGACAACGCGGGAAACATCGCATCCGTCACCACGACGGTCGAATCCCTCTTCGGGTCAGGCCGCGCGGTCGATGGCTTCATGCTGAACAACCAGCTCACGGATTTCTCGTTCCGGCCCGAGATCGACGGCGAGCCGGTGGCCAACGTGGTTGCGCCCGGCAAGCGGCCGCGCTCATCGATGGCGCCCGTGATCGTACTCGACCACTCAGGCCGTCCGCTCGCCGCGCTCGGCTCGCCGGGCGGCTCCGCGATCCTCGCCTACAACGCAAAGACGATCGTCGGCCTGCTCGCCTGGAACCTGCCGCTACAGCAAGCGATCGAACTGCCGAACCTCATCGCGCGCGGCGACGACTATTTCGGTGAGGTCGCGAAGCTGCCGCCCGGTGTACCCGAGGGGCTTGCCGAGCGAGGCGTCGTCGTCAAATCCGGCCGTGGCGAGGAATCCGGGCTGCACGGCGTGATGTTTGGCGAGAACGGCGCAACGACGGGTGCTGCGGACCCGCGCCGGGAAGGCGTCTGGAGATCGTTGAACTAAAGGGGACGTTCACCTTTAAAGGTGAACGTCCCCTTTAGGAGAGCGACAGCAGCGACAGGAGCTCCTCCTGCGCCGAATAGCGCTCGCCCCGCTTCGGCGACTGACGCTCGTACTCACCCTTGCTGTCCATGATCCAGCTCTGGCAATTGTCCTCGAGATAAGGCTTCAGTCCCTCGCGGATCACGCGGCGTTTCAGTCCCGGATCCAGGACCGGAAAGCCGAGCTCGATGCGGCGGAAGAAATTGCGGTCCATCCAGTCCGCGCTCGAAAGCCAGACATCGTCGGCGCCGTCGTTCCTGAACCAGAACACGCGCGTGTGCTCGAGGAACCTCCCGACGATCGAGCGCACGCGGATGTTCTCCGAGACTCCCGGCACGCCCGGCTTCAGTGCGCAAATCCCGCGCACGATCAGGTCGATCTTCACGCCGGCCTGCGAGGCTGCGTAGAGCTCTTCGATGATGCCCGGCTCGAGCAGCGAGTTCATTTTCGCCACGACGCGGGCGGGCCGGCCTTCGGTCGCGATCCGCGCCTCGTTCCGGACCGCCTCGGTGACGCGCTTGTGCAGCGTAAACGGCGATTGCCAGACATGCCTCAGGCGCCGCGCACGCCCGAGCCCCGTCAACTGCTTGAACACCTCTTCCACGTCGCTGCAGATGCCCTCGTGCGCCGTCAGCAGCCCGAAATCCGTGTATTGCCGCGCCGTCGCGGAATGGTAGTTGCCGGTGCCGAGGTGGACGTAGCGGCGGAGCACGGCGCCCTCCGGCCCCGGCTCGCGGCGAACGATCAGCGCCATCTTGGCGTGGGTCTTGTGACCGACCACGCCGTAGACGACGTGCGCGCCGACTTCCTCGAGCTTTGATGCCCAATTGAGGTTCGCCTCCTCGTCGAAGCGCGCGAGCAGTTCGACGACCACGGTCACTTCCTTGCCCGCGCGTGCTGCGTCGATCAGGATCGGGATGAGCTCCGAACTGGCGCCCGTGCGGTAGATGGTCTGCTTGATCGCAACGACCCGCGGATCGAGCGCGCTCGACCGGATGAAATCGAGGACCGGCGCAAACGACTGGAACGGGTGATGCAGCAGGACGTCCTGGCGGGCGATCGTCTCGAACAGGTTTTCGTCGCCCATCTCGATGGCGGCCGGAACCGACGGCGTGAAGGCCGGGTACTTGAGGTCGGGCCGGTCGATCTCCGTCAGCACCTCGCGCAGGCGGTAGAGGTTGACCGGCCCGTCGACATGGTAGAGGTCCTGCTCGTCGAGCCCGAACTGCAGGAGCAGGAACTCGATCATGGCCTGGGAACATTCCTCGACGACCTCGAGGCGCACCGCGTCGCCGAAGTGCCGTTGCATCAGCTCGCCCTGCAGTGCGATGCGAAGGTTCTTGATTTCTTCCTCGTCCACGAACAGGTCGGAATTGCGCGTGACGCGGAACTGGTAGCAGCCCTTGACCGTCATGCCGGTGAACAATTCGTCCACGTGCGCATGCAGCACGGACGTCAGGAAGACGAATGAATACTCGTCTTCCGCGATCGACGGCGGCAGCCGGATCGCGCGCGGGAGGATGCGCGGCGCCTGGACGATTGCGACGCGCGATCCGCGCCCGAAGGCATCGCGCCCCGCGAGCTCCACGATGAGATTGAGGCTCTTGTTGAAAAGGCGGGGAAACGGGTGCGCCGGATCGAGGCCGATGGGAGTCAGCACCGGCAGCACCTCGCGCGTGAAGTAGTCGTGCACCCAGGCGCGTTGTGCGTCGTTCCAGGTGCCGCGCCTCAGGAACCGGATGCCGGCGGCGGCAAGCGCCGGCAGCAATACGTCGTTCAGGAGCTCGAACTGCTTCGTGACGAGATCCCGCGCCTCACGCGTTACTACAGTGAGGATCTCCTTTGGAGTCATTCCGTCATGCCCCGGATCCGTGAGATCGAGCTTGATCTGCTCGCGGATGCCCGCGACACGGATTTCGAAGAATTCGTCGAGATTCGACGAGACGATCGTCAGAAAGCGCAGCCGCTCCAGCAGCGGAACCGACTCGTCAGCGGCCTGGGCCAGTACGCGCCGATTGAACGCGAGGATGCCGAGCTCACGATTGAGCAGCGGTACTCGAGGAGCGGGCTTGCTGGTCATGCGGGGCATGAGCATCCGGTTCGCTGGTTACATTCCGATGACAACAACAGTTTACGCGCTGGACGGGCGGGTGCTACCGTGCCCGGCGCATGCCGCGTCACGAAACACTTGCTGCGGTCGATCTCGGATCCAACAGCTTTCATCTCCTGGTCGGACGCATCGTTGACGGCCAGATCTATCCGCTCGATACGCTCCGCGAGCCGGTCCAGCTCGGCGCCGGCCTGACGGCGGACAAGAAGCTGGACCGCGCGGTCCAGGCACGCGCGCTCGAAGCGCTCTCCCGCTTCCGGGAACGGCTCTGCGGGCTGCCACGTGACGCGGTGCGTGCGGTCGGGACGAATGCGCTGCGGATCGCAAAGAACTCCGCAGCCTTCCTGCGTGAAGCGCGCGACACGCTCGGTTTCCCGATCGAGGTCATCGCGGGTCGCGAGGAAGCACGCCTCATCTATCTCGGCGTCGCTCACGCGCTGCCGCCGGCGGAGAACCGGCGCCTCGTCGTCGACGTCGGCGGCGGCTCAACGGAGCTGATCGTCGGCTCGGGCCTGAAGCCGAAGCTGATGGAAAGCCTGTACATGGGCTGCGTCAGTTCGAGCCTGCGCCACTTCCCGGACGGCCGCATCGACAAGCGCAACCTCAAGGCCGCCATCCTCGAGGCACGCCAGGAACTCGCGGTCATCTCGCGAAGCTATGTGCGCTCGGGATGGCAGGAGGCGGTGGGTTCGTCCGGAACCGCGCGCAGCATCGAAGGCATCCTCGTGGAAAACAAGTTTGCGGCTAACGGCATCACCCGCGACGGCCTCGACCAGCTTCGCGAACTCCTGATCGATGCTGGCCGCGCGGACCCGGATCGCGTGCCGGGCCTCAAGTCGGCGCGCGCGGGCGTGCTGCCAGGCGGGTTCGCGATCATGTACGCGATCTTTGACGAGCTCGACATCACGCAGATGACGGTTTCGGAAGCCGCGTTGCGCCACGGCGTACTTTACGACCTGCTCGGCCGCGTCATGCATCACGACATGCGCGAGGCGACGGTCGTACAGTTCATGCGCCGCTATCATGTCGATTCGGCACAGGCGGCACGCGTCAGCGAGCTTGCACTGCGCATCTACGACCAGCTCGCCGGGGCCCGGAGTGGCGACGAGGATCCCGATCGCATGCTGCTCGACTGGGCGGCGCGCCTCGCGGAGGTCGGCCTGTCGATCGCCCACGCGCAATACCACCGGCATTCGGCCTATGTGCTTTCGAACGCCGACATGCCGGGATTCTCGCGCGTCGAGCAGCAACGCCTTGCACGCATCGTCCTCGCGCACCGCGGCAAGCTCGAGAAACTGGGTACCGATGCGCTCGAAAACGGCGACTGGAATCTCGTATTTGCGCTCCGGCTCGCCTCGACCCTGCTGAGGCGGCGCGTGCGCGTGCGGCTGCCGGCGTTTCGCGCGACCAGCAGCGATTCACGGTTCTCGCTCGAGTTGCCGAAATCCTGGCTCGCGCGCAACGCGCTCTCGGCAGCGGCGCTCGACGCGGAAGGGCGTCAGTGGGAGATCGTTGGCCGCCAGTTCGCGGTCCGGCGGATGTCGTGATGGAACTCATACTGTGGCGGCATGCGGAAGCAGCAGACGGCGATCCCGACGCGGCGCGTCCGCTGACCGAACATGGCCGTGCGCAGGCAAAGCTGATCGCCCGATGGCTTGCGCCACGGCTGCCGCCGAAGCTGCGGATGATCGTTTCGCCCGCCCGCCGCGCCCAGGAGACCGCGCTCGCGCTTTCGCGATCGTTCGAAACGAACGAGAGGCTTGCTCCGGGCACGAACGCGGCGACGCTTCTCCGCGTCGCGGAATGGCCGGATGCCGAGCGGCCCGTGATGCTGGTCGGCCATCAACCGACCCTTGGTGAAACTGCCGCCCGGCTGATCGATGGGCGCGATGCCTCCTGGCGGATCGGCAAGGGTGCGATCTGGTGGCTTCGGAGCAAGAAGCGCAAGGGCCGGGGCGAGGCCATCCTGCTGCTCGCGATCGAGCCGGAGATCCTCGAACTAGCGCGCGATCGCGACGGTCACTGAGGTTTCCTGGCGATCAGGTCCCGGATGTCGCGGAGCTTCATCTTGACGCGCGCAGCGTTTCCGGGACCCATGCGAAGAAGCAGCTTGCGGCCCGAGGATTCCGCCTCGAGCGCGGGATCGGCGAACTCGTAGAGCACGTTCGGGCGCACAAGCGCGATCGTCGCCGGCGGCTCCGGCGCCGCGAGCAGGTGGTCGATCACTTCGATCACGCGATCGTTGAAATACCCGTCGGGATTCCCGAGCCCCTCGTAGGCCGACTGGAACTGCGGATAGAGGCGCTTGTAGAGCGCCGCGGTCGCATCTGCGTCGAGCGAATCGACGAGTTCGACCCAGGAAGCATAGCGTGCGAAATTGGCAGCCCCAAGGACGAGAGTTTCCCCTTCGCCCGCCGTCACGAAGTCGCCCGCCGGCGGTTTCGCCGGATTCATCCGGGCCGCGACGTCCGGGCGCGCCAGGTTATCAACGGTCGCGACGACTTTCTTCACGAAGTCGTCCGGAATGAGCATCGCCTCGAAACGCGGCGTGCCGATCAATGTCGCGACCTGCTCTGCGGCAGCCAGGTTCGGGTCGATGTTCTCGACCGCCTCGATCGGGTTCTGGATCGCGGGCTTTGCCGCGGCCGGCGGCGGCGCGGCGGGTGGCGCCTCCGGCTCCGCGGACTGGCGCTTCTGCCAGTACCAGGCGCCGGCGCCAATCGCGAGCAGGATGACGCCGCCGAGGATCCAGCGGCCCAGTTTCTCGTCCGACTCCGTAGATTGCTCGCGTTTCGGTGCGTACATGGGACTTACTTTAGTTGAACCCGGCCCATCCGGCATCATCTCTGGAGACCCCGCGCGGCTTGAGACGGTTCCCTTGACTCCGATTCTCCCGATCCGTATTCCGCTGACCCCTGAGCTGCCACCCAGGGAATGCGCCGACTGGGCCTTCGTGCTCGATGCGGTCGGCATTCCCTACGAGCGGCGTACGACCGCGACCGGCACAAGCCTCTGGGTCGAGCCGGAACACCACGCCCGCGCGGCGCATGAGTTGAGGGACTACCTGCGCGAGAACCGGCGCCCCGCCCTGCCGCCCGTGGTCTGGCCGAGCCATCCGCACGCGCTCTACGGCGTGATCGGGTATGCGACCGTGCTGATCGCCATCACGATCACGGCGATCACGCACGCGGGGAACAAGGGCTGGGTATCGGCAGGCGTGCTCGACGCCGGATTCCTCGCGCGCGGGGAATGGTGGCGCGTGCTGACCGCGCTCACCTTGCACGCCGACACGCTGCACCTCCTTTCGAATCTCGCCTTTGGCGCGCTTTTCGGATATCCGGCCGCGCGCCTTTTCGGTCCGGGCATCGCCTGGCTTTTGATCCTCCTGGGGGGCGGCCTCGCCTATGGCATCGACGCCGTCCTGCACCCGCCCGAGCATCACCTGCTCGGCGCATCGACCGCCGTATTCACGGCGCTCGGGCTGATCGCGGCCTACGGATGGCGTCGGCATATGCGGAACTGGTCGCGCTGGATGCGAAATGCGGCGCCGCTGATCGGCGGGCTCGCATTGCTCGCCTTCACGGGTACCGGCGGCGAGAACACGGACATTCTCGCGCACCTCGCCGGCTTCGTTGTCGGCTCGGGAATCGGAGCGCTCTGCGCCCGGCTGCCGCTGCCCGTGCCGGGCCGTCATGGCCTGCAATGGATCGCGGGCGCCGCGGCGGCCGGCCTGCTGGCCCTCGCCTGGACGCTTGCGCTCCGCTGAAGCGATTGCTTCTAAAGGGGACGTTCCCCTTTAAAGGGGAACGTCCCCTTTAGACATGCGGCGATGAAACCGCGCATCGAGCGTGCTGAAGTGACCGACAAACCACGCAGACAGCCGCGCGCCGAGCGCCGCCGGGTCGAAGCGCCCGCTCGTTGAGACCTCATCCATGATGTCGCGGATGTCATCCAGCAGCCTTTCGTGATCCGCCTTGTGCTCCGCGTAGCCTTCATACCCGAGCGAGGTCATGTTCTTCTCCTCGAGCGCAAAATGGGCGCTGATTCGCGCGTGAATTTCGCCGAGCGCCGCAAGCACGCTCGCGTTTTCCGCCCCGCCCGCCGCCTCCAGCTGCAGCGTGTTGATCATCGCGATCATCTCGCGATGTTCGTGGTCAACCTCCGGCAGGCCCATGGAAAAGTCGTCCCGCCATTCGATCAGATTCGTGGTCATCGGAATATGAAGCCCTCTTCCGCGCGAAACTCGATCACGAAGTTCTGCGCCTCGGCCAGTTCGACGTCGATTGTGTCCTCGTAGTCGAAGCCTGCGGCACGTCCGGTGTCGCGAAGTTTCACGTCCAGGGTATGACGACCGGCTGGCGCGACGAAACTTTCAAATATCGTCGACGGCCCGTCGTCCCACAGCCCGGCGGGTACATGCTTTCCGCTATAGAGCAGGTCGCCATCCAGCCGCAGCTCGACGGAGACCGGCCAGCGCGCTCGCGGACAACCCACTTCCCGGCGCATGTTGGGCTTGAGCTTCGCCATTTCCCCGGGCGTCAGCTTGCGGCACTCGACGATGTGTTTGGCCGCATGATTGAACGAAAGCCGGATCACCGCGTGATCCGGCGGCAATTGCCGCCACACCGGCCAGCTCGCAAAAGCACCCACCGGCAGCGCGAGCGCCGCAAGCAGCGCAATCCGGCCGGCCCAGCGC
>Ga0105107_10000306_pt1 | contig 29886 bp, 26 predicted proteins | sample PPLLaktember2015_6_FD_79335 | JGI IMG/M metagenome (GOLD analysis project Ga0105107, IMG submission 79335) | Freshwater sediment microbial communities from Prairie Pothole Lake near Jamestown, North Dakota, USA - PPLs Lake P8 Core (1) Depth... | ecosystem: Environmental > Aquatic > Freshwater >...
ACGCGCTCGATGCCTCGGTGTCGTGTCTTGCGCATCAGCCCGATCGTCTTCATCCAGCCGAAGACCTCCTCGATCCGCTTGCGCAAGCGTTGGCTCACCGCGTAGCCCGGGTGCCGGGTCGTGCGGCGGTCGATCCGGCTCGAGCGCCTGGTCGTGTGCTGCGCCACGTGTGGCGTCACACCCTGCGCTCGGCAGCGCTGGACGAAGTCCTCGGTGGCGTAGGCCTTGTCGGTGCTGATGGCGCTACCCGGGGCGACGCCTTCGAGCATCGCGAGCGCGGCTTCACGCTCGGCGCAGCCGCTCGCCTGGGTCAGCATGGCGTCGACTACGAGCCCATGGCGATTCTCCATGAGCACGTGGCCCTGGCAGGCGAGCCGCGTCTTTCAGCAACCTGCTAGCGCGCCGCCTCGACGCGGAAACGCGCGTACACCGCGGGGTGATCCGAGAGCGGCACGCCGCCGTCGCGGAACTCCGTCGCCTCGCCGGCCTCCGCCACGACGAGCGAGACGGCGTCACCGCCGCGGAAGAACAGGTGGTCGACGCGGTCCGCAGGCGCGCCGGTCGGCCGCATGCCGGGCCCCGCGTGGGCGCCGACGTCGGCGAGGCCGAGCCGCGTCCGGAAGGAATCGAGCAGCGCGCGCTGGGCGGGCACGTCCCAGCCGAGGTTCCAGTCGCCGCCCACGACCAGGGCGCGGCCCGGGCTCACCGCCTCGAGGGCTGCCGCGAGGCGCTCGAGCTGTGCGGCGCGGGCGGCCTGGTCGAGCTCGCGCCCGCCGGCATCGAGGTGGAGGTTCACGAGGTCGAGCTCGAGGCTCGGCCCGAGCCGCAGCCGCAGGCGCTGGAAGCCCTTGCTCGCGAAGCAGTCGTTCGCGCCGAGCATCCAGCCGGCGCACACGCCGAGGGGCCGGTCTTCGTGAGCGAGCACGGCGTCCGCGGCGGCCCGCGTGAAGAGCGTGAGCCCCGAGGCGCAGGCGCCGCAGAGAAAGCGCAAGGAGGTGAAGAAGGGATCGCGCGGCGTCGCACCGCGCATCCAGAAGCGGGGAGCGACGGCGGCGGCGAGGGCCTCGTGGTGCGCCCAGTCCTCCTGGACGAGGGCCACGTCGTAGCGCGCGAGGAGCGGGCCGAGCTTCCCCATGCGGCCGGCCGGATCGTCGCCGGCGAGCCAGGCCGGAAGGCCGTGGACGTTGTACGAGACCACCGAGAGCGTGCGGGCCCCGTCGTCCTGCGCGAGCGCCGGCGCGGCCCACTCCAGCGCGAGGGCGAGGCCGAGGCCGAGCGCCCGCGCCGCGCGCGTGCGACGGCTCACGTCTGCTCCCGATCGAGCCACTTCTCCTCCGGCACCGCGACGTGTCGCGCGAAGGCGTCGAGCAGACGCCCGGGGTCGTCTTCGACGAGCACGAGGCGGCGGTGCTTCTCCTTCACGAAGCGCTCCGCGACCGCGTGGTCGAGGAAGCGCTCGAGGTCGCGCCAGTAGCCCGCGGCGTCGAGCAGGCCGCAAGGCTTCGCGTGCAGGCCGAGCTGCGCCCAGGTCAGCACCTCGAAGAACTCCTCGAGGGTTCCGACGCCGCCCGGCAGCGCCACGAAGCCGTCGGAGAGCTCGACCATCTGCGCCTTGCGCTCGTGCATCGACGGCACGACCCGCAGCTCCGAGAGCCCGGGATGGGCGATCTCCTTGCGCGCGAGGGCCGCGGGCAGGATGCCGATCGCCTCGCCGCCCGCGGCGAGCACCGCGTCGGCGAGGACGCCCATCAGGCCCACCGAGGCGCCGCCGTAGACGAGCCCGATCCTGCGTCGCGCCAGGGTGTCACCGAGTGCGCGGGCAGCGGCGGTATAGGCGGGGTCGCGGCCCGGGCTCGAGCCGCAGAAGACGCAGACGCGCTTCATCGCGCCGCGCCGGAAGCGAGTGGCTGTGCGACGACGACCTTGACCGGCCAGCCGGCCTCGAGCCGCGCCTCGGGCGAGAGCCCGTTCGCAACCGCGGTCTGCTGCAGGCTCCAGCCGCCCCCCGCGCGCGACGCGAGCGTCGCGAGCGTGTCCTTCGCGCCCGCCCGCACGATGCGCAGCCGCTGATCGCGCAGGCTTCCGCGCTCCGCGCTCGAGAGTGGGCCGAGGCTCGCCGCGGCGGCCTCGAAGCCCGGCACGCGCGCGCGCCAGGTCTGCGTCGAGGCGAGGCCGGTCACGCGGTAGACGCGGCCCGCGTAGGCGACGAAGCCGATCCAGCCGACCGCCTGCCCCTGCTGCATCGGCACCGGCGCGAGGAAGTAGAAGCCCTCGCCCCCGGCGGCGCGGAAGGCCGCGGACTCGGCGGGGCGGAGCCCGTTGTGCTGGGCGAAGGCGCTCGCGGCGCTGCGCGGATCGTCGCCCGGGCCCTGGAGCTCGAGGCCGATCAGCGCGTCGCCCTCGGGCGCGCCCGCCACCACCGCCGTTCGCTGGTTCTGGGTCCGCCAGCCTTCCGGGAAGCGGAGCTGCAGATCGAGGCCGGGGTGGAGGAAGGTGGTGCCCTCGAACACGCCCTCCTCGACGTTGGGCCCGACGCGCAGGCCCTCGAGCTCGCCGAGGAAGGCCACGCGGCTGGGCGCCACGGGGGGCGCGTCGGCGGTCTGGAGCGTTCCGGCCCGCTGCTTCGTGGCGGCGACGCGCTCCGGCGTCGCGGGATGGCTGTCGAGGAAGCTCGGTCGGCGCGAGCCGCCCGGCTCGAGCTGCGTCCAGGCCTCGAGGGTCGCGAGGAAGCGCGTCATGCCGGCGGGGTCGTAGCCGCTCTCGGCCGCGATCCGCTGGCCGATCTGGTCGGCGTCGCGCTCCTGGTCGCGCGAGTAGGCGGCGATGTAGCCGACGCCCGCGACCTGCGAGAGCTGGCCCACGGCCTGGGCGGCCGCGCCGCCCGCGAGCACGGCGGCGGCGAGCGTGCCCAGGGTCGAGAGGATCCCGACACCCGTGGCGCGCGTCTCGCGCTGCGCGGCGTGGCGCGCGGCGACGTGCCCGATCTCGTGGGCCATCACGTTCGCGAGCTCGTCCTCGGAGTTCACCAGGGCGAGCAGGCCGCGCGACACGTAGATGTGACCGCCGGGGAGCGCGAAGGCGTTCGGCTCCGCCATCTCGACGACGTGGAAGGCGTAGGGCGTGTCCTTCCGGGGCGAGTGCACGGCCAGACGCTGGCCGACGCGCTCGACGTAGGCCTGGAGCGCCGGGGCGTCGACGAAGCCCATCTCCTGCTCGACCTGCTGCGCGGCCTCGCGCCCGACGGCGGCCTCGCGCTCGCTCGACATCGTCGTGAGCTCGGGCCGGCCGGTGACGGGGTTGATCGCGCAGCCGGCCACGAGCGCCGAGAGCAGCGCGACCCGGAACGTTCCCACGATCGCAGCGGCGACGCGCATCCGATCCTCCCGCGGCTATGATCGCGCGCCGTGACACACCGCGCCGCCTCGGCCCTGCGCCGCTTCCTCGTGACGAGCGCGCTCGCGCTCGTCGCCACCGCCCCGCTGCCGGCTCGGGCGCAGATCGGCGCGCTCGCGGGACACCCGCTGCCCGAGGGGCCGCGCCCGCTCCACGCCCTCGTTGCCGAGGCCGACGCCGCCGCGATCGGCGTGGTGGAGGCGGTGGAGACCGGCCGCATCCGCGTGCGCGACGCGGTCGCGCTCTTCGGCGACCCGCCGGCCCGCTTCGAGCTGAAGCGCGCGCCGTCGAGCCCGCCGCCGCTCGAGCGGGGCCAACGAGCCCTGCTGCTGCTCCGCGGCGCGCGCTCGCCGTATCTCCTGGTGGGCGAGCCGCGGGAGCAGATCGCCCTCGCCGGCGACGACGCTGCGACGCGCCTCGCGCCAGCCTTCGCCGAGGTCCGCACGGCCCTGCCCGACCCGGACGCGCTGCGCGACCTCTACCTCGTGTGGACCGACGGCGACGATCCGGTGCTGCGACCGCTCGGCTTCGCAGGCCTGGTCTCGCCTGGCGCGCCCTTCGTCCCGCTGCCGGCTGCGCTCGCCGTCCCGCGCGCGCAGAGCGCCCTCGATCCGGGGCGCGAGAGTGCGCGACGCGCGGAGGCGGCGGCGATCGCGATCCTCGGGCCCGAGGGGGCGGAGGCGCTGCTCGCGGGCTCGCCCGTGCCTGCGGATCCTGTCGGCACGCAGATCTACGAGATGGCGCTCGCGGGTGGCTTCCTGCGCGAGCGACAGACCGCGGTCGAGGACGCCCTCGCGCGTGGTCTCGCGAGCCCCGACGCCCGCGTGCGTCGCGTGGCGCTGCGCTTCTCGCGAGGCCTCGCGTCGCCGCGCCTGCGGGCCGCGATCGAGGTCCTCGCCGCGAGCGATCCGGACCCGGCGCTGAAGCAGGCGGCGGCGGAGATCGTGGGGGCGCGGCCCGGCGGCGCGTAGCGCGGGCCTACCACTGCCCTTGCGCGTGGGGCGTCGCCGGGGCGAGCAGCGCCTGGCGCATCAGCACCTCCTGGGCCGAGACGCGCGCCGTCGGCTCGACGCGCCGGTGCGCGCCGTCGGCCAGGATCTCGCGCGCCTTCAGGTCGTCGGCGAGGTAGAGCTCGAGGATCTGGTCGAGCCGCTCGCGCAGCGCTGGCGCGCGCACCCGGCACATCACCTCGACGCGCCGGTCGAGGTTGCGCGGCATCCAGTCGGCGCTCCCGATCCAGTGCTCGGGCTCGCCACCCTCGGCGTTCTCGAACCGCACGACTCGGCTGTGCTCGAGGAAGCGACCGAGGATCGAGCGCACGCGCACGTTCTCCGAGACGCCGCGGATGCCGGGCCGCAGGCAGCAGATGCCGCGCACGATCAGGTCGATCTTCACCCCCGCCTGGGAGGCGCGGTAGAGCGCGCGGATGATCTCCTCGTCCTGCAGCGCATTCAGCTTCGCCACGATGCGCGCGGGCCGGCCCTCCGCCGCCGCCTTCGCCTCGAGCTCGATGCGCCGCATCAGGCCGCTGCGCAGCGTGAAGGGCGCCACCAACAGGTGCCGGAACTCGGGCGGCGCCGACAGGCTCGTCAGCATGTTGAAGACCGCGGCCACCTCGGCGGTCAGCTCCGGATCGGCGGTCAGCAATCCGAGATCGGTGTAGAGCTTCGCGGTGGCGGGGTTGTAGTTGCCCGTCCCGACGTGGGCGTAGCGGCGGATCCCGTCCTCCTCGCGCCGCACCAGCAGCACGAGCTTGCAGTGGGTCTTGAGACCGACGAGGCCGTAGACGATCTGCACGCCCGCGTCTTCCATGCGGCGCGCCCAGCGGATGTTCGCGGCCTCGTCGAAGCGGGCCTTGAGCTCCACCACCACCGTCACCTGCTTCCCGTTCTCGGCGGCGGTCATGAGCGCGCGCGCCACCGCCGAGTCCTCGCTCGTGCGGTAGAGCGTCTGCTTGATCGCGAGCACGTCGGGGTCGCTGGCCGCCTGTTCGAACAGCTCGACCACGCTCGAGAACGAATCGAAGGGATGGTGCAGCAGCACGTCCTGGCGCCGGATCGTGCGCAGGATGTCGTCGGGCTCGCGCAGCGCCGGATGCTCCGGCGCGACGAAGGCGGGCACGCGCAGCCGCTCGGCGTCCTCGAACGCGACGAGCTCGTGCAGGCGCGAGAGGTTCACCGGCCCCTCGCACTCGTGGACGTCGCCCGGCTCGATGCCGAAGACCTGGAGCAGCGCGGCCTGGAGCCGCTCGCCGACCGGCATGCGGACCTCGATCCGCACCGCCTCGCCGCGGCGCCGCCGGCGCAGCTCCTGCTCGATCGCGGTGAGCAGGTTCTCGACCTCTTCCTCGTCCACGTAGAGATTCGAGTTGCGCGTCACGCGGAAGGCGGTGTGGTCGAGAATCGGGACGCCCGGGAAGAGCTTCGGCAGGCTCCAGCGGATCACGTCGGCGAGGAAGGCGTAGCGGCGCGCGCCGTCCCGCGTGGGCATCCGCAGGATGCGCGGCAGCGCCGGCGGCGCCTGCACCACGGCCAGGCGCTCCGGATGCTCGGAGTCGTCGGTGTGGAGCAGCGCCGCGATCGTGAGCGCCTTGCTCGAGATCTGCGGGAAGGGGTGGGCCGGGTCCACCGCGATCGGCGTCAGCACCGGGAAGATCTCGCGCTCGAAGTAGGCCTCGAGCCAGCGCGCGTCCTCGTCGTCGAGGTTCGCCGGCCGGAGGATCTTCACGCCCTCCTTCTCGAAGGCGGGGACGATCTCGCGCAGCCAGCAGTGGTAGGCCTCGGCCACCTGCTCGCGCACCGCCCCGTCGATCGCCCGGAGCTGCTCCGCGGCGGAGAGGCCGTCGGGGTTCCGGTCCACGACGCCGGCCTCGGCCTGCTGGCGCAGGCCGGCGACGCGCACCTCGTAGAACTCCGACAGGTTGGAGTCGACGATCGCCAGGAACTTGATGCGTTCGAGCAGCGGGTTCGAGGGGTCCCGGGCCTCCTCGAGCACCCGGCGGTTGAAGCCGAGCCACGAGAGCTCCCGGTTCGTGAACCACTCGGGATGCCCCGGGCCGAGCCTGCGGGTCGGGTCGTCGTCGGAGCGGAGCAGCTCGGTTGGGCGATTCGGCGAGGCCATCGGTCCTCTGGGTCTTCGCGTCCGGGGCTTCCGAACTCATCGGCCATTCGGGCGGAACACGCGAGGATGCGGCCCGAGCTGCCGTCCAGAGAGGATTAACACGCGTCCGGGCCGTCGCTCATGACATATCGGCGATGCGCGCGAACCGCCTCGAAGCTCGCGTCCGGAACGTCGAAGGGACGCGGGCTTCGGGGGTCGGGGATCCATGCCGTGAGGTAGCCGTCACGGCCCCGTCCGTGGTGGACGCAGCCCGTGTCGAGGCCGCGCAGCCGCGGGGCGACGTGGAGCCCCTGGAGCGACCAGTGCCCGTAGACGACGCCGTAGGGGTGGCCCTGCTCGGCCCAGCGCCGGTGCCAGGCGTCCGCGGGCCGGGCGGGCTCCTCCCGGCTCCACGTCCCGTCGGCCCGGGCGGTCCGGGACTGGAGCATGCGGTCGAGGTCGTCGCGCACGGGGTCGGCCTCGGGGCGCGCGTCGAGGAGCGCTTCGAAGACGGCGCGGTCGTCGTTGCCGAGGCGCGCCGCCGCGCGCCGGGCGTGGGTGCAGGCGTCGTCGAGGCTCCAGGCCGGGTGGAGCCCGGCGTGCACCAGGACGAAGGGCGTCTCGCCGAGCCGGCCGGCCTCGAGCAGCGGGCGGCGGCGCAGCCACTCGACCCAGCGGCCGAGCTCGGGCGAGGCGAGGACCTCGGAGAGGGTGTCCGAGGGTCGGGGCGCGCGGCGTCCCGTCGCGGCCAGCAGCAGCCCGAGGTCGTGGTTGCCGAGCACGACCCGCGCGCGGCCGCGCTCCACGAGCCCGTGGACGGTCTCGAGCACGCGCAGGCTCGCCGGCCCCCGGTTCACCAGGTCGCCGACGAAGAGGGCCTCGAAGCTCTCGCCGAAGCGCGCCCGAAGGCGCGCGAGGAGCTCGTCGAGCTCGTCCGCGCACCCCTGGACGTCGCCGACGAAGACGGGCTGCACGGCGCGCCAGGGTAGCGGGCGGGATCGCGGGCGCTCCGGGCTCCCGCTCGTCCGCGCGGCGTCTACACTCGCTCGCTCTCGGAGGACCCCCATGCCCGCATCCGATTCCGCCCTTGCATCCGTCGACTGGAACCTCGCCGACCTGTTCGAGCTCGTCGCCGACTGCGTGCCCGAGCGCGAGGCCCTCGCCCACGGCGAGAGCGGCCCCGCCCGGAGCTGGCGCGACTTCGACCGTCGCACCAACGCGCTCGCGCGACACCTCGCCCGCGCGCACGCGCCGGGCGCGAAGCTCTCGCTCTACGCGCACAACCGGCCCGAGTACATGGAGGGCTTCGTCGGCGCGATCAAGGCGCGCCTCGTCCCGGTGAACGTGAACTACCGCTATCGCGAGGACGAGCTCGTCTACCTGTTCGACAACTCCGACTCCGAGGTCGTCGTCTACGAGGCCACCTACGCGCCGCGCGTGGCGGCGATCCGCGACCGGCTGCCGCGCGTGCGCGAGTGGATCGAGCTCGCGGACGGCGCCCCCGGCAACGCCTTCGCGACGCCCTTCGAGCAGATCGTCGCGGCGGGCGCCGAGCGGCTCGCGATCGCACGCAGCGGCGACGACCTCTTCTTTCTCTACACCGGCGGCACGACGGGCATGCCGAAGGGCGTGATGTGGCCCCAGTCGGCGCTCTGGCGGACGCTCGGCGGCGGCGCCGACGTGATGGCCGGCGAGTCGCCGAGCGTGGACATGGCCCAGCAGCGCGAGCGCATCCTCGACGGCAAGCACGCGCAGCGGCTCCTGCCCGGCAGCCCGCTGATGCACGGCACGGGGCTCTTCACGGCGCTCGGCGCCCTCGGCGGCGGCGGCTGCGTCGTCACGCTGCCGTCGCGCTCCCTCGACGCCGACGAGCTCTGGCGCACGGTCGCCGCGCGCCGCGTGACGAACCTCGCGATCGTCGGCGACGCCTTCGCGAAGCCGATGCTGCGCAGCCTCGACGCCGGCGCGGGCGCGCTCGATCTCTCATGCGTGAGGGTCATCACCTCGAGCGGCGTGATGTGGACGCCGGAGGTGAAGCGTGCGCTGCTCGCGCACCTGCCCGAGGCGGCGCTCTTCGACTCCTTCGGCTCGAGCGAGGCCACGGGCTTCGGCGCGCAGATCACGACGCGCGACTCCGACGTCTCCCTCGCGAAGTTCCAGCTCGGGCCGAACTGCAAGGTGTTCTCGCCCGATGGCCGCGAGATCGCCCCCGGCAGCGGCGAGGCCGGCTACGTCGCGCGCTCGGGGCCGATCCCGCTCGGCTACTACAAGGACGAGAAGAAGACGGCCGAGACCTTCCGCACCCTGCAGGGCCGGCGCTGGTCGATCCCCGGCGACTGGTGCACGGTGAACGTGGACGGCACGCTGAACCTCCTCGGCCGCGGCTCGGTCTGCATCAACTCGGGCGGCGAGAAGATCCATCCCGAAGAGGTGGAGGAGGCGCTGAAGAGACACGCGGCGGTGTACGACGCCGTGGTGGTCGGCGTGCCCGACGAGAAGTGGGGCGAGGCGGTGACGGCGCTGGTCGAGCTGCGCGGCGGCGCCGAGGCGAGCGAGGACGCGCTGCGCCGCCACGTGCGCGAGCGTCTCGCGGACTACAAGGCGCCGAAGCGCGTGCTCTTCGTCGACACGATCGGCCGCGCGCCCTCGGGCAAGGTCGACTACAAGGCGCTGAAGGCGCGGGCGCTCGAGACGGTCGGAGCGGGCGCAGCGCGCTGACGCCGCGCGCTGCGGCCGAGGATCTCGCAGCCGGGCTGAGCGTTCTCCGTCCTTGACTCGGGCCTTCGCGCCCATCGAAGATGGCGGGACTGGAGGTTGCGCTCATGCCCCGCACGCTCGTCCTGCGTCTCCCGTCCGCCGTCTTTGCCACCGCCCTCGCCGCGGTGGCGACGCTCGCCGCCGCGCCCGCGGCGGAGGCCTCCTACCCGACCGACGTCTGCGTCGCCCGGAAGCTCGAGGCGGTCGCGGACGCCTGCCGCGACGCGCTCTTCGAGCCTGGACGCAGCCACGGACGAGGCCACCACGGCTGGAGCAAGCGCACGAGCCCGCTCGAGCGCGCCTGGCTCCGCGCCGAGGCCCGGTCGAGCGAAGACGGCGTGGACTGCGTGCAGACGACCGTCACCGCGGACGAGATGGCGCAGCGCCTCGACACGACGACCGACGCCGTGCTCGACGCCGCCGCGGGCCCTTCCGTCGCGCGCCACGCGAAGCATCGCCACCACGCGGCCCGCGCCGAAGCCGCGCGCAAGCGCGCCGCGGCCTTCGCCTGCAGCCAGTGGCTCCGGGCCGAGGCACGGCATCTCGAGTACCGCGCGAACGATCGCGACCGCTCGAAGCTCACGCGCACGCGCGAGCGTGTGCTCTCGCTGCTGCGCCTCCAGCTCGCACGGACGGGCGGCGGTCGCGGCCCGGGCTCCCTCGCGGCGAACGTCGAGGCGGCGCTCGGAGCGCTCGTCGCCGACGCCCTGAATGCCACCACGATCGCTCCGGGCGTCGCGACGCAGTGGACGATGGTCACGCCCGACGCGGCGGTGCCGTACCAGGGCGAGACGCTCGAGCCGATGTGCTCCGACGGCTCGCCCTGGGTCTTCTTCACGAAGCGCGGCAGCGTGAACAAGCTCGTGATGTACTACCAGGGCGGCGGCGCCTGCTGGGACTACCTGACCTGCGGCGCCGTGAAGCCGTACAAGCAGACGGCGGGCCCGAACGACGATCCGTCGCGGGCGACGACGGGCTTCGCCGACTTGAACGATCCGCGCAATCCCTTCCGCGACTGGAACGCCGTTTTCGTCCCGTACTGCACCGGCGACGTGCACTGGGGCGACGCGACCTACGTGCACGAGCTCAACGGCAGCCAGGTCACGATCCAGCACAAGGGCTTCGTGAACGCCCAGGTCGCAGAGAAGTGGGCGCGCGAGCACTTCGTGGCGCCGGAGCAGGTCTTCGTCACGGGCTCGAGCGCCGGCGCCTACGGCGCGATCATGCACTCGGTGTACCTGCAGGAGGGCGTCTACCCGTCCACCGGGTTCGCGGTGCTCGGCGACGGCGGCAACGGCGTCATCACCCAGGAATTCCTGGTGAACGACCTCAGCAAGTGGGGGATCGAGAAGCACCTGCCGTCGTGGATCCCGGCGCTCGGCGTGCCGATCGACCAGCTCGACCCCGCCGACCTCTACAGCGCCCCCGCCCTGCAGTACCCGCGCAGCCGCTTCGCGACCTACACCACGGCCTTCGACGGTGGGACCGGCGGCCAGACCGGCTTCTACCAGATCATGCGCAACCCGACGAACATCGGGGTGTGGCTCTCGTGGTGGCAGTCGAGCTGCGCCTGGAACGAGCGCGTGCGCGCGCAGAACGCGATCGCCGCGGCGGCGGCCCCGAACTACCGCTCGTACGTCGGCTCGGGCTCGCGCCACACGGCCTGGGGAAACGACAAGGTGTACACCGACACCACGGGCGGCGTGCCGCCCCTCGTGGACTGGGTCGAGGCGATGCTCGACGGCAGCTCGGCCTGGACGAACGTCGAGTGCACGAGCTGCGGCACGACCCTGCCGGGCGACCCGAAGCCGAGCCCGCTCCAGCCGCCCTTCGACGCGAACGGGAACATCGTCTGCCCCGGAACGCCGTAGCCCGGGGCTCGAGACGAGAGCGCCCCGGTGGGCTCGATCCCACCGGGGCGCAGCTTCGGCCGGTCTGCCGGTCCTGTCGCGCGCGGCTCAGCGCAGCGTGATCGCGGCGTTCGTGATGACCGGCGTGTTGCGCTCCTTGGTCTTCGCGGCGATCAGGATCTGACCGCCCTCCTTCCAGAGCGACGTCACGATCGTCTCGCCGGGGAAGACGACGCCGGCGAAGCGGGCCTGGTAGCGCCCCACCTTCTCGGTGTCGCCGCCGAGGGCGTGGTCGACCGCGGCCTTGCACACGATCCCGTAGCTGCAGAGGCCGTGGAGGATCGGCGTGTCGAAGCCGCCCATCTTTGCGAAGTCGGGATCGGCGTGGAGCGGGTTCTTGTCGCCCGAGAGCCGGTAGAGCAGCGCCTGCTGCGGCAGCGTCTTCGACTCGATCTCGAAGTCGGGCTTGCGGCCCGGCGCCTCGTTGCCGGCCTTCGGGCCGGTGTCGCCGCCGAAGCCGCCGGCGCCACGCAGGAAGAGCGAGAAGCGGTTCACGAACAGGACGTCGCCCTTCTCGTCGCGCGTCTCGGACTCGAGCACGCAGAGCGCCGCCTTCCCCTTGTCGTAGAGGCCGGCCACCTTGCCGGTGCTCGTCACCTTCGCCTCGGTCGGGATCGTCTTCTTGATCTCGATGTCCTGCTCGCCGTGGAGCAGGAGCGCGAAGTTGAACTCGCCCGCGAGGCCCGGCACCTGCGCGATGCCGCCCAGCGCCGAGAACACCGGGATCACGCCGAAGCTCGGGATCACGCGCAGGTTCTTCTCGTAGGTGTAGGTCAGCTCCCGGGCGTCGGTCGGCGGGACGCCGGCCCCGATGCCGAGGTGGTAGAGGATGACCTGGTCCTTGTTCCAGCTGGCGGTGCCACCGGGAAAGGTGGCCCCAAGGGCCTTCTGCGGATCGATCGCCACGGGGGTCTCCTGATCGGGATGGGGTTGATGAGGATCGGAGCCGCTCAATTACCCGAGGGCCCGGCTCGGAACCACCCCGAGCCCGGCCGGGCCGGCGGCCCGCGGCGCGCGGCCCCGGCTAGACTGCCGCTGGCGCAGGCCGGGCCGTGCCCGTCCGGCCGGCGCCATCGGGGGTTCCTTGGGACGACGGATCATCCTCTGCGACGGCGCCGAGCTCGCGCGCCTGTGGAGCCGGATCGGCGCCGACGAGTCGGAGGAGCTGCTCTGGGTGCCGCGGGAGGACGAGGCGCGGGCGCGTCCCCCGGGCTTCCGCATCCTCGCCGGCGGCCTCGCGCCCGAGTCGATCCAGAAGCTCGACGCGAGCCTCGAGGACGAGTTCGCGATCGTGAGCGAGGACGGCCCCTTCGTGCGGGCGGCCGCGGCCGCGATCGCGGAAGCGCGGCCCGAGGCGCCGGTGCTCCTGCTCTCGGATCGGCTGACCGACGGCGACGTGCCGTCCCATCCCTGCCTGCGCCGCGCCGGCATGCGCTCGCTGATGCGCGACGACGTGGACGACGAGTTCCAGCACCTCGCGAACCTGCGACGCGTGGTGGCGGTGACGACCCTGCTCGAGCCGAAGGCCCGGGTCGGCATCCTGCTCCAGCCCGACCCCGACCCCGACGGCATCGCCTGTGGCTACGCGCTGCGCGCGCTGCTCGGGCGCAAGAGCTCGACCGCCCCGCTGCTCTCCTTCGGCGAGGTCACGCGGCCCGAGAATCGCGCCATGGTCGAGGCCCTCGGTCTCGAGGTGCGGACGATCGAGCCCGCGGCCCTCGACGAGTACGACGGCCTGGCCCTGGTGGACGTACAGCCCTCGGTGTTCGGTGAGTCGCTGCCCGCGCGGCTGCGGGAGGTGGACGTCGTGATCGACCACCATCCCGAGCGCCCGGGCTACGAAGCCGCGATCAAGGACATCCGGATCGCGTTCGGCGCGACCTCGACCATCCTGACCGAGTACGTGCGGGCGGCGGAGCTCGAGCTGCGGCCGAAGCTCGCGACCGCGCTGCTCTACGGCATCAAGACCGACACGCAGCTCCTCGGCCGTGAGACCAGCCGGCGCGACATGAGCGCCTTCGCCTACCTGCACGCGATGCACAGCCCCGCCCTGCTGCGCCGCATCGAGCGCCCCGCGCTGCCGATCGCGAGCCTGCGCGCGATCGGCCGCGCGCTCGCGACGACGCAGGTCGAGGAGGGCCTCCACATCGTCGTGCTCGGCCGCGTGCGCGAGGACGTGATCCCGCAGGTGGCGGAGCTCGCGCTCCAGGCCGAGGGCGCCGAGTGGGCGATCGCGGCGGGCATCGTGGGACGCGATCTCGTGTTCTCGGTGCGGAACGTCGGCTACGTGCGCGCGGCGGGCGACGTCGTGCGCGCCGTGGTCGAGGGCCTCGGCGTCGGCGGCGGCCACCGCACCATGGCGAAGGGCATCATCCCGCTGAAGGCGTTCCGCAAGACCTACGGCGACGCGACGCGCGCGCGCATCCACGGCGCGCTGCACGACGCCTTCCTGCGCGCGATCCGCCGCGAGGAGGTCCGGCCGGACGAGGGCAACGGAAGGCGCGAGGACTAGATGGCCCGCCCGGCGAAGCTCGCCGACGACGCCATGGCCCACGCGCTGCGCGGCCTGCCCCACTGGTCGCTCGTCCACGGCAAGCTCCACCGCGAGCTCCGCTTCCAGGACTTCAGCGAGGCCTTCGGCTTCATGGCGCGCGTCGCGCTCGTGGCGGAGCGCATGGACCACCACCCGGAGTGGTCGAACGTCTGGAACCGCGTCGTGGTCGATCTCACGACCCACGACGCGGGCGGCGTCACCGAGCTCGACCTCGCCCTCGCCCGCGCGATCGACGCCCTCGTCGGCGCCTGACGGGATCCCTCAGCCGGCGGGGTTCGCAGCGAGCCGGTCGTAGCGGCCGGCGGGCCGCGCCTTCCGATACGCCGCGAGGATCGGCTCGAGCTCCGCCGGCGTGGCGCCGTGCAGGATCACGCCGTCGCAGCCGAGGTCGAGCTGGCCCTGGATCTTCGCCACGCAGCGCTCGGGGCTGCCCGTCGCCGCGGGCGCGAGCCACTCCTCCGGGATCAAGGGCGCGATCTGCTCGAGCTGCTCGGTCGTGGCCTTCGCGTCGATCGCCCCCGGGAAGCGCGCCACCAGCGGATCGGCGCGGAAGCGCGCGAGCGGCGCGGGATCCCAGCGGTTCGTCTTCACCAGCAGATCGCCGTAGGCCTGGAGGTAGGTCGCCATGCGGCCCACCGTCTTCTTGAGGCGCAGCGGCTCCGGCAGGTGATCGCCCACGGTCGCAAAGCACGACCAGACGCGAACCTTCGCGGGATCCCGCCCGGCCTTCTCGGCCGCCTGCTTCACCGCGCGCACGGCGCGCGCCGTCGTCTCGTCGGTGAAGAAGGTGTGGAGCACGACCGCGTCGAACGCGCGGCCGCCGAGGGCGAGGGAGTTCGGGCCGAAGGCGGTGAACGTGAGCGGGATCTCGCCGGCGTAGTCGGGCCCGAGCGCGAGCATCGGGTAGCGGCCCGCGGGCCCGTCGTGGCCGACCACGACTTCGCCGCGGAACAGGCGCCGCATGATGCCGACGAAGTCCTCGATCTGCGCGGTCTTGATCGCCGGCAGGCCGTAGAACTTGAAGAGCGGCGCGATGCCGCGGCCGAGGCCGAGGGAGAAGCGGCCGTCCGTCAGGCGATGCATCGTCATCGCGTACGCCGCTGTCACCATCGGGTGACGCGTGTTGTGGTTCGTGGCCGCGGTGGCGATGCCGAGGCGGGTCGTGACCGCGCCGGCCGCGCCCGAGAGGGTCGCGGCCTCCTTCACGTTGAAGCGCTCCGAGATGAAGGCGGAGCCGAGGCCGAGCGTCTCCGCGCTGCGGACCTCGTCGATCAGCTCGCGCGGCGACTTCGGCTGCCCCGCGAGCGTGTAGAAGGCGAGCTCGTTCATGGCTTGCATGGCGTCAGGAACTCCTCGGCGTCGAGATCGATGGCGTGCCGGCCGTGGCGCCGCGCCATGGTCAGGAACATCTCGTCCCCGCGCGGCGTCTGCTGCACGATCATCGATGCGATCACGGTCACGGCGAAGCCCGCGAAGGCGCCGCGGCGGTAGTCGGCCCAGCAGCGCTCCCAGTCGTAGCCGTGCACGCCCGCCTCGACCAGGCGCGCGTGGTAGGCCTGCACGATCTCGCGCTCGACCTCGCGCCGCAGCTCGGGAAGCAGCGACGCTCCGAGGCAGTACGCGACGTCCGAGAGCGGAGGGCCGGGCACGAAGCTCTGCCAGTCGACGGCGGTGACGCGGAGCGGCGTCCGGGTCTCGTCGATCAGCAGGTTGTCGAGGCGGTAGTCCACGTGGACGATCGAGAAGGGCTCTGCCGGGTACTCGAAGGGCGGGCCGCTGGTCTCGACGACGCGTCCGAGGATCGCGAGCACGTCGGGCTCGAGCAGCGCGCCGTAGCGCTCGACGAAGCCCGGGAACGTCTGCGCGTAGTACGCGCGCGAGGTGCCCGGCGACTCGGTCACCCAGTCGAGGGTGCGGAGCGAGGCGTCGTTCCAGGTCGGCGCATGGAGGCCGACCAGCTCGAGCACCGCGGCGCGGGCGATCTCGGCGGAGCAGCCCGCGATCTGGTCGCCCTGACGCGCCGGCGCCATGTCCTCGAGCATCAGCGCGAAGTCGGGGCCGCGACCGTCGACCGCCGCGTAGTAGCAGCGCGGCGTCGAGATCCGGAGCCGCTTCACGAGCGTGCGGTAGAACTCGACCTCCTTGCGGTAGAGGCCGAGCGCGACGCCGGTCGCCTGGCTCGTCACGTCGTCGGACGGAAATTTGCCGACGAGGGAGCGCGGCACCTCGGGGCCGGCGCCGTCCAGCTCGAGGCGGTAGCGGAAGCAGCGGCCGAGCTGGCCGGTGCCGATGCGCTCGGCATCGAAGCCGCGGACCGCGACGCCGGGAAAGCCGGCGTCGTGCAGCATCCGCGTCAGCCACGCGGCGTCGATGCTCTCGGGAGTGGGGATCGCGAGCAACGACGCCACCTCCTCGCGCGGCGACGCTAGGAGCGGGCCCGCACCTTCATTCTAACCGGCATCCGCTTCGGCCCGCCGACGAAGCTCGCGTGCAGGCGCTCGACCGGCCCCGCGAGCTCGATCGACTCCACGCGCTCCACGAGCTGGCGGAAGAAGACGCGCAGGTCCATGCGCGCCAGGTGCGCGCCCAGGCAGAAGTGCTCGCCTACGCCGAAGCCGAGATGCGGGTTCGGGTCACGGTCGATGCGGAAGACGTACGGGTCGGCGTACACGTCCTCGTCGCGATTGGCCGAGGCGTAGAAGAGCGCGACCGAGTCGCCGGCCTGGATCCGCTTCCCGCGCAGCTCGTAGTCCTCGGTCGCCGTGCGCACGAAGTGGTTCACGGGCGTCGCCCAGCGCACGATCTCCTCGGCGGCGATCTCGGCGAGGCCCGGGTCGCGCCGTAGCTTCGCGAGCTCCGCCGGGTGCTCGAGCAGCGCGAGCAGCCCGCCCGAGATCCCGTTCCGCGTGGTGTCGTGGCCCGCCACCATGACGAGGAACCAGAGCGAGAACAGCTCGAAGGGCGGCACCGGCTGGTCGCCCGGGAGGCGCGCGTTCGCGAGCACGGTGGTCAGGTCGTCCGTCGGGTGCTTGCGCCGGTCCTCGAGCATCTCGTTCAGGTACGCCCAGGCCTCGGTCAGGAAGCCGAGGCGGCTCTCGCGCGTCTCGCCCTCGCGCTGGAAGTCGGGATCCTCGATCCCGAAGTTCTCGTTCGTGATGCGGAGGACGAAGTCCTCCTTCTCGCGCGGGATGCCGAGCATCCCGGTGATCATGCGCAGCGGCTGGCGGGCGGCGATCTCGGTGACGAAGTCGCACTCGACCACGGGGCCGCGCGCCGCGAGCTCGTCGAACATGTCGGTCGTGATCGCCTCGAGCTGCGACTCGAGGCGCTTCACCGCGCGCGGTGTGAAGAAGCCGGAGACCAGGCGCCGGTAGTCGCGATGCTCCGGCGGGTCCATGTTCACGAGCATGCGCAGCGGCGGCGCCTCTTCGAGCGTCTGCCCCGCGAGCGCGGCCGCCTCGGGAAACAGGATGAATCGCCCGAAGCTCCGGAACTTCTCGGGCTGCTTCGACACCTCGATGATGTCGGCGTGTTTCGTCACGGCCCAGAACGGCTTGTAGCCCTCGGGCTCGAAGCGGTGGAGCGGCGCCTCGCGGCGCAGCCGGCGCCACGCGTCGTGCGGGTAGCCGTGCTCGCCGTAGAACTTCGCGCTGATGACGTCGAGGGCGTCGAGCGGGATGCGGGATACGTCCATGGACCGAGACCTCCGGATGTCGACCGCGCATCCTAGCGGCCGTCGATCGGAGGATCGATGTGGCGGCGGGTCCTGCAATGAGACCGCCGCCCTGTGGCAGCCTGCAACAGGCGGGCTGCGCCGCTCAGGGCGCCGGAGTCGGGGCGCCGTGCGCCGGAAGGCGCGCCGGGGCGCGCCTACTTCGAGAGCACCAGCACGCCGCGACCCGCCGAGGTGACGAGGTCGAAGCAGTGCCCGCCCTGGGGAAGCTGGCCGAGGCGCGGCGGGTCGAGCTCGCAGTGCGCGCCCTTGCGCTCGAGCAGCGCGATCGCGTTGCCCGCCACGACGTTCAGGAACTCGCCGAGGGCGTCCTCCACGAGCTCGCGGCTCGGCGTCTTGCCGAGATACGCGGTCGCGGCGCCGCCCAGCTTCTTGGCGAGATCGAGGTCGGCGGCCATTGCGAGGCCGAGGCTCTGGGCGCCGCGGATCTTCACCGAGGCGTTGAAGGCCGACTCGCCCGTGAGCGCGCAGGACGGGGCCGGCGCCATCTTCACCACCACGCCGGCGAGGCGGGCGGAGAGCTTCTTCACGAGGTCGAGCGACACTGCTGCGATCTCGCTGTCCTTGAGCGAGCTCGGGAGCATCTCGGTGGTCGAGACGTCGTAGGCGCTCTGGTCGGTCTTGAAGGCGTCGAGGAGCGTGCCGAGCTTGCCCTCGGAGAGATGGCCGAGCTTCACGAGCGCCTCGCCGAGGCGCACGCGGCACTTTTCCTGCTCGCGCAGGAGCTGCTCCACCTGAGCGGGCGCAAGCAGGCCGAGCTGGACCGCGATCTCGCCGAAGGGCGCGTCCTGCCGCCGCTGCTCGCGATGCACGCGGCGCGTGTCCTCGGGCGTCAGCAGGCCGTGTCGCACGGCGAGCGTCCCGAGGTCGACGTTCTGCGTCGACATCCACTCGATCGCTTGGCGGAGGTGCTGGGCGTCGACTTCGCCCTGCTCGATCAGGAACTGGCCGAAGAACTTGACGCTCACGATCGACCCCCGCCGGCCTGGCGCTGCGCCTTGGCCTCGCGCTCGTTCGCGAACAGGGTGTCGAGCTGGTTCATGTCGAAGGGCTTCGAGATCACCTGCACGGCGCCGAGCCGGAACGCCTCTTCGGCGCGGCCGGGCGAGCCGCCGAGGGACGACGCCATCGCGATGCGCGACGAGGGCACGCGCGTGCGCAGGATGCGGAGCGCAGCGAGACCATCGAGGTTCGGCATGACGACGTCCATCACCACGAGGTCGGGCTTCGCCTTCGCGACGACGAGCACCGCCTCGGCGCCGTCGCTCGCGGTGCCGACGATCTCCACGCCCTGGCACTGCCCCGCGAGCTCCGTGAACTGCGCCCGCGCCGTCGCGCTGTCATCCACGACGACGACGGTGAGCTTGTCGTCCATGAGATCCTCCTCCGCTGCCCTCCCCTATTCGGCGCGCAGGGAGAAAGCCTGAACGGGGGAAAACCGGAGATCGCGCGAACTCGTTGCGGGGTCCTGCACGCGCGGCCGGGCGCAGATGGGGCGGCTTCAGGGCGGAGGGGCGCTCGCGCGGCGCGCACGCAGGCCGTCCGGGAGCGTCGCGGCCAGGGCGTCGAGGGCGCCGAATGCGTCCTCGGCCGCCACGCCGGGGGGAAGCGCCGGCAGCACGAGGTCGAGCCGGGGGAGCTCGCAGAGGACGGGCGCCGCCGCGCGCAGGGCCTTCGCCGCACCGGACCCCGGCAGCTCGAGGCTGACGCGCAGGGCCTCGGGCGGGCGACCCGACTCGGCCCAGGCGGCCGCGAACACCGTCACGAGCGCCGGATCACGACACAGGAGGCCGTCGCCGAGGCGCCCCGCCCGCGTCGCGGCCGCGGCGCTGTCGGCGGCGAGCCAGAGCGGGGGGCCCCCGGGCTGGACGGGCTTCGGATGGACGTCGAGGCCGCGCGCGTCGCAGAAGCGGCCGAGCAGGCCGATCGGGCTCTCCTCGAAGGCGGCGCGGAGCAGCGCGACGCCCTCCTCGAAGCGCGCCACCCGCTCGGCCGTGGCGACTGCGAACGCGTCGAAGGCGCGCTCGTTCTCGCCGAGCCCGAGGCCGAGCTCGAGACGACCCGCCGAGAGACCGTCGACGCTCGCGGCGTCCTCGGCCACGCGCAGCGGGTGGTGCAGCGCGAGGGCGAGGGGGCCGACGCCGATTCGCACGCGCGAGGTTGCGGCGGCGACCGCCGCGGCGAGAGGAAAGGCCGCCGGGATGGGCGCGCCGCCGGCGAAGGGACGCTCGGAGAGCCAGACCAGGTCGACGCCGCGCGCCTCGGCGGCGCGCACGTGGGCGACGATCTCGCGGTGCAGACGAGCCGCGGCGTCGGGGGCGTCCCGATCGTCGAGCGGCGCGGCGGGGTCGTATCGGAGGCCGAGGCGGAGCGTCACGCGGGCACGTTACCATCGGCCCATGACGGCCGAGTCCGCCCGCTCCGTCGCTCCCGCGCTCCCGATCGACGTCGACGCCCTGCGCGCGCTCCCGAAGGTCGAGCTCCACCAGCACGTCGACGGCTCGATCCCGGTCCGCACGGTCTGGGAGCTGATGCACCGGCACGGGCTCGCTCCGACGGCGACCCAGGACGAGCTCGAGAAGCTGCTCGTGCTCCAGCCCGACGAAGAAGGCACGCTGCTCGCCTACCTCGACAAGTTCCACTACCCGCTCTGGGTCACGCAGTTCTTCGAGAACATCGAGCGCGTCGTCGGCGACATCGTGGACGAGGCGGTCGGCCACGGCGTGCGGCTGCTCGAGCTCCGTTACTCGCCGATCATCCACACCTACGCAGGGCTCACGCTGCGCCAGTCGATCGTCGCGGTGCTGTCGGCGATGCGGAGCAAGATGCACGAGCACGCGGCGCTCGGCCTGCGCTGCGGGCTGGTCGTGATCGCGATGCGCCAGCAGGGGCCTCACATCGCGAAGATCCTCGCGCGCCAGTCCGTCGGCGAGGCGGCGCACCTGCACCGCACCTGCGGCGTGGTCGGCTTCGACATCGCCGGCGCCGAGCGCGGCACGCCGCCGCGGCTCTTCGCCGAGGCCTTCGAGATCGCGCGCAAGGGCGGGCTCGGCACCACCGCCCACGCGGGCGAGGACGAGGGCTCCCACTTCGTCTGGGAGGCGGTGGACGTGCTGGGCGTGCAGCGCCTCGGCCACGCCTGCTCGGCGGTGCAGGATCGCGAGCTGCTGCGGCGCCTCGCCCGCGACCGCATCCTGGTGGAATGCTGCCTCACGTCGAACCGCCAGACCGGCGCGGTGAGGCGCGGCGAGCCGCATCCGATCCAGCGTTTCCTCGAGGCCGGCGTGCCGGTCGCGATCTGCACCGACAACGTCACGGTGTCGCGCACCGACCAGCTGCGCGAGAGCGCGCTCGTGGCGGCGGAGGTCGGCGTCGACGAGGTGGCCCGGATCCATGCCGAGGCGCGCGCCTGGAGCTTCCTCGAGCGGCTGGCGCCGGCCGACGCACGATCGTCGCCCCGCGGCGCCGATCCGCAGCTATGATCACCCCACCTGCCCGCTGCCGCGCGAGCGCTGCCCCCTCCCCACCGATCCCACGCGCCCGCCGGCGCCCGAGACGCCATGAGCACGATCCTCAACCTCCACGCGCGATTCGTCGCCGCCCGCCCCGACGAGCGGAACGACTGCCCCGGCGTCGCCCTCGAGTTCGAGATCGAGCGTCCACGCCCCGACCTCGCGCGCATCGAGGACTTCGCCGCCCTCGGCCCGCCCGGCGCGGTGGCGGCGGTGTCGGGCATGGGTCGCGTGCGGCGGCTGCTCCGCGCCGCGCGGATCGCCCTGCCGCGCGCGCCGGCGGAGGCCCTGGCCTCGCCCGAGGTCATGAGCGCGCTGCTGGCGCGCGCGGCGGGAACGCGCGTCGTCCTCACGCTGCGGCCGCGCAGCACCTTCGCCTTCGTGGTGTGGACCGAGAGCGGCATCGAGACCGTCCCCGACGTGATCCAGGTGCTGGACGACGAGGAAGCCTGGCTGGTGCTGCGCCACGGCCGCCCGCCGGTTCGCGTGGCGCGCCGTCACGTCGTGCGCCACCGCCTCGAATGCCAGCGCTGGTGGGAGGTGATGAGCCTCGAGCCCGCCGCGCCGCGCTCGCCGGCCCAGGCCGCGCGCACCGCCGCGCGCGCGCGGACCCGCGCCGAGCGGGGGTGCTAGGCTGCGCGCGTGCGCAGCCGCTGGAACGACGACGAAGCCCGCGCCGCGATCGAGCGCCACGGAGAGCGGTACGGCGAGCCGCTGGCGCTCCGCGTCTACAGCTCCCGACTGATCGGCGCCGAGCCGGCGCTGGTGTTGCACGGCGGTGGCAACACGTCCGTGAAGGCGCCCTTCGCGACGCTGCTCGGCGACGACGTCGACTGCCTCTACGTGAAGGGATCGGGCTCGAGCCTCGACCGGGTCGAGCCGCGCGACTTCCCGGCCCTCGACCTCGCCTACCTGCGCCGCCTGCGCGCCCTCCCCTCGCTCTCCGACGAGGCCATGGTGAACGCGCTCCGCACGCATCTCTTCGACGCGTCGGCGCCGAATCCCTCCGTCGAGGCGCTGCTCCACGCCTTCCTGCCGCACCGCTTCGTCGACCACAGCCACGCCGACGCGGTGCTCGCGCTCACGAACCAGCCCGACGGCGAGAAGCTCGCGGCGGAGGCGCTCGGCGATCGCGTGGCGGTGCTGCCCTACGTGATGCCCGGCTTCCCGCTGGCGAAGGCCGTGGCCGAGGCCGCCGCACGGTCGCGCGGCGCGATCGGCATCGTGCTCGCGAAGCACGGGCTCTTCAGCTTCGGCGAGAGCGCACGCGAGAGCTACGAGCGCCACGTCGAGCTGGTGGACGCCTGCGAGCGCTTCGCCGCCGCCCGCGCCGGGCGCACCAGCGTGCGCGTCTCCGGCGTGCCCCGCGACGTCGCCCGCGCGCGCGTCGCACGGGCGGCGCCGATCCTGCGCGGGCTCCTCGCGGAGCCGTGCGAGGGCGACATTCCGTGGCGTCGGCTCGTGATGGAGTGGCGCGGCAGCGACGAGGTGCTCGCCCACTGCGCCGCGCCAGAGGCCGAGCGCCTCGCGCGCTGCGGCCCGCTCACGCCGGACCACGTGATCCGCACCAAGTCACATCCCGCCTTCGTCGCGGCGCCGGACTTCGACGACGAGGCGCGCCTGCGCGCCCAGCTCGAGCAGGCCGTCGCCGGCTTCCGCACGGCCTACGACGAGAGCTTCGCCGAGAACGTGCGCGCGAAGGGCGTCTCCCGCACGAAGCTCGACTCGGCGCCGCGCGTGGTGCTGCTGCCGGGGGCCGGCGCCCTCTGCTTCGGGCGCACGAAGGCCGACGCGCGGATCGCCGCCGACCTGACGGAGCACACGCTCCGCACCAAGGCGCTCGCCGAGTCGATCGGCCGCTACGAGGCGCTCTCCGCGAGCGACCTGTTCGACATGGAGTACTGGAGCCTCGAGCAGGCGAAGCTCGGGAAGAGCGTCGAGCGCCCGCTCGAGCGCCAGGTCGTGCTGGTGACGGGCGGCGCGGGCGCGATCGGACGCGGCATCGCCGACGCCTGCGCCGGGGCAGGCGCCCACGTCGTGCTCGTGGACCTCGACGCGCGCGCGGCGCACGCGGCCGCCGACGAGCTCGCGCAGCGCCACGGCGCCGGCAGCGGCCTCGGCCTCGGCGCCGACGTCACCGACGAGGCCTCGCTGCGCGCGGCCTTCGACGCGACCTGCGTCGCGTACGGCGGCGTCGACGTGGTGGTGCCGAACGCGGGCGTCGCCCTGGTGAAGCCGATCGCGGAGCTCTCGGCCGAAGAGGTGCGGCGCGTCGCCGACGTGAACTACGTCGGTGTGCTGCTCGCCGTGCGCGAGGCGGCGCGCGTGTTCCGCGCCCAGGGAACGGGCGGGAACGTCGTGATCAACGCCTCGAAGAACGTGTTCGCGCCAGGCCGCGACTTCGCGGCCTACAGCGCGAGCAAGGCCGCGGCGCATCAGGTCGGCAAGGTGGCCGCCCTCGAGCTGGCGGAGCTCGGCGTGCGCGTGAACCAGATCAACGCCGACGCGGTCTTCGCCCACGGCGAGACGACGAGCGGGCTCTGGCGCGAGATCGGCCCCGCGCGGGCCCGCAGCCGCGGTCTCGCGCCCGAGGCGCTCCCGGAGTTCTATCGCGAGCGCAACCTGCTGCACGCGCGGATCGAGGCGCGGCACGTCGGCAACGCCGTCGTGTTCTTCGCGAGCCAGACCACTCCCACCACCGGCGCCACGCTGCCCGTCGACGGCGGCGTGCCGGAAGCCTTCCCGCGCTGAGGCGTGACGAGCCCCCAGGAGGAATCCCACGATGCAGCGGATCGAGATCGAGAAGCGCGTGAACGCGCCCGCCGAGAAGGTGTGGACGCTCCTCGCCGACCACGAGGGAATGAAGCGCTGGATGCCGGTGCGCGAGGTCGTGCGCCGGCGGCCCGGCGCGCCCGACCCGAACGGCGTCGGCGCCGTGCGCACGATCCGCGGCATGGGCCTCGTGCTCGAGGAGGAGGTGGTCGCCTTCGAGCCCGGGAAGCGTCTCGCCTACCGGCTCACGGCCGGCGCGCCCATCCGCGACCACGCGGGAGAGGTGACGCTCACGCCGGACGGCGCGGGCACGCGCGTGCGCTGGACCGTCGGCTTCCGGCCGATCGTGCCGGGCACCGGCGGGCTCCTCGCCTTCGCCCTGCGCCGGAGCCTGTCCCAGGGCCTCGACGGGCTCGCCCGCCTCGCCGAGCAGGCCTGACGCACCCGACATCCGAGAGCGGCGCCCGACGCGCCGGCGGAGGAACCGATGGCCACCCCGACCGTGATCCCGAGCATCGGTGCGCTGAAGCAGTTCGTGGGCAAGCCTCTCGGCACCTCGGACTGGGTGACCGTGACGCAGGAGCAGATCAACGCCTTCGCCGAGGCGACGGGCGACCACCAGTGGATCCACGTCGACGTCGAGCGAGCGCGGACGCAGTCGCCCTTCAAGACCACGATCGCCCACGGCTACCTCACGATCTCGCTCGCGCCGGCGCTGCTGCCCCAGATCGTGCGCGTCGAAGGCATCCGCATGGGCGTGAACTACGGCCTCGACAAGATGCGGCTCCCCGCGCCGGTCCCGGCGGGCGCGCGGGTGCGGCTCACGGCGTCGATCAAGGACGTGCGCGAGATGCCCGGCGGCGCCGCGCGCGCAACGTTCGGGCTCACGTTCGAGGTCGAGGGCGGGACGAAACCCGCCTGCTCTGCGGACGCGATCTACGTGTACTACCCCGCATAGAGGAGCGAAGCGGTGGCCTAGGCTTCGAGGAACGCGCGGATTTCCCGCTCGAAGAATTCGGGCTGGTCGTGATGCAGCCAATGGCCGGCGTTCGGGACGTTCACGAGCTTTGCGTCCCGGAAATGGGCGATGCGTCCATCCTTCTCGGGATCGCTGGCCCAGCTCTCCTCGCCGCGTAGCAGCAGCACCGGACACGTGATCCTCTCCCAGATCTGCAGCAGGCCCTCGTAGTCGGGACGGACGGGAGACGAGCCGCGCACCAGCGGGTCGAACTTCCAGACGTAGCCGCCGTCCGCCTCGCGGCGCAGGCCGTGCTCCGTCAGGTGACGTGCGAGGGCGGGCGTGAGGTGCGCGTTCGCTTCCTGCATGCGCGCGACGGCTTCCTCGACGCTCGCGTAGCGACGCGGCGCGCGGGCGGCGAGGCCCTGCATCTCGGTCACCCAGCTCCGCAGGCGCTCGGCGGCGGGAACGGCGAGCAGGCGCTCGCGCATCTCCGGGGCGGGACCGAGCCCCTCGAGGGCCGCGACCTTCCGCACGCGCTCGGGGAAGACGCCGGCATGGTGCAGCACGATGGCGCCGCCGAGGGAGTGGCCGATCAGGGTCACCGTCTCCGCGCCGAGGGTCTCGACCAGCGCTGCGAGGTCGAGCACGAAGTCCGGGATGCCGTAGCGGCTGCCGGGCGCGGGATCGCTGTCGCCGTGGCCGCGCAGGTCGGGTGCGACCACGTGCCAGCGGTCGCGAAGCGCGTGCGCGAGGGCGTCCCAGCTTCGCGCGTGGTCGCGGCCGCCGTGGACGAGGACGAGCGCCGGCGCGCCCGGGTTGCCCCAATCGGTGTAGCGGAGGCGCAGGCGCTGCGACGAGAACGGGCGCGAGACGGGCTCCGGAGCGGCGGCGGGCGGCATCCGGCGCACGGTAGCGGGCGCAGCGGGATTGACGCCGCTGCGCGCGGCTCCGATCCTCGCGCGATGCGCGTGGCCCTGGCCCAGATCAATCCCACCGTCGGCGACCTCGCGGGCAACCGACGGCTGATCGAGGAGGCCGCGGCCAAGGCGGCTGCGGCGGGCGCGAAACTCGTCGTGTTCCCGGAGCTCGCGCTCACGGGCTACCCGCCGATGGACCTGCTCGAGCGCGACGGCTTCGTGCGCGACCAGCTGCGCGAGCTCGAAGCGCTAACGCCGGCGTCGCGGGACGTCGCCCTCGCCGTCGGCGCCGTCCTGCCGCTCGAGACGAAGCGGCCGAAGCATCTCGCGAACGCGGCCGTGCTGCTCGCGGGCGGGCGTCGGGTGGCCGTCCGCGCCAAGTCGCTGCTGCCGACCTACGACGTCTTCGACGAGAAGCGCTACTTCCAGCCGGCGGCCGAGCGCTCCGTCGTGCGCACGGGCGAGCTCGGCCTCGGCACGCTCGGCCTCACGGTCTGCGAAGACCTCTGGGCCGAGGAGATTCCGTACGGAATCGACCCGATGAGGGAGCTCGCCGCCGCGGGCGCCGAGCTCGTCGTGAACCTCTCGGCGTCGCCCTGGCACGTCGGGAAGCCGCGCTTCCGGCGCGAGCTCTTCGCCCGCCAGGCCGCGTCGACGCGACGCCCCGTGGTGTTCGTGAACCAGGTCGGCGGCAACGACGAGCTGATCTTCGACGGCGGATCGTTCGTGGCCGACGCCGACGGCCGCATCCGCGCCGCGCTCCCGCTCTTCGAGCCGGCGCTCGAGGTGGTCGACCTCGCCCTGCCCTCGCCGGGCGTGGCGCCGGCCGACGTGCCCGAGCTCTCGAACGTGGCGCAGCTCGAAGCGGGGCTCGTGCTCGGGATCCGCGACTACTTCCGCAAGCAGGCGCTCCCGCCCGGCGTCGTGATCGGCCTCTCGGGCGGGATCGACTCGGCGGTGACGGCCCATCTCGCCGTGCAGGCCCTCGGCCCCGACCGCGTGCTCGGGGTCGCCATGCCCGGGCCCTTCTCGTCGGACCACAGCATCGCCGACGCCTTCGCCCTGGGCCGGAACCTCGGGATCGAGGTGCGGCGGGTCGACATCCGCCCGGTGTACGAGGCGTATCTCGCGACCTTCCGGGCGCTGATCGGCCCGCGCGACGACTACGGCCTCGCGCAGCAGAACATCCAGTCGCGGATCCGCGGCGCGATCCTGATGGCGATCTCGAACTTCGAAGGGCGCCTGGTGCTCGCGACGGGCAACAAGAGCGAGCTCTCGGTCGGCTACTGCACTCTCTACGGCGACACCGTGGGCGGCATCGCGGTGCTGGGCGACGTCTACAAGAAGGACGTCTATGCCCTCGCGCGTCACGCGAACCGCAGCGGCGAGCGCATTCCGGCCGGCTCGATCGAGAAGCCGCCCTCGGCCGAGCTCGCGCCGAACCAGCTCGACCAGGACGACCTCCCGCCCTACGACGTGCTCGACGCGGTGCTGGAGCAGGCGATCGAAGGTGGCCTCGGCGCGGGCGCGATCGCGCCGCCGCCCGGGGCGACGCCGGAGGTGGTGCGGCAGATCGTGCGACGCCTCGACCGCAACGAGTACAAGCGGCGCCAGTCGCCGCTGATCCTGCGCTGCTCGAGCAAGGCCTTCGGCAGCGGGAGGCGGCTCCCGATCGTGCAGCGGTACGAGGCGAGCTGAGGGGCGCGCCGTCACGGCGCGCCCGCGGCGGGCTACGGCGAGGGAGCGGCGGCCTTGGCGGCTTCGGCGGCCACGGCGCGGACGTGCTCGGCGCGCGGGCCCCGGGCGCCCTCCTGCACCACGTACTCGACGGTGTCGCCCTCGGACAGGATGTCGTACTCGGCGCCATTCAGGCCGGAGCGGTGGAAGAAGACCTCCTTGCCGTCCTCGCCGCGGATGAAGCCGAAGCCGCGCTCGCGGACCATCTTCTTGATCCGGCCCTTGCACTTCGGTCCGACCGGCGCGCGCGGAGCGGCGGCGGGAGTGCCGGCGCCGGGGGCGCGGCGGCCACGGCCGCGGCCGGCGCTGTAGCGATCGGTCGCGATGAACTCGGAGCAGAAGAGGCCGGCCGGCACGACCAGGTCCTGGAGGTCGCTCGACTCCGGCGAGAGCAGCACCTCGTCCTCGCCCACGTCGACGACGGTGTAACGGAGACCGGTGTTCTTGTGCGTGACCTTGGTGGTGGGTTCGATCTCGTCGAGCGTGAGCATGGGCGGACCTCGAAACCGCGAAACGCGTCGCGCGGCGAAACTTTCCGAACCGGCCGATCGTTTCGAATGGAACGATCCGGACGAGCCGTTGGGGAGAAGCCGAAGCTTCCGGGGAGCCGGCAACTTAGGCGATCGGTGCCGTCGGGTCAAACCACGCACGGCGTCGCGGCGGGGCCGCGCGCGGCGCAGGGACGTCGTCGGGCTACGGTGCGCCGCGACCTTTCGCGCGGAGCTGCCGAGCCGTGAGCCGCCGACCCGTCCTCGCCCCGATCGCCGCCATGGCGGCGCTGCTCGGCGTCGCGTGCGCCCGCCCCGAGACGCGCGCGGCCGCCCCCGTCGCCGCGCTCCGGGTCGGCACCACGCTCGACTACGCACCCTTCAGCTTCGGCGTCGCGCCGGAGGCGGCCCAGGGCTTCGACCTCGACCTCGTCCGCCGCTTCGCGCGCGAGCGCGGGCAGCGGCTCGAGCTCGTCCCGGTGACCTGGCCCGAGCTCGTGCCGGCCCTCGCCGCCGCGCGCTTCGACGCGGCGCTCGGCGGTGTGACCGTGCGCCCCGACCGGAGCCTCGTCGGCCGTTTCAGCACGCCCCTCGCCGCGAGCGGCGCGGTCGTCCTCGTGCTGGCGGCGAGCCCGGTCCACGACGCGACCGACCTCGAGCGCCCGGGGCTACGCCTCGCGGTGAATGCGGGCGGCCACCTCGAGCGGGTCGCGCGCGCGCGCTTCCCCCACGCGGCGCTGACACCCGTCCCCGACAACGCCGCGGTTCCGGCGCGCCTCGCGAAGGGAGAGGCCGACGCGGTGATGACCGACTCGGCCGAGGCGCCTCGCTGGCAGCGAGCGCTTCCGCCGACCCGGACGATCGGACCGCTGACGCGCGACCGGAAGGCGTGGCTCGTCGGCGCCGACGGCGCCGATCTCGCGCGGGAGATCGACGACTGGCTCGCCGCGCGCGAGGCGGACGGCTCGCTGGCGGCGGCGCGGAAGGAGTGGCTCGGCGCGGCGGGCGCGCCGACGGCCTCGCCCGAGGCTGCGCTCCTCGCGGCGATCGACGAGCGGCTCGCCCTCATGCCCTTCGTCGCCGACGCGAAGGCGCGCGCCGGTCTGGCGCTGACCGATTCCGCCCAGGAGGCGCGCGTGCTCGCGGCGGGACGCCGCAGCGTCGCCGACGCCGCCGCCGAGAGCGGCCGCGCTGCGCCGCCGGACGCGGCGGTGGACGCGCTCTTCCGCGCCCTGATCGACGCCGCGGTCGAGATCCAGACCGCGCGCCTCGCCGAGCGCGCGGGCGCGCCGGCCGCCGCCGGGCCGGACCTCGAGCGCGAGCTCCGTCCCGCGATCGCCCGCATCAGCGACCGCGTGGCGCGCGCGCTGGTGGCGCTCGAAGGCCCGCTCGAGCCCGCGGCCCTGCGCGCGGAGGTCCGGGACGCGATCCGCAGCGCGGAGCTCGCGCCGGCGACGCTCGACCGCATCGGCGCCGCGATCGCGGCCTGCGCCGCCGGGCGCTAGCGCCGGATCGGCGCCGTCCTCGCGGCGGCCACGGCCCGGCGCTAGCGGGCGTCGGCTCCCGCCTCGACCCGCTCCGCCTTGCCCTCCGCGATCCGGTAGACGCGGTCGGCGACGCCGAGGAGCGTCGTCTGGTGCGAGATCGCGAGCACCGTCATGGCGCCACGGAGATCATCGATCGCCGCCCAGACGGCGGCCTCGCTCTCGGGATCGAGGGCCGTCGTCGCCTCGTCGAGCACGAGCAGCCAGGGCTCGTGCACGAGCGCGCGCGCGATCGCGATGCGCTGGCGCTGGCCGCCCGAGAGCGCGGCGCCGCGCTCTCCCACCATGCTGTCGAGCCCCTCCGGCAGCCGCGCCACGAAGTCCGCGGCGTGCGCGCGCTCGAGGGCGCGCTCGACGTCGGCTCGCGTCACGCTGGGATCGCCGAGCGACACGTTCATCGCCACGGTGTCGTGGAGCAGGAACATCTCCTGGGGCACGTACCCGATGCGGTGGCGCCAGGCGTGCAGGTCGAGCTTCGGGAGCGGCACGCCGTCGACGCGCACCTCGCC
>Ga0105107_10000308_pt1 | contig 29804 bp, 27 predicted proteins | sample PPLLaktember2015_6_FD_79335 | JGI IMG/M metagenome (GOLD analysis project Ga0105107, IMG submission 79335) | Freshwater sediment microbial communities from Prairie Pothole Lake near Jamestown, North Dakota, USA - PPLs Lake P8 Core (1) Depth... | ecosystem: Environmental > Aquatic > Freshwater >...
TCGACCGGAGGATCTGATGAGAAGCCTTGCCGCCGCCTGCCTGGCGCTCTGCGCGCTGCTCGCGCCCGTGCGCGCGCTCGCGCTCGACCTCACGGGCACCTGGTACCTGCTGATCCACTACACCGATGACACGGCGCACGATCCGAAGCAGCCGCGCTGGGACGAGAGGCTCTGGACGTTCGCGCCGAAGGGCGCGCAGCTCGAATGGAACGAGCGCACGATCATCGTCTTCTCCGACGAGCGCGGCCGCTTCGAGAATCTCGGCGGGAATCGGGCATCGCGTGTCGTCGGCGCCTGGGAGCCGAGCCCGGGCCAGCTCGCCCAGATCGACGGCGGCCTCGAGTACAACACCCGCGGCGAGAAGAAGAAGCTGCTGCGAGGCTCCGCGAGCCAGGGCTGGACGTCCGGCGGCGGCTCCGGCGCGTCGGCCGCCGGCGCGAACGTGCTGAGCTACGTCGAGACCTGGAGCATCGACGACCCGAGCGGGCTCCCCGTCTTCACACGCGACGACTCGCTGGGCGGCGGCTCCCACGAGAGCCTCGACGGACGCACGCAGTACACCGCGAAGTCGGTCGACGAGAACGGCGTGATCCACGGCAGCTTCGAGCGCGACGGCACGCGCCACGGGACGTTCCGCATGTATCCCTCCGGCCAGGCCGGAATCACGAAGGGCAGCGGCAAGACCCAGCAGCAGCGGATGCAGGAGGCGTTCCTCAGCCAGTACGGCAAGGATCTCTTCCCGGACGCCGACCTCACCAAGCTGCGCGAAGACTTCAAGGATGTCGTGGCGGCGAGCGGCGCCGATGCAGCGGGTGCGGCCGGCGGCGCGGACGTCGCCGCGGCCCAGCGGCGGATCGACCTCGGACGCGAGGTGCGCAAGGTGGTCGAGCGCGAGGCGAAGCTGCGCAACTACGACCTCGACGAGCCCACGCTCCAGAAGATCAGCGACGCGGTGACGCGCGCGCTGGCCGCGGGCAAGACGCCCGAGGAGATCCGCAAGACGCTCACCAGCGACGGCGCCGGAACCCCTTGAGTCCGGCTCCGCGCGGGGTCGTCGGTCCCGCCGTGACGCACCGCCGCGCCACTCCCGACGATCTCGACGCGGTCGCGTCGCTCTGGACCGACCTCACGGCGCACCATGCGCCGCTCGATCCCGCGCTGCGCATGCGCGCGGGAGCGGCGAGCGAGATCCGCGAGCTCTTGCGCGCGATGCTGCGAGATCCCGATGAGGCGACCTGGCTCGCATGGAGCGGAGGTGACGCAGCCGGCCCGCCGACGGGCCTCTGCACGGCGCGCGTCGAGCTGGCGCCGCCGATCCTCGAGGAGACGCTGCGCGGCGAGATCTGCGACCTCTACGTGTCGCCGGCCGCACGCCGGCGGGGCCTCGGCCGCGCCCTCGTCGCCGAGGCCCGGGCCTGGCTCGAGGGGCGGGGCGCGCGCCGGATCGAGGTGCGCGTCTCCCCGCGCAACGCCGAGGCCCAGGCCTTCTGGCGCGGCCTTGGCTTCGCGCCGTTCATGGACGTTCTCGACCTGCGCCGGTAATTTGGCGCCGCCGCGATGGCCGCCCGCCGGCGCGCATCCCGAACCCCAGCTGGAGCCCCCATGACCGCCGCCGATCTGCCCGTGAACCCCCTCGCGAAGGCGCTGAACGACAGCCTCGAGCAGAGCGCGCCCGAGGTGCTGGCGATGCTCTCGCCCCTCGGCCGCCGCCTCTACTTCCCGAAGGGGATCCTCTCCCAGTCGGCCGAGGCGAAGCAGAAGGCGAAGCGCTTCAACGCGACGATCGGCATCGCGACCGAGAAGGGCGGCGCGATGTTCCTGCCCTCGATGCAGGCGCATCTGAAGGACATCTCTCCCGGCGACGCCTACAACTACGCGCCGCCGGCCGGCCGGCCGGACCTGCGCGAGCGCTGGAAGGCGAAGCTCCTGGTCGAGAACCCGTCGATGAAGGGCAAGACCACGAGCCTTCCGATCGTGACGAGCGCGATCACCCACGGGCTCTCGCTGGTCGGCGATCTCTTCGTCGCCGAGGGCGACCGCATCCTGCTGCCGAACCAGCTCTGGGGGAACTACCGGCTCACCTACGAAGTCAGGCTGGGCGCGAAGATCGAGACCTACCCGTTCTACCAGGGCCAGGGCTTCCACGTCGAAGCGTTCGCGAACTGCCTCGCCGAGCAGGCGAAGGGCCGCGACAAGCTGATCGTGCTGCTGAACTTCCCGAACAACCCGACGGGCTACATGCCGACGCCCGCGGAGGGCGAGGCGATCACGCGCGCCCTCGTCGCCCAGGCCGAGCGCGGCACGAAGCTCGTGGTCGTGCTCGACGACGCCTACTTCGGCCTCTTCTACCACCTCGGCGCGCCGTCGATGACCGAGTCGCTCTTCGGCGGGCTCGTCGGCCGACACCCGAACCTGTTCGCGATCAAGCTCGACGGCGCGACGAAGGAGCTCTTCGTCTGGGGCCTGCGCTGCGGCTTCATCACCTACGGCCCGGGCCGTCCCGACACCGCGCAGGCGGTCTGCGACGCCCTCGACGCGAAGACGCGCGGCGCGATCCGCGGCGCGATCTCGAACAGCCCGCAGCTCAGCCAGACCCTGATCGAGAAGGCGCTCGCCACGCCGTCCATCGCGGACGAGCGCGCCGAGAAGTGCCGGACGCTCCACGAGCGCGCCGCCAAGGTCTACGAGGTCGTGAACCAGCCGCGCTTCGCCGGGAGCTGGGACGTCTACCCCTTCAACAGCGGCTACTTCATGTGCATCCGGGTGAAGGGCGTCGACAGCGAGAAGCTGCGCGTGCACCTGCTCGACCAGCACGGCGTGGGCCTGATCTCCACCAGCCCGACCGACATCCGCGTCGCGTTCTCGTGCCTCGAGACCCACGAGGTGGAGCCGCTCTTCGAGCTGGTGCACCAGGCGATCGGAGAGCTGCGCGGCGCTGCGTAGGTTCCGGCGACCCGGCCCCGCGTTCCGCCAGCCTCTCCTGCGCCGGAGCCGCCGATCGGCCTCGGCGCTCGCCGGCTAGCGCGCTCCGCTCCGGACCCGCTTCAGGATCCGCCGGAACAGCCCCGGCGCGAGCGTGCGCATCACGTAGCCGCCCGCGGCGTAGCCTGGCACCGTGATCTCGTGGCGGCCGCGCTCGAGCGCGCGCACGATCGATTCGCCGAGGGGCGCGGGGTCGATCGCCCCGCGCTTCACGCTCGCGGGAATGCGCGCCAGCTCCTCCTCCGAGAAGAATCCCGTGCGGACGAGGCCGGGATGGACCGCCAGCACGTGCACGCCGTGCTCCGCGAGCTCGATCGCGAGCGCCTCGGAGAGCCCCGTCACCGCGAACTTCGTCGCGGAGTAGACCGATTCGCCGGGCTGGCCGAGGCGGCCTGCGACCGACGACAGGTTCACCACGAAGCCGCCGCCCGCCTTCGAGACGTGGGGCAGCGCGAAGTGGAGCGCGTGCAGCACGCCCATCAGGTTGGTGCGGACCAGCTGCTCCATCTCGTCGAGGGAGTGCTCGTGGAATCCCGCCTGGCGGCCGACACCGGCCGAGGTGATCACGCCGGTGAGGCCTCCGTGCAGGCGAACGGCCTCGTCCACTGCCTGCGCCATCGAGTCGCGCTCGCCGACGTCGCAGACGTGGACGCTGGCCTCGGCGCCGAGCTCGCGCAGCTCGTCGGCCAACGTCTCGAGGGGACCGCTGCGATGCGCCGCCAACGCGAGGTGTGCGCCCCGGCGCGCGAGCGCGCGCGCGATCTCCGCGCCGATCCCGCCCGAGGCGCCGGTGATGAGGACGGGGCGGTCGGCGATTACGACGCGCGGCATGTGCGTGTTCTAGCGCGGATCGCGCTGCGGCGGGGCCGGCCGGGCGCCGGCCCCGCCGCCGCTCATTGCACGACCTTGTGGAGCAGGTCGTCGAGCTGGGCCAGCTCGTGGCGAGTGCTCTCGACGTAGCGGCGCACGCCGAGTCGCGTCGCCTCCGCGGCCATCGGCTCGAAGGCCGCGTGCGGGTCGAGCTCGCGCAGCTTCACGAGCTCCGGCAGCCGCTCGACGCTCGCGATCGTGAGCGCACCGAGCGCCGCCAGACCGATCTCGGAGGCCGAAAGGCGCTCGCTGCGCGCGCCGAGCGAGCGCAGCGCGCGTCCCTTCTCGGCTCCAATGCCGTCCTCCAGGGCGTCCGCCACGAGCTCCTCGACCTGCCAGCGCGGAACCCGCGTTGCCAGGGCCTCGGAGACCTGGACGCCCACCTGGCGCAGCTCACGGCCGGTGGCCTCGCCGAGGGGCGGGAGATCGAGCTCCTCGAACAGCGGATAGCGCTTGAGCTCGAGATAGAGCCACGGGAAGCGCCGGCAGCGCCGCGTGGTCTGCGGCATCAGCCAGGTCGCCAGGTTCACGTAGTACTGGCGGATCCGCTGCAGCGCGGCCGTGTCGGTGCCCGGCGGACTCTGGAGCCCGCTGCGCGGCGAGCCCGAGCCGTCGAGGTTCACGTTCACGAAGTGATGCCAGGTCGCGTCCGTCACCACGCGCCCCACGCCGGCGCGCTGCCCGTCGTACGCGACGATCGCCATGAACGCGCGCGGCACGACGGCGTCCTTGCCCGGGAAGGCGTCGCCGTGCGAGACCGTGAGCCCGACCATCTCGGGCGACACCGCTCCGCCGCCGCCGAGCGCCGCGGGCCACTCGTCGAGGCTCTGCGCGTCGAGCGTGAACTTCGTGGCCAGGTTCGCCGGGATGCGGCACTCGCCCTCGTGCGGGTGGTCGGGGAAGACCTCGATCGCCCCGACCGCGGGCGGCGGGAGCTGGAGCAGCGGGTGCGGATTGCCGATGCCGCCCGACTCCGTGCGGTAGTTCGCGAACAGCCGCTGCGGATGCACGTCGGCCTGGTCGTCGAACTCGTAGACGTCGTCGTCACCCGGCAGGTTCGTGGTGAGGCGCTTGTCGTCCGCCATGCTCGGCGCGCCCGCGGTCCAGAACCGCATGCTTCGCACGCGCGGGATCTCGCTGCAGAGTGCGGCGCCGAGGCTGGCGTGATCGCCCGTGGCGAACACGCCGCCTCCGGCTTGCATGAAGCGTGCGATCGCGTCGACCTCGGGCGGCGGCAGCGTGGGACCGGAGTCGAAGCCCAGCAGGAACGCGACGTCGTAGCGCGACTTCACGAGGCCGTGGGCCGAATGCGTGAAGCTGAATCCCTGGACGTCCGCGTTCGGGTCGTTGTGGCGGCTCGCCTTCACGATCACCGGCGTCATGCCGTGGATCGTGCACTGCGCCAGGGTCGAGACGAACTGCGTGAGCCCGAACGCGTTTCCCGGCGCGTAGTCGAGGGAGTCGGTCACGACGAGGATCCTCGGCGTGCACTCCCGCCAGAGCGGCACGAGCTTCTCGATCTCGATCAGGTGCTTCCGGAAGTCGATGGTTGCGTGCATGGCAGCCTCCTGGATGAGAGGCTGCACCGGCGCGAAGGGCAGGCCCATTCCCGAAAGGGAGGCGACCGGAATGCGGGAGCGAACGAAGGGCGGAAGCGCGCGGGCGCTAGTCGATCCAGGTGCGAAGCCGCGGGCCGACGACGCGCGGCACCGCGCGCAGGTCGCTGACGCGGCGGCAGCCGGTGAGCAGCAGCACCGCGCGCAAGGTCGAGATCAGGCGCTCGGCGGCCTCGTGCGCGCCATCGACGCCGCCCGCCGCGTGGGCGCGCAGGAAGGGCAGCGCGAGCGATACCGCGTCGGCGCCCAGCGCGAAGGCGTGGGCCACGTCGAGACCGCTGCGGATCCCGCCCGACGCGATCGTGCCGAGCCCCGCGCGCCGCGCGTAGGCGATCGAGGCCGCCGTCGGGATGCCCCACTCGCGCAGCTCGGCGCCGAGCGTGCGCTGGCGCGAGGGGCCGCGCAGCGCCTCGACGCCCGTCCAGCTCGTGCCGCCCGCGCCCGAGACGTCCACCCACGCCACGCCCGCCCCGCGCAGGCGCTCGAGCACGGCGGGCGAGAGGCCGCAGCCGGTCTCCTTCGCGATCACCGGCACGGGAAGGGTCGCCGCGAGGCAGGCGATCGCGTCGAGGCAGCCGCGGAAGTCACGGTCGCCCTCGGCCTGCACCAGCTCCTGGGCGACGTTCAGGTGCACGCAGAGCGCGTCGGCCTCGATCGCCTCCACGAGCTCGTGCACCCGCGCGGCGCCGGCGTCGCGGGCCTGCACCGCGCCGAGGTTCGCGAGCACGACGGCGTCGGGCGCGGCGTCGCGCAGGCGGAAGGTCGCCGCGGTCTCGGGACGCTCGAGCATCGCCCGCTGGGAGCCGACGCCCATGCCGAGCCCACACTTCTGCGCGACGGCGGCGAGGGCGCGGTTCACCTCCGCAGCGCCGTCCGTGCCGCCCGTCATGCCCGAGATCAGGATCGGCGCCGCGAGGCGACGCCCGAAGAGCGTCGTCCCGAGGTCCACGTCCTCGAGGGCGAGCTCCGGCAGCGCGTCGTGCAGCAGCCGCACGTCGTCGAGCAAGGTGCCGCCGCGGTGCTCGACGTCCTCGGCGATGCAGAGGTCGAGGTGGGAGGCCTTGCGCGAGAGCAGCTCGCTCATCGAAGCCCCGCCTCACCGAGCACGAGGGCCGCGGCGTGATGGCCCGATGCTGCGGCGCCTTCGAGCGTCGCGGGCAGGCCGGTGTCGGTCCAGTCGCCGGCGACGAAGAGCCCGGCGAGCCCCGCGCGCGGGCCGGGCCGGAGGAGCTGCAGCTCGGGCTCCGGGGCGAGGGTCGCGCGCACCTCCTTCACCACCAGCGCGCGCAGGAGCTGCGCCTCGGCGACGCGCGGAAGCGCGCGCGCCACGTCCGCCAGGGCGCGACGCGCGATCGCGTCGGTCGAGAGCTCGAGCCAGGCGTCCGCGCCGCTGCGGACGCAGGCGAGACGCGCCGGCGCGTCGTCGCCTTCGCGGTGGAGGCGCTGCACCTGGAACACCCACTGCGTCTCGGACCCGACCAGGCCCAGGAACGGCGCGCCGCCAACGGGTCGATCGAGCCAGAGCGTGACGGAGACGATCGGCGTGGCCGCGTCGAGGGGCTCGGGCAGGCGCACGGCGCCCGGCGCGAGACGTCGCAGCGCCCAGGGCGGGACGGCCGCGATCACCGCCGAGGCTGCGATCCACTCGCCGCCGGCGCGCACTGCAGTGACGCGATCGCGCGTCACCTCGAGGTCGTCGGCCGCGATGCGGCAGCGCACCACGCCGCCGTGCTCCTCGACGTACTTGCGCGCGGGCTCGGCGTAGAGCTCCGAGAGCGGCAGCGCGGGGAGCAGGAAGCGGCTGTCGTCGCGCGGCCCGAGCAGCGCGCGCTCGACCACCGCCGCGAGCAGGCGCGCGCTCGCGCGCTCGGGATCGGCGTTGAGCGTCGCCCAGGTCAGCGGGTCCCAGAGCGCGGCGCGCGCGTTCGCGCCCTGGCCGAGGGCGGCGAGGGCGCGTGCGACCGTGGTGTCGGGCCGGCCACGGCGTCGCGCGCCGTAGCGCCAGATCAGCCGCTGCCCCGCCGCGAGCGCAGACACACGCTGCCAGGGCGAGAGGTGCCGGTAGCGGAGGAGCCCCGCCGCGAAGTGGAGCGGCGAAGGGAGGGGCGGGCAGGTGAGGCTCGCCGTTCCGCGCGCGACGTCGAAGAACGGGATGTCGAGCGGGATCTCGTAGAGCCCGTCGCGGCGGCCGACGCGCGCGAGCAGCGCCAGGAACTCGTGATAGCAGCCCATGAGCGCATGCTGGCCGTTGTCGACCGCGTCGCTGGTGGCGCGGTCGACGAACGAGCGCGCGCGGCCGCCGAGCTGGGGCGCGGCCTCGAGCACGACCACCCGGCGTCCGGCCTCGGCCAGACGCGTCGCGGCCGCGAGCCCGGCGGCGCCGCCGCCGATCACGACCACGGGCAGCCCACGATCCGTCGCAGCGTCGCTCGCGCGCGTCACGCGGTGCCTCCGACGCCGAGGAACGCCTTCGCCGCGATCGCCACACGTCGCGGCTTCGAGAGCCGGAGCGCGGGCCCGAGGCACGGATAGCCCTTGCGGTGGAGCTCCTCGAGCAGCGAGCGGTAGATGCGGCCCATCGCCTCGGCGGGGCGCAGGCGCAGGCGGTCCTCGTCCGGCAGCAGCGCCGCGGCGCGCTCGTAGTGCACGCGCGCGCGCTCGCCGAAGCTCGAGAGCAGGAGCCGCATCGCCGCGCTCCCGCGGCGCGAGAGCACCTCGTCGCGCGAGACGCCGAAGCGCGCGAGCTCGTCGGCCGGGAGGTAGACGCGGCCCGAGGCGGCGTCGTCGCCGACGTCGCGCAGCACGTTCGTCATCTGCACTGCGATGCCGAGCTGCTCGGCGTAGTCGCGCACGCGCGGGTTGCGGTAGCCGAGCAGCTCGACCACGAGCAGGCCCACCGTCGAGGCCACGCGGAAGCAGTAGCGCTCGAGCTCTTCCACGGTCTCGATCGGCACGCCCGCGAGATCGCTCTCGACACCGTGCAGGAGCTCCTGGAACACCCACTGCGGCAGGCGGAAGCGGTGCACCGCATCGCCGAGCGCGATGCCGACGGGATGCGTCGACTTGCCGAGATAGGCCGCCTCGAGCTCCTCGCGCCAGCGGCCGATCAGGAGCCGCCGGTCGGCGCGCACGTGGGGATCGTCGGCGATGTCGTCGGCCAGGCGGCAGAAGGCGTAGACCGCGTGGATCGCGCGCCGGCGCTCGGGCGGGAGCATCCAGAACGCGGCGGCGAAGCTCGAGCCGCTCTTCCGGACGACGTCTCGGCAGTGCTCGTAGGCGACGGCGAGCTCGGGCGTCACGATGCGACCTCCCCCAGCCGCGAAGCCTCGACTGTTCGCGCGCGGCCCGCGCGCAGCGTGTCGGCGAGGCCGAGCGCCAGCACGCGGGCGCGGTCGCTCGCGCGCAGCCGCGGCGGGCCCTGCATCACGGCGAAGCTGGCTCGCGCGAGGGCGTCGCAGGCGGCGAGCCCGCCGCGCCGGAAGAGCGCGACCTCGAGGCGCAGCCGGCCGCGCGTCGCGGCGACGAGCACTGTCCCGCGCTCGAGGAAGGCGCGGGCGCGGGCGGTCTCGGCGGCGAGGAGCGCGCGCAGCGCCGGCGAGTCCTCGCCGCGCAGGAGCGCGGCCTCGGCGACGCCGAAGCGCGACAGGTCTTCCTGCGGCAGGTAGATCCGACCGCGGCGCGCGTCGGCGGCGACGTCCTGCCAGTGGTTCACGAGCTGGAGCCCGGTGCAGATCGCGTCGCTCGCCGGGTGGAGCGCCGGGTCGCGCGCTCCGAACAGCCCGAGCACGAGGCGACCGACCGGATTCGCGCTGTCGCGGCAGTAGCCGAGGAGCTCGTCGAAGCTCGCGTAGCGCGTCTGCGCGGTGTCGCGGCGGAAGGCGCGGAACAGCGCGTGGAACGCCTCGAGCGGAAGGTCGAAGGCCCGGATCACGGCGCCGCAGGCGCGCAGGGCGAAGTGCTCCACGGCCTCGCCGGCCGCGGCGCGGTCGAGGTCGCTCTGCCAGGCGTCGATCTCCATCGCCGCGGTACGTGCACCGTTCGCGTCGGCGTTGCGGGCTTCCGCCGTGCTGTCGCCGACGGCCGCGCTCCCGGCCGTGCGCTCGTCCGCGAGATCGTCCGCGATGCGCACCGTCGCGTAGATCGCCGCGAGCGGAAGCCGGAGCCGGCGCGGCAGCAGGCGCGAGCCGATCGCGAAGTTCTCGTAGTGAGCGCGCGCGAGCGCCGCGCAGGCCTCGAGATCCCGCGCCACCTCGGGGCGCTCGAGCTCGGGCGTGCGCGGCGCGCGCGTCACTTCGCCTGGCTCCGCAGCCAGAGGCCGAGGGCCGAGAGCGCGAAGTACTTCGGGTAGCCGTGGTAGCGGAGGTAGAAGTGGCCCGGGAATCCGGTGCCCGTCCACGCCGCCTCGCTCCAGCCGCCGTCCGCCTCCTGCTTCGCGAGCAGGTACTCGACGGCGCGCCGCGCGCTCTCGCCGCCGGCGCGACCCGCGGCGACGAGGCCCATCAGCCCCCAGGCCGTCTGCGACGGCGAGCTCGGGCCGCGGCCGCGCTCGGCGGGCTGCGCGTCGTAGGTCGCCGGCGTCTCGCCGAAGCCGCCGTCCTCGTTCTGGCGCGTGGCGAGCCAGTCGGCGGCGCGGCGCACGCGCTCGTCGTCGGGGCCGAAGCCCATCTTGGCGAGGCCCGTCAGCACGCTCCAGGTGCCGTAGAGGTAGTTCACGCCCCAGCGGCCCCAGAACGAGCCGTCGCGCTCCTGCTTCGAGGTCGCGAACGCGAGCGCGCGCTCGGCCTGGCGCGAGGCCAGCGTGTACCCGAAGTGGCCGAGGATCTCGAGGCCGCGGCCCGTGAGGTCCGCCGTCGGCGCGTCGAGCATCGCCTTCATGTCGGCGAAGGGGATCTCGTTCCAGAACTCGCGCACGTTGTCGACGTCGAAGGCGGCGAAGCCGCCGTTCGCGCTCTGCATGTTGAGCGTCCAGCGCAGGCCGCGCTGGATCGCGTGCTGCTTGCGCTTCCCGTCCGGCAGCTCGAGCCGGTCGAGGGTCATGCAGATCACGGCGGTGTCGTCGACGTCGGGGTAGTGGACGTTCTCGTACTCGAAGGCCCAGCCGCCGGGCAGCGCGTCGGGGCGCTTGCGCGACCAGTCGCCGCGCACGCCGAGGATCTGGCGCGCGATCAGCCACTCGCCGGCCGCGACGAGGCGCGGGTCGTCCGGCGCAACGCCGGAGTCGAGCAGCGACTTGACCGAGAGCACGGTGTCCCAGACCGGCGACACGCAGGGCTGGAACAGGAGCCCGCGCTTCTCGGCGTGCGTGAAGTCCTCGATCGCCTGGTGGCCACGACGCACGGCCTCGTCGTCGGGTCCGCGCAGCGCACGGAGCGCGAGCGTCGAGTTCAGCATCGCGGGCACGATGCCGCCCCAGCCGCCGTTCTTGTCCTGGCGCTCGCGCAGCCAGCGCTCGGCCTCGGCGATTGCGCGCGCGCGCACCGGGCGGAGGTCGGACTTTGCGCCGAGCCAGCGCAGGACGTTGTCGAGCCCCACGAAGAAGCGCTTCCAGGTGAAGAGGCCCGGGCCGGCGTCGTACGACAGGTCGGCCTCGTTCGAGTCCTCGCGCCAGAGCTCGCGCACGCCGCGCGCCGGATCGAGCGGCACGCGGAAGCGCAGCGCCTGGAGCAGGGTCAGCGGCACCACGGTGCCACGCGCCCAGCTCGACATCTCGTAGATCGAGAGCGGGAACCAGTCCGGCAGCAGCACGATCTCGACGGGCATCACCGGGATGCCGTGCTCCGGGAACTCGCCGAACCAGCCGAGCCAGATGCGTGTGAAGACGCCGGCCTTCGCCGCGCCGCCCTGGGAGAGCACGAACGCGCGCGCCTTCGCGAGGGGCTCCTCGTCCGGCGAGTGCCCGACGAGCTTCAGGGCGAAGTAGGCCTCGATCGCGAGCGAGACGTGGCTCGGCGCGCCCTCGAAGCGCGACCAGCCGCCGTCCGCGCGCTGGGTGGAGAGCAGGAAGCGCGCGGCCTCGCGGTCGCGCTCGTCCACCGGGATGCCCATGAGGCGTCGGTAGATCACGTACTCGGCCGTGATCGTGGCGTCGGCCTCGAGCGGGAAGACCCAGTGCGCGTCCTCGCGCTGGTTCTTCCAGAGGTGGTCCTGGGCGCGATCGATCGCCTTCGCGACCGGCTCGCAGCCCGGCGGCACCGGAATCGCGCCCGTGTCCTTGTCCTCGATGCTCTCGATCTGCAGCAGTCCGCTGGTCACGCGTGGCCTCCGAGCCAGGAAAGGGTGGTGTCCGCGATCGATTCGGCGTCGATGCCCGCCTGACGCCATTGCGCGTCGGCGTCGGCGTGCTCCACGAAGGCGTCGGGCACGCCGAGCACGCGAACGCGCGCCTCGGGCGCGATCTCCGCCAGGAGCTCGAGCACGGCGCTGCCGAGGCCGCCGTGGGCGGCGTGGTCCTCGATCGTCACGATGCGGCCGCAGCGTCGTGCGGCCTCGCCGAGCAGCGCGGCATCGAGGGGCTTCGCGAAGCGCGCGTCGATCACCGACGCCGAGATGCCGTGCGCGCCGAGGCGCTCCGCCGCCTCGAGCGCCGCCGGCACGGTCGCGCCGAAGGCGACCAGCGCGACGTCGTCGCCGGGCAGCAGCAGCTGGCCGCGGCCGATCGCAATCGGCTTCGGGTCGGGGTCGAGCGGAACGCCGCGCGCCGGCCCGCGCGGGAAGCGCAGCGCAAAGGGCCGCCCGCACTCGAGGGCCGTCGCGAGCAGGTGCTGGAGCTCGTTCTCGTCCCGCGGCGCGGCGATCACGAGGCCCGGGATCGCGCGCAGGTAGGCCAGGTCGAAGACGCCGTGATGCGTCGGGCCGTCGGCGCCGACGAGCCCCGCGCGGTCGAGCACGAAGGTGACGGGCAGGCCCTGGAGCGCGACGTCGTGGACCACCTGGTCGAAGCCGCGCTGCAGGAAGGTCGAGTAGATCGCGCAGAACGGGCGCAGGCCCTCGGCCGCGAGCCCCGCCGCGAAGGTGACGGCGTGCTGCTCCGCGATGCCGGTGTCGTAGACGCGATCGGGATGACGCCGCGCGAAGCGGTCGAGGCCCGTGCCGTCGGGCATCGCGGCGGTGAGAGCGACCACGCGCGGGTCGCGGTCGGCGAGTCGCGCGAGCGCGTCGGCGAAGCAGGCCGTCCAGCTCGGCGGCGCGGGCTTCGCGGCGGCGCGGCGCTCGCCGGTGCGGGAGTCGAAGGGCGTCGTCGCGTGCCACGCGAACGGGTCGGCCTCGGCTGGCGCGAAGCCGCAGCCCTTCTTGGTGCGCGCGTGCAGCAGCGTCGGTCCGCTCGCGTCGCGTAGCGCCTCGAGGGCAGGCAGCAGCGCGGCGAGATCGTGCCCGTCCACGGGGCCGATCACGCGGAAGCCGAGCGTCTCGAAGTAGGGGCGCGGATCGGTCGCGTGGGCGAGGGCGCCGACGCTCGGCGCGATCGACATGCCGTTGTCGTTGTAGACGACCTTCAAGTCGCAGCCGAGGTGACCGGCGTGGTTCAGCGCCTCGAAGGTCATGCCGGCGGTCGCGCCGCCGTCGCCGAGCACCGCGACCACGCGGCCCGGCGCGCCGGTGCGGCGCAGCCCCTCGAGCATGCCGAGGGCTGCCGACACCGACGTTCCGGCGTGGCCCGCGCCGAAGGTGTCGTAGGGGCTCTCGCTCCGGCGCAGGAAGCCGCTCGGCCCGTCGGCCTTCTTGATGCGGCGGAGCTGGTCGCGCCGGCCCGTGAGCTGCTTGTGCACGTAGGCCTGGTGGCCGATGTCGATCACCACGCGATCTCGCGGCGTGTCGAAGACGTAGTGCAGGCCGATCGTGAGCTCGAGCGCGCCGAGGCTTCCGGCGAAGTGGCCGCCGATCTCCGCACCGAGCTCGATCAGCTCGCGGCGCAGCTCGTCCGCCACGGCGGGCAACGCCTCGCGCGGCACGCGGCGGAGATCGGCGGGCTCGTCGATCGCGAAGCGACGCGGGAGCGGGGACGCGGCCGCCAACTAGCGCACCACCCAGCTCACGAACTTGAGCGCGTCGCGCGGGCTCGTTGCCACCGCCTCGGCGGCGCTGGCCTCGAAGCCCGAGTGCAGCTTGCAGTTCTCGCAGCGCTTGTCCCGGCGCTCCTTGAAGAACTCCCAGTCGGTCTGCTCGAGCAGCTCGCGGTAGCTCTCGTAGTGGGCGTCCGTGATCAGATAGCAGGGGCCCTTCCAACCGCGCGGGTTGCGCGTGACGTTGGCCCAGGGCGAGCAGGAGAGATCGCGCTCGCCGGTCAGGAACTCGAGGTAACGCGGCGTGGAGAGCACGTTGTGGCGCTTCGCGATGTCGGCGATGCGGCGGAAGCGCGAGTGCACGTCCTCCTTCGCCAGGTAGATGTCGTTGCCGAGCACCTCGTAGGCGTAGCCCGGGGTGATCAGGAAGCCGTGCACGCCCATCTTGTCGAGCATGGTGAAGAGCTCCTCGAGCTCCTCGTCGGTCGTGTCCTTGAAGATCGTGGTGTTGGTGCAGACGCGGTAGCCGCGGTCCACGGCGCGCTGCATCTGCGGGATGATCTCGTCGAACACGCCCTCCTTGCACACGCTGCGATCGTGGGTCTCGCGCATGCCGTCGAGGTGCACCTGGAGCGTCAGGTTCGGATGCGGCGGCACCTTCTCCATGAAGCGGTCGAGCAGGATCGCGTTGGTGCAGAGCTGCACGTGCTTGCCGCGCGCGAAGCAGCCCGCGAGCAGCTCGGGATAGGGCTTGTAGATCAGCGGCTCGCCGCCGCAGACCGAGACGATCGGCGCGCCGCACTCGTCGATCGAGTCGAAGCACTCCTGGAGGCTCATCTTGTCGTAGTACGTGTCCTCGTACTCGACGATGCGCCCGCAGCCCGCGCAGGCGAGGTTGCAGGCGTGGAGCGGCTCGAGCATCAGCACCAGCGGGAAGTGCTTCCGTCCGGCGCGCTTCTGGCGCGCGATGTAGCGGAAGAGATCGACTTGCAGCTTCAGGGGGAAACGCATTCAGGGCTTCTCCTCGGGAGTCTTGGCGGGAATCAGGGCGAGCACGGCCCGCAGGCCGGCGCGGCGGGCCTCGCGGGCCGTCTCCGACTCGACGAGGCCGAGCACGAGGTTGCCGTCGAGCAGGGCGAGCAGGCCCGAGGCGAGCGCGCGTGCGTCGTGGCCCGGCGGCAGCAGCTCGAGCAGCGCGGCGTGCACGTCCTCGGCGAAGCGGTCGTGCAGGCCCATGAGCCCGTCACGGAGCGTCGGCCGGAACTCCGCGGCCTCCACCATGAGCCGCAGGAAGGACTGGATCGTATCGCGGTGCTGCACCACGAAGCGCTCGTAGGTCTCGAACATCTCGGAGAGGCGCTTCGCGGGCTCGAGATGGTCGACGCGGGTCTCGAAGGCGTCGCGGAACGGGACCAGGAGCTGTGCGAAGGCCTGGCGGAAGAGCGTCGCCTTGTCGCCGAAATGCCAGTGGATCGCGGCCGGCGACACGCCGGCGTGGCTCGCGACCAGCGCCACGGTGGTACGCTCGTAGCCGCGCCCGGCGAAGAGCTCGACCGCGGCCTCGAGGATCCTCTGGCGCGTGAGCGCCTTGCGATGGGGCGCAGCGTCCGCATGACGAGCTCCGCCGGCGTCGTCCCCTTCGCCGCGAACGCGACTCCGCTTCGGGTCGCCTTTCATGCGATGGCGCTCGAGTCGGCGCCGCTGCGCCTCGACGCCACGGGCCGCTGCGCGGGCTTCGCCGTGCGCACGCTGGCGCCGGAGCGGGTCGGCGCGCTGCGTGAGCCCGCGCTCGTGCGCGTGCGCACCGGCGTCGGCCTCGCGTCGGCGCGGCGCTGCATCGCTCGGCTGCCCGAGGTCGCGATCGAGGCCGCCGTGCTCGGCGGCTTTGCCGGCGCGCTCGCGCCCGAGCTCGCGCCCGGGACGATCTTCGTGGCGGACACCGTCCTCGACGCCGCGAGCGGCGCGGAGCTCGCGCTGCCCCTCGCCGGCGCGCTCGAGGCGGCAGCTCGGCGCGCCGGCCTGCCCGTCGCGCGCGGCGCGCTCGTCACGATCGACGAGGTGGTGAAGAGCTTCGAGGCGAAGCGCGCGTTGCAGGCGCGCAGCGGTGCGATCGCGGTGGACATGGAGAGCGCTGCGCTCGCGGCCGGCCTCGCCGCGCGCGCCGTTCCGGCGGGCGTCGCGCGCGTCGTGCTCGACGCCGCCGACGAGCTCGTCCCCGGGGCCGAGAGCCTGCGCGCGGTGGGCGCCTGGCGCGTGCTCGCGGACGGCGTGCGGATCGCGCGGCGGCTGCGTCCCTGCGCGCGCATCTCAGCGCGCCTCCTCGAGGCGTGGCTCTGCGATGCCGGGAGCGAAACGGCGTAGCGCGACCGCGGAGACCGCTCCCGTGATCGCGAGGCCGAGCAGCGCCAGCGGGACGAGGCCGAGGTAGAGCGCGATCGCCACGTTGAAGAGCACGATCCCGGCGTAGAAGGCCGGCGCCAGGAGCGGCGCGAACGGCAGCGCGTAGAGCGGCCGCGCGCCGGGCGCACCGTCGCCGCCGAGGGCGCCCGACGCCTCGAGCGCGCGCATGGTGCCGATGATCGCCAGGGCGACGAAGCCCCAGCCCAGGAAGTTCGAGACGGGCACGCCGAAGAACGCGCCGGGAGTCTCGTAGTAGAAGATCCGGCCCAGGAACCACTCGTCGCCGCGCACCGAGAGCGGATCGCAGACGAGGTCGATCGCCACCATCAGCAGCACCGCGAGGGCGATGACGCCCGGACCGCCGCCGATGCGGCCGCTGCCGTCGACCGGCGTGTCGAGCAGACGACGGGCCGTCGCCCAGCTCACGAAGGAGAGGAACACGAACGACAGCGAGTCGAAGAAGGGAACGTTCGAAATCCAGAGCTCCCGGTCGCGCGTCGCGTCGAGATAGTGGTAGAGACCGAACGGGAAGCCGTTGCGCGTGGACGACCACTCGCATGCGTAGGCGATGCCGAAGCCCACGAGCATCCACACGAGCGTGCGGCGTGGGCCGATCTCCGAGAGAGCGATTGCGAGGAATGCGCCGAGGAAGGCGAACACGTACGGGCGCAGCAGCAACGTGCCCAGCAGCAGATCCAAGGTCTCCACGGCTCCTCCTGCCGGGTCGCCCCGATCTGCTCGATGTTGGGGTGGATCGCCGCCCATCACAACGAAAACCGCTGATCGAAACCGGGTGTTTCGTCAGCGGCTGCCGGCTTGGTGAGCGCCGTCACGCTCCGGGCGGGTCACCGCGGGCCCAGGTTCTCGAGCATCCGCACGGTCGTCTTCACGCCGCGCTCGAGGTTGTCGAGGGACACGCGCTCGTTGGGGCCGTGGATGCCCCGGCTCTCCTCCGGCGGCAGCCAGCGCGGCAGGAAGCCGTAGGCGACCACGCCGGCGTCGCGGAACCAATGTGCGTCGGTGAAGCCGCCGATCACGCGGGGCACGACGACGGCACCCGGGTCGAGCTCGGCGGCGGTCTTCACGATCGCGCGGAAGAGCGCGGTCTCGGCCGGCGAGCTGCGCGCGGGAATCGAGAGCAGCGTCTCGATCCGGATGCCGGGATCGTCGATCGTGTCGCGGATCTCGCCCGCGAACTCCTCGCAGCTCTCGCCGGGCAGCAGGCGGGCGTCGAGCTCGGCGAAGGCCTCGGCCGGCATCACGTTCGTCTTGGGCCCGCCCTGGAGCACCGTGATCGTGACCGTGTTCCGGACCAGGCCGCTCTGGCTCCGGTCGCCCAGGAAGCGCGCTGCGAAGGCCGGGTCGTTCGCGAGCGCGTTCGCAAGGTTCTCGAAGGGAGCCTGGTCCTCGGGCCGGGCGTAGGGCGCAAGGGCGGCGAACATGCGCTCGACCTCGGGCACCACCTCGACCGGGGTCTCGAAGGACCGGATCCGCTCCAGGGCCGCCACCAGGCGAGGCACGGCGGCGTCCCGGGGCTCCGCCGAGCTGTGGCCGGGTGTGCCCCGGGACACAAGCCGCAGCCAGCAGGGGGCCTTCTCGCTTACGGCCACCCCCCAGATGTGACGCCCGCCCTGTTCGCCGACCAGGATCCCGCCGCCCTCAGTGAGGAGGAACTCGGCATCGAGCAGCAGCGCCCGCCGGTTGGCGACCAGCCAGCCGGCCCCGTCGCGGCCGCCAGTCTCCTCGTCGGGCGTGGCCAGCAGGATCACGTCCCGGTCGAGGGGGGCCTTGCGCCGCGAGAGCTCGAGGAGGGTCAGGAGATGGACGACCGTGATGCCCTTCGCATCGAGGGCCCCGCGCCCGATCACGTAGCCGCCCCCGGTCACGCCCTCGAAGGGAGCCACGGCCCACTCGTCGGGCTCGGCGGGGACGACATCGAGATGGGAGTGCAGGACGACCGGGCGGCGTGTGCCGGTGCCGGGCACGCGAGCCCAGACGGCGCCGCGGCCGAGCTTGGAGTCGCCGCTCGGGGTCTCGACGACCTTCGCCTCGATGCCCTCGGAGCGGAGCACGTCGACCAGCCACTCGGCGAGGGGAAGCTCGTCGCCCGGCGGGTTCACCGTCGGAAATCGGATGGCGCGCGACAGAAGCTCCGAGGCGGCGCCGCGGAGGTCGGTCTCGGAGTCGGGAACGTCGCCGCCGCCGAACGGCCAGACCGCCCGCGCCGGTGTCGGAAGAAATGCCGTGGTGACGGCGAGGAGAAGCCCGAACGCAGCGCCCGGCGATCGCCCGAGCGTTCGTCGAAGCGGCCGCAACAGCGCCTGCAACCCACCGAGGATGAACATCGCCGAGAAGGAACTCCGCCGCCCCGGAAGATGCGATTCCGCGGTGGTCCTGCGAATGCTTGTGACCGGGCGCACAGTTTTTTTCCGGGGCCTGCCGTACCTACCGATGAGCTGCACGTCCACGAGGGAGTATATCGGCGGCAAGTCCGGAAGCGGGTCCGCCGATCCATCGAAACGGGCAGCATGGGCGAGCTCGCGGGAGCTGCACCCGAAGCGACCGTCGAAGCGGCTGTTGAAACGACTGTTGAAACGAGCCCGGTGGTTCTGGGGGAAGCGATGGACCGAGGCACCAAGCCGAGCGAGAGCCGTGCGCAGCGACGCCCGCAGCTCTTCCTGGCGCTCGGCGGTGTCTTCGCGCTGGCCCTCGGCTCCTCGCTTGCGGTCGGCTCCTCGCTTCGCACGGCCTCCGACGTCGACACGCCGCACGCGCCGTCTACGCCTGCTCCCCTCGTCACCGGCCCGGTCGCGGGCGTTCCGACCTTCGCAGCGCTCGTTGCGCCGCCGCCGGCCGTCGTGCTGCCCTTCGCGCCCGCGCCGGCCCCGACCGTCTCGCCTGCTCGTCCCTCCGCGGCGGCGCCGGGCTCCCGCGTGATCGGCGTGATTCCGCCGAAGGGCTCCCTCGGGCGCTCGCTCTCGCTGGCGGGCGTCTCGGCGAACGTGGTCCACGACGTCACGCGCCAGCTCTCCTCGGTCTTCAACCCGCGGCGCGCCCGGGCCGGCGACTCGTTCGTGATCCGCCTCGACGCCAAGGGCGGGCTGCGCGACTTCGCCTACACGACCATGCGCCAGGAGCGCTACGAGGTCGCGCGCGACGGCGAGCGCTTCGTCGTCAAGTCGGACGACGGCCTGGTGCGCCGCACGGTTCGCATCGCGGGCGTGGTCGCGACCTCACTCGACGACGCGATCGAGAAGCTCGGCGAGCGCGACGAGCTCGCGCGCGACTTCGCGGACATCTTCGCCTACGACGTCGACTTCGCGCGCGGCGTCCGCCGGGGCGACGAGTTCACGATCCTGTACGAGCGGCTCTTCAAGGCGGATGCGAGCGGCAAGGAGCGCTACCTGCGGCCGGGCCGCATCTACGCCGCGAGCTACCGCGGGAAGAGCGGCACGCACACCGCCGTCTACTTCGAGCCCGAAGCAGGCCGCGGCGGCTATTTCCGCCCCGACGGCTCGCCCATGAAGCGGAGCTTCCTGGTCGCGCCGCTGCGCTACACGAAGGTGACCTCGGGCTACACGCTCTCGCGCTTCCACCCGATCCTCCGCTACAGCCGGCCCCACGAGGGCATCGACTACGCCGCGCCGTCGGGCACGCCGCTCTGGGCGGTCGGTGACGGCAAGGTGGTCTTCGTCGGGCGCTCGGGCGGCTTCGGCAACCTGATCAAGGTCGAGCACGAGGACGGCTACGTCTCCTACTACTCCCACATGTCGCGCTTCGCGCCGGGCCTCAAGGTCGGGCAGTTCGTGCGCCAGAAGCAGGTGATCGGCTACGTGGGCTCGACCGGCCTCGCGACCGGCCCCCACGTCTGCTTCCGCATGCAGAAGAACGGCAAGTACGTGAACCCCCTTCGGCTCAACGGCCGCGGCTTCGCGACCGCGTCGGTCGGCCGCGCGCCCGGCTTCAAGCAGCATCGGGACGTCCTGATCTCGGGACTCCGCGCACAGAATCTGGTCGCCGTCGAAGAGGCCCTCTGACGCAGCGCAGCCACGGCTGACGGCGTCTCCTGCCTCGCGTGAGGCGTCGCGCCCGTGTCGGTGTCCGTGTTCTGTGCGAGCATCGACCTGATGGCGACCGCGAACCGTTCCGAAGCCCCCGCCGACCTGCGCAGCCGTCTCAGCGAGCTCGGCCGCGGCCTCGGCGAACGCGAGGCCGCGTACGCCCCGGCGCTGCAGGAGGCCCATCGCCGCGCGGTCGATCTCCACCATCGCGTGTCGGACGGGCTCGCGGCCTTCGGGGCGCGCTACGCCGAGTCGGGCGCGGCGCCGATCGCGATCGCGCTCTCGGAGCCCCGCCTCGACGACAAGCACGTCCGTTCGGTCCAGCTCGAGCTGCGGCGCGGGCGGCACGTCGCGATCATCACGGTGAAGAGCCGCGGCGACGTGACGCTCGTGGGCCCCTTTCACGCGGGCAAGGCCGAGGGCCCGTGCCAGAGCATTCCGTGGCAGTCGCAGCCCGAGCTCGACCTCGCGCTGGTGGCGTTCCTGGAGCGCTTCCTCGAGCAGGCGCTGACGCCGTGATCGGCGCGCTGCCCCCGGCCCTCGCCCGCGTGCGCCGCGTGCACGTCGGCTCGACGAACGGCCCGAAGCTCGACGCCGTGCGCGGCGCGCTCGCGCCCTATCTGCCCGCCCTCGACGTGGCGGGCGTCCCCGTCGCGAGCGGCGTGCCCGACCAGCCCGTCGGCTTCGACGAGATCGTCGCCGGCGCGCGCAATCGCGCTCGGGCCGCGATGGCGGGCGGCGGCTGCGACCTCGCCGTCGGCCTCGAGGACGGCCTGGTCGAGATCCCCGCCGCCGGCCGACACGCGATGAACGTCGGCTGCGCCGCCGTCACCGACGGCAAGCGCGTCGCCCTGGGCTTCTCGGCGGGGTTCGCCTACCCGCCCGCCTGCGCCGACGAGGCGGTCGCCCGCCGCGCACCGATCGGCGAGCTCTTCGACGCGCTCTGGGCGCGCGCCCGGGGCGAATCGAGCGCCACGCCGTCCGCCCTCGGGCTCGGCAACGTGGGGCGTCTCTCGGCGGGCGTGCTGCCGCGGGCGGAGTACGCGCGTCACGCCGTGGTGTGCGCCTTCGTACAGTGGCTCCATCCGGACCTCTATCCTGCGGAGGACGCGGCGTGACCCTCGACCGCGGCGCCAAGGGCGAGCTCGACCACCCGATCGGCTCCCAAGACGAGCTCGTGGACTACTTCCGTGCGGGCGAGAAGCCCGCGACGGCGTTCCGCGTCGGGCTCGAGCACGAGAAGATCGCGCTCACGACCGCGACCGCCGCGCCGGTTCCCTACGACGGCGAGCACGGCGTCGCGGCGATGCTGCGCGATCTCGGCGCGCGCGAAGGCTCGGCGCCGGTCGACGAGGCCGGCCGCATCGTCGCCCTCGACCACGAGGCCGGCAGCGTGACGATCGAGCCCGGAGGCCAGCTCGAGCTCTCGGGCGCGCCGTTCGTGACGGTGCACGAGATCGCCGCGGGCTTCCACGCCCATCTCTCGGCCGTCACGGAGGTCGGCGACCGACACGGCGTCGCGTGGCTCTCGCTCGGCGCGCACCCGCTGCACGAGACGGACGTGCTGCCCCGCATGCCGAAGGAGCGCTACCGCATCATGCGGGCCTATCTCCCGACGCGCGGCGCGCTCGCGCTCGACATGATGCACGCCACCGCGAGCGTTCAGGCGAGCTACGACTACGCAGACGAAGCCGACGCGGTCTCGAAGCTGCGCATGTCGCTCGGCGTCGGTCCGATCGCGAACGCGCTCTACGCGAACTCGAGCCTCTACGCCGGCAAGGCCTGCGGCTACGTGTCGCGGCGCCTCGCGATCTGGCGCCAGACCGATCCCGACCGCTGCGGCGGGATTCCCTTCGTCTTCGACCCCGACTTCGGCTACGCGCGCTACCTCGAGTGGGCGCTGGACGTGCCGATGTTCTTCATCGTGCGCGACGGACGCTACACGCCGCTCGGTCGCACCACCTTTCGCGAGTTCCTGACCCACGGCCACGAGGGCGAACGCGCGACGCTTGCCGATTTCGATCGCCACCTGACGACGCTCTTCCCCGACGTGCGCCTGAAGCGCCTGATCGAAGTGCGCGGCGCCGACTCCGTGCCTGCCGACCTCGTGCTCTCGGTGCCGGCGCTGTGGAAGGGCCTGCTCTACGACGCCGACGCGCGGGCCGGCGCCTGGGCGCTGGTTTCGGGCTGGAGCGCCGCCGAGCGCGAGTCCGCCTACGAGGCCGTGGCGCGCCTCGGGCTCCGGGCCGAGGCGGGCGGCCGTCGCGTGCTCGACCTGGCGCGCGAGCTCGTCGCGCTGGCCGAGGCGGGGCTCCGGCGGCAGGGCGCGCGCGACGCCGCGGGTCGCGACGAGACGACCTTCCTCGAGCCGCTCCATGCCCAGCTCGCCCGGGGCCGGAGCCCGGGCGAAGAGCTGCTCGAGCGCTGGGAAGGCGCGTGGGGACGCGATCCGCGCCGCTTGATCGCCGACACGCGATATTGATACAGTCCTGCGCGCCGGGGCTGTCTCGGCGAGAGAGGCGGCATGGCTGGCGAAGTCGTCAAGAAGTTCACGATCCCGCTCGACGAGTCCGACCTCGCATATTTCCGGGCGCGCTTCCGCGACGCGAAGCGCGAGGTCTCCGCCGCCGACCCGAAGCAGATCCTCGACAGCGTCCGGCAGATGATCGGCAAGGTCCGGGCCCAGAAGAAGCGCCCGAGCTTTCTCGAGGAGGCGGTCACGACCCTCGAGTCGCTGATCCAGATCCTCGAGGACGAGCGCTGGGCGCTGCCGAAGGCCGAAGCCGCGCAGATCCTCGCCGGCCTCTCCTACTTCACGAATCCCGCCGACCTGATCCCGGACGACATCCCGGGCATGGGCTTCCTCGACGACGCGATCTTCATCTGGCTCCTGGGCGAGGAGTTCCAGCACGACATCTGGGGCTACCAGAAGTTCCGCAAGAAGATCGCCGGATCCGAGGTGCGGCCGTGGACGACCGTGGCGCGCGCCCGCTCCGCCGATCGCGTGGCCGCGTACCGCCAGGAGGTGCGGGCGGCCATCACGGAGCGGAAGCAGAAGCGCCGCTTCAGCATCTGGTAGCGTCGCCGCCCGGCCGACCCTAGCCTCCCCGCCGATGCCGTCTCCCGAGCGCCCCCGGATCCTGATCGTCGACGACGAGGAAGCGATCCTCGAGACGCTGACGTTCACCTTCGAGGACGACTACGAGGTCCACACCGCCGCGGACGCCCGGCGCGCGCTCGAGATCCTCGACACCCACCAGCCCTTCGCCGTCGTGCTGACCGACCAGCGCATGCCCAACATGACGGGCGTCGAGTTCCTGGCGAAGGTCTACGAACGACACCCGGCGACGACGCGCATCATCCTCACGGGCTTCGCGGACATGGACGCGATCGTGAAGGCGATCAACGACGGCCACGTCTACGCCTATATTCCGAAGCCCTGGGAGCACGAGTCGCTGAAGCAGGTGGTGAAGCGCGCGGCGGAGCTGCACGCGCTGAACTGCGAGAACCAGCGCCTGCTGACCGACCTGCGGCGCAGCAACGTGCTGCTCGAGGCGGTGATGGACCGCCTCGGCCTCGGCGCGATCGGCGTCGATCCGGGCGGCACGGTGCAGGCGGTGAACCGACCCGCGCGCGCGTACCTCGGGATCGCGGGCGAGCCGCGCGGCCGGCGCCTCGGCGACGTGCTCGGCGAGGCCGGCGCGGGCGCCGTGGCCGACGCCGTCGCGCGCCTCACGGGCGCGAAGCAGGAGCGCTACGAGGAGGTCGAGGCCGGCCTCGGCGCCCGGCGCCTGCGCCTGCGTCTCTCGGTCGAGGAGCTGGCCGCGAAGGACGGCGAGCGCCTGGGCTCGGTGGTGTTGTTCCGCGAGATCTCCCACGAGCCGCTGCGTCGCGCGTTCGAAGACCTGACGGGCGACATCGCGCGCTCCGAGGAGCCGCTGCGCGCGCGGCTCGAGGCGGCGGTCGCCGAGCTGCGGCGCATCCTCGACGGCGTGCGCGCGTCGGGCATCGACTCGCCCGGCATGGCCGAGCTCGGCGAGCGCTGCGCGGGCGCGCTCACGGCCGTCGAGAACTGGCTCGCCGTCGACGACGCCATGGCGGTCGAGGCCTACCCCGAGGCCCAGCTCCTGCAGGATCGCCTGCGCGTGGCGCGCGCGCGCTGGCCCTTCGCCGACGAGCTGCCGGCCCGCGTGCGGGAGCTCGCGCGGCGCGTGGAGGCCTACTACGAGTCCGGCGAGAACCCGAAGCAGCGAACGCTCTAGCGTGGCAGAGCCGAGCCGCGAAGGCGTGCCGACGGAACAGGCTGGGCCGGCCGGGTCGCCTGGACCGGGCGTGCCGGGCGCGGTCGCCGAGTCCGCACCGCTCGAGCGTCTCGAGCTCCGGATCGAGCGCCTGCGCGCGAGCTTCCGCTTCACCTGGGCGTTCCACGCGCGCGAGGTGCGCTTCGAGCGGAACTCCGGCGAAGGCTGGCAGCGCGCGTTCCCCGAGACCTTCTCGTTCCATCTCGCGCGCCACGACCCGGCCGAGCTCTACCTCCAGCTCGAGGACCTCTGGAGCAAGCCGCAGATCCTCTCGGCGGTGGCGTCGCGCCGCGAGGCCGAGAGGCTGGTGACGCGCCTCTGCGTCGCGTTCCCGCGCTACCTCGAGCGCGTGCTCGACCGCCTCGACATCGATCCCGGCGTCGACGCCGCCCGGCGCGCGCGCGTGAACGAGGACGCTCTGCTGCTCGCGCGCATCTTCGGCCGCTTCCTCGCCGACAAGAAGCAGCTCGACCGGCCCGAGCACGTCGCCGCCTCGCAGCACCTGCACAAGCTCGCGCTGCGTGCGCTGCTCACCTTGATCGCCCTCCGCGTCCGGCCCGAGAGCGTCGCCGGCTACCTCGAGGGCGGCTTCGTCGTCGCCGATCCCACCCGCGACGACTCCGACACCGGCGTGCTCGCGGCGCTGGGCCAGGGCGATGCAGACGTCGTGGACCGCCTGCTGCTCCGGCTCGGCGAGGCGGCCTATCTCGAGTGGCTCGAGGAGATCTGCCTCGACGAGCGCAACGACACCTTCGCGCGGGAGGATTCGCCTTTCGACGGCCGCGAGGCCGAGGTGATCCGCGCCGCGGCAGCCGAGCCGGGCAAGCCCCGCCTCGAGCGCGGGCGCGACCTGTGCCTCTTCCTGCGGCGCCGCGGGAGCCGCGATTGCGCGCGCCTGCTCGACGCGCTGCAACGCTTCTTCCTGCGCCAGTACGACGTGCACCACGCCGCCGTCATGATCCACCACGCCCGCAACCTGAAGAACGGCGTGGACGACGGCGATCGTGTGCTCTCGCGCCACTCCGGTCGCAACTACCTGCTGGCGCTGAGCCTGATCTCGACGCCGCTCGTGGCCGGCATGTTCTACTACCGGCAGGCGCCCCTGGTCTTCGACGTGATCTTCTCGCTCGAGGTCCTGCTGGCGATCGCCGGCGCGTTCTGGTTCCTGGCCTACCGCTTCGCCTGGAAGCGCGACCTCACCCTGTTCCACGCGTCGGTGCCACGGCTCGGCGCCGGCATCGTGGTCGGCTACCTGCCGGTCTTCCTGATCGACGAGGTCTGGGATCTCGCGCTTCGCGCCTCGGCGCCGCTGCTCGCGGTGACGATCCTCTTCGGCCTGACGACGCTCCTCTACCTCTACGTCGAGGTGCTGCGGCGCCTCGGCGATCCCGACCAGGCCTTCGCGCGCACGCGTCGCCTCTTCCTGCTCGCCCTGCTCGAGGCCCTGGTCGTCGGCCTCATCGCCTCGAGCATCGTCGGCCCCTTCATGGCCGGCCGTGCGGCGGCCGACATCGCCGGCGGGCCGGTGCCCTTCGACGTGGTCCGGGCGACGCTCCCGCCGATGGCCGGCGAGCTGCCGCGCATCGTGGGCGTCGATCCGCTCCTCGTCTTCCCGACGGTGGTCTTCCTGATGACCTTCCTGTCGATCTTCATCGGGACCTTCCTCCAGCTGCTCTGGGAGGATCTCCCGATCACCGAGCCGCTGTAGGCGCGGCGGCGGCCGGCCGGGGCCCGTAACCCGCCGGCATCCAACTGTGAAGCCCTCCGGCACCCAGGAGGGCAGGCCGGGCCGCGGGCGGGCTACCCTCGCCGGGCCCGGCCAGGAGGACCCATGCCCGCGATCACGATGTACTCGAAGGACGCCTGCCCCTACTGCGACCGCGCGAAGGCGCTGCTGCGCGCGAAGGGCCAGACCTGGACCGAGATCAACATCGAGCGCGTGGCCGGCGCCCGCGACGAGATGATCGAGCGCAGCCACCAGAAGACCGTGCCGCAGATCTGGATCGGCGACCGGCACATCGGCGGCTTCGACGCCCTCCACGCCCTCGACGAGTCGGGCGAGCTCGACCGCCTGCTCGGCCTCCCGGATCACCACGCCGCCGCCGCCGCCGCCGGCAAAGCCGAGCACACGCGCGTCCTGATCGTCGGCAGCGGCCCGGCCGGCTACACCGCGGCGATCTACGCGGCCCGGGCCGAGCTGCAGCCGCTCGTGCTCGCGGGCTTCCAGTCGGGCGGGCAGCTCATGCTCACGACCGACGTCGAGAACTACCCGGGCTTCCCCGAGTCGCTCTCGGGCCCCGAGATGATGGAGCGCTTCCGCAAGCAGGCCGAGCGCTTCGGCTCCCGGGTGGTCGAGGACGACGCGGTCTCGATCGACCTCTCGAAGCGGCCCTTCCGCGTGAAGACGAACGACCGCGGCTACACCGCCGACGCCGTGATCCTCGCCATGGGCGCCTCCGCCAAATGGCTCGGGATCGAGTCCGAGCAGCGGCTCATGAACCGCGGCGTCTCGGCTTGCGCCACCTGCGACGGCGCGCTCTACCGCGGCAAGGCGATCGCCGTGGTGGGCGGCGGCGACACGGCGATCGAAGAGGCGCTCTTCCTGACGCGCTACGGGACCAAGGTGTACCTGATCCACCGCCGCGACCAGCTGCGCGCGTCGAAGATCATGCAGGAGCGTGCGTTCGCGAGCCCGAAGATCGAGATGGTCTGGAACGCCGAGATCGCCGAGGTCACGGGCAAGGAGTTCGTGGAAGGCGTGCGCCTGCGCGACACGAAGACCGGCGCCACCCGCGAGCTCGCGGTCGAGGCCGTCTTCGTCGCGATCGGCCACAAGCCGAACACGGATCTCGTGAAGGGCCAGCTCGGCCTCGACGAGATCGGCTACCTGAAGGTCGAGCCCGGCTCGTCGCGCACCGCGATCGAGGGCGTCTTCGCCTGCGGCGACGCCATGGACCCGACCTACCGGCAGGCCGTCACGGCCGCAGGCTCGGGCTGCATGGCGGCGATCGACGCCGAGCGCTGGCTCGCGGCGCAGGGCATCGAGTAGCGGGAGACGCGGCACCATGGCGCTGACGCGCGAGAAGCTGGAGCAGCTGATCGGTCGCTCGACGGACATCGTCGTCGGCACCGATCGCCACGGCGTCGTCAGCTACTACAACGACGGAGCGAAGCGCATCCTCGGCTACGCGCCGGAGGAGATCCTCGGCCAGTTCGTGGGTCGGCTCTACCCGAGCGTCGACGAGGCAAAGCGCGTGATGGCGGCGATGCGCGGCCCCGAGGCCGGCGGCGTCGACATCGTCGACACCTTCCGCACCACGTTCGTGTCGAAGTCCGGCGAGAACATCCCGGTGGCGATCTCGGGCACCGTGCTGCGCGACGAGAAGGGCGAAGAGGACGGCACGATCGGCTTCGCGAAGGACCTGCGCGCGATCCTGCGCCGCGACCAGCTCGCGACGCTGGGCGAGGTCGCAATCGGCCTCGCCCACGAGATCAACAACCCGCTCGCCGTGGTCGTGAACCAGGTCGAGCTGCTCGAGCGCGACCTCGAGCGACTCGCCGGCGACCAGGACACGAGCGTCGAGTACGAGCGCCTCGACGCGATCCGCCGCGAGATCGCCCGCATCTCCGAGGTGCTCGGGCACATGGGCGAGATGGTGCGAGACGAGCGCTACGAGACCGTCGGCTACGTCGGCCCCGCGCGCATGATCGACCTGCGCAGGCGCGAGCGCGCCCAGGCGCCGGACCCGCGCATGAAGGGCATCCGCATCCTCGTCGTAGACGACGACATGGGGATCTGTCGCACGCTCTCGGAGCTCCTCGCCGCCGAGGGCTGCAACGTCGGGACCGCCGGCGACGGCGCCGAGGCGCTGAAGAAGGTCGAGAGCGAGGGCTTCGACATCGTGCTGACGGACGTCGTCATGCCCAACATGGACGGCTACGAGCTGCTCCGCATCCTGCAGGAGCGCTACCCGAAGCTCCCCGTCCTGATGATGACCGCCTTCCACTACGACAAGGACCACATCATCAAGCGCAGCCGGATGCTCGGCCTCGGCGGGGTGCTGTTCAAGAAGCCGGTGGACCCGCGCAGGCTGCGCGAGGTGATCCTCGAGACGGTGGGGAAGCGGGGCGGCTGAAGGTCCGATCGCGTGCCGGCTAGAGCTCCACCAGCTCCTTCGGCACGGTGAGATGCTTTCCGTCGGCGTTCTTGCAGAGGACGCGGTCCTTCCACTCCTTCAATACCGTGACCGTCTCGCCAGCGGCGAGGTTCACGTCCTCGACCTCCTGGCTCAGGTTCGACTGGTGCTTGAGCGTCACGTCCTGCTTGATCGTGGCCATCGAGGCGTCTCCTGGACGGTGGGGGATGCGGGAAGTCGAGGTTACCGGCCGAGAGGCGTGCGGGCCACGCAGAGACCGACGACGCGCGCGGCGCCGACGGAGCGCAGGGCGACGGCGGCCGCGTGCAGGGTGGCGCCGGTCGTGACCACGTCGTCCACCAGCAGCAGCGTGGCGCCGCGCAGGCGGGCGCGCTCGCGAGCGGGCGCGGCGAAGGCGCCGGCCACGTTGCGGCGGCGGCCCGCGCGGTCGAGGCCGGTCTGGCTGGCGGTGGGCCGCGTGCGGACGAGGGCGCTCGCGACGAGGGGCGCGCCGAGCGCGCGCGCCGCGACGCGCGCGAGGGCGTAGACCGGGTCGAAGCCGCGCTCGCGCACGCGACGCGGGTGGAGCGGAACCGGAACGACGGCGTCGAAGCATCCGCCCTCGCGCGCGAGGGTCGCCGCCTCCTCGCGGAGCAGCGCCTCGATCAGGGCGCCGGGCGCCGGGTCGAGGCCGCGCCAGCCGCGCTCGGGATACTTGAAGCGGTGCATCCAGTCCGCGAGCTCGTCGACGAAGGAAGCCGCGGCGCAGAGCGCGTCGACACCCGCGTGGGACGCAGCGCGCGGATCGGCCGGCGGTCGCGCGAAGACGGAGCGGCAGGGCGCGCACAAAGCGGGCGCCGCAACGCCGCGCCGGCAGCGCGGGCAGATCGGCGGCAGCAGCAGCGCGACGGCATCGTCGAGCAGCGCGCGGGGAAGCGCGCGCAGGCGTTCGAGCATGGGAAGCTCCGCGGGACAGCGGGGCGAGACGAGGCCACCGGGAGCGGGTCGTGCGAGCCGTGGCACCGCGCGAGCGGCGACACGCCGGCCTAGACGAGCAGCGACTTCCCCGTCATCTCGGGCGGCTGCGGGAGCCCAAGCAGCTCGAGCACCGTCGGTGCCAGGTCCGCGAGCGTGCCGTTGCGCAGGCGGCGCTTCGGCGCGCCGGGCGTCACCCACCAGATCGGCACGGGGTTCGTCGTGTGCGCGGTGTGCGGTCCGCCGGTCTCGGGGTCGATCATCTGCTCGCAGTTGCCGTGGTCGGCGGTGACCAGCACCGAGCCGCCCTGGGCGACGACGGCCTCGCAGGCGCGCTCGAGGCAGGCGTCGACCGTCTCCACGGCCTTCACGGCGGCGGCCAGCACGCCGGTGTGTCCCACCATGTCGGGGTTCGCGAAGTTCACGAGCACGAAGGCGTACTCCTGCTCGGCGAGCTTCGCGA
>Ga0105107_10000310_pt1 | contig 29710 bp, 24 predicted proteins | sample PPLLaktember2015_6_FD_79335 | JGI IMG/M metagenome (GOLD analysis project Ga0105107, IMG submission 79335) | Freshwater sediment microbial communities from Prairie Pothole Lake near Jamestown, North Dakota, USA - PPLs Lake P8 Core (1) Depth... | ecosystem: Environmental > Aquatic > Freshwater >...
CCTCCGCCTGGCCGAAGAGGAGCTCCGCGCCCGCATCCGCGGGCGGGGACGCCGGCTCGGGCGGCGCCAGCTCGCCGTCGGTGTCGAGGTCGAAGAGCGGCTCGGGCTCGCCGCCGACGCCGAAGAGCGGCTCGGGCTCGACGCCGACGCTCGGCTCGCCGCCCGCCGCCGCGGCCATCCGCGCATGGGTGTCGGGGCCCGCCACGTAGGTCTTGGCGGCGTCCCAGGCGTCGCTGCGTCCGCGCTGGGCGGCCGGGGCCGCCGTCTCGCCCGCCGGCACGATCTGGACCTCGTGCTTGCCGACCTGGATGCGGTCCCCGGGCCCGACGCGGCACGACTTCACGCGCCGGCCGTTCACCCAGATGCCGTTCTCGCTGCCGAGGTCCTCGAGGACGTAGCCGTCGTCGGCCTGGGCGAGGGTCGCGTGGAAGCGGCTCACCGACAGGTTGTTGACGACGAGGTCGTTCTCCTTCATGCGACCGATCCGGATCGTGGGCCGGTCGAAGGGAATCTCCTGGACGAGCTCCCCCTTGAGGAGCAGTCGCACCTTGGGCGCCGCCATGCCGAGTCGTCCCCTCCGGCGCGCGCCGGGCACGCGCCTCCACGGGGCTCATCGCGCTTCCAGGGGTCGAACTTGACCCCCCTCGGGGAATCGAATCAGGGCTCGTACCGGACCCGCAGGACCGTGTAGGAGACCGCTCCCTTCGGGCGCTGGAAGCGGAACTCGTCGCCCTCCTCCTTGCCGATCAGCGCGCGGCCGAGGGGCGAGTCGATGCTGATGCGGCCGGCCGCCGCATCGAACTCGTCGGGGCCCACGATGCGCACCGAGAGCGCCTCGCCGTCCTCGGATTCCAGGTCGACCCAGGCGCCGAAGTAGACGCGCCCCGCCTGCTCCGGCGGCTCACTGACCACGACGAGATCGTCGAGGCGCTTGGAGAGGAAGCGGATGCGCCGGTCGATCTCGCGCAGCCGCTTCTTGCCGAAGATGTACTCGGCGTTCTCCGAGCGATCGCCGAGGGCCGCCGCCTCCGATACCTCGCGCGTCACCTTCGGCCGCTCGACGCGCCAGAGCTGCTCGAGCTCGGCGGCCAGCCGCTGGTAGCCCTCGCGGGTGGCGTAGCGCTTGTGGGGGCGCGGCGCGGCCTCCCGCTCGTCGTCTTCCTCGTCGCCATCGGCCACCCCCGCACGATGGCTCCCGTCGCGGCGAGGGTCAACGTGGCAGTGCCCGCGGGGAACCCGTAGCCTGACACGCTCCTTCCTCCCCCTCTCGAGGCAACGTGGCAGCACTGTTCGAGGCGGTCCGCGAGGCCTGCGCCCGCGCGGTCTGGTCCCGGGGCGGCGAGCTGGCCCGGGCGCGCGCGGTGCAGCGCGACGACGCCGCCGCCCCCGGCGAGCAGGGGCTGCGCGTGCTCGAGCCCGGCCGCGTGGTGGCGCAGCGGGTGGTGCTGCATCCCGGCACTTCGGAGTGGGAGTGCGACTGCAGTTCGCGCGAGGACCCCTGCGCCCACGTGGCGGCGGCGGCGATCGCCCTGAAGAACGACCTCGTGGGCGAGGCGGAGGCCCACCTCGGCTACCGATTCCGCCGCGAGGGCGGCGGCCTGCACTTCGAGCGCGCCCGCGTGACGGCGGCGGGCGAGACGCCCTTTCGCGGCACCCTGGCCGCCCAGGCGACGGGCGCCACCGAGGGCCCGCGGATCCCCGCGAGCGACGCCGACTTCGAGGTCGAGCGCCTGCTCGGGGCGCAGCGCGCCGGGCGCCTGCCGCGCGGCGTGCTCCACAAGCTGGTGGCGGCCCTCGAGCGGTGCGCCGACGTGCGCCTCGACGGCGAGCCGGTGCGCGCCAGCGCCGCCGCCTGCGTCTGGCGCGCGCGCCTGGCGGACGACGGCGCCGGCTTCGCGCTGCGCCTCGAGCGACACCCCGTCGTGACGGAGGAGCTCGGCGACGGCGTGGTGCGCTGCGGCGACGCGCTGCAGGTATTGGCCGCGAGCGGGCTCGAGGGCCGCGAGCTCGAGTCGCTGGTCCGCGGCCGGCGCTTCGAGCCGGACGAAGCGGCGCAGCTCGCCGCCGAGCTGCTGCCGGCGCTGCGCCGGCGCATCGAGGTCGTGGTCGAGACCGCGCGCCTCCCCGACGCCCGCCGCGAGCCGCCGCGCCTCGTCGTCGACACGCGCCGCGAGGACGACGGCCTCTCGGTGCTCGCCACCCTCGTCTACGGCGATCCGCCTCGCGCGCGCGTCGACGCCGGCCGCCTGGTGCCGCTGGGCGGCGCCCTGCCCCTGCGCGACGCGGAGGCCGAGAGCCGCCTCGTCTCCCATCTGCGGGCGGCGCTCGGGCTCGAGCCCGGGGTCCGCGTGCGCCTCGAGCCCGGCGAGGCGATCGGCTTCGTCGCGCGGCTGGAGGGCTTCCGCGGCGCGCTGGCGGGGACGGGCCACCGCGACTTTTTCCTCGCGGGGCCGCTGGCGCCTCGCCTCGCCGGCGGGCGCGACGACCTCGCCCTCGAGTTCCGCGCCGGCGGAGCGGAGGGCGAGCGCGTGGATCCGGCGCACGTCGTGCGCGCGTGGCGCGCCGGCGAGTCGCTGGTGCCGCTCAGCGGCGGCGGCTTCGCGCCGCTCCCCGCCGACTGGCTGGCGCGGCACGGCGCCCTCGTCGCGGATCTCCTCGCAGCCCGCGCGGCGGCGGGCGGCACGCTTCCCGCGGCGTCGCTTCCGGACCTCGGCCGCCTCTGCGAGTCCCTCGGCGCGCCGCCTCCTCCGGGCCTCGCGCGCCTGCGCCCGCTCGTCGAAGGCTTCGCCGGCATCCCGCACACCGCGCTCCCGCCGGACCTGCGGGCCGAGCTGCGCGACTACCAGCGCCAGGGCGTCGACTGGCTGCGCTTCCTGGCGGAGGCCGGCCTCGGCGGCCTCCTCGCCGACGACATGGGGCTCGGCAAGACGCTCCAGGCGCTCTGCGCGCTGCCCGGCCGCACCCTGGTCGTCGCGCCGACGAGCGTGCTCTTCGGCTGGTGGGAGGAGTGCGAGCGCTTCCGCCCGGCGCTGCGGCGCTGCCTGTTCCACGGCGCGCGGCGGAGCCTCGACCCCGAGGCGGACGTGACCTTCACGAGCTACGCCCTGCTCCGCCTCGACCGCGAGCGGCTGGCCGCGGTCGCCTGGGACGGCGTGATCCTCGACGAGGCCCAGGCGATCAAGAACCCCGACAGCCAGGCGGCGGAGGCCGCCCGGTCGCTGCGCGCGCGCGTGCGCATCGCGCTCAGCGGCACGCCCGTCGAGAACCGGCTCGAGGAGCTCTGGAGCGTGTTCCAGTTCCTGAACCCGGGCCTGCTCGGAGAGCGCGCGGACTTCGAGGCGCGGCTCGCGCGGCCGATCGCCGCCGGCGACGCCGAGGCGGCGGAGCGCCTGCGCCGGCGCATCCGCCCGTTCGTGCTGCGCCGCCGCAAGGCCGAGGTCGCCCGCGAGCTGCCGCCGCGCCAGGAGCTGATCGTGCACGTCGACCTCTCGGAGGAGGAGCGCGCGCTCTACGACGCCGTGCGCGCGACGACCCTCCCCGAGGTGATGGCGAAGCTGCGGGAGGGCGGCGGCGTGATGGCCGCGCTCGAAGTGCTGCTGCGGCTGCGTCAGGCCTGCTGCCACCCGGCGCTGCTGCCGGGCGGAAGCGGGGAGACGTCGGCCAAGCTCGAGGCGCTGCTCGAGCGGCTCGAGACGGCGGTGGCCGAGGGCCACAAGGCGCTGGTGTTCTCGCAGTGGACCTCGCTCCTCGATCGCGTGGAGCCGGCGCTCGAGCGCGCGGGCCTCGCCTACGCGCGCCTCGACGGAAGCACGCGCGACCGGGGCGCGGTGGTGGCGCGCTTTGCCGACCCCGACGGCCCGCCGGTGCTGCTGATCTCGCTGCGCGCGGGCGGCACCGGGCTGAACCTCACCCAGGCGGACCACGTGTTCCTGCTCGATCCCTGGTGGAACCCGGCGGTCGAGGACCAGGCCGCGGACCGCGCCCACCGCATCGGCCAGACCCGTCCCGTGCTGATCCACAAGCTGATCGCGCGGAGCAGCGTCGAGGACGCGATCCTCGCCCTCCAGGCGCGCAAGCGCGCGCTCGCCGCCGCGGCCCTCGACGAGGCCGCGCTGGCCGCGGCGCTCACCCGCGAGGACCTGCTCGAGCTGCTGGCGGAGGCTTGAGAGCGGGCCGCGCCGCCCTCGCCTACGCTCCCCGCGATCGGGTCCCACGCGCACCACGCCGAGCTGCACTCCCAACCCGCCGTCGCGCCGGGCCGCGAGCGGCGTCTGCCCTGGGTGCTCGCGCTGGCGGCGAGCTACATGCTGGCGGAGATCGCCGGCGGGATCTGGACCGGCTCCCTCGCGCTGCTGGCCGACGCCGCGCACATGGCGGCCGACGTCGCCGCCCTCGCCCTCTCGCTCTTCGCCTTCTGGCTGGCGCGGCGCCCCGCCAGCGCCGGACGCACCTACGGCTATCACCGCGCGGAAATCCTCGCCGCGCTCGCCAACGGCTCGGGGCTCGTCGCGGTGGCGATCGGCATCGCCTTCGAGGCCTTCGAGCGGCTCGCGGCGCCGGCGCCCGTGCGCGCCGGACCGATGCTCGCGATCGCCACCGGCGGGCTGGCCGTGAACGTCCTCGGCCTCTGGCTGCTGCGCGAGGGCCGCAGCGACAACCTGAACCTCCAGGGCGCCTGGCTCCACCTGCTGAGCGACGCCCTCGGCAGCGCCGCCGCCATCGCTGCGGGCGTGCTGATCCTGCTGTTCGGCTGGCGCCTCGCCGACCCGCTGGCCTCACTCGCCATCGCGGCGCTCGTCATCCACTCGGCGTGGTCGCTGCTGCGCGAGACGGTGGAGGTGCTGATGGAGGGAGCGCCCGGCCACATCGACGTCGACCGCGTGCGCGAGGCGATCCGCGGCGTGCACGGCGTCGAGTCGGTCCACGACCTCCACGTCTGGACGATCACGAGCGGGCGGGTCGCTCTTTCCTGCCACGTGTGCGCCATCGACGAGGAGCCGACGGCGCGGCTGCTGTGCGCCGTCCAGCAGCGCCTGCGCGCCGAGTTCGGCATCGCCCACAGCACGATCCAGGTCGAGCCTCGCGACTTCGAGGAGGCCGAGGAGATCTGCTAGAGGACGCGCGCCGAAGGGGCGGCGCGAGGTTCGCGCCGTGGAACGACGGGATGGCGCGCTCGGGCGGGGCGCGAGATCGCCGGAGGCGATCAGGGTGAGGAGGTGCACCATCGCGAACGCGAAGCCGGGCGGGCGCATTGCGTGCTTGCAGCGTGGTGGTGAACGCGTGGCATCGCGGGCGACCGTCGCGGCAACGCACATCGGGGCGAACGCGCGACTCGAAGCAAGGCGAGCTGCCGTTCTGGAGGGGAAAGTGGGGTGGATGGCGGCCGGGCGCGGGACGCAAGCCCGGGCCCAATCCGCCCGTGCCGCACAAGACGCGCGGCCAGTTCCCAGCTGAGCACCCCTGCCTCGTCACCCTCAAGGCGGTGGAGGGGCTCAGCTCGCTCCGGACGCGGGACGTCGTGCGCGAGGTCGAAGGGAGCTTCCGGCGCGGAGCCGAGCGCGGGGAGTTCCGGCTGGTGCACGACTCGCTCCAGGGCGAGCCCCTGCATGCGATCGTCGAGGCGGAGGGGCCGGAGGCGCTCGGGCGGGGGATGAAGTCGCTGGCGGCGCGCTTCGCGCGGGCGGTGAACCGGGCGCTGCGGCGCAGGGGGCCGGTGCTGCGCGAGCGCTACCACCTGCGGGTGCTGCGCACGCCCACGCAGGTGCGGAATGTGCTGCGGTACGTGCTCCTGAACGCCCGGCGGCACTGGGCGAAGCGGCGCGGGAGCAAGGTGCTGCCAGGGCCGGTGCGGCTCGACCCGGCGTCGTCGGCGCGCTGGTTCCGGTGGTGGAAGAGCGGGAGCGTGGTGGCGGAGGAGGCGGCGCGGGCGGTGGATGCGCCTGCGGTGCGTGCGCCGCGCACGTGGCTGCTCGCGGTGGGTTGGCGGCGGCTCGGGCTGCTCGATCCAGCAGACGTGCCCGGCTAGCGACACGATCGAGTGGACATGGATGCGAAGGCTTCCTCTCGAGACGCGACGCGGCCGCCTCGCCGCGCACATCGCGAGGGTTGCCGGAACGCGCGCCCGGAGCGGCTCGCCCGACGCTGCGCCGCCCGCCCAACCGCTCGGCCAACCGCCCGCCCGCGCCGCGCGTTGCCCGCGCGGCTCGATGGGTCTCCCGCCCCTTTGCCGTAACCGCCTCCGACGACCCGGCAGTCACAGGCGAGCGCGCCGTTTCCTCGTCGCTCCGCTAGTGACCGTGGCAGGCATCGCCCGGAGTCTCTCCCGCTTCGAGCTCTGGGCGATAGGGGGCGCGGGAGGGCTCAAGCGACTTCCTTTCCAGGAACTCGGAGGCAGGCAAGAACTCGGCGGTAGGCGCCTAAAAAAAGGGAGTTGGCGTACTCAATCCGGCCCGCCAAACCTGCGCGCGATACGGCCATGAGCGCTATACCGCTGCGGAATGATTCGAGGGATGACTTTCATGCGTACAGTGGCCGCGATCATCCTCATGCTCTCCTGTGGAATGAGCCTTTCGTCTTGCTCGTCGCGCCGGTACTGTGAACGGCTCATCTCGAGCGCGCGCGAACCAGCCGTTCAATCTGCAATGAGAACATGGGCTCAGAAGTTCGAGTCAGAAGGCCTCTCGAGAGGACGTGGACTCAGACGATGGTGTCGGACCCGGGCTTCGTTGGCTCGGTCATGACATTGACCGCGAGCTGTTCGGGTTCGATGCCGAGGGACACGTGCGATTGGTCGGCCCGAGCGCTATCGACGAGATGGAGGAACCCCGGGCGGCTTGCTCAGCGCGCCGACCTCGCCCGCCGCGGTCGCGCGAGGAGCGGCGCGAGCAGCACGAGTTCGAAGCCGAGGCCGCATTCGCGATTGCGCCAGGCGGTGGTGCACTGCGCGTCGGGGGTGCCCCCGCCCGGGCCGCCGTCCCAGTCGATGTTGCCGTCGTCGTCGTTGTCGAGGCCGTCGTCGCACTTCGGGTTCTCGTAGAGCCACTGCGGATCGCGGCAGCCCGGGTCGTCCGGGTAGTCGATCAGGCCGTCGCCGTCGTCGTCGATGCCGTCGGAACAGTGCGGGATCGCGGAGACGACGGCGTAGTAGGGGCTGCGGTGCACTTCGGGGCATGCGGCGGGGGCGGTGTCCACGTCACAGCCAGCGGCGAATTCGCGCACCCCGGTCAGCTCTCCGCCCAGGAACGCCAGGCCTGCCTCCAGGAGGACGATGAACTCGGCCTCGGTGTCCGACGCGCCGATCGGCTTCTCGAGATCGACGAAGTTCGCACCGGACCCGCTCAACGACAGCGAATCGAGGTCTGCATACTCAGGAGAGATGAACAGCCGCGCAGAGCCATTCCCCCTCGGATCGATGGGTCGGTCTGCCACCGAAGCCGGTGCGAGGTCTATGCCGGGCCAGCGGCGGAGCTTGATCGAGTAGAAGCCGCTCCTGGACACCTCGAGCGCCCAGAAGCCCCTCACGGGCGTCGCCCGCTCGCGCGTCGAGATTCCGTCCTGAAAGGTGACGGGGACGAAAGACCCGCCGATCGGCGCGACCCACGAGCTCGTGGCAAGAGTCTGGCGGGTTGCGCGGGCGCCACCGATCGATATGCGCCCACGGTCTTGCGGATCGTCGTAGCGTTCCACCCAGCTGTCGTAGTACGCGCTCCATCGGGTCTCGAGCTCCGCAACGACGTCCGGATTCGCGGTCGCAACGTCTGTGATTTGGGCCCGATCCGCCGTGCCGTACAGCTCGCTCGCTCCCGATCCAGGGTGCACGAGCCGCCAGTCGGGCGTGACGACTGCGAAGTTGAAGAATGGCCGCGGCGTCATGGCACCCGTGAGCGGGTCCTCGACACCCAGGTCTTGCTGGACCAAGACCGTGCGCTGGTTGAAGGCGTCGTCGGGGTTGCCCGAGAGCAGCGACTGCCAGCTGATGCCATCCAGTCGTTCCCGTACTGCCGGTTCGATGCCGATCCCTGCCAAATCGACGAGAGTGGGGAGAAGGTCGCTGACGTGTGTCAAAGCGTCGATCTGTTGAAGGGTTTCGCCCGTGATTCCTCCGTCTGGCCAGCGCATGTAGAGGAAGGCTCGATGGCCGCCCTCGTAGATTCCACCCTTGTAGTCACGCAGGCCCGCAGGATTGATGAAGGAGTCGTAGCTCGGGTCGAGGACGTCGAGCCCATAGTCCACGGCCAAGGTCGCAGCGGCTGGCAGCGGAGGCGACACCGTGAGCTGAGAGCCGTTGTCGTTCAGAACGACGAGGATCGTGTTGTCTTCGAGGCCCATACCCTGGAGGAAGTCGCGTAGTTCACCGATTTGCTCATCGATGCCGTGGATGGCCCCGTAGAAATCGGCGAGTACCGGATGGACACCCAACGACTCGTAGACGACGCTCGGATCGGGGTCGTTGGGTGGGGCGAACCCGCGGGGAGGAGCCGTTCGCAGATCGTGAGGCGCGATCGTCGCGATGTACGCGAGGAAGGGCTGGCCGGGTGCCTGGTTCACCTGCTCAGCGATGAAACCTCTGGCGGCATCGAAGATGACATCCGTGCAGTAGGGATCGCCCGGCTGGGGCGGAGCATGGTTCGGGCCGAAGGCGACGCCTTCGTCGTCCTCGTCGAAGTAGGTGTCCCCGAAACAGTCGTTTCCCCAGTAGTCGCCCGTGAAGCCCGGGCTCGCCGAGCGCATCTGAAGCACCTCGTCGAAGCCGCGATCCTGCGGGCGGGCTGGAGCATGCTCCCCGAGGTTCCACTTCCCGAACATTCCGGTGCGATAGCCGGCTCGACGGAAGAGCTCCGCGAGCGTGGTCTCGTCAGGGGCCAGGATCTGCCGGTCGGAGATGGGGTTCAGGACCCCGGTTCGCTGGTTGAAGCGACCCGTCATCAATGCGGCGCGCGTCGGCGCGCAGAGGGGGGTGACGTGGAAGTCCCTGAAGGCCACACCTTCGTGGCTCAGGCGATCCAGGTTGGGCGTGAAGCTCTCGAGGCCGGCGGCCTGCAGGGCCGTCTCGAGCGGGTGTTGACAGCTGGCGGGATCGGCGAGCGGGTCGTCACAATCGATCTCTCCCGCCCTTCCCAGGTCGCCAAAGCCTTGATCATCGGTGACGACGACGACGATGTTGGGGCGCTGCTGAACCTGCTGTCCGTCCGGGCTGCATCTCGCGCCGAGGGTGACCAGCATCAACATCGTTAGTGCGCAGGCTCGGGCAGAACTCGCGAAGCGTTGAGATCGGGGCATCGCTATCCTCGCGGATCGAGTGACCTCCCGAACATCTCACCACGGCTGGCCGCGACGACGCAATCTGCAACCACGCTTGCGGACCTGGCTGCCACACGGCTGACCCACGCAAGCGCATGCTGGCGACCATGGCGCTCGAGCGGGTGGACCTGCGCGAGCTCTGCGAAGGCGTGGCTCAGGAGCTCGAACGCCTCGCCTGCCACGGGCCGACCGATCGGGCCTCGTTTCTGGCGCCCCTCGCATCCGGGCACGCCTGCACGCTTCGTACAGGCCCCAAACTCTACAGTGTGTGGTGCTAGGAAATCGAGTGATTCCGTGCGAGGACTGACCCGACCCCTACTCACGCGCTCCTGCACCGGCGATCAATTCGCCGAGGCATGCCCCGCGGCCGCGACAGGTTCACCGCCTGGGCGCGCGCGCGCCCGCCCTCGAGATGACCGCTACGGGATCACGACCGTCTTGCAGTCCACGGGCAGCAACGTCCCGACCACGGCGGGATCGGCGGCGAAGTCGCCGTCCGTGTCGAGCTGCCCGGTGCCGTTGAAGGTGGAATCGGTGGCGGCGTGGATCATGACGTTGCTGATGCCGTCGAGCATGCCGTAGCCGGTGATGCCGAGCTCGACGTTGCCGACGCTGTCCATGATCGCGGTGCCGTGGAAGGGCGCCACGTTGGTGGACGAGATGACGACGAGGCCGGTCAAGGGGACGGCGCGGCCGGGCTTCAGCTTCTTTACCCCCTTGAAGACCAGCGTGTAGCCGGCCGGGCCGAAGGTCGTGCAGATGTCGCGGGCCGCGGCCGGTGCGGCGCGACGGGGGCAAGAGCCGCCGCTGCGGTGGCTAGCAGGTCTTGAGAGCCCGCTGGAGTCGAGGAGGCATCGCGAGCGACGGATGCCCCTGCGGTGCGGGCTCCGCGCACGTGGCTGTTATCCGTGGGCTGGCGGCGGCGCGGGCTGCTCGATCCAGCCCACGTGCCCGGGTAAGGCGGGGAGCCGCGTCGAGCGGCGACTGAGTTTCGCGCGCCTCTGGTTTCTCCGGCCTCCTCGATCGCTAGATCGTTCCCCCTGCCCTGCGCGCGTGGCACCCGGGGACGGCGGCTCGTCGAGAGCCCCTTGCCGCGCGCCGCCGAGACGAGCACGGGCCGCGCGATCGACGCCGTTCGCCGGCAGCCTCCGCTCGTGACCCCGAGAGGAAGACCCCGCGGAGGCTCGCTGCGTGTGGTGCCGACCCGCGCCCTGACTGCGCGGCTGGCTCAGCGCGCCGACTTCGCGCGCCGCAGCCTCGCGAGGAGCGGCACGAGCAGCGCGAGCTCGAAGCCGAGGCCGCAGCCGGCGGCTTCGCGGTTGCGCCAGGCGCTGGTGCACTGCGGGTCGGGCATGCCCGAGCCGGGGCCGCCGTTCCAGTCGATCTTGCCGTCGCCGTCGTTGTCGAGGCCGTCGCTGCACTTCGGGTCTTCGTAGAGCCACTGCGGGTCGCGGCAGCCGGGGTCGTCGGGGTAGTCGATCAGGCCGTCGCCGTCGTCGTCGAAGCCGTCGTCGCAGGGGATGAGGGCGTTGGTCTCGAAGGCGTCCGCCGCATCGAGGCAGCCGGGATCGGCGGTGTCGACGAGGCCGTCGCCGTCGTCGTCGCTGCCGTCGGCGCAGGCGCGCTCGCTGGTCACCGCCAGGATCGCGCCGCGGTAGTAGCTGAGGTCGGCGGCGAGCGTGCCGTTCCCGAAGAGCGAGGTGGCCGCGGGCTGCCCCTGAAAGCTGTAGTTGGCGAACATCACGCCGGCCAGCTCCGAGTCGGACGCACCGCCGACGAACACCGGTCCGCCGGAGTCGCCGGTGACCGCAACCGCCTCGTGGCCCGGCGCTCCCTGGTCGAAGTCGAAGGACAGCGACCGCACCGTCGAGCCGCCGAGGACGATCGTCTGGCCGGATTGGGTGAGCCGGTTGACGCCCCAGCGCAGCGAGCGAGTGGAGAGCCAGCTCCAGCCGGCGATGCCGTTCCACGAGGTCGCCGCGCCGCGGTTGCGCCCGTACCCGACCAGCGTGACCTGTCCGTTCGGCCCCGGGGGCGACGGCGAGATCTCGAGGGTGGGGAGGCCCGGATCCGTCGCCACCCGGAAGAGCCGCAGGTCCGTCGGCACGCCCGGCGCGTGGTCGAGCCGCACCGCGCTCGCCGGGATCGCGGCGTGGACGACGCCTGCGAGGGTGAGGGCGCCGGTGCCCACGTGGTTGGCGGTGAGCACCCAGCCATCGCCGAGGTAGACGCCGCTCAGGCCGTTGACCACGCCCGCGTGGCTGAAGCCCGGATCGTCCGCCGGAGCGGTGGTGTTCCCGGCCCCGTCCCCCGAGGCGATCAGCACGCCGCTCGCCGGCGTCGCCGCGCAGACCCCCGCGAGCGCGAGCCCGGCGAGGGTCGCCCTGCTTCGCTTCATCCCCTGCTACTCCCGATCGCCCGGCTAGCCTACCACGGCCCGCAACCCCTCTTGTCAGAAAAGCGCAGGCCGCGCGCAGCTAGGCTGTCGGCGTGGAGCAAGAGCGGCCCGACGTGCTGGTCGCGGGCGGCGGCGTGGTCGGCTGCGCCATCGCCTGGGCCCTCGCCGAGCGCGGCGTCCGCGACGTCTGCGTAGTCGACCTCGATCTCGCCGGCCGCTACGCGTCCTCCGAGCTGAACGCGGGCGGCGCGCGCGCCACCTGGTGGCAGGAGGTGAACGCGGCCGGCTGCCGCGACACCCTGGCGTTCTTCGCCGACCACGCCGCCGAGCTCGACTTCCGGCGCTGCGGCTACCTCTGGCTCTACGACGACCCGGCCCTCTGGGCCCGGGCGCGCGCCCGCCATCCGCTCCAGGAGCGCCTCGGGCTGGGCGTCGAGCTGCTGGATCCGCCCGACGTCTGGCGCCGCTGGACGCTCCTCGACCGGCATCGCGAGGAGATCGTCGGCGCGACCTTCTCGCCCGGCGACGGCCTCGTCAATCCGAACGCCGTTCGGCGCCTCTACCGGAGCCGCGCGGAGGCGGCCGGCGTGCGCTTCCGCAACCGCCACTACGTGGCGGGCGTCGAGACGGCCGAGCAGGCGCCCGGCGTGCGCCGCGTGGCGGCGCTCCACGTGGTCGAGCTCGAGCCGCCGCCCGCCGGCGACGAGGGCCGCAGCGTGGAGCGCGTGCTGACCCAGCACCACGTGCCTCCCGGCGCCGTGGCCCGCCACCACGTGCTGCGGCCCGAGGTGCTCGTGAACGCCCTCGGCGCCTGGAGCCCCGTGCTCTCGGCCAAGCTCGGCGTGCGCGACGCCGCGATGCCCGTGCGGCGCCAGATCGCCCTCGTCGACGTGCACGAGCAGGACCTCGCCCCGGGCGTCGAGCTCGGCGCGCTCGGCATGATCGTCGACGCCTCGGGCCTCTACCTCCATCCAGAGGGTCGCTTCGTGCTGGCGGGCTACTCGACCCCCGGCGAGCCGCCGGGCTACGACTTCCACTACGACGGCCGCGCCTTCTTCGAGAGCGAGCTCTGGCCGCGCCTCGCCTGGCGCATGAGCAGCTTCGAGCGCTGCGAGCACGTGCGGGGCTGGGCGGGCCTCTACGCGGTGACGCCGGACTGCAGCGGCGTGGTGGGCCGCGTCGCGGGCTTCGCCAACCTGATCGAGGCCCACAGCTTCACGGGCCGGGGGGTGATGCAGTCGTACGCGGTCGGCCGCGGCGTGGCCGAGCTCGTGACGAGCGGGCGCTACCAGAGCCTCGACCTCTCGCCGCTGGCCGGCGACCGCTTCCACGACCCCGCCCGCTTCGTGACGGAGGACCTGCACATCTGAGCCGCGCGGCGGGCGGCCCGGGTTACTGCGGGCGGCGCACCCGGAGCTTCAGCGGCGGGATCTCGATGTCCTTGTCGAGCAGCGAGGCGAGCACCGACTTCAGCACGGCGCGCGGCCCCTCGATCTCGAGGAACAGCGTCGCGCGGGCCGAGGTGTCGCTCGGCGACGGCTCCGGAGGCGCCTCGGGCCGGACGACCTGCTGGGGTCGCGTCGCGGCCGTCGGGGCGGGCGCCGGGCGCGGCGGCGCGGGACGCGCGGCGGGGGCCGCGGGCGCGACAGGACGGGGCGCGGGCGCGGGCGGCCGCGGCGGCGCCGCGCGCGGCGCGGGGCGCGGCGGCGGAGGCGGCGCGGGGATCTCTTCCTTGTCGTCGAGGGACGCGGTCAGCTCCTCGTCCTCGAAGCTCGCGACCTCCACCGCCTCGAGGCCCGAGTCGAGCACCGGGTCGAGGTCCACCACCGCGGCGGACGGCGAGCCGCTCCCGAGATCGAACTGCAGCTCGCCGGTCGGCGCGCGGTCCGAGTAGTCGCCCTGCTCCATGGCCAGGCCGGCGGACCCGCCGATCCCGAGCATGGTGCGGTTGCCGGCGTCCTCGCCCTCGCCGAAGGGTGCGAACCCCTTGAGCTGCGAGGCGAACTTCACGTGCTTGCCCTTCGGGCTCTCGGCCTCCTGGCGGAACTGGATGCGCGCCGGTCCGAGCTCGACGACGTCGCCCGGCCGGAGCTGGTGCCGGCTGATGCGCGTGCCGTTCACGTAGGTGCCGTTCGAGGTGTGGAGGTCCGCGATCGTGTAGCTCTGGCCCTCGATCCGGAACAGCGAGTGCTGGCGCGAGACCTCGCTGTCCGGGATCACGAGGTCCCGGTCGGGGGCGCGGCCCACCGTGATCTCGAGGGTGTCCCAGATGATCACCTGCTGGGATTGCCCCGGAGAGTCGACGACGAGAAAGCTGAACACTCGGGCCATGGGGCCCCTCCCAGGACGCTTTCGGCCGACCGGACGCTCGCCTTGACCGTCCGCGGCGGTCGGCCGGGGCTTCACCGCCGCTCGCCTTTCGCCTAGATTCCGCGCCGGCGCGGCACGCCCCGGCCGATAGAGAGGCCTCCCCCCCGGTGTCCCGCCGGGAGACCTTTGCAACCGCCCCGGGAGGGGCCGGGTCCCGCGAGGACCCGCGTGAGGAGAAGCCATGTCCGTGACGTTCCGCCGCTTCGCTGCCCTGGCCGTCGGGCTGGGCCTGGTCCTGGGCACCGCCCAGGCCGCCCTCGCCCAGGCCGACTCGCCGCCGCCCTCGGGCTCGGCGATGGCCAAGATCACGCGAGGCATGCCCTCGGAGCAGGTCCAGGAGATCCTCGGATCGCCGACCTCGACGAACCACTACCCCACCGGCAAGGGGTGGATCCCGTTCTACGGCTGGTGGGGCGGCGACGCCTACCGCACCGAGTACATCTACAAGGGGAAGGGCCGCGTGGTGTTCAACCAGAAGCCGTTCTCCTCGCGCCTCAAGGTGATCCGGGTCCTTTACGACCCCAAGGAAGACGGCTTCTAGCGCGCCGATCCGGGGGGCGCGCCGCGCCCCCCGGCCTTCTCCGCCTGCCCGAATCGATGGCAGGCCTGCCTCCAATCCAGGCACGAAGCGCGCGGGGACCGCCCGCAGTGCGCTCTTCTCGCACCAGGCGCGCCGAGACTGGCACGCGCCTTGCTCTCCCGCCTCGCGGTCGCCGCGGCCTGTCGCGGCGGCGCGAGTGCCCGCGGACCGCGGGTGGGAGGAGTTCACATGGCGGCGCGGCGGAGCGTGCGGTGGATCGAACGGGGAGCGGCCTTCGCGGCGACGCTCGGGATGGCGGTTGCGGCGGCGGCCCAGGACGAGCCCAAGCTCGACTCCGGCAACACGGCCTGGATGCTCACCAGCACGGCGCTCGTGCTGATGATGACCCTCCCCGGCCTCGCGCTCTTCTACGCAGGCCTGGTGAGGTCCAAGAACGCGCTGTCGATCTTCATGCAGTGCATGGTCTCGGCGGGCGTCATCGGGGTGCTGTGGATCCTGGTCGGCTACAGCCTGAGCTTCGCCGAGGGCAACGCCTTCATCGGCGGCCTCTCCAAGGCGGGCCTCTCGGGAATCACGCCCGACACGCTCTGGGGCACCTACGGCATCCCCGAGTACGTGTTCGTCATGTTCCAGGCGATGTTCGCGATCATCACGCCTGCGCTGATGATCGGCGCGTTCGCCGAGCGCATGCGCTTCGGCCCCTATCTGGTCTTCATCACCCTCTGGGTGCTGGTCGTGTACTGCCCCCTCGCCCACATGGTCTGGGGCGGCGGCTACATCGGCGCCACGCTCGGCGCCAAGGACTTCGCCGGCGGCCTGGTGGTGCACATGTCGAGCGGCTACTCGGCCCTCGCGGCGGCGATCTTCCTGGGCAAGCGGCGCGGCTACGGACGCGAGCCGATGCCCCCCCACAACCTGCCCTTCACCGTGATCGGCGCTTCGCTCCTCTGGGTGGGATGGTTCGGCTTCAACGCCGGGAGCGAACTCGCGGCGGACGGCCTCGCGGGGCTGGCGTTCCTCACCACCAGCACCGCCACCTCGACGGCGATCGTCGCCTGGCTCGTGATCGAGTGGGTGCACCGCGGCAAGCCCACCGTGCTCGGCGCCGCCACCGCCGCGGTGGCGGGCCTGGTCGCAATCACCCCTGCCTGCGCCTTCGTGACGCCGATGGGGTCGATGGCGATCGGCGCCGGGGTCTCGGTGCTGAGCTACCTCGCCCTCACAATGCTGAAGCCCGCGTTCGGCTACGACGACTCCCTCGACGTCTTCGGCGTGCACGGCATCGGCGGCACCTGGGGCGCGATCGCGACGGGGCTCTTCATCGCGCCCTTCGCGCTCCCGGAAGGCGTGAGCTGGGGCGCGCAGGTCGGCAAGCAGCTCGCGAGCGTCGCGATCACCGCGGTGTTCGCGCCTGCGGTGACGTTGCTGCTGCTGTTCGCGATCCGCGCCGTGATGGGTGAGCTGCGGGTGGGCGACGAGGCCGAGCACGAGGGCCTCGACCTCGCCGAGCACAGCGAGACGGCGTACCTGCTGGGCGGGGGCCAGTAGAGCGGACTCCTGCGCGGGGGACCAGCGCCCCGCGGGGTTGCGGCGGCCGGGGATCGGCTAGGCTGGAAACATGCGTCTGCCGATCCTCGCTGCCGCCGTCGCGCTCTCCCTCGCCGCCCTTGCCGCGCCCGATGCCGCGAGCGCGCAGTCTCCGCCGCACAAGTTCGGACGCGGCGTCGTGAACCTCGCCCTCGGCATCTTCGAGGTGCCCGGCCGGATGGTCGAGGAAGGCCGCCGCCGCGGCCCCGCCTGGGCGCTGAGCCTCGGCTTCGCGAAGGGCATCGGCGGCTTCGTGACGCGCGAGCTCGTCGGAGTCTGGGAGATCGTCACCTTCCCCGCTCCGATCCCGCGCGGCTACCGGCCGATCCTGGAGCCCGAGTACCCCTGGGATCTGTTCGACTGAGTGACGCCCCTTCCCAGCCGTGCCAGAATGCGCCGGCAGCTCAGGGAGGGGTGATCGATGTTCGGCCGAAGGGCTCTGCTCGCGTGCGTCTGCTGGATCGTCCTCGCGCCCTCGGCCGCCCTCGCCAAGCTCGCGCCCGGCCCCGCCTGCCAGGCGGCGCAGCTCAAGGCCGCCGGCGCGTTCGTGGCGAAGTCGTTCAAGTGCTGGGGCGCGTTCCACAAGAACCTCGCGAACGACCCGGCCGCCTGCCTCGCCAAGGCCGACGCCGCGCTGCTCGCGGCCTTCGATCGGGCGCTGACCCGGGCCGGGGCCGGCGTCTGCGGCCTGGAGGACGGCCCGGCGCTGCTCGCGGATCTCCAGGTCGAGGTCGACACGCTCTCGTTCGCGGTCTCGGAGAGCAACGCGGGCGCCAGCAAGGCGGAGGGCGCGCTCCACGCCGCGCTCCAGAAGGCGATCGGCAGCGCCCTCGGCGGCGCGCTCGCGGCCGAGACCCGGGACGCGAAGGCGCCGAACGAGACGAAGCGCCTGGCGCGGCGCGGGAAGGCGCGCAGCAAGCTGCTCGCCGCTTTCGAAAGAGCGCTGGCGAAGGCGGACGCGGCCGGCGCGGCGTACGCGGGGCTCGGCGCGGCCGAAGTGGCGGACGAGGTCGACCGCATCGTCGACGAGCTCGCGGCCCTGACCGCGCCGGTCGGGAGCGCCGTGTACTCGCTCCAGGGCTCGCTCTTCGCAGCGGCCGGGTCGGCGACGGACTCCGACGTCAACGATCCGAACACCGTTCCGGTCTCGAACGACCTCGCGGCCGCCGCCCAGCCCCTGGCGGTGCCTTCCATCCTGGGCGGCTACGTGAACCTTCCCGGGGCCGGCCCCGACGGCAACTCCCTCTTGGGCGGCGACTCCGTCGACTGGTTCCTCGTCTCCCTGACCGCCGGCCAGCGCGTGCACCTGCGCCAGGGCGCGAGCCCGCAGGACGCCGACCTCGACCTGTGTCTCTACGCCGCCGCCGACCCGCTGACGCCCCTCGACTGCTCGCTCGGCCTGGCGGAGACCGAAGAGCTCGCGGCCCCGAGCGACGGGGACTTCCTGGTCGAGGTGCGCGCCTTCGCCCTCTGCGACTGCGCGTCCAGCTACGTGCTCACCCTCGGACAGACGCTCGCGGGGTCCGCGGCGGGCGGCGTGCGGCTCTCCGACCACTTCCGTCCCGGCGAGGCCGTGGTGACGCTGGTCCCCGCCGCCCTCCCGGCGGGCCCCGCGCCGCGCGCCGCGGCCTACGAGTCGCGCTTCGCCCTGCAGGCGCTGGGCGGCGCCGGCGACCGGGAGATGCTGTTCCGCCTGGCCGAGGCCGGCGGCGCGCGCGCCGCCAGCTTCCGCTCCCTCGGCGCGCTCGCCGCGCGCGAGGCGACACAGGCGCGCTTCCCCGGCCTCTCCGCCGAGCGGCGCGAGAAGCTCGACACGATCCTGCTGCTGAAGGCCCTGGCGCGCCGGGCCGACGTCGCGTCCGCGGAACCCAACTGGATCCTGGAGGCCCAGGCCCTCCCGAACGACCCGCTGCTCGGTCTCCAGTGGCACTACCCGCTCGTGAATCTGCCGGGCGCCTGGGACGTCACCACGGGCAGTACGTCCGTGAAGGTCGCCGTCATCGACACCGGCGTGCTGGTCGCCCACCCGGACCTCCAGGGCCAGCTCGCGGGCGGCTTCGACTTCATCTCGAGCTCGTTCGTCGCCGCGGACGGCGACGGCATCGACGCCAACGCCGACGACCCCGGCGACGGCGGCGGCGGCCCCTCGAGCTTCCACGGCACCCACGTGGCCGGGACGATCGGCGCGCGCACCGACAACGCCAGCGGCGTGGCGGGTGTCGCGTGGGACGTCACCCTCGTCCCGCTGCGCGTGCTCGGCATCGGCGGCGGCAGCAACTTCGACATCCTCCAGGCCGTCCGCTACGCGGCGGGCCTCCCCAACGACTCGGGCGCCAGCGACAAGGCCGACATCATGAACCTGAGCCTCGGCGGCGGCGGCTTCAGCAGCGCTGCGCAGTCGGTCTTCACCCAGGCGAGAAACGCGGGGGTGATCGTGATCGCGGCCGCGGGAAACAGCAACTCGAGCCAGCTCTTCTTCCCCGCCTCGTACGACGGAGTCGTCTCGGTGAGCGCCGTGGACCTGCGCAAGGCGAAGGCCCCCTACTCGAACTTCGGCAGCGCGGTGGACGTGGCCGCGCCGGGCGGCGACACCTCTGTGGATCGCAACGGCGACGGCTTCGTCGACGGCGTGCTCAGCACCCTGAAGAACGAGGCGAACGGCGCCTTCAACTTCGTCTTCTACCAGGGCACCTCGATGGCCTCGCCCCACGTGGCGGGCATCGCGGCGCTGATGAAGGCGGTGAAGCCCGCCCTGACGCCCGCCGAGCTCGACGCCCTGCTGGCGGGCGGGACGATCACCGAGGACCTCGGCGCGGCGGGCCGCGACGACATCTTCGGCCACGGCCTGCTCGACGCGCGCAAGGCGGTGCTCGCGGTCAGCGGGCCGCCCCCGACGAACGACCCCGTCCTGGTGCTGACGCCGACCGGCCTCAACTTCGGGACGAGCGACACCCAGGCCACGTTCCAGATCGCGAACGCCGGCGGCGGCAGCCTGACCGTCACGAGCGTCACCGAGACCGAGCCCTGGCTCGCGGTCGCGCCGTCGGACGTCGACGCGAACGGACTCGGCAGCTACCAGGTGACCGTCGACCGCACGGCCCTCGCGACCGGCACCTTCAGCGCCGCCATCGACGTGGTGACCTCCGCAGGCAACGCCACGGTCTCCGTGGTGATGAGCGTCGTCGCCGCCGCCACCGGCGCCGACGCGGGCTACCACTACGTGATCCTCGTCGACCCGAACACCCTCGACACCATCTCCCAGGCCGAGGCCGTCCCGGTGAACGGCGTCTACACCTACCAGCTCGACGACGTCCCGGCCGGCTCCTACCTGCTCTACGCCGGCAGCGACCCGGACAACGACTTCCTGCTCTGCGGCGGCAGCGAGGCCTGCGGGGCGTTCCCGACCCTCGGCAGCCCCGAGCTCCTCGAGGTGACGGGCGACCGCAGCGGGCTCGACTTCGTGACGGGCTTCCAGCAGACGATCGGGGCGAATGCGGCCGGGGAGACACCGGAGCGAGTCACCCTGCGGCGCATGCGAGCTCGCCAGCTCGAGCGTTGAGGCCACGGCACGGCTCGGCCGGCGGGGCCCAGCCGCGGGTCTGCTACGGTTCGGGCCTCGGAGCTCTCATGAGCGGGGATCGGCCGCGTGTCCTCCTGCCCGAAGACCCCCGGGACGTGCACCTGTTGCACCTTCCGATGGGTATCTTCGTCGCCGATCCCGACGGCCAGCTCGTGGTGTGCAACGAGACCGCGCGCCGCATCCTCGGTCTGCCCGAAGGCGAGGTCGCGAACGCGCGCATCGGCGAGCTCCACGCGGACCCGGCCTGGTACCGGGAGCGCGCCCGAGCCGCGCTCGACGCGGCGCTCGCGGGCGACGGCTTCGAGAAGGCGGTCGGTCACCTGCGGATCGGCGGAGACGACGTGTACGTGGAGGAGATCCTGCGCGCCGTCGTCGACCAGAGCTCCGGCAGTGCGGCTGCGATCGTCGGTTGCCTGGTCGACGTGACCGCCGAGCACGAGGCCGCGGAGCAGAGCCGCGCCCTGCGCCTGAAGGTCGAGGAGCTCGCCTTCGACATCGGGCGCGTCCTGCACGCGAACACGTCGACCCTGCTGATGGTCAACCAGACCCTCGAGGCCGTCTCCCAGGCGCTGCAGCCGGTTTCGTCCGCGCCCTCGACGCCCGCGTCCGAGGATCCGGCGGAACGCCTCCCCGAGCTGGCTCGGAGCCTGGCGCGTCGGCTCGAGCGCCTGCTCGCCGCAGTCGACTCCGAGCGGCGACCCACGGTGCTTCCTCTCGAGGCCTGGGCCCACCTCGAGGAGCAGGTCGCCATGCTGAACGAGCACGAGACGCGCATTCCCGTGCCGGAGCTGCGCGGCTCGACCTTGCGCACGCTGGCCTCCGCGGTGGGTGCCGCGCTGCGCGAGGCCCCGCTCGGATCGCTGCCGCGCGAGGCGACTCGAGAGGTCCTGCGCGCCGCCGACGAGCTCCAGCGCGGGGCGTGCCTGGCCCAGGTGCTCGCCACGCGCCAGGCCGTGGTGCAGATGGACACGACGCTGCGGGCGCTGCGGGACTTCATCACCTCGGACGTCCGCACCCGGGAGACGCGCAAGCGGATGCCGGTGCAGCAATGGGTGCGCGAGGCGGTCGCGCAGATCGGCGAGTTCGCGAAGATCGCCGGGGTCGCGCTCCAGACGCAGGCGATCGACCCGGAGCTCGAGGTGTTCGGCAGCGAGCGGGAGCTCGTGCGTGCGCTCGCGAACGTCCTGCACAACGCGGTCAAGTACTCCTGGCGCCGCGAGCAAGGCCAGCCCTGGGTGGCGATCGCCGCCAGCGCGACGTCGGGCAGCATCCACGTCGAGGTGGAGAACTGGGGCGTGCCCATCTCGGCGGACGAGATCGCGCGTGGGCTGGTCTTCGAGCTCGGTTATCGCGGCAAGTGGTCCACCGACCGCGGTCGCCTCGGCACGGGGATCGGCCTCACCGACGCGCTGAGGGCGGCCAGGGCCCACGGGGGCGACGTCCTCGTCAGTAGCCGCCCGGCGCGGCTGACGACTCTGCCGGACACCCACCGCGACTATCACCGCCAGCCGTTCCTCACCCGGGTGACCCTGCGCCTGCCCCTCTTCCCCCCTTCCGGGAGGCCGCGATGAAGCCCAAGGTCCTGTGGATCGAGGACGGCGCCCGCTACGAGCTGGCGAGCCTGTGCGGCCCCGTCTTCTACAAGGGGCTCTGCGACCTCGCGCTCGCCGAGGACGTCTCCACGGCGGTGGACCACCTGGAGTCGGACCGCTGGGACGCGTTGATCGTGGACATCCGCCTGCCCCCGGGCGTGAGCCCCCACTGGCGACGACTCTACCGGCTGACCGGATCCGACAAGGTCAACGCCCAGCTCGGGCTGAAGCTCGTGGAGTGGCTGGTGCGGGCGACCCCGGAGATCTACCCGGACGCGCCGCCCCGCTGGGTGCGACCGGAGCGCATCGGCGTCTTCACGGTGGAGAGCTGGCGCGAGGTGGGCGACCAGCTGAAGCCGCTCGGGATCGAGATCTTCCAGCAGAAGCTCGCGAACCTTCCCGATACGATCCTCGAAGAGATCATCGGGAAGCTCCTTGCGACTCGCTGAGCGGACCGCGCGCGTGCCGCCGCAGATTCCCTTCGACGCCTTCGTGACCTTGCTGGTGTTCCTGGTCGGGGTACCGGCCGTGGTACTCCAGACTCTGCCCGGCGAGACGCGCCAGCTCCTCGCGAAGCGCGCCGGCCACCTCGTGATGGATGCCGGACTGCCGTTCGTGGCGGCGGTCGCCCTCGTGGTCGGGGGCGGGCTCGCCGCCCGCAGCGGCGCCGTGGAGCCCGACGTCGTCTGGTCGTCCACGCTTGCGGCGCTCCTCCTGCTGGGGGTGGTGAGCGGCGTGCGCATCATCCGCCGCTACGGGCGGCCGGAGTCGGTGGTGCGGCTCCTCGAAGGCGAGGCGCTGCGGAGGATCGAGCGGACCGGGCGGCCGGACGAGGAGCTGCTCCACGACCTCGTCGAGTTCGGCCGGCACAGCGAGCCGGGCCGCGGCCGGGAGTGGGTGCTCGAGGCCCTCCACGCGCAGAGCGAGCGAACCTTCGCCGACCCGCGCTACTCGGGCGACCGCCTCGAGGACCTGATCGCGGGCGTCGTCGAGCTGGTCGTCTCGGGGAACGACCGGCCGAGCCCGCGCAACCTCTCGACCGCGACGAACATCCTGCGGCGCACGCTGCGCGCCCTCGACAAGGCGAGGGACGAGACCTTCAAGCAGGCCGACGCGCTGCACGCGATCCACGCCACGAGCCGGCTCACCCAGGCGGCTCTCTCGATCGAGCCCGAGGCGAGCGCGCTGCGCATGGTGCAGGCGCTGGGGGTCACGGGGGTCCGCCACCCCTCCACGTCGGTGGCGGTGAGTCAGGTCCTCTACGGCATGGCCGTGACCGCCCTCGAGCGGGGAAAGATCCTGATCGCGATCGCCGCCCTCGAGCATCTGATCACGCTCCTCGAGGCGAACGCTCCCGCCGAGGGTGAGCTGGTCGCGGACACGCTCGGCGCGATCGCCCACTTCTGGGCCGCCGGCCCCACCGCATCGGCCTTCGCCCGCGACCGTCTGGCGCGAATCGAGGGCCACCTGAAGTGCAGCCTGCTCCCCGCGCTCGAAGCGACCGAGCTGCACTGCGCTCACCGCACCCTCTTCCGCACCGCCGACCGGGTGCGGGCGCTGCGGAAAGCGCTCTCGGGGGACGCCTGACCCGGTTTCCGCGCGGCAGTCCCCGCGGAGGGCGAGCGGGCGATCGCGGCTCTAGCGGCGTCGCTTGCGGGACGAACGCCGGCCGCGCGGCGCCTGGGCGCGGCTGTCCACCCGGTCGGCCACCAGGAAGCCCGGCAGCCCGAGCAGCCGCAGGCCGGGACGCAGGATCGCGGGCATCAGCCGCACCCCCTCGTGGGCGGACACGATGCGGGGATTCGTCACCGCGGTCCGCTCGCCGCGCGTTTCGACGAACCCCTCGCCGGCCTCCACCCAGTTCAGACACCAATCCGTGTCGGTTCCGTACGGGAGGGGCGTCACGAAGCCCTGGGAGGTCGGAAACGCCAGCACCGGAGTGCGGTAGCGACGGCCGCTCTTCCGGCCGACGTGGTGGACGATCGCGAGGGGAGGCATGCGGCCCGCGAGGGGCCGCATGAGGGGATTCGTCAGGGCGCGATTGACGCGCCGCATGACCCGGGGCATGTGCATGGCGAACAGCGTAGCAGCGGCCCCCCGGCGGGCGCCGGACGGACTATCGTCGGAGTGATGTCGACCGCCGAGCCGCGCGTGATCGAGACCCGCCGCCACCAGATGTTCCCCACGCTCTCGCCGGGGGAGATCGAGCGGCTGCGCCGCTTCGGCGAGGTGCGCTCGTACCGCGCCGGCGACTACCTGGCGCGCACGGGGGAGGTGGCGCCCGGCTTCTCCATCGTCCTCTCGGGCCAGGTCGAGATCCGACCGCGCGACGAGCTGACCGAGCGCCCGCCGATCGTCGTCCACGGGCCGGGCTCGTTCATGGGCGAGCTCGCGCAGCTCGCCGGCAACCCGGCGCTCGTCGACGCGCTCGCGCTGGCCGAGGTCGAGGCGATCGTGATCCCCGCCGCCCAGCTGCGGAGCCTGCTGATCGAGGAGGCCGAGCTCGGCGAGCGCATCCTGCGTGCGCTGATCCTGCGGCGCGTGGGCCTGCTCGAGACCGGCGCGGGCGGTCCCATCCTCGTCGGCCGGGCGGCGAACCCGGACGTCCTGCGCCTCGAGGGCTTCCTCGGGCGCAACGGCCATCCGCACCAGCGGCTCGACCCCGACGTCGACCCCAGCGCCCACTGCCTGCTCGAGCGCTTCCAGGTCGACCCGGCACAGCTTCCGATCGTGCTGTGCCCGAACGGTCGGCTGCTCCACAACCCGACGGAGGCCGAGCTCGCGCGCTGCATCGGGCTGCTGCGGCCGATCGACCCCGAGCGCGTGTACGACGTCGCCATCGTCGGCGCGGGCCCGGCGGGGCTCGCCGCCGCGGTGTACGCGGCGTCGGAGGGGCTCTCGGTCCTCGTCCTCGACTGCCGGGCCTTCGGCGGCCAGGCGGGCGCCTCGGCGCGCATCGAGAACTACCTGGGCTTCCCGACCGGCATCTCGGGGATGGCGCTCATGGCCCGCGCCTACAACCAGGCGCAGAAGTTCGGGGCGGACATGCGGATCCCCGACGAGGCCGTGCGCTTCGAGTGCGCGCTCGGAGTGGACGGCGCCGGCTTCCAGCTCAGGCTCTCGAGCGAGGAGCGCGTGCGAACGCGCTCGGTCGTCATCGCGAGTGGCGCGCGCTACCGCCGACCTGCGGTCGAGAAGCTCGCGGAGTTCGAGGGCTCCTCCGTCCACTACTGGGCGTCGCCGCTCGAGCAACGGCTGTGCACGGGACAAGAGGTGGCGCTCGTCGGCGGCGGCAACTCCGCGGGGCAGGCCGTGGTGTACCTGGCCGGCGCGGTCCGGAAGGTCTGGCTCCTCGTGCGCGGGCCGAGCCTCGGGGCGAGCATGTCGCGCTACCTCGTCGACCGGATCGCCGCGCTCCCGAACGTCGAGGTGCTGACGCGCACGGAGGTCGTCGGGCTCGAGGGCAAGGACGGCGAGCTCGAGGCCGTGCGCTGGCGCCGGAGCGACACCGGCCAGGAGGCGCGGCGCCCGGTCCGGCACCTCTTTCTCTTCACCGGCGCGGAGCCGAACACCGCCTGGCTCTCGCAGGACGACGTCGCGCTCGACGCCCACGGCTTCGTGCGCACGGGCGCGGAGGTCGGCCCCGAGCGTCGCGCGCTCGAGACGAGCCGCCCGGGCGTCTTCGCCATCGGCGACGTGCGCGGCGGCTCGGTGAAGCGCGTCGCCTCGGCGGTGGGCGAAGGTGCCCAGGTGGTCGCGGCGATTCACGGCTTCCTGGCGGACGTCGGGGCGCGGGCGGCGCCGGCTCCGCCGCCGGAGACGGCGTGATGGCCGGCGAGTGCCCGCACGCGGCGGGCGTCCGCGACGTCGAGCCGGGAAGCCTCGGCTGCGAGGAGTGCCTGCGCTCGGGGTCGCCGTGGGTCCACCTGCGCCTCTGCCGCACCTGTGGCCACGTCGGCTGCTGCGACAGCTCGCCGAACCGTCACGCCACGAAGCACTTCCGCGCGACCGGCCACCCGGTGATCGAGGGCTACGACCCGCCGGAAGGCTGGGGCTGGTGCTACGTCGACGAGGCGACGCTCGATCTCTCCGATCGGGCGACGCCGCAGCGCGGTCCGATTCCGCGCTTCGTCTGAGACCGGGAGCGAGCCGCTTTCCGACCGGGCTCGACGGGGGCGGTGCGGCTAGAACTGCAGGATCACGCCGACCCAGCCCGCACGGGGCTGCAGCGAGCTGCTGCCCGTGGTGACGGACGCGCCCTTCGGCCGCCCGACGGCGATCTTCGCCTTCGGGCGAGCCCGGCCGGCTTCCGACGAACCGGCCCCGGGCCCCTCGTGCGGGCTGCTGCCTCGCTCGTTCTCGAGCGTCGGAGCGTCTTCGCGGATCCGCGGCAGCACGAGTCCGGGCACTTCCGGGCGCTGCACGAGGGCCCCTGCGAAGGAAGGCGGGCGGGACGCCGCATCGCGGGCGTCGCGCGAAACCCCAGCGTCGCCCGCGTGGGCGGGGCTCGCGCTCGCGAGGAGAAGCGCCGCGCCCAGAGCGAGCGCGGCAGGTAGCGGGTGCATCTGGCCTCCCTGGGGGACAGTCCGGTGCGGGCGCAGGAGATAGAGGAGGCGCGTTACGGAAACGTGAAGTCGGGAGCCGACGCGGCCCCCCGGGTACGCGCCCGCATTCTGTGCCGGGCCAGGAAGGCGCGCCGGATCGACTGGAGCGCGAGACGGGGGTCGAACCCGCGACCCTCAGCTTGGGAACGGCCAAGGGCACCAAGAAGTGACGCCAGCTTGCGCCTCGTGCGCGGCGACGACTACTCAACGGGCGGCAATCGGCGGCAGGTCTGCTCAGCTCAGGAGACTCTTGGACCTACGATGCTAACGAGCACGTCGCGGGATCTCACTCGGCAGGTCGAGCCGAGTCGGCACAGTACGAATCTCGTCGCACGCACGAAACCACACGCTGTCGCTGGTCGAGCCAGTCAGGCACGCCTCCCGATCCGCCGGAACAATTCCTGTCTGCGTGGTGCGATAGTGTGAAATCAGATCCGGAAACCGATCGCCATTCACATCCTGAAGCTTGCCCAACCCCTTGTGAGCCGGCTTTGCAGAGCCCGGCCCGAACTCAAGCGTCGAAAGGTCCACGCGGCCGACATCGAAAGTTGCAGATCCCAGGATCGCGACCGGAATTACCCCGTGACTTCTCGGATTGATCGAGGCCGGATCAGCGCCCGGTTTGATTTCGATCGCCAGCAGCTCAGACACGCTGTCGACATCTGAGCAATCAGGGTCATCCGGGAAATCGATAAACCCGTCTCCGTCATTATCCAAGCGGTCCTCACAGGCAGCACGAACGATGGTGATGCCAGTTGCGCCCGCTTCGATGGTCGCGAGAAGAGACTGATCCCCAGACCCTGAATCGACTTCGATCACCCGCCCAAGATCTGCCACAAAAATCATGCCATCGGGCGCCACAGCGATCCCATAGGGGTCAAACAGAAATCCGCCCGAAGTGAGGATCGTGGCTACTCCTGTGAACACGTCAATTCTGAGGATCGCGGATTCCTCGGCTTCTCCGCTGCCGCCGTTTACCCCTCCACGACTACAGTTCACGAAGAGAAAATCATCGTGAATCGTGAGGAGCCGAAAGGCCCGCCCCCCGCTCAAGTCGCAAAGGGGCACCGGGTACCGATCAAGCTCCACCCCTGTGTTCGGGTCTAGGCGCACGACGGATTCTGGAACGTCGGCGAATCCGCCGACCCACAAGTCGCCCCGATCGTCGAAGGCAATCCCAAAGGCCGAGATGCTGGAGATGAGGGTCTGTTCGCCTGTGCTCGGATCGATCTTGACGACACCACCAGGGCCGATGTTGCCGGCGAATATTGAGCCCGAAGGACCAACCGCGATATCGAATGCTCCCGAAGCAAGGAGACCACCGCTCGACACGACCGCTATCTGCGACGTTCCCGGGTCGAGGCGAATGACAGCGAAGTTTGGCAATGAGGGATCGTTCGTCTCGGTCATCAAGAGTATGTCTTGATTCGCATCAAGCGCGATGCCGGCGCGCGGCAGAAAGTCGCCCTGATAGATCTGCGTCAGAGCGCCGGTAGACGGATCCACTCGGGTTACCCCACCGCCCTGACCTGCGACGAGGAGATCGCCCGGGAAGAGAACGACGCCCGTGGCTGGCTCTAGGTGGCACATCGCAAGGACGCCGACGATCAGCCAGTTCCGTCCCCCGAGTGTACGAACGACACTGGATCCATTCGCCATCGCTCCCTCCATTGACGTCGTCGTGGAGTCTTCGGAGTCGCACGCATAATCGACCCTTGTCCTCTTGTACCACGGTCCGGGATGGAACGTCGTCGCAAAGGCCGCAGTGCCCGTCGTTGCGATAGCCGTTCGCGCCCGGACGCACCGGCACCGCTGCTAAGAATTGGGCGAGGCGTCAAGCGCCCTTGCAGGGATCCGCGCGGCAGCCGCCTATGAGGCGTGTAGCCGCGCCCTGATCCGCTGAGCCCGGGCCAGAAAGGCGGCGGGATCGGCCTCGCGGCGGCAGGCGAGTCGCTCTAGTTCCTGAGCCACTGCCACCAGCAACTCGCGGAGTTCTGCGTTCTCGGTGGCCAGGGCGCGGGCCAGGCCGTAGGCGTCGGGGTCATGCCAGGGAAGATGCGTGAACACTGACGCTCATGCGTGGGCCAGCGAACGCGGATTCCGATAGGGGGAAAGAGAATTCACGCAAGCTGTGTTGTCGCTCCTGCAAGTCCGCGTCGCATCACGCTGTCCTCGCACGCGAAACCAGGGCACTGCGCTTGCATAAAGCCCGCCCGGACGGGCGCGCGGTGAGCGCTGTCCCCATCACTCACGGAACCAACCCCGTTGCTGAGAGGAACCCACTCAATGCGCCTCCGCCTGCTCTCCCTGCTGCTCGCCCTTCCGCTTGTCGCGCTTGCCACGTCAGCCACCGCCACCACGTTGACGTTCGACGGGGCCTTCTCACAGAGCTACGGGGACAACGTCGGCGACACGCCGAACGTCGTGTTGGAGTACAACACATTCAACACGGCCCAACTGTTCACTGTGTACGTTTCCGGGTACGGCAACCTGACCAACGCGCTTGGCCACAATTCTTTTAACGTCTCTGGCGAGGTCGTGCTGCGCCCTGACGCGGGCTACTCCGTTACGCTGAACAGCTTCGACGTGGCGGCGTGGCAGGCGCCTTACAACAACCAGCAGGTGCTCGTGCTGGACGAGGATGACAACGTCCTCTTCGACAGCGGCCTGATCACGATCCCAGGGTCGGGGAGCCATCTCAGCTTCAGCCCCAGCATCACGTCGGCCTCGGCTCTCCGGATCCAGCTTGTGCAGTACGGGAATCTTGCTCTAGACAACGTCAGCTTCTCGCAGGCGGCGGTCCCGGAGCCCGGCACGGCAGCACTCCTTGGCCTCGGCCTGACGGGGCTCGCCGCGGTCGGCCGCAAGCGGCGATCAGCGCGCTAGCCGCGAACGCAACCTCACCGCAAGCGCCCCGGCTTCGGTCGGGGCGTTCTGCTCTTCGGCCCGGGCCTGCTCGTAGTGACGGGGCTGCTCGGGCTGGCATACCAGAGCCGAAAACTGCGCGCGTAGCTGCTCTCCGACGGGCACGACCCGGGCAAAACCTGAGGGCGCGAGCCGCTCCGCACGTACGCACACGTGCTACCACGAGGAGACGGACCTCTCCTTCACTGACTTCGGCGGGCCTGCGAGCGGCGCCGGACGGCACCAGACGGCATCGGCCCCGTCGCGCGCGCCCCGAGACGACGACGCCCCCGCTGCAACTCAGCGAGGGCGCGAGGGTTTTGTGGAGCGCGAGACGGGGGTCGAACCCGCGACCCTCAGCTTGGGAAGCTGATGCTCTACCAACTGAGCTACTCGCGCGCGGAGGTCAATCTAGGGCACGCGACGGGGCGGTGGCAAGGTGCGCGGGGGGCAGCGAGGGGCTCGGCCTGACCCGGCACGGCCGGAGCAGGCGGCCCCCGGACCCGGACCGCGGCACGCACTCCGTGGCGCGGAGTTTAGAAAGGGGACGGTCCTGGCGGTACCGAACGCGCGGCATCGGCTCGGCGCGGGAGGACCGTCCCCTTTCTAAACTCCTTAGGGTTCGTCGACGATGTCGGCGAAGAGGTCGTCGATCTCTTCTTCCTTGTCGGAGACGGCCATCGGCTCGGACTCGAGGTCGAAGCTCTCGCCGACGCCGAGCATCATGGTCTTGTCCGGGGCGCCGCGGCCGGTGAAGGCGGGGGCCTTGGCGCGCGTGCGGGGCGCGGGCGTCGGCGTCGCGATGACGTCGTCGAGCTCGGCGCCCTCCGAGAG
>Ga0105107_10000312_pt1 | contig 29673 bp, 24 predicted proteins | sample PPLLaktember2015_6_FD_79335 | JGI IMG/M metagenome (GOLD analysis project Ga0105107, IMG submission 79335) | Freshwater sediment microbial communities from Prairie Pothole Lake near Jamestown, North Dakota, USA - PPLs Lake P8 Core (1) Depth... | ecosystem: Environmental > Aquatic > Freshwater >...
GAAGCAGGGGGACCGGATTTATGTGAAGGTCACGATTCCTTTCAACAACACCTGTGATATCCGTTACGGTGCGGACAGTGTGATTGTGAAGTACATCGGGATCGTCGGAACCTGGTACTACGGTTCTCCGTGCGTGAGCCCGGGTTGATCTTTGGTGGTGTTAGAAGGTTGTCAATATTGAGGGGCGCCTCCGGGCGCCCCTCAAAGTCTGTAAGCGTCCTGGGAACCTAGAAGGTCTGATGGGTCAGCTGGCCCGTAGAGTTGAAGAAGCGAAACCCAACCGGGTGCCTGATTGTATGTGCCGACTGGAGGCAGAGATTGGCCTCTTGCATGCAACGACTTCACCATTGAACCGTGTAATATCCGGCTCGGTTCCCTTGCTTCAGTCATGTGGGTGCCGTTTAAACCGATAACTCGGTCACATGCCGTTCCCCTCTGTCCCACTGAGGTTGCCACTCCTCTCGCTGTCTCCTCCCCGTCCCGATAAACCCGTCTTGCCATCCAGACCCCTGGTACACCATAAGCCCCACGGGGGCCTATCCCGCTGTGCACCTGTCTGTCCACCTGTATTGGTACAACCGTGCCGACAGTACTGTGGTGGGGATGGCTCTGGTTCCGGCGGCGGAACCCAGGTGCACACACCCTGGTGACCGGCACAGGGATGGAAACAATCACCCCCTCCGATACCTTTGGGGGAGCCTGGCGGGTATGTGAACAGGGTTTGTTCGGGTTGGAGGGGGGGAGAAAAAGTATGGGGATGGGGATTTAAACGATATACAGGGCTGCTACAGAGGAGAGTCGAGAAAGCCCCTCCTACCACCTAATCTCCATTTGACCCAAGAAGACCCTTGAGGCAAAGGATAGACCAGAGTAAAGTAGGGAGTACTGAATTATAGGTCGGGAGGACTTCACGCCAGTGGTAATCCTGATCCGCAGTGGGAATCTTTATCCCCCGAAGTGGCCCAGTTCCGTGAAGGCTAAGGCGGTACGTTGTGACCGTAAGCACCACTTCGGGATTCTTTTTTCTGGTGACTGAATGCGGCACAGCAAGGGCGATATCCGCACTGCTTACCGCGAAGCAGGTCACTGCTTGATTTCCCTGCATTTGGGCGTGTCCTGGGTCTTCGTGGGGATTGAGCGGAGAGCCTCATGGAATGGATATCGTTACGTAATGAAGAAGGGTTGGATTCATCACGGACGCGGTGTGACGGCCAGCCTAGAAACCTGCGTTCTGATTTTGCTGGCTGGACCGACGGCAGAGGGCATGTGTCCATGCGGCTCAGGGCGTGATTCCTATCAAAAGCCGCTTGAAGACATGACGCAGGTCTATGTGACTCCGGATCAAATGGGCTTCACAGGTCCAGCTCGTGGGCGGTACATGCGGCAACGCCGGAGCAGCGTTGAGCGGATGCTGAACTTCCACTGGAAGGAAATCGAAGCTCTGGCAAATGCTCTGCTTGAGAGTAAGCGGCTTACCGGCAAGCAGGCGTGGCGGATACTCAAAGAGGCCAGCAACACCAAATAACGAGTTTTCGGAAAAAAGGGGGAATGATATGGCAAACACCATTAAGTGCGGTTCTTCTGAAACTGCTTTATTGGATGTGGCCAATCTGATCACTCCTTCGAGTTGGAATGTGTTTATCGATCAGAAAGATCGAAAATGGCAACCTGGTGTTTTGAACATTCGGTTATGGATACACGAATATGATGAGGATGCCGATTGCCTGGATACAGTGGATGATTGTATTGGCCACGTGCACGGCCCCCAGCGATATTATCGGATTTCCTTTTTTGCCAAAGTAGAGACACAGGCGGCTAAGGCTTTACGAAGGTGTGGTGATGGCGTTGTGGCATGCTGTGAAATCTGGCTCAGGGAGGAGTGGCTAGGAGTGGACACTTTGATTCATGAACTTGCGCATGTGGCTGTGCAGCGTTATTCCGCATGGAAAGAGGGAGTGCATAGGCACCCTGATTTCGGGTTGGCTTCGTGCCTGGAAGAAGAGACGCACGGCCCTTTATTCCAATGTTTTTATCGAACCATGATCAAGCGGGCGGAAAGGTATCTGTGTAAAGAGCTTGCCGAAAACTGGGGTGAACTTCGTATATATGAATCCGCTTCATACCGCAAAAAGGAGTGACCCTGACACCCTGGCCATGGGGACAAGGTGCGGGGCTACTGCCCCAACTTTAACCCTTCACGCTAGCCAGTCTTTTGACCTCTATCTGGCTTCACTTATCAATATATGAGTTCCCGTTCAAACCTACACACCGTTCCCACCCTTAATCGACCTTACAGCTCGATAATCTGACCAAAACGCTTGACCACGACATGGAACCTGGGGTGACAAAAGGCCACAAAATGTTGCCTCCACCCTATAGCCAGTCCGACTCTGAATGAGTCATGCTAGTGGGAAGGAGAAACAGCTATGGAGATTCTTCAAGTTCCGAAAGCCAGGAAGCTTGCAGAAGCCTACCGAGCTGGGTACAGCGACTCTAAAGCAAGATGGGTAGATCAGGAGAACCCATATAACACACCAGCTTGTCAGGTGAAGTAGAGCTGATCCCATTCTCACCCTGCCCTTAAACCCTGATAACCATCGTGCCCTGTTTCGTCATTCGATCTGTGACGAGTGACGATTTTCTCTTCCCACAGAGCGGAAGAATAATTAAATTTATAATAGCTGTTATGTGTCAACGCCAGGCCTCTGGGTGCTTTGTTCGGCCTCCTTTTTTGGCATCCGGAGGCCTTTTCTTTGCCCCTCAGCAACCGCAATAGGTCTGGGCCAAAAAGTTGTGATAAAAAATTTGGCAAGATCGAAAACGCAGGTCAAGATTGCCCAGGAAATTTATCGCATGAAGCCATACCCCCTCGGTCATCTTTTTCTGAGGGGCTTGCGTGTGCAGATGGATGAGGATTTGATGGGTGGACTCGACAAGAACACTGCCAGTCCGGCCGGCACCTCTACCCCGCCCACCTCTGCAAAATTTGATGCGAAGAGTTTGACTTTTGAGGCGGATTTGCGTACTGAATACTCACACAAATCGAACCGTGTCGAACTGGAGTTGAATCTTCAAGCCCATTAAATTCAGCAGGGTATACTTTGGACTGGTGGAGACGCACCGTTTCCCTTCATCTCCACCATTTCTTTCCATCCATTCGGCGATCCATCCCCCGATTTCCTGTTGACTTTCATCCGCGGTTCATGATCTCCATGACGCGAAAGGCATCTGGCGAACCAGTCATGGTGTTGGATATGAGCGCTCTCGTCGAACAAATGCGCGGAAAAGCTTCAATTACCCCTGACGAATAGCGTAGTCTTTTTTGCCCCTTTTTCATGGGTGAAGTACTGCAAATGAAAGAGGTGTTGACGACTCTTTAAGCACGGAGTTGCCCCATGCAATTTGTTGTCCTGAATGGAAGCCCAAAAGGTGACATGAGCGTCACCATGCAGTACGTCCGGTTTGTTCAGAAGAAGTATCCCGGCCACGAGTTCCTGATTCACAACATTTCCCAGCGCATATCAAAGATTGAAGATGACGAGGAGGCTTTCCAGGAGATCATCCGAAGCATAGGGTCGGCAGACGGAGTTCTTTGGGCTTTTCCCCTCTATTATTTTCTCCTCCCCTCCCAATACAAGCGTTTCATAGAACTTCTGTGGGAAAGAGAATCAACAGCGACCTTCAAGGACAAGTACGCGGCAGTCTTTTCCACCTCGATCCATTTTTTCGACCACATAGCGCACAGTTACTTGAATGCCGTTTGTGACGATCTCTCCATGCGCTTCTTCGGTGGGTTTTCCGCAGACATGTACGACCTTCTCAAGGAGAGAGAAAGACAAAGGTTATTAAACTTCGTCTCCGGTTTCTTCGAGGCAACCCGGAACAAGACCCCCGCCTTGAGAAATCATCCACCTCTGGTTCCCGTCAGACTGGAATATTCCCCTGGTGAACCAAAAGAGGCCCTGGATGCGGGCGGGAAGAAGATCGTGATCCTTCACGACGTCAAAGATCCTCAATCCAACGCGAGCAGGATGATTGATTTTCTTCGGAAGGAACTTGCCAGCAAGCCGGAGCTTTACAGCCTTTTTGATGTTCACATCCAGGGCGGCTGCCTGGGGTGCATTCAATGCGGGTACGATAACCAGTGTGCTTATGCGGGCAAAGACGATTTCATGGAGTTTTTCAATACCAAGGTGAAGACCGCGGATATCCTGATCTTTGCCGGGACAATCACGGATCGTTACCTCTCCTCAAGATGGAAAGTGTTCTTTGACAGGAGCTTTTTCAACACTCACACCCCGTCCTTCGCCGGAAAGCAGATTGGATTTATCCTATCCGGACCTCTGTCGCAGTTGCCGCATCTCAAGCAGTTCATCGAGGCGTATACGGAGATGCAGCAAGCCAACTTTGCCGGAGCCGTGACGGATGAATGCGACGACTCGGTCCAGTTGGACGAGAAGCTGTCAGCCCTTGCGCACCATCTTCTCGATTCTGCCTCCAGGGGCTACATCAAACCCATGACTTTTCTGGGCGTGGGTGCCATGAAGGTTTTCCGGGACGACATCTATGGGAGACTTCGATTCCCCTTTCAGGCCGACCACAACTACTACAAGGAACATGGTCTTTACGACTTCCCCCAGAAGCACTATCGGGCTCGGTTCAGGAACGGCATTCTTGGACTTCTTGCCCATATTCCGTCGTTTCGAAATGAAGTTTACAAAAAGCGCATGAAAGGTGAAATGATCAAGCCGTTGAAGGATTTCGTTGATCGGGTCCCTTAATTTCTTTGGGAGCACCATAATGCCAGCAAAAGCTCATAAGCCGGTCATCGTGCTGGATGTGGGCGGAGTCCTCGTGGGCTTTGACCTCAAGCCTTTGATTGGGGCTCTGTCAAAGATTCGCGAGGAAAAAATCGCTTTTCCTTCACTGGCCAATGTTGACAAGCTCTTTCTGCCCCTTCAGACAGGAGAGGCATCTCTCGATGACATTATTCCTGAGCTCAACGCCTCTCTAGGAGTTTCATTGGCCCCTTATGAATGGCATGCCCTCTCGTGCTCTATTTTTACAGGTGAAATACCGGGCATGAAGGAGATCCTGCGTGAACTCAAGAACGACTTTCTTCTTGTAGCGCTCACCAACACGGTAGAGGTGCACTGGACTTTTCTTCTCAAGACTTATGATATTCTCAATCTCATGGACGGCTACATTGTTTCGTACCTGGAGGGCGTGGCAAAGCCTGATCCAGCAATCTACCGGGCCGTTGTGGACCGCTACTGTGATGGTGGATTGCCCTATTATCATACCGATGATCTCCCTGAGTATGTGGAAGCAGCTCGGAGAATGGGCTGGTGGTCCCAAGTGTTCAGGAGCCCATCGCAGTTCAGAAGCGAAGTTTTGAGAAGTCGCACTGCAGAATGAGAAATCGATCAAGACGACCAAGGCCGCAATCTCATTCGCAGTCGGTCTTGGGAAGGCTTTTACCTCTGGGCCACAGGGGAAGGAGACACAGAACGACAACGACCGCATTGAGGAGGATTGAGACCAGCAGAACATCATGAAACGCCAACGGGATGGCCGTTCTCGAAGCAGAGGTCCCGTCGATTCCAAGTTTGACTAGCCCCTCCTGATATCCGTCTTTCCATGTTGAAAAAAAGCTCCCAGTCACAGCCATTCCAATGGCAATGCCTACCTGCCGTTGAGTAGCAATGAGGGCCGAGGCTGTACCCAGGTGTTCCCTCGTCACCGCCCCCATAATGATGCTGTTGTTAGCAGGCTGGAAAGTCCCTGCGCCCACGCCCAGCAGGACGAAAACGCCTGCAATGCTTCCCATCGAACTCTGCAAATCAAACCCGAGCATGAAACCAAAGGAAAGGGTGGCTGCCGTTGCGCCGATGGCGGCGAACCACACACGGCCGAATCGGTCTGAAAGCCACCCACTGGCCGGGCCGAACACCATAGTCGTCACAGAGGTCGCAGCCATCAACAGGCCGGCCTCGGAAGCCCGCAGGTGAAGTCCGACCATCAGGTAAAAGGGGATGATCAGCATGTAAGGAGGCGCCGCCACAAAGTGGAGAAACAGCGCTCCCATGGCACTGCTGAAAACTTTGTCCTTGAACAGTGCGAGATCCACAATAGGGTTCTGAGCCCGGCGCTCCCGGAAAACGAAGATCGCGATCAGAGCCAACCCTGTGCCGGCGACGGGAAGAACCCGTGCGGAACCAAGCCCATATTGTCCCATCTGGCTCACGCCGAAGACAAACAGAAATATCCCTGTGGACGAAGTGAGCATCCCCGGAAGATCAAGGCTCAGCTTCCCTTGGCTGGGCTGATCGTTGTCCAGGAACACCATCGCCATGAAAAAAGCGGCAAGGCCCAAGGGAATTCGGACATAGAAAATCGAGCGCCAGTCCAGAAAGTCGAGCAGGGGTCCCCCCACAACAGGTCCCGCAATGAACCCCAGAGACACGGAAACCCCCAGGGAGCCGAGCCCTTTTCCCACTTCGTGGGCAGGGAACGCTTCCGTGACAATGGCTGCACCGCAGGAGATGGTCATGGCGGCGCCCACAGCTTGAAGCGCTCTGAAAAAAATCAACTGTCCAATGCTTTCGGCAAGGGCGCAGGCCAGCAGCCCCAGGGTGAAAACCGCGATCCCGATTAGGAAGATCCTCTTGCGGCCCACCGTATCTCCGATCTTGCCGATGATGAGCATGGAACTCGTGCTGACCAGGACAAAGGCGACGCTCACCCACATGACAACCGAAATGTCCGTCTCAAAAACCCGGGTGAGCACCGGAAAGGCGATGTTGGTGATGCTCGCATCCATTGTCGCCATCATGGTCGTCACGGCGACGGTGATCAGGATTTTCCATTTGTTCCAACTCATACTCATCGTTTCGCAAAAAAGACGGAGGTCATTGAAAAGGGTCAGCACTGCTGGAGTATAGTCCGAAAAAGCAAAAGCGATGAGGGAAAAAATGATTCAGCATTTGACTAAGTTATCTGTTCGGAGCAATATAAATATTTTGGGGAAGCTGTTCGAGCACCGTATCAGGGGTAGTCTCTATCGTTTCAGGCGAAGCGAGAAATCTTGAAAATTTAGGAACCCGGAAAACCAGGATTCCTCGGCTAACGGCCCTAGATGACATTGACGGACAGCCCCTTGGAGGCGATTCTCAGGCAAGAGCCGCAAACTGAAAGAAGGATGGGGATACAGTCGTGATAGTCGATCAAAAAACGATGGGAGCAATAGAGCTGACGTTACCTCAGAAGACCCGGGACCGAGTCGGGAGAGCGGCGGCATGGATTGCTCAAACCAAGGAGAAGGGGGGTAAGGTTGCTGTTGTCGTGGGCAGCGGACCTAATCTTCACGAGGGAGTGACGACCCTCATTGCAGAACTGATCCATAAGGGGATCATTGACGGCGTTTGTACCAGTTCGGCGGTGGTGACTCATGAGATGGCAGGCACTCTTGAAAAGGTGAAAAGGGTAAAGGGTGAATCTCTCGGGTGTGATAAAGCGGTGCTTCCTGCGGATGGTTTTGTGGAGGTGAGCCTTCTCACTGAAGCAAGGCTGAAGGAAATCCATAAAGAGATGTCTATTGATTTGGCTCTTTACCGAAAGATGAGAAGAGCAAAGGGAAATGTGATCATCAAGGCTGCCGGCAATGTTGCTTACCCGACAGGGCTGCGAACCGAGAGACTGGCTCCTGAGATTCAAGCCTTAGCAAAAGAACAGGGTACACCCTTTGAGCAAGTTGCTGGTCACTGTGCAGATCCGAATACCATGCTTGGCGCGGGCGCTCAACATCGCAAGCCCGTGATTGTTACGGTGCCGCAGCTTGTCGGTGGGGGTTGGATCGGACTGGCAATCGGCGATTCCTTGCCCATTTCAGAAAGGTGCCGCCGAGTCGCCGAATTGCTGGCAACTGCGGATGTGATCATCGAATCTGCGATAGCGCTTGCCCAGGAGATTCACGATGGTCCCTTCGAAACATTCACGGGCCATGGGATATGGTCTGCATGGGAAGGGCGGAATACCTATTCGCTCTCAGAGAAGAAGGTGATCCGAATCGATCTAGACCCCAACCTCGAAAAAGCATGGGCCCAGGAAAGGAAGTGCAAGAAGGTTTCTGATGCAGTTCACCAAGGACTGCCCAAGGCTAAGCTCATGCGCATTCCGTTTCGTATGGAGATGTCAGGTTTTTCAAGGATCCCCGGTAGTTTGCCGGTCATTGGTGACATCGGCGTGATATGGCCCCTGCTCGCAAATAAGGTGGCAGACATGCTTGGAATAAGGCTTGACTTCATGAGCTACCCACAAGCGACTCCTGCAGGGCGAGAGGTCAGGGAGTGGATTGTTCGGCACATCCAGCCTGTGAGTCGGGAACGGCTGGTGAAAACAAGGGGAATCCTTGGGCTTGATAAAGGCAGACCGGAATGCTGAAAATCCGCTCGAAACAGGTCTGCATTGATTCTTTGGAGGACGTGATCTCTGTCCAAGCCTTGCTGTCCAACGGGACCCTTTGTGAGATCAATATCCCGAAAGATCGCGAAAGGCGCCTCACCCAATGCCGGCACTGATCTTTGGCCTCTACAATCTCCTTGCCACGCTGCTCGTCTGGCCGCTCTGCCTTTTGGTGCGCCGTCACGCCAACTTTAAGGGTACCCTGCGGCTGAGATTGTCCTTCAAGCTCCCCGCACGGCCTCCCGGTGAGTTCTTCTGGTTTCACGGCGCCTCGCTCGGAGAGGTGAAGGCTGTCGCTAAGCTCATCACGGCACTGAAGGCTTGGCGGCCGGACATCACCATCGGCCTTTCCACCATGACTGCCACGGGAAGACAAGCGGCAGACAGCATCGCTGGCGTCGATCTCGTCCTGCCCTTTCCCTTTGACCTGCCCTGGGTGATGCGGCGATACCTCAGACACCTCACCCCCAGGATGCTCGTGATTGTCGAGACTGAGATTTGGCCCAACCTCCTTATGCAGGCGCAGAAGGCCGGGGTCCGAACGCTCTTTGTTAATGCCAGGCTCTCCAAGAAGGCCTTTCGACGGTATCAGCGGATCAAACCCTTCACCCAGCACGTCCTCCGGCAGGCAGAGGTCCTCGCCATCGCCCTCGAAGACAAATCCCTTTTCGAGATCCTGGGCGCGCAGCGGGTCGCCGTGCTCGGCAATCTCAAGTTTGATGCCATGCGCGCCACCGATCCTGGCAGGGCCAGTTCAATCAGGGCTTCGTTGCGGTGTGAAGACCGTCCAGTCTTCATCGCCGGCAGCGTAAGGGAAGGGGAGGAAGCCATAGTCATGGATGCCATACGTTCCACGCAGGATCACGTCCCCGACATCTTTTCCATCATCGCCCCGCGTCATGCCGAGCGCATCCCTCTCATCATCGACCTGGCCAAGACCGCCGGGCTCACCTGGGGCCTCCGCAGCCAGCCCGGACACGTGGACCTGCTCATCATCGATACCGTGGGCGAGCTTTTCGACCTCTACGGGGCGGCACAAGCCGCCTTCGTGGGCGGGAGTCTTGTCGACCTTGGCGGACAGAATATCCTCGAACCCGTCGCCTGGGGGGTCCCCACCATTCACGGCCCCCATATGCATAAATTCAACTGGGCTCTCGATGTCGTCCAGGGCCATACCATCGTGGTGCATGATGCGACCGAACTCGCACAAACCATCGCAGGCATCCTGCTGCATCCCGAGCGTTACGCGGCCATGGCCCTGAGAGGCCGCGAAAAACTCTTGATGGCGCGCGGTGGCACTGAACGCTATCTCAACGCTATCCTCGGACAGCAAATGTCAAGGCAGCCCAAGGGTTGCGCTTTAAGCGACCAGCGGGATCTTTCATAGATCAATTTCGTGAAACCGAAAAAGCGATTTGTTTTTTGTGTTTGACTAATGATGGGGAGTGGTTAGTATAATCCCGTTGTAAAGGGCTAGGAAAAAATAAGGTAACCTTTCCATATTTTTTGATTTTTCAGGATCCAGCGGGTAATCTATGGAAAGAAAAGCGGCGATCCATCGAAAAACCAAGGAGACGGAGATCCGTGTGGATCTCAACCTGGACGGCACCGGGATAACTGAAATCAAGACCGGCATTCCCTTCATGGACCACATGCTCACCCTCATGAGCGCTCACGGGTTCATGGATCTGAAGATCACGGCCTCCGGCGACACCCAAATTGATGATCACCACACGGTGGAGGATCTCGGTATCTGTCTTGGGAAAGCTCTCCACGAAGCCCTTGGAAAAAGAGAAGGAATCCGGAGATACGGTCACGCCGTTGTCCCGATGGATGAGGCCCTGGCGAGGATTGCTCTCGACATATCCAATAGGCCCTTTCTCGCTTACCGGGTCGTCCTGAAAGAAAGCAAGACCGGCTCTTTTGACGTGAATCTGGTTCGTGAGTTTTTCCGGGCCCTCGTGGTTCATTCAGGAATCACCATGCATGTGGATTTGGTCTCCGGAGATGACCCTCATCACGTGGCCGAATCGATTTACAAATCCTTTGCCAGGGCTCTGGATCAGGCTACAAGCCTTGAGCTTCGTCTTGGCGGCGCAGTGCCCTCCACCAAAGGTCTTCTTTAGCCTCGCCTCCGAAGGATATAACTGTTCAACGATTAGAGGGAACCATGCGTAACGTCGGGTGTAAACTCCTCATCGGCTTTATTCTTTTTTTGATCCTCATGAGCGGGCTTTCCTGTCAACTCCATCAGGTTCCCCAGGAAGACAAAGTTGTTGTGCCTCCAATGAATACGATCGTTTTTGTCGGTTTTAGACCGGGCCTGTCTCCTTCTCAAACCTCTGGCTTGGTACGCAGCCCAATTTCCGGAGCAGTCTTCTCAGCGGAGCCTGTTTCCGAAGCAATTGCTGAGGGCCTTTCCGGCTTGCTCTTCGAAAAACTGACCAAGGAGATCCGCGTGAACTGGGTGTCGCCCCGTGAAGCAGCGGCGGCCTTTTCCCAGCTTGCCTCTTCCAACCCCACGTTGACGGACAGGGACATTTATGTGCAAATTGGCAAGGCCCTGACTGCGGAGGCCGTGCTGGGAGGTCACGTGTACCGCTGGCGCGAACGGGAGGGAACAGACTATGCGGCCAGCCGACCGGCCTCTGTGGCCTTTGACCTGTATCTCATGGCCGCGGAGGATGGGGTGATCTGGTGGAAAGCACGGTTCGACAAGTCCCAGATCTCTCTTAGCGAGAACGTGCTCGATCTCAAGACCTTTCTCAAAGCAAAGGGCCGGTGGATGACGGCGGATGAACTCGCAGAGATCGGCCTCGCCGACGTTGTCGAAACCTTCCCCAAGGGAGAAAAGGAATGATCGTGATTCCTGCGGTGGACATCAAAGGCGGCCGGTGCGTGAGGCTTAAGCAGGGCAGGATGTCGGAGGAAACGGTTTACTCCGATGACCCGGTCCAGATGGCCGTGACCTGGTGCACCAGAGGAGCGGAAAGAATTCATCTGGTTGATCTGGACGGTGCTGTGGGAGGAAAAAGAGTCAACGCAGAGGTGATCAGGACGATCGCTCGTTCCGTGCCCGTGCCGGTTGAACTTGGCGGAGGCATCCGGAGCCTGGACTCCATCGAGTTCTATCTCGAAGCAGGGGTAGAGTGGATCATTCTCGGAACCTTGGCCTGTAAGAATCCAGACCTGGTGGAAGAGGCTTGCAGGAGATTCCCGGGCCGCGTGATGCTTGCCATTGATGCCCGCGGCGGCCGGGTAGCTGTGGAGGGGTGGACCGAGGACACGGATCGTTCCGCAATCGACGTTGCCAGGCCCTTTGACAGTCTGGGGATTGCCGCCGTCATCTATACCGACATTCAGAGGGACGGCATGAGCGCGGGGCCTAATCTCCGGACAACGGGTGAATTCGCAGACTCTCTCCGAATACCCGTGATTGCCTCAGGAGGCATCTCCGGGCTTGAAGACATCCGGAAGGTCATGACCCTCTCGGGGCGGGGCGTTGTGGGCGTTATCACGGGAAGGGCTCTTTACGAGGGGACCCTGGACCTAGAGGACGCGATTCAGGTAAGTAAGGGGATTTAAATTTCTTCTTGACTTCATTATGGATTTTTCTATATTGGCAGTTTAACCTTTGGAGGATAATCTTTGGCCACATCCCTTGTCGAAAGAATCGCTCAGGACCTCAAAGGAGCCCTCAAAGCGAAGGACGAGGCACGGGTGTCCTGCTTGCGCATGCTGAAAGCAGCCGTCACGAATGAACAGGGCCGGAGAACGGAGCCCCTCAAGGACGAAGACGTCCAGTCCGTGATCCAGTCCATGATCCGCAAAGGGCAGGAAGCGGCGATGGAATTTAGAAAAGGCCATCGAGAGGACCTGGCGGCCAAGGAAGAGGGCGAGGTCAAGATTTTTGGCGGATATCTGCCTCAACAGCTCGCACCCGCTGAGATCGAGAAGGTGCTCAAGGAGATCATTGCTGAGGTGTCCGCTTCAGGCCCCAAGGATCTGGGGAAAGTCATGAAGGCTGCCATGGGGCGGCTGGCAGGAAAGGTTCAGGGCAAAGAGGTCAACGAGATAGCCAAGAAACTTCTCGGCTGATCCAGGAATTCAGGCGACGGTTCCGTTTCTGATCTTTTCACCGGCCTTGAGGGCCATATTCAATAGCGCATCTCAGCTGATCGAAACGTGATGATCAAACAAAAACGCTCCGCTGGACAACTCCTTCATCCAATGAAGGGGTTTTTTCTTTTTGAGGCCTAGGGCTTCTTCAAGAGCGATTGGGCGAGGCTCATGGACGGTTACCAGGCGGCTAAAGAAGAGATCAAGAGGACCGTAGACATCGTCGAACTGATCGGCCAGTTTGTCCAGCTCAAGCGCTCTGGCCAGAGTTTTATGGGGCTCTGCCCCTTTCACTCTGAAAAAGCGCCGTCGTTCACGGTGAGTCCCTCCAAGCAGATGTTCCACTGCTTCGGGTGCAAGAAGGGCGGTGATCTCTTTGCCTTCTGGATGGAGTATCATCGGGTATCGTTTCCTCAGGCTCTGAAGGATCTGGCCGAGAAGTACCACGTGTCTTTGCCTGAGAGGGATCCTGGATCACCGGGGATCAAAGACGCGATCCTCCGGGCCAACGAAGCGGCGGCCGATTTTTTCCATGATCTCCTGATGAAATCAGGGAAAGGAAAGGCGGGCAGGGAGTACCTTCAGCGGAGAGGAATTCCCGGGGAAATCATTGCGGAGTTCAAACTTGGGTATGCCCCGGAGGAGTGGGATGCTCTGGCCAAGGCTCTACGGGAGAAGAAGATCAGTGCTGATACTGGGCTGCAGGCTGGTCTTCTGATCCCCAGGAAGACGGAGGGCCACTACGATCGATTTCGCAATCGGGTGATGTTTCCCATCTTCGACATGCGGAGCCAGATCGTCGGTTTCGGCGGAAGGGTTCTGGACCAGTCGCTGCCTAAATACCTGAACACGCCCGAGACCCCGTTGTTTCAAAAGGGCGAACTGCTCTACGGGCTCCACGTTGCCTTTTCCCGGATTCGCGAAAGCGGCCGGGTGGTCATTGTGGAGGGATACACCGACGTGCTGGCTCTCATCAAGCATGGGTTTCGCGGGGCGGTGGCCACACTTGGAACCGCGCTCACCAGGGACCACATTCGGAAGCTCAAGGGGTATGCCCGCGAAGCGGTGGTAGTGTTCGACTCGGATGCCGCCGGAACCGCGGCGGCCATGAAAAGCCTTTCCTATTTCCTGGGTGAAGGCATGCCTGCCAGGGTGATGTCGCTCCCGGATGAAGAGGATCCGGACACCTTTGTGAACAAGAGCGGCCTCACCGCGTTTCAGGCTCTCTTGGAGAGAAGCGTCCCCATGTTCGATTTCTTTATCGATCGCAAGATCGCCCAGGGGGGAAAGGAGATCGAACACAGGGTCAAAGCCCTGGAAGACATCTTCCCTGTGCTGGCGGAACTCAAGAGCCACGTGCAGCGGGCTCTGTATGTGAAACGCCTTTCGGAAAAGCTTAAGGTCACCGAAAAAGCGCTGACCACAGAATACCAGAAGTGGGCGTCCAAAGGCTTCCATGGACCGGAGGGCCTTCAAGTCCAGGGGAAAAAGGAGTGCAAGAGGATTGATGATGGTTATTTTCTTAATCTCATGCTCCATCATCCCGTGACCATCAGCCGGATCAGAGATCTCGAATGGAAGAGCCTTCTCTCTGATCCCGTGGTCATCGAGATTGTGGGCTGTGTTCTTGAGAAAGACCCTGGGGAAAAGACCGCCGCGGAAGACATTCTGGCCAGCCTCTCCGGAGAAGAAGCACAGGAGGCCTTCAGGGAAGCGATGCTTAGCCCTTCCATCTTCAATGAAGAGGATGTGGAAAAGGCACTTCAGGATTTTGCCGAAAAGATCCACAGGATCAAAATGCGGGACTCTGCGGCGCAGGCCAGGGCCAGAGGGGATTTTGAGACCTTCAACCGGATATTGAAGTTAAGAAAGGAACGAGACGTTCAACCGCGAATCAACGGGAACTCTCAGGAGGGAAGGTAATGGCGAACAACTCAGACATGGTCAATCTCAAACGGCTCATCGATATCGGCAAGGACAAAGGGTACATCACCTACGAAGAGCTCAACGACGAGCTGCCCGACGAGGTGGTCTCCTCGGAGACGATCGATGACCTCATGATGATGTTTGAAGAGCTGGATGTGATGGTCATCGACGAGGCGTCCAAGGAGCAGATCGAAAAATCCAGGCGAATCAAGAAAAGGCAGGAGAAGGTCGTTGAGAAAGAGAACTTCCGGGCCGAGGTGGCGGATGTGGCGACTCGGGTCTCTGATCCCGTGAAGATGTATCTGAAGGAGATGGGCTGCATCTCCCTTCTCACCCGGGAAGGCGAGGTGGAGATTGCCAAGAGAATAGAAGCCGGCGAAAAGGACGCTCTGGATGCGCTTCTGAAGTGCCGCGTGGGGATCGAATACATTATCGAACTGGGAGACCTTCTCAAGAAAGGAGAGATCAAACTCAAGGACGTTATCAACGATCTCGACGATGAGGACAGCCACACTCAAATCGGAGAAAGGAAGGAATCCATCATCCATCTCATCGATGACATCGAAACCTTCTACCAGGATTCCATCGAGTTGAAGACCCAGTCATCCAAGAAAGCTATTCCCGCGGCCAAGAAGAAGAAAATTCAAACAAAGATGGAAAACAACCGACGCAAGATCGTGGAATTGATCAGCAGTTTCAAGCTGGAAAAGACCCAGCTCGACCTGATGGTGGAACGGCTCAAAGAGACGGTTCGGAGAGTCGAAAAGGCGGAAAAGGATCTCAAGGAAGTCGTATCCTTGGCGGGAGGAAAGCCTTTGGCGTTTGTCAAGAAGTGCCTCACCCAGATCCCCAAGGCCGCGAAGGAAACCCAGTTGCTCACCCCCCTGAAACTTAGGAAAGCGGATCTTCTTGCCCTGAAATCCAAGATAGACGGAGCAGATAAGGTGATCAAGGAAATCAGGGACCGCACCAACATGGACAAAGAGGAGCTCAAGGATACGCTTGAAGTCGTCGAGGACCGGATTGACCGGTCCAAGCTGGCCAAGAGCGAACTCATCGAAGCCAACCTTCGATTAGTGGTGAGCATTGCCAAGAAATACACCAATCGAGGACTTCAGTTCCTCGACCTGATCCAGGAAGGAAACATCGGCCTTATGAAGGCGGTGGACAAGTTTGAGTATCAGAGGGGATACAAGTTCAGCACGTATGCCACCTGGTGGATCCGGCAAGCCATCACTCGGGCCATTGCCGACCAGGCCAGGACCATTCGAATCCCGGTTCATATGATCGAGACCATCAACAAACTCATTCGGACCTCGCGGTATCTGGTTCAGGAGCACGGTCGAGAACCGACTCCTGAGGAGATAGCAGAAAAAATGGAGTTCCCTCTGGAAAAGGTCAGGAAAGTTCTCAAGATCGCCAAGGAGCCCATTTCACTGGAAACCCCTATCGGAGAAGAAGAGGACAGCCACCTTGGAGATTTCATTGAAGACAAGAAGATCATCTCCCCAGGGGATGCGGTGATGAACTTCAACCTGGGCGAGCAGACGAGAAAAATCCTCACCACGCTCACGCCTCGAGAGGAAAAGGTGCTGAGGATGCGATTCGGTATCGGTGAGAAATCCGATCACACCCTCGAGGAGGTGGGCCGGGATTTCAATGTCACCAGGGAGAGGATCAGGCAGATCGAGGCCAAGGCCCTGAGGAAATTGAGGCACCCCAGCAGGAGCAAGAAGTTGAGGAGCTTTCTGGAGCAATAGGGTTCCCCAGCGCTCCTTTTACCCTGAGCGGGGGGTTGCGGGCTCGCCAGAGGCCACACCTCCCCGTCCGGAGTGTTATGGCTATGGCGGTGAACATGGTGCAATCCAAATCATAATGGAAATTCGCTTGACAATCCTGCGATCGCTTTGCATGCTACTTCCCGAAGGGAAGACTGGGCCCATAGCTCAGCTGGAAGAGCCACCGGCTCATAACCGGTTGGTCCCTGGTTCGAACCCAGGTGGGCCCATCAATGTTTCAGGATCCAGGATGCAACCCAAGGAGTTTCAAAAGCTATCCTGTCTCAAGCAGGAGACCTGTTTCATAGGAAAGGGCGCGCCAGAACGGTGCGCCCTTTCCATTTAGCGTCGCAATAAGATGTTTAACCTTTTAACCCATGACGCGGTCATGGCAGGGAACAGGAGCGGAAGAGAGTTACATTGAAAGACAAACTTTTTGTGCTCATTCAACTGCAGGAGTGTGACAACAGAATCGCAAGTATTTTCAGGGCCAAAGAACAGGTTCCCCTGAGAATTCAGAAGCTGGAAGATGAAATGAGGGTCATGGAAAGCCAGTTCAAGGCCGATGAGGACCAGCTCGAGACGTTCAGGAAAGACCGCCGCCAGATGGAAAGGGAAATCCAGGACCTGGACGGCAAGATTGAGAAAAGTTCAGTTAAACTCACCCAGATCAAATCCAACAAGGAGTACACTGCAGCGTTGAAGGAGATCGATGACCTGAAAAGCATCAAGTTTCAGACAGAGGAAAAGGCCATCCAGATGATGGAAAACGCTGATGAGCTGGAGCGGAAATGCACGGGTCACAAGGACTCTCTCAAGACCTTAACAGATCAATTCGAAAAGGATAAGGACGCGCTCAAGCAGGAACTCCTCGGGCTGGAAAAGGATCTTGAAACTCTGCAGAAAGAAAGAAGCCAGCTGTGCTGCGATTTCGATCAGGGTCTCCTGAAAAAGTATGTCTTCCTCAAGGAACGCAAGGGAGGACTGGCCATCAGCTCGGTGGTGACCGGGGTCTGCCAGACCTGCCACATGGGCATCCCTCCCCAGAAATTCAATGAACTGATCCGAGGGAACGATCTCATGACCTGCCCTCACTGCAATAGAATTATTTACTGGGGCGATGACCAGGATTTCCAAAAGAACTCGACTGCGTTATAATGCCTCGGTATGTCAGAGCAGGACAAATGACCGCTGCTCTGCGTCACGCAGAGGGGAGGAAAGTCCGGGCTCCGCAGGACAGGGTGCTGGGTAACTCCCAGTCCTGGCAACAGGAAGGAAAGTGCCACAGAAAGCAAACCGCCCCGGCGGCCGGTCCGCCGAGGTAAGGGTGAAACGGTGAGGTAAGAGCTCACCAGTCCTGCCGGTGACGGCAGGAGCTAGGAAAACCCCACCCGGAGCAAGACCAAATAGGGGAACGCCCGAGGGTGGTCCGCCCGAGTTCCCGGGTAGGTCGCTGGATCCCGACGGTAACATCGGGACTAGAGGAATGGTCATTGTCCTCCGGCTCTCTCCCAGTGTGAGCCGGAGGAAACAGAACCCGGCTTATGGACTGCTCTGACATACCTTATTGCCCAAAGCATGGAGCGAAGAGCTGAAGGGCTAGAGAGAAAATGGATGTCTTCATCGACTGAGAAACTGCAACATAAAGCGATCATCATCATCGGAGCGGGGCATTTCGGGCAAAGAGCCGCTGCCCTCATAAAATCAGATCCGCGCACCTCTCTCTGGATCGTGGATCGGGACGTCGCAAAGCTAAAAAAGATGGGAAACATCGGGGCGAAGAGAATTGCCGAGGATGGCGTCCACTTCCTGGCGAAGCATTTCTCCCACCTCGCTCCCTCCACTTTCATCGTTCCCGCCGTCCCGGTACATCTTGCTTTCGAATGGTTGAAAACCTCTATAAATGAAAAAGGAACCGTAGAGCGATTACCGGTTCCTAAGAGTTTTGGCCATCGCCTCCCTCACGTTTGCAAGGGAAGTGAAGGGTCCTTGCTGACCAGCTATGCCGATTTTCGCTGCCCGGATGACTGCCCTGAACCGGCGGAGCGCTGCACGGTCACGGGCAAAGTGAGAGGTACTCCGCTATACCGGCTTTTGACCGAGGTGGAGCCTCGGGGGTTTCGCGTGCACGTCATCCGCAGTCGCCAATTGGCTTCTGGTGTGGGAGGTTATCGAGTGAGGGATCTGCAGGAGCTTCTCGGGAAGGTCTCAGAGGGAAGGAAAGGAAAGTGGTTGGTGGCGACGGCCTGCAAGTGCCACGGTATCGTGACCGCGCTGCAGGTCCTTCGTTAGGATTGAAAGAGGAAAAATCATGTTCGTGTTTTCGAATTTGATGATCGCCATCGCAAGAATTTTGGACATCGGGTTGAGCCTTTACATGTACGTTGTCATTGCACGGGCCATCCTGTCATGGGTCAATCCTGATCCCTACAACCCCATTGTCCGGTTTTTGAACTGCGTCACGGAACCTGTGCTCTTCCGCATCCGTAAAAGGCTTCCTCTTTTTTGGGGAGGGATCGATTTCTCTCCGATCCTCGTGATCTTGGTCATTATCTTCATTCAGGCCTTTGTCGTCCAGAGCCTTGTTCAAATGGCAGCCCGCATCGGTTAATCTCACAAGGACAATGCCGTGGATACCGTCATCAAGGTGAAAGTCCTTCCCAGGTCCTCGCGGACGGAAATATCGAGCAAGGCAAACGGCGTCTACCGGGTGAAGCTCACCGACCCTCCAGTCGAAGGCAGGGCGAACCAAGCCCTCATCGCCTTGCTCGCTGAAATACTGGGGGTCCCTAAGAGAGATATCGAAATTACGGCAGGGAAGATATCCAGGTTGAAAACGGTGAAAGTCCACGGGATGAGCGAAGTTGCCGTTACGCAAGCCCTGGAAGCGGAGAACCTGGAGCATAGAGCAAAGGGGAAAGCAAGGAGCTTCTAGAGCTGTGCCTTTGACTCTCACCGCTCGGCTCTTGGGGCGGAGATTTGGCCGCGCGCCTTGCACCGTGAACCGCTTTATGCCTTGAATTGGATGTCATGCAGTTGGCGAAATCGGCCGTTCAAATCCAGCAGTTCCTCTCTCGTCCCTGATTCGGCGATCCTTCCGCCTTCCAGCACATAGATGCGATCCGCCTTGCGGATCGTGCTCAGTCGGTGGGCTGCCACGAGAATGGTCCTCCCGCCTCTCAGGGTATCGATCGATGCCTCCACCAACTGCTCGCTTTCGGCATCCAGGGCGGAGGCCGCTTCATCCAGAATCAGAATCGAAGGGTCTGCAAGGATGGCCCTTGCAATGGCGATGCGCTGTCTCTGCCCACCGGAGAGCAAGGTTCCACGGTCTCCCACGACAGAATCATACCCTTGAGGCTGCGTCAGGATGAAGTCGTGAGCGTAAGCCGCCTTCGCCGCTTCCATCACCTCCCCCAGGCTTGCATCCGGCTTGGCATAGCGGATATTGTTGGCAATCGTGTCATGGAACAGCAATACTTCCTGACTCACGGTGCTGATCTGTCTGCGGAGGGACCGTAGGGTGACATGGCGGATGTCGGTGCCGTCAATGGCGATGGACCCTGATGTGACGTCGTAGAACCGCGGAATCAGTTCAAGGAGCGTGCTTTTCCCTGCACCGGTAGAGCCTACGAAAGCCGCCATCTCCCCCGTTTTTATGGAGAGGGTCAATTCTTGAAGGACAGGGATCCCCGAATCGTAGGAAAAACTCACCTCTTTGAATTGAATCGAGCGGCGGTGTCTCGGAAGCTCCATGGCGCCTCCCGCGTCACGGATGGACGGCAGGGTTCTCATGATTCCAAAAACGCGTTCCGTGGATCCCTGCAGCGTGCGAAGGTCATTGTTCATTTTCGCAAGGCTTTTTACCGGTGCATAGAGCCTTTGGAAGGCGTACATCAGTGAAATGAGCTCGCCCAAGCTGTGGTGAAAATAGATCTTGCCCACAATGAAAATACCCGGCAGGACCAGGAATGACATGGAATCAAGTAACGGACCCAGGCCCCGATCCCAACGGCACCACCGCATGACGTTCTCATATAAACGGTTTGCCATAGCGCCAAACCTTTCGGCTTCCTTCTGATTCATGAAGAATCCCTGTACGACTTTGAGGCAAAGGAGAGTCTCCTGGTAGGCCGCCGTCACGTAAGAAGTCACCTCTTGAACCTTTGAAGCATGTCTTTTGACCTTTCGCCCGAACAGCCGCACCGGCAACACAATCAGCGGAACGGCAAAGAATACAAGAAGGGTCAGCTTGTAATTGGAAAGGAAAAGGAAAGCGAGAAATACCGCGGCCGTGAGAGAATGTTGCACCAGTCCGATGAGGACATGGGAGATCCTTTCCTGCATCACCGTCAAATCGGCAGTGGACCTCGAAACCAACTCCCCTGCTTTTTGCTTGTGGTAGAATTCGAGAGGAAGAGAGATGAATTTGTCGAAGAGATCCGTTCGCACGGAGCGCACGGCCCGGTTGGAGAACGCCGCAGAAGCCAGCTCACTGAAATAGCCGATCACCGACTTGATGAGCATTGAAAAAAAGGCAATCGCCCCCAGCACAAAGAGCAGCCGTTCCGAGGAAACCTGATCGAGCAGCACGAGCTCAGTCCGCTTCCATGAAAAGCCCCCTTCAAACTGGAGCGACACCCATGGGATTTTCCAAGTGACCGGATCTGTCCCGCTCTTCATCCCTTCGTCAATGAAAGGCTGGATCAGGTAGACGGGAATCACGACGAAGAGTGCTGAGAAGGCTGCGAGAACAAGGGAAAAGACCAGCAAGCGTTTGTGAGCCTTCACATAGTGGGCAAGCTCTTTGCCTAAAATGTAATTGAGCATAGCCGGAGGTTTAGACCGCTCCGATCAGTCTCGAAATAACGATTCTCTGCACTTCCGATGTCCCTTCCCCGATCTCCAGCAGCTTCTGGTCCCTGTAGAACCTCTCCACGTCGTACTCCTTCATCAGCCCGTAACCGCCGTGGAGCTGGACCGCATGGTTTGCACAGCGGTACATCACCTCGGAGCAGTATAACTTGGCCATGGCCGCTTCTTTTCGGAAAGGCTTGTCCCTGTCTCTCAGCCAGCACGCTTTGTAGAGGAGCAGGCGGGCGCACTCGATTTCAAGAGCCATATCCGCGAGCTTAAACGCATTGACTTGGTAGGTGGCGATCGGTTTGCCGAATTGGACCCGTTCCCTGCTGTACCTCATGGCCATTTCAAAGCAACCTTGCGCCCCGCCAAGGCCCATGGCCGCAATGGACAAACGCCCCCCGTCCAAGGTCTGCATCATCTGATAAAACCCGTGCCCTCGCGGCCCCAGAAGGTTTTCCTGCGGAACCGTGCAGTCTTCGAAAAAAAGCTGCGCCGTGTTCGAACCTCGCCACATCATCTTGCCGTGCATTTCCATAGCTGCGAACCCAGGCGTTCCGGTCTCGACGAGAATGCAGGAAAGCTCGGGACGGCCGTCTGCCTTTGTTCCTGTCCGGCAAAGAACGGTGACGCCCGTCGTGATTTTGTTAGCGGCGTTGGTGATGAAGATTTTACTCCCGTTGATCACCCATTCCTTGCCTCTGAGTGCAGCCGTGGTCTGGCTGTTGCCTGCGTCTGACCCGGCATTCGGCTCTGTCAGACCAAATCCCCACAAGGCCTCTCCCATGCACAGCTTGGGGAGATGCTTTTGTTTCTGCTCATCATTTCCAAAATAGTAGAGCGGGCCGATCCCCAGGGAATTCCCTGCCGCTACCGTGGCCGCATGAGACTGATCCACCCTCGCCACTTCTTCGGTGGCGATGATGTACGAGACGTAATCCATGCCCTGGCCGCCGTATTTTTCGGAGACGAACATGCCGAATAGTCCGAGCTCTCCCATCTTCCTCATCGTGTCGTAGGAAAACTCCTCCTTTTCGTCGAGTTCCTTTGCGACCGGCTTGATTTCCTTTTCCGCAAATTGGCGAACGCTGTTCCGCAGGATCTCTTGCTCCATGGAAAGGTCGAAGTCCATTGTTTCCCTCTGCTCGTCAGAAAGGATTAGTGGTGAATCTCCCTCGCTGAGCCCTTCGCCGCTTTCATTTCTCTCAAAACGAGAAAAGACGGAAGGAGGGGAGCGAGAGTGATTAGGGGTTTAGCGGGCAATGCTGATCAAGGAATCTTTATAGGCGGATCGAAAAAGATTGTCAACCATGGCTATCCAGAATGGAGTTTTCAACTGATGGTCAGCTTCATGAGTTTCACATCGGCCTCAGTCCCCAGATTGCGGCACAGTGTTCTGATCTCGTTGGCCTTCTCCTCGCCTTTTTGTCTGAACGATATAACGATCTTTTTTATATGATGCTCTAGGAGGATGCCCGCCAGGTCATTCTGGCCGCCGAAGACAGGGTAGCCATTAATCTTCCTTCCTCGAAGTTTGGGATTGTCGTCCAAAAACCCGACCAGTTGAAGGCCGAGGTCAGGATTGTTCTGAATCTCCTTCAGGGCAAATTGACCTCCGATCCCGGCACCGTAAATGAGAGCACGATCCCCCTTTCGGCTTGGAAGGCGGACCCCCTCGTCCAGCAGCCTGAATGAAAGTCTGGACAAGGAAACGAGGATCAGCATGACACCCCAGTAGATGACGAAGACGGCGCGGGAAAAACTGTGGAACCGATAGACAAAAAGAAGGATCAGCATAGGCATCACCGTGCCGACGGTGATGGCCTTGACATATCCGATTAGGTCCTTGACACCCGTGCTTTCCCACACCCCGCGGTAAACCCCCATAATGTAGAAGGAGAAAGTCTGGCAGGCCAGCAGGATCGGTAGAGACCTCAGAAAAAAGTCGAAATTTCCTTCCACATCTCCTTCAAAGCGAAGGAGATACGCGGTGTAGTAGGAAACGCTGATCAGAACCACATCGAGCATCACTTCAAAAAGCCGTCTTCGAAAGGTGATCTGAACGAGGATAGGAGTTAGGACGCTCGCGCTTTCCTCTGAGAGAATAGATTTCTCCGTGTAGACTTTGACCCTTCCCAGGTAGATCCAGAAGAAGAGAACAAAGAGGAGGTAAAATACGATGAGCACCACGGTGAGGCTGATGTTCAGGTGCCGTATCGCCAAAGCAATCAACCCCGAGGCCACGGAAAAGCCATAAAGGACCAAAACGGCTTTTCTCTCCGAAAGACCGATCGCCACCATCCGGTGCGAGGAGTGGTCCTTGCCTCCCTGGGAGATGGGTCGACGGAAAAGCTTTCGCATGAAACTCACAAACCCCGTGTCCACTATGGGGATGAAAACGATCAAAATGGGGATGGCGATCACGGACAGCAGGTTGGCGACGTTCCCTCCCACAGTCTGGCCTGCACCTTCCGTGGTCATGAGGCAGGCCATGACAAAGCCGATAAACAGACTCCCCGCATCGCCCATAAAAATGGACGCGGGATTGAAGTTGTAAACCAGAAATCCCAGGAGAGCTCCGAGGTAAGAGGCGGTCACGAGCAGAACCGCCGCCAGAGACGCTGCGCCGGGGCTCGACATATGGAGCAGAAAGGTGAACAGAGCGGCGATGAAAGCAACGCCTGCCGAAAGCCCGTCCATATTGTCGAGGAGGTTGAAGGCGTTGGTGATCCCCACGATCCATAGAATGGAAAGAAAAAGACTGATGGTCTTATAAGAAATCCAGTCGAGCCTGAAACCCAGGAACACCAGAATGGAGGCGAGCACGATTTGGCCGGCGAGCTTATGTTGCGGATCCATCGTGTAGAGGTCATCAATCAGTCCCAGCACGAACATTCCCGACCCACAAACAGCCATAGGGACGCAAGGCTTCCCAAATTTTCCCCAACCCAGAAGAGCACCTGCCGCAAGCCACACCCCCAGAGTGGACACAAAGATCGCGACGCCTCCCAATAGTGCGGTTTCTTTTTTGTGCCACCGGGCGTCTTTTGGAACGGCCACCCGACCCGTCCGCAGGGCAAAAGCTCTCACAAGTGGCGTCAAACACAGTGAAAGCACAAGGGCGGCTATAAAGGCGAGAAAATTATAAAATAAAAGCTTTTCCATCATCGTAAAAACTGCTGAGGACATCGTGTCGAGCCCGTTTATAGCCCTCCCCTGTGATCGTGTCAATCGACCCCATGAAACCTCTGCTGATTTAGAAACGACCCATGGGGAGCCTATAGCCGAGCCCTGGGAGCGCTATCTCTCCATGTGGATCATCATGTAAATCCCCAGAAAGATAAAAAGGAAATTGGCGAGCCAAGCGGAGAAAAGAGGAGGCAAAACACCGGCAAGCCCCAGGGATCGGGCAAGGCCCAGAATGAGCACATAAAGGAAGCACACGGCCATTCCGAGGGACACGGCAAGAGGCGCCCCTCCCTTCTTCAGGCGGAGGGCCATGGGAATTCCAATGGTAAGAAGAATCAGGCTGATAAAAGGAAACGCCAGTTTGATATTCATGTCGACGACATACTTTGAATTGTCATAGCCCTCTTTCCTCACAGTTTCCGCATAGTCCTTCAGCTGCCAATAGCTCATCTCCTCCGGTTTTCGCGTCCCCCTCATAAAAGTCTCAGGCGTCTCCCGTATGGGAAGGGAATACGCATCAAACCTTCTAAAGCTGTACTGGCCGTCTTCATCCAACTCCTGGATGGCTCCGTTTTCGATCTTCCAGGAGTTCCCCTCCCAGATTCCTCTGCGGCCCTCAATCCGCTTCACAACACGAAACGCACTGTCAAAAAAATAGAAGCTCGGGTTCCCCATGGTTTTTTCTTTTGGATTGAATTGGCGGATCCAGTAGATCGCATTGCCGCCCCGGTACCAGATCTCCTCTTTCCCGTAGAAGAGCCCGGGATCCCGCTTCTGAACATCTACGCTCCAGATCTTGTTTCCTTGGGAACTGGTGTAGGGTACCACGGTTTCCGAAACCAGAAACATACCGACCACGAGGAACAGCGATCCGATCATCACGGTTTTGGAAAGCGTGAAAAGGCTGAGCCCCGAGGTTTGGAGTGCCGTCAGTTCATTCTTTCTTTTCATGGAGGTGAACATGAGAACGGCCGAAACGAGCACCGCAGCCGGCACCATGTTGACCATGACAAAAGGGGCTTTGTACAGGAAATAGAGCAGAACAGCCGTGTTCGACGCCTTGGCCTCAATGAAATTGTCAATCTTCTGCAGGAAGTCCACGGTGAGGAAAAGAAACACAAAGAGCGCTTCGCAGAAAGCGAAGAGTCTGTAGAACTCACGAATCACGTACCTGGAGAGAATGGTCATGGGCTACGCGTGATCTTTCACACGCAAGAGCTGTTCGAAGAACGCGAAGGGCTTTTCTCCATCTGACCGCTTCATGAGATAGAGGCACGCGCCGAGTAGGAAAAGGACAGGAAGCCAGGACCCCAGGGCAGGGCTTAAAAAGCCTGTTTCACCGATGTTCCTCGCTCCTACGAGCAGCAGATAATAGAGAAGGAAGATCAGAAGGCTCACGACAATGCCGGCCAGACGGCCGCCTGCCCGAAGCTGAGCCCCTAATGGCGCCCCGATGAGTCCCATGAGAAGGACGGCAAGAGGGATGGAAAACCGTTCCGTCAATTCCAAGAGAATCTCGGGCTGCCGGCTGCCTTTCCCGGACGGATCTTTCAACCCCTTCCTCAATTCTTCAAAGGACATCTCCTTGGGGTCTTTTTCGCGGCCTGCCAGGGCCGGCATGATGTCGTCCAGCCCGATTCCAAGATCGTAGCTGCTGAAAGTGATCGTCCTGCCCTGTTCCTGCTTCTTGTCCATCATGAAGACGGTTCCGTCGAAGAAGCGAACCGTGATAAGTTTCACGTCCTCCCTCGAATCGATCCTTCCTTCCCTCGCCACAATCGTCGTTGTCACAGCTGGATCGCGACGGTCCACCAGGAACACATTTTTCATCGTTCTTTCTTTGGGGGTAAAGTTGCTCACATAGAATGTAATCCCCTTGAAAGGGTCGCAAAAGATCCTCTCCTTGATCCCCAGGTCCGCCCTCGAATGAGCAATCACAAAGACCAGGTCTTTAAAGGATTTCCTTCCCCACGGCCCCGCCGAAGAGCTCAGAAAGAGCGCCATGAGAAATCCTGCCAGCGAGATCAGGACGACGGGTGGGAGCATTTGGTAAAGACTGATCCCCGAAGTCTTCATGGCCTGAAGCTCATTGTCATTGGATAGGCGATGAAATGCAACAAACACCGCCATCAAAAGAACTGCCGGCAGAGCGAAAAGAATCATCCCCGGCAAAAGGTAGGAAATCATTTTTATCAGCTGGAAGGGGTGGATCCCGTGGTTGATCATCCACTCTGCCAGGTTGAGCATTCGCGCAGCCAGAACAATGAACAAGAACACCACTAGGCTCGCCACCAGTGTCGGCCAGATTTCCTTGAAAAGGTATCGATAAATCGTAATTTTCAACAGGACCCGCCTCCCTCAACGATCTTTTGAGGAAAACCGGATGGACCCTCCGGGGATCCGGGGCGTTTCACCCTCCTGGGACGGTTCAGTCCCAAGGTCATGATCTTTTCGGCAGCCTCGATGGATTTGCCCTCAACTGGTCTCTTCGTTTCATCAGTTTCCGCGTATGGCGCTTGATGCGCTTCGTTTTTCTCCTGATCCAAAACATCTGAAAACGGTCCCAGAGGCCTGGACTGCTCCTATTCTTATAACACAGAAAGAGAAAACGCCGATCTTCGGGATGGAAGACCGTTTCTGGCAAGGAGTAATTCAGTTCTGCAAGGCTCTTGATGATCCATCGAAAGCGAGGAAACTTTTTCGTATCGATTCGCTGAAGGTCAAAGAGGGCTGTAGCAGGCGGTCGGTCTTCCGTTGCGTAGCGGAGAAGGATATGCGTGGCGTTGAAGTCGCGATGGTTGAACCCTCCCTCATGCATTCGGCGAGCCAGATCCGCGATTTCTCGCAAAAGCAAGACCTTCCGGGTTTTCGACTCCTCCCCCTGGAAAAATTCAGGGCGCGATTCAAGCAGCTTCTCCAGGGAGATGTAGGGACGAAAATCTTCCGTCATGACCAAAGATTGGACCCTTGGCCATTGAATCCTCCTTTGACCGGCTGCCACGGGGACGGGAGTCGAAACATTCGCCTGCCTGAAGCGGCAGATATTGTCGAACTCCAACAGACCCTGCGACACCCCACGACCGATCCGAGAGGGGGAGCCCCATCCTCGAAACCACATCTTCTCCGCATAGTGCCGCTTTAAATAGAAGTGTCGAACGTTGCCGTCGATGGTCAGCGCAATTCGGGTCACCGTTCGAATGCCGATATCCTTGATGACTTCACCCCCGCGGTATTCGAACATTCTGTCCAATGTGTTCAAGCGGTTTCTTGCGAGGACATTCACGAACTCACGGTTGATGATCAACCCGTTGTGCCTCTCGCAGTGAATGGTTTCCGAAAAACTCATCGCCCTTTGAGGTCTATGATCTCTTCATACAGCCCCAACAGCGCTGCGAAATGCTTCTCCACTGCAAAGGCATCCGCCTTGATGGCGGCCCGTCCTCCCATATAGGCTCTCTTCTCAGCCGAAAGAGAAATCCGAATTCGCTCCGCCAATTCCCGCTCATCGTGGCGCTCCAGGATGTACCCCTCTTCTCCATTTCGGATGAGTTCACTAGCACCATTGTTCCGACTCGTAATGACAGGAGTTCCGCAGGCCATGGCCTCAAGGCAGACATTGGAAAAGGCATCATAGAGGGTGGGGAGCACGAAAAGATCTGATGCAGCATAAAACCTTTCCACTTCACGAGTGCCTCCCAAAAACAGCACTTGAGGTTCGAGACCGCGCTTCCTTGTCCAGCGCAAATAGCTCCCCCGATCATCCTTCCCGACAACCATCAACCGCATGTTCTCGTTTTTCAGGACGGCCATCGCTTCCAGGAGGAGTGGAAGCCCCTTCAATTTGAAATCGTTACCCACAAAAAGAAGGACCTTCTCATCCTCTCCTATGCCCGACTCCTTTCTGACTGACCGCCGCCATTGATTTTTCACCCCGGGGTGAAACCTAACTCTGTCAACGCCGTTGTAGATCACTCTTATCTTTTCAGGTTTCACTTGGTAATGGGCGACAATTTGACTTTTGATCAACTCTGAGTTGGTCATGATGATCCTGCAACCGGATCCCCGAAAAATTCGACGCTCCAAGAACGCCAATGCCTGTCTCCGGGGACCCACTGACTTGACCAACCGGAGGAGCCGCCGGCGATAGCGGACCTGCATTTGAACAGGGTTGATTCCGTCTGAAGCCCTGTAGATATCTTGAAACCAAATCCGCTCCATGCTTTGAATCACATCGAAACTCTCTCTCGCCAACGCCCTTGCGCTAAGAAAGGCGAAAGAAAGATTCTTGGCGGGAGACGACACGGGGATCATGGGAACACGATGAAAAATCATGCCTTCTTCTGTCTGCCAGGAATTCGCAAAAATATGGACCTCGTTCCCCCGTTTCTGCAATTCCCGGCTTAAAGCACATGAATACGCTTCCAGTCCTCCCTTTGACGCAAAGAATTCCCTGCAAACGAGGGCTATCTTCAATGCTTCACCTCAAAGAGGAGGAGATGCCTGCCCTTTGGAATCCGCCACTCCTTCAACAGGACCGATGACATCTCCGTCTGCTTTGACCTCAAGCTCATGGAATCTCCTTCCTCGCTATACAGGAGAAGATAATCCCAGTCTGAAGCCTCCGCAAAACGCTTGGAACTCGGCTGCACAAGGAAGCATTCCGCGTTTTCTCGATCCCGGTTCGCGTAGAAGTTTACCAACTGGATTTCCTTCATCGTCCCCTTAACAAAAACGCCATTTTTGTGAGGCTCCAGCCGAGCGACATACTCACCGACCTCTTTGAACACCGATTTGGGTGATTCGTCTCTCTGTTTGAGGCTCTTCGGCAAAGAAACAACCAACACGACCAGGCATAACATCAGGCAAATCGTTTGCTTGCTTGCGTTCAACCGCACCGCAGCATAATCGGCGATTCTGTTCAGTCCATACCCCACGAACACAAAGGAGGGGAGTAAGAAGAGCCCAACAAATCTCGTGTACATGAACCACGTAGAAATGATCTGCTCATAAAGAACCACGAGAGCTGCACACGATAAGATCGTTAGATAGAGCAGACGGAGATCTGTCCGCAGCCACCTCCCTCGATCCCCTACCCCAATGAGAAAGACGATGAAGAAGGGAACAAAAAAAGCTCTAATCACATAGATCCCAAGGGTTCCCAGGGCGATGAACCATGTCAGATTCCTCACGTAAGAAAAGAAATAAGGAGGAACCCCCGCCGGCGGGTTTGCGACAAAGTAATTCAACTGCTCTCTGAGCCCTTTGTAGTTGTGAACAAAGGCGGACAACCTCTCGCCCACCATCTCCAGGCGGAGGATCTCCAGAAAATTCTGTCCTA
>Ga0105107_10000313_pt1 | contig 29601 bp, 21 predicted proteins | sample PPLLaktember2015_6_FD_79335 | JGI IMG/M metagenome (GOLD analysis project Ga0105107, IMG submission 79335) | Freshwater sediment microbial communities from Prairie Pothole Lake near Jamestown, North Dakota, USA - PPLs Lake P8 Core (1) Depth... | ecosystem: Environmental > Aquatic > Freshwater >...
AGGAGAGCGTGACCGGATCGACGTCCCACTGCAGGTCGATTCCCTTCATTCCGGCGAGCGCCTCCCGCGCCGCGCGAACCATTCCGCGTCGGCCCTCGTCATCGAGATCTCCCTTGACGAGAAGCTGGAGCCGGTGCCGCCCCCGAAGCCGCTCGATGAGCGGCGGCGTGGGACCGAGGATCTCGCGGGCCGCTCCCGCGGGAGCGCTCTCGAGCGCGGAAGACACGCGCGCGGCGGCCTCCGCCGTCTGCGCGGCCGAACGGGACGAGAGGGTGAAGAGCATGAGAGCGCCCGCCGGCGGATATCCGAGAGCCCCGCGCATTTCGAGCTCCCGCGCCGCAAAGCCCTCGTAGTCATGCCGGACGAGGTGCTCGTAGATGAAGTGGTCGGGCGCGAAGGTCTGCACGAGGACCTTCCCCCCCTTCTCGCCGCGCCCCGTTCTCCCCGCCGCCTGGAAGAGGAGCCGGAAGGTCCGCTCCGCCGACCGGAAATCGGGGAATTGGAGGCCGCGGTCGGCCGCGAGCACGCCGATAAGCGTCACGGCGGGGTAATGGTGCCCCTTGGCGACCATCTGCGTCCCGAGGAGAATGTCCTTCTCGCCGCTCGCGAATTTCTCGAGCACGGCGAGGTGTCCCGCGCGCCCCGCCGTCGTGTCGAGATCCATCCGGGCGACCTTGACCCCGGGGAGCAGGTTCATGAGCTCCATCTCGACCCGCTCCGTCCCGACGCCGCGGTGGACGATCTTGTATTCTCCGCAGCGGGGACACGCATCGGGAACGCTCCGGTGAAACCCGCAGTAGTGGCAGAGGAGCTTCTGGCCGCGCCCGTGAAACGTGAGCGAAATCGAGCACTGGGGGCACTGTTCGATCCACCCGCACTTTCGGCACTGCACGTAGTTGGCGTGGCCCCGCCGGTTGAGCAGGATGACCGCCTGCTCCTTCCGCCCGAGGCACGCCTCGAGGGCGTCGAGGAGCTTCTCGGAAAGAATCTCGTAATGCCCCCGCATGTCGACGATCTCGACGCGGGGCATCTCGAGGCCTCCCGGCCGGGATCGGAGGACGAGGTATCCCATCTCCCCCCGGCGGGCCGCGTCGTAGGTCTCGAGGGAGGGGGTCGCCGAGCCGAGGAGGAGAACGGCGCCCTCGTTTCGCGCCCTGAACTCCGCGACCCGCACGGCGCTGTAGCGCGGCTTGTCCTCCTGCTTGAACGAGGGATCCTGCTCCTCGTCGACGACGATGATGCCGAGATTCTTGAGCGGCGCGAAAACGGCCGAGCGAGCGCCGACGATGATCCTGATCTCGCCGGCGAGCGCCCCGCGCCAGAGGACCGCCCGCTGCGCCCCCGTGAGACGGCTGTGGAGAACGGCGACGGAGGCGCCGAAGCGCCGCCTGAATCGCGAGACGCTCTGGGGGATGAGCGCGATCTCGGGCACGAGAACGATGGCGCTCTTGCCTGCGCCGAGCACCTCCTCGATGCATCGGAGGTAGATCTCGGTCTTGCCGCTCCCCGTGACGCCGTGCAGAAGAAAGCGTTCGTGCCGCCCCGCCGCGAGCGCCCCGCGAACCGCGGCGAAGGCCGCTTCTTGATCCTCCGTGAGCGCGGGGCGTTCGATCTCGGGCGGAAACTTCCCCTCCGTCTCATCCTCTGCGGAGAGTCGCCCTTTCCCCCGGATGCTCGAGGGGAGCACCGCCCCGAGAACCTCGCCGAGCGGGTGCAGGTAGTAGAGCGCCATCCAGCGGGCGAGATCGAGGAGCGCCCCCGTGAGGAGCGGCTCCTCGTCCAGAACGCCGGCGATCTCCTTGAGCGCCACGCGGCGGGGAACGGGTCCGCCCGGGGCGATGACGTAGCCCGTCACGCGGCGGGGGCCGAAGGGCACGAGCACGCGCGTGCCGGGCCGCGCGCGGCCGCGAAGCGATTCCGGGACGCGGTAGGTGAAGAGCCTGTCGACGGGGCAGGGGATGGCGACGTCCACGAGGGAAATCGATTGTTCGGAAGCTCCCATAATAGGGGAAGATACGGGAGCCTTCCCCCCCGCTGCAACCCCAAACCGTTACTTGTGGCAGGACAGGAGCTGATGGATCCTCTCGACGAGCTTGTTCGGGCTGAAGGGCTTCACGATGTAATCGGTCGCGCCCACCTCCATGCCGAGCCGCTTGTCGATGTCCCGCCCCTTCGCCGTGAGAAGCACGACGGGGATGTTCTTCGTGAGCGGATTGGCTTTGAGAATGCGGCACGCCTCGTAGCCGTCTATCTTCGGCATCATGATATCGAGAATGATGAGATCGGGCTGCTCTCTCCTGGCCTTCTCGATCGCCTCTTCGCCGTTCTGCGCGGTGAGCACCTCGAATCCCTCCGACCCGATCGAGAACTCGAGAATCTGAGTGATGTTCACCTCGTCGTCGACGACCAGGATCTTGCCCTTCTTCATCGAACTGCCTCCTTCGCGGTTTCACGCTGGAGCGCATCCAGCTTTCTCTTCCGTTCGTTGCGTTCCTGTTCCAGTTCCTTCTCGAAGGTGTCGAGAATGAGCTCGTGCTTCTCGTCGCGCGCCCCGAGGGCCTCGAGCGCCGAGGCGAACACCTTCACGACGCGCGGGTCGAACAGCGTGCCGGCCCCGCGCGCGATCTCGGCGCGGGCTTCCTCGAGCGAGTAGATCCGCCGGTAGGGGCCCTCGCTCATGAGCGCCCGCAGCGTGTCGACGACGCTCACGATCCGCGCCTCGATCGGGATCTCATCCCCGGCGAGGCCGTCCGGGTAGCCCGTCCCATCGAAGTGCTCGTGGTGGCTCCGGACCATCCTCATGATCCGGTCCTCGAGCCCCATCGGAGAAGTGAGCGCAAAACCGATGTTCGGGTGCTCCCGCAGCACCGCGCGCTCCTTCGGCGAGAGCTCCTCGCGCTTCACGCGGATGTTCCGCGGGATGCGCATGAGGCCCAGATCGTAGAGATTCATGCCGAGGCGGAGCGCCGTGAGCGAGCGCTCGTCGAGATCGAGCCTCTTTCCCATCGTCAGCGCAATCAGGGTGAGGTCGATGAGATGTCTGCTCCCCCACGCCTCGCGCACGTCGAGGATCGCGCGCATCGCATCCTTGAGCCTCTCGAAGTTCGCCGAGACCTTCTCGTACGCGTCGAGCTTCTTGAGCATGCCGGCGATGATGCCCCCCAACGCCTCGAGGAGCTCGCGGTCGGCGCGGGAGAACTCGCGCCCCTCGATATGGTCGCTCACGTTGAGAACGCCGACGATCTCGTCTCCGTCCTTGAGCGGCGCCGAGATGAACGAGTGGGTGCCGTAGAAGAGCGCATTGTTCGCCCGGCCGTACTCCGATTCGCTCTCGATGTCGAAGACGTGGAGCGGCTCGCCGGTCTGAACGACCTTGCCCGCGATCCGATCGCCGACCTCGAGCCTCGTGTTCTGGACGAATTCGAGGTCGAGCCCCTTCGCGGCGAGAACGCGGAGGACCTGCTGGTCCTTCTCGAGGAGCATGATCGACGCCTTGCGCGCCTGGAGAAACTCGGCGAGCATCTCGACGAGGAGCATGAGGTAGCGCTCCCGCTCGAAACGGCGCGACCCGATGGGACCCGCCGAAGCGGCCTGGCGGACGATGATGTCCTTCATCGGGAGCAGCACGACGAACTTCGCCCCCGAGTCTTTCACGTTCTCGACCCAGATCTTTCCGTCGTGCCAATCGACGATGTTCTTGCAGATGGCGAGCCCGAGCCCCGACCCCCCGTACTCTCTCGTGTTGCTCGTGTCGACCTGGTAGAAGCGCTCGAATATCTTCTCGAGCTGATCTTCGGGGATTCCTTTCCCCGTATCCTGAACGATGATGCGGGCCGCCGCGGCCTCCTCTTCGAGGGTGACGGTCACCCTCCCTCCCCGCGGGGTGAACTTGACCGCGTTCGACATGAGATTCTGGAGGAGCTGCGCGATGAGCTCCCGGTCGGCGTCGATGCGGCACGGATGCCGCGGAAGCTTGATCTCGGCGTTGACGCCGGCTGAGAGGAATTTCTGCTGGAGCGCCCCGTGCGCCTCCTCGATCATGCGGTTCAGGTTGCACGAAACCTTTTCGACCTTGAGATGCCCCGTTTCCATCCGGGAGAAATTGAGAATGTTGTCGACGAGCTTGATGAGGCGTTCGGTCTCCTCGTCCATGACGCGGAGAAAGTCCTGGAGCGTCTCGCGCTTGATCGAATCGGCGTTGTCGAGAAGGGTCTCGGTGTACGCCTTCACCGAAGTGAGCGGGGTCCGCAGCTCGTGCGAGACGACCGAGAGGAAATTCGTCTTGAGCTGGTTGACGCTGTCGAGCTCTTCCCGGCATACGGCCAGCAGCCGCTCCTTCTCGCGGAGCAGCTCGCGGGCCCGGTCCTTCTGGAGCACGAGGAGGACCTGATCCGCGAAGCATTTCAGAACGGACGCCGCGTGCGCGCCGGGGACGCCGTCGAAGAAACCGACGGTGAAGAAACCGGCGGGTTGTCCGTTCTCCTCGATCCGGACGATGAAGATCTTCTCCCCCCGCCAGGCGACGCCGGGCGGCACGGGATTCTCGCGCTCTCCCTCCATCTCATGCATCCCGACGGCGAATCCGGGGCCGAACCGCTCGCCGCGCGCGCAGAGGCCGAGGAGGGTATCCCTGCTCACGGGGAAAGACCGGTGCACGTTCGGGAGCGCGCTCTCGAGGCCGAACTCGGCCTTCATCTCGAACACGTCCCCGCCCGGTTTCGCGATTCTGAGGGCGACGAGCTCAGCGCCGCAATCGTCGGCAATGGCGCGGAGGATCGCAGCGTAGATCTCCTGCAGCGGCGCGTCCGCGAGGATCATACCGCTCATCCGGGAAAGCCGCGCGAGAAGGGGATCGGGATCGCACGCGGCGCCGGGACAATCCGCGGTCCGCGCGCCTTCCACGAGCTCGGCGCTCTTTCCCGAAAATCGTTGCACGATGTCTCGAAGCATCCGCCGGCTTCTCCTCTACGGCACCAGGTGGTGCTTCTTCGCGTTCCGGAGCGCATCCGTGATGCGGGTGAATGATTCTACTTCCAGCTGACCCTCATCCATCAGCACCTCGATGAAGGCGGAAACGACCCGCGGATCAAACTGGGTGCCCGCGTGGCGCAGGAGCTCGTCGACCGCCTCTCCGGCGGTCAGATGCTGCCGGAACGGGCGGTCGCTCACCATCGAGACGAAGGCATCGAGCACGCTCAGAATGCGCGAGCCGATCGGAATCTGATCCCCCTTGAGCCCCATCGGATAGCCTTTGCCGTCGAGCCGTTCGTGGTGGAAGAGAATGCTCTGGCTCACGAGCTCGACGAACTCGAGCGGGCGCAGGATGGCGGCCCCCCGCTGCGGGTGCTTCTTGATCTCTTCCATCTCCTGCGGGGAGAGCTCGAGTGTCTTCTTGAGTATCTCCTCGCTCACGCACGTCATGCCGACGTCGTGAACGCTCGAGACGTACTGGATAACCTGAACCTCTTTCTCGCTCAGGCGCAGCTTCCGCGCGACGAGGACGGACCAGCGCACGATCCTCCGGACCATCCCCTGGGCATCGCGCTCGCGCGTATACAGGAGCGACCGGAGCGACTGAATCGTCTCGCTGATGAAGCCGCGGGTATCCTCCGCCGTCCTGATCCGCTCGATCACCTTGGAGAATCGCTGGGTCAGCGACATGAGGAGCGCGAGGTCGTCCTGATTGAACGCCCTGCCGGATGTCTTGTTGTTCGCGTTGACGACGCCGACGACGGCCGAGCCGATCTTGAGCGGGACGCTCACGAGCGACTTGGTTTCGTACTGGGGATTGTTCGGGGCGCCCTTCACGGCGTTCGTCTCGACGTTCTCGACGAGGAGCGGCTCTCCCGTTTCCGCGACCTTCCCCGCGATACCCGCGCCGAGCCGCACCCGCGCCCCGGAGACGATGCGCTCGTCGAGGCCATAGGCCACCTTGATGAAGAGCTCCTTCTTCTCCTGGTCGAGGAGCATGAGGGAGACGATCTTCGCCGAGAGCATCTCCGCGATGACCTTCACGGCGAGCTGGAACATCTCCTGGACCTCTTCGCGCGCTTCCATCGCATCGAAGAGGTAGCCGAGGAGATCGTTGAAATGGTGCTGCTTGGGCAGCGTGAAGGTGAAGGTGCTCCCGTCGCCGAGACGGCTCGACACATTGATGTATCCGCCGTGCTGCTCGACGATGTTCTTCACGATGGCGAGCCCGAGCCCGACCCCTTCCCCGGAACCGCGGTGCACCTGGTAGAATTGCTTGAATATGTTCTGGAGGTCTTCCGGCGGAATGCCGACCCCTTCATCCGACACCATAATCTTGACGGCGACCGCGTCCTCGACCGCTTCGATGGAGATGCGCGAGCCGGCCGGCGAGAATTTGATCGCGTTCCCGATGAGGTTGATGAACACCTGCTTGACGAGATCCTCGTCGGCGTCGACGAGGGGGAGCCCGTCCGGAATGCTCGCGACGAGACGCAGCTTCTTGTCGCGGAGGTACGGCTGCATCGAGGACTCGACATCGGCGACGAGGGACCCGAGCCTGAAGAGCGTGCGCTTGAGGGTGCGGTTTCCGAACTCGATCTTCGAAACGTCGAGCACCTTGTTGACCATGCGGATAAGGCGGTCTGTCTCGCTCGCGATGATGCCGAGAAACTCCTCTTTTTCCGGAAAATCTGCGTCGTTGATGTGGTCCGTGAGCGACTCCACGTATGCCTTGATCGAGGTGAGCGGCGTCTTGATCTCATGGGAGAGGTGCGACAGGTAGCTCATCTTGAGCTTGTTCGAGTTCTGCAGCTCCTCGTTCTCCCGGTCGAGGCGCTCGATCCGGCCGCTCATCACCTCGTAGAGGCGGCTCTTCTCGATCGCCATCGCGACCTGTCCGGAAAGGATCGTCATGAGACGGGCGTCCTCGGGGGTAAACGGCTCATGGACGAAATCTCCCGCCATGAGCACGCCGAGATTGTCCTTGCCCGAGAATATCGGAACGGCGAGGAAGGAGGCGAGGTTCCGCCCCTCGACGAGGAGCGACCGGCCGCGCGGGCCCGCATCGCGGACATCGTCGATGATGAGCCCCGCTTCGTGGGCGCAGATATCGGCCAGCAGCGGATCGCCGCTCAATGCGGTGCTCGGCTCGATCGTTGCGGCGCCCTTCTCTCCGAGCTCGACGTGCTCCACGACCTCGCGCTTCTGATTGGTGAGAATGACGGACACCCAGGGGCGCCTGAGGAGCAGCGTGATCTCCTTGCACACCATCTTGAGGAGCGTGTCGAGGCTGATGACCGAGTTGATGCCGAGGCTGATGTCGTAGAGTCTCGTGAGCTCGAGGATGCGCTTTCTCGAACTGAGGAGCCGGTCCTCGGCCTTTCGCACGTATACGTTGAAATTGCCGTAGAAATTGCTGAAGAGGTAGGTCATGAGGCTCATAAAACCCGCGAGCACGAGCACCGTCCCCACGAGGTAGTGGCTGTTCATCGGCATCGCGGGAGTGCCCGGGTAGACGCTGTAGCTCGGGATCGCGCCCCGCATCTCGAGCACGCCGAGGAGCGCGAGGCTCCCGACCGAGAGCACCGTCACCGTGAAACCGGCCGTCACCGGGTGGAGGAGCCGCCCGGCGAAGAAGAGCGGTATCACGAGGAGAAAGAGGAAGGGGCTCTGCGCCGATCCCGTGAGGTATATGAGCGCGAGCGCGCTCGAACAGTCGATGAGCACCGTCGCCCATTCCCAGACCGCGCGCCCGCCGAGGGGGAGGCGTCCGCGCGCGACGGATAGATTCTCGACCCCCGCGACGACGAGATTGAGGAGCGTCGCCCCGAGGAAGACGAGTATGACGAGCCCCGTGCGATAGACGAACCCCGCGATTTCGCGGGCGATAAAAACGATGAAGAAGATCGAGATGATCTCGATCGCCCTTATCTGCTGGACGCTCAAACCGGTCGATATCCGGTCCCCTGCCCTGTCATGTGCGATCATAACCTCACCTAACCCACGGTGTCGGGCGCGGGCCCGGCATCGCTCGCAACGGGGATCGCGACGGTAACCGTCGTCCCCTTGCCCCGCGTGCTGCTGACATCGATTTCTCCGTTCAATATCGCGATGATGTTCTTCACGAGCGCGAGCCCCAGCCCGAGGCCGTCCGTGGCGCCGCCCTCATCGAGGCGGACGAACGGAGTGAAGATTTCTTCGAGCTTGTCTTCCGGAATGCCCGCCCCGTGATCCTCGACGGCGATGACAAGGACGCTCCCGGGGGGAGAGGCGCGCCGATCTACCCGGAGCCGCGCCGTCACCGAGATGGGCCGCTCGGCGCCGCCGTGCTTGAGCGCGTTCGAGATGAGGTTCTCGAGAACGACCTCGAGACACCTCCGCCGGAGGAGGAGGGGCGGCAGTTCCCCCTCGATCCGCACCGAAATGGAAGCGGCATGCTCCTCGAACCGCGCGCGGACGCTGTCTATGAGGTCGCGCACCGCAACCCGCTCGCGCGCCTTCAGATCGCCCGCACCGTTCTCGACGCGGAGCATCTGGACGAAGGACTCGACGAGCTCTTCGAGCCGGCCGAGGGAATCGCGCATCTTGGCGAAATACTCCCGCGCCCTCTCGTCCGCGACTTCGCCGAGGCGCCCCTCGAGAAGATCGAGATAGCCGCCGGCCGCGGTGAGGGGCTTGGCGAACTCATGGCCGACGATAAGGCTCGCGGAATCGAAGATGCGGCGGTATTTGGCGAGCTCGCCGCGCAGCGCGGAAAGATCCTGGAGGCAGTCCCGATCTCCGCTGCGGGGCTCTGCTTTCGCTTCTATGTGAGTTGCATTGCCCATCGTGACGCCCTTGAGCCCGCCGGCGTCCCGCTTGCCCGGGGCCCGGCACGGCATCGGAATCCTAGGACTGCACCTTCTCGACGCCCGCGCTCTCCTTGCGCCGCTCGCGAACGACGACGCTTCCCGCCATGCCTTTGCCGTAGCGCTTGAGCTCGGAGGCGATATCGTTCACCTGGGCGTAGTGCTTGAGCTTCACCTCGTCGTCGACGACGAGGGCGATCGTCAGCGACATGAGCGGCATCCGCTTGATCTCCCCAACGCGGTTGCGGATTTCCATGTATCCCCTTCTAATGTCGTCCTCGTGGAGAAGAATGAGGGAGCCCTTATCGAACTCGTCGATGATGTGGCGGGCGACGAACTCGGCCCGCGCCGGAGAGGTGATGACGACGAAATCGTCGCCGCCGATATGGCCGACGAAGTCCTTCGCGCCCCCGAGCGAGTTGACCGCCTCGGTCACGATATCCCCGAGGAACAGGATCGCCTCGTCCCCCCGCTGGTATCCGTAGTGGTCGTTGTACGGCTTGAAATTGTCGATATCGAGGTAGAGAAAAGCGAAAGGCTCTTTTCCCTCTATGCGCCCCTGCAGCTCCTTCTCGATCGCCCGGTTTCCGGGAAGCCCCGTGAGGGGGTTCGCCTCTTTCTGCTTGCTGCTCCACTCGAGCACGTTTCTCACGCGGAGCAGGAGCTCCTCGTTCGAGTACGGCTTGCTGAGATAATCGTTGGCGCCGTCCTGGAGCCCCTTGATCTTGTCGGGGAGCTCGCTCTTCGCCGTGAGCATGATGATCGGAGTCTGCGCGGTCTGGAAATTCTTCCGGATGCGGCGGCACGTCTCGAAGCCGTCGATCTTCGGCATCATGATGTCGAGTATCACGAGATCGGGCGCTTCCCGCCTCATGAGCTCGAGCGCGATCTCGCCGTTCTCGGCGCAGACGACCCGGTAGCCGTGCTTTTCGAGCTGAAACTTGAGGATGCGCCTGATGTGATCCTCGTCATCCACGACAAGAACCTTGTAGCCCTGCTTATCGCCGGCATGTTCCATTCAGATAAACCTCGGAAAAGAGTTCCTCACCCTGCACACGAACCCTGCGATCATGGCAACTCGTTGTGACGCAATTCATATGCCAAGGAGGAACGCCGGAAACGGCCCGCGGCGGAAGCGGCCTGGGACGGGTTTATCTATAATGTTTTCAAATTATTGTGGACGGCGGCGTCTTCCGGCCGCTCCGGCGCGCGGGAAGCCATTCTGCCCTGGCGCTTTGCATAAAGAGACCGGATGGATGGCGCGGGACCGGGGCGGAACTACGGGGCGTCGGGACCCTCTCGGGCCCATGAAACGATAGCGCCGCGGGCGAAGCTGTTGAGCTCGAGGCCGTCCGTGCGTCCGGCCCGGATGTGGTGGGACGCCGCGCAGGCGATCATCGCTGCATTGTCGGTGCAGTATTCGAGGCGCGGCCATGACACCGCGACGCTCATCCCGTCGAGGCGTTCGCGCATGAGCTCGCGGAGGCGGCCGTTCGCGGCGACCCCCCCCGCGAGGTAGAAGCGGCGGGCCCCCGTCTCCTTGAGGGCGATGAGCGATTTCTCGAGGAGAATGTCGACGATCGCCTCCTGCGCCGAGGCGGCGACGTCCCGCATGAGCTCCGTCGTGAGCGAGGGGTAAGATTCAACCTTGAGCCGCACGGCGGTCTTGAGACCGGAGAAGGAAAAATCGCACCCCCCTGAATGCTTGAGCCCGCGGGGAAAATCGAACGCGGCCGCGTTTCCCCCCCGCGCTTCGCGCTCGATCGAGGGCCCGCCGGGGAAGGGAAGCCCGAGGAGCTTTCCTATCTTGTCGAATGCCTCTCCCGCGGCGTCGTCGCGCGTGCTCCCGACGATTCGGTAGCGGCCGATCCGCTCCATCAGGATAAGCTGCGTATGCCCGCCGGAAACGACGAGGACGAGGGCGGGAAGGTCGAGAGGCCCTTCGAGCGCGTTCGCGAGGATATGCCCTTCGATGTGATGAATGCCGGCGAGCGGCACTTCGCCTCCGTAGGCGAGCGCCTTCGCGAAGGAAAGCCCGACAAGGAGCGAGCCCGTGAGGCCCGGGCCGTTCGTGACGCCGATACCGGCCAATGAGGCGAGGGAAGCGCCCGAATCCTCCATCACCGTTTCATAGAGAGGAAGGAGCGTGCGCATGTGGGAGCGCGAGGCGATCTCGGGCACGACGCCGCCGTATTTTTCGTGATCGAGCTGCGCGGCGGTTCGGTGCAGGACGACGCCGCGCTCCGGCGAATAGAGCGCGCACGAGGTGTCGTCGCACGATGTCTCGATGCCGAGATAGAGTCCTTCCATCGGGACTAGAGGACCTCCTCGCCGCTCTCGCCGGTCCTCACCCTGATCGCGTCCTCGACATTCGAGATGAAGATCTTGCCGTCGCCGATCTGCCCCGTCCGCGCCGAGGTGATGATCGCCTTGACGATGCGCTCGACGTCCCCGTCCGCGGCGACGACCTCGATCTTGATCTTCGGCAGAAAATCGACCTGGTACTCGCTCCCGCGGTAGAGCTCCGTGTGCCCCCGCTGCCTGCCGAACCCCTTCGCCTCGATGACGCTCATGCCGCCGATCCCGGCCTCCATGAGAGCTTCCTTGACCTCGTCGAGCTTGAACGGTTTTATGTAGGCTTCGATCTTTTTCATCGCTTCTCCTCGATTCCCGCGCCGCAGTCCGGTATAATCCGCGCGAGGTCAAGCGTACAGGAAACAAAAGGTCCGTTCCAGAGAAAGTTCATGAACCTGAATCGCCCAAGGCTGGCTGAGAGGGCGCTCGACGCAGGCGCCGACGCGGGAGAGCTCGCCGCGCTCTTCGCGGGGCTCCGGTTCGCCGATCCCGCGAAGGCGGCCTCGCTCTGGAAGCGGCTCCTCCCCCCCGCCGGATCAGCGCCGCCCCCCGCGGGGAATATCGAGGTCCTCCTCGACGAGCTCGCCTCGTCTCCCGACCCCGACATGGCGCTCCTCAATCTCGTCCGCTTCGTCGAGGCGACGATCGCGCCGGGGCACTTCCTGAGCTCCGTCTATCTCGCGCGGCCCATCTGCCGCCTCCTCGTCACGATCTTCTCATGCAGCTTTCATCTCACCGACATTCTCCGCCGCTCTCCCGGCGCCCTCTCATGGCTCATCGAGGGAAGAACGCTCGAGAACACGAAGGCGCACAGCGCTTACCGCTTCGAGCTCGCGCGGCAGATCGAGCCGTTCCAGGACCCGCGGCGGCGCCTCAACAGCATCAAACGATACCACCGCCGCGAGACGCTCCGCATCGGCGCGCGCGATCTCCTCGGCTACGCGGCCGTCGAGGAGCTCACCGCGGAGCTCTCGTTCCTCGCGGATGCGATCATCGAGACGGTCGCCGAGATGGCCTTCGAGGAGCTCGCGGAATCGAGCGGGCTCGGGCCCACCGCGTGGAGCTATGAGCACGCGGTGCCGTTCCACCGTTTCGCCGTTCTCTCCCTCGGCAAGCTCGGCGGCACGGAGCTCAACTATTCGTCCGACATCGATCTCCTCTTCGCATGTGAGATCACGGGGGGAGAGCCCGAACGCGCCTTCTACACAGCGCTCGCCCGCCGCGTTACGGAGCTCCTCACAACTCAGACGGAGGAGGGAACCCTCTACCGCGTCGATCTGCGCCTGCGCCCCGACGGCGACAGCGGCCCCCTCATCGTGACGCTCGCGGAGCATCTCAACTACCTGCAGCGGCGCGCGAAACCCTGGGAGAAGCAGGCGCTCCTCAAGGCGCGGCTCAGTGCGGGCAACCGGCCCGTCGCGGATGTCTTCATCGAGAACTGCGAGCGCATCATCTTCGAGCCCGCCCCGGGCATCGACCCGCTCGACGAGATCGTGACGCTGCGGGAGCGCGCCGTCCAGCAGCTTCCCCCCGCTGAGCGCGAGCGCAACATCAAGCTCATGTCGGGGGGGATCCGCGACATCGAGTTCATCGCGCAGGCGATGCAGCTCGTTCACGGAAGAGCGCGCCCCGAAATCCGGTCGCGCAACACCCTCGAGGCGCTCGAACGCCTCCACCACTACGGCCTCCTGAGCGCCGAGGTGAAGGGAGCCCTCGAGCGGAGCTACCGTCTCTACCGGACGATCGAGCATCGCCTCCAGATGATGCAGAGCGTGCAGACGCACACGCTCCCTTCCGATGAGGGGGAGATCGAGAAAATGTCGGCGCGCGCGGCGCGAAGCGCGCTCAAGGATATCGTCGCGGGGGATGTCCGGGCCGAGCTCGGCCGTTCGGTCGCCGAGGTGCAGCATATCTTCACGGGCTTCTTCAAGGATCACCGCCCCGGCGACGTTCCCCTTCTCCTCTCGCTCCCCCCCGATGACGGCGCGGTCGAGGAGATCCTGGCGCGATACGGTATACGTGAGGGGGAACAGGCGCACCGCACCCTGAGCTCTCTCGTCTTCGGGGATTTTCCCCGGCTCGAAGGCCCGGGAACCCTCGCCGCCGCGGTGAAGTACCTCCCCACGATTCTCGAGGAGGTCTCGCGGACGCCCGATCCCTCCCTCACACTCAGAAACCTCGTGCGGATCGTGAAGGCGTCCGGGGCGGTCAAGCCCGCCCTCGAGCTTCTCGGCGGCGGGGGCGATCTCCTGCGTCTCATCCTCTCGATCGCGTCCCTCTCGACGCGGCTCAGCGAGATTCTCGCGAAGCGGATCGAGCTCCTCGACCTCCTCGCCGAGGGCCCGCTGCTCGCTTCGGCCGCGCCCGCGGGAGAGCCGGATGGGGCGGAGCTGCCTCATGCGCCGCCGCATGTCACGGCCCCATCGGACGATTCACGCGCATTCATTCGCGCCCTCGCGCGACGGCACGAGGAAGCGCTCCTCATGATTCACAGCCGCCGCCCTATTCCTGAAAACGGCCCCGAGGTCCTTGGGCCTCTGCTCGCTGACGAGAGCGAGGGGGCGCTCAAGGCGCTCTTCGAGAGAAACGCCGCGCGGGCCCGGGGCCTCGCGCTCATCGCTGCGGGATCGCTCGCCACGAGGAGCGCGCGCTTCGGAAGCGACCTCGATCTTCTCGCGATCTGCCGGGATGAGACATCAGTTCTCGAAGACACCGGCATGATCCGCGCGCTTCTCGACGGCACCCGCGAGGCCGGCCTCGGCCCGATCGATATGCGGCTCCGGGGGGAGGGAGAGAGCTCGCCCCTCGTGCAGACGCTCGGCTTTCTCGAAGGCTATCTCCAGACGCGCGCGCGCCCGTGGGAGCTCCTCGCGTACGCGAAATGCCGTTTTCTCTGCGGCGACGCGGAAACGGGCAGGGCATTCGAGGAGATGCTCCGGCAGACGCTCCCGGTGCTGTTCTTGAGGAAGGACTGGAAACGGAGGCTCCTCGAATCGCGCGCCGCGCTCGCGACCCTTTCGAAGAGCGCCTGGGACGTGAAGCACGCGCCGGGCGGGCTCTATGATATCGATTTTCTCCTTTCGGCGGCGCGCTTCGTCGGGATCATCAGCGGCGTTCCCTCGGCCGATCATAAGCGGGAGTTTGAGAGGCTCCGCGAGGCGGGGCTCATCGCCGCGGGGGATCCCGAAACGCTCCTCGAGGCCTTCCGCCTCTTCTGGACGATAGAGCACGCGGCGGCGCTCCACGGATTTTCCTATCCGCCTCTTCCCGAGCGCGAGGCGTTCTTTAAGAGCTATTTCGCGCGCCTTTTCGACGGACGGATGCCCGGCGGGGAACCGTTCCTCCAACGGCTCGGCCGCGACAGGCGGGGAGTCCGGGGGGTATTCGACCGGTTCTTCGAGAAGATCACGTGATGAGACGGGCCCGTCTTCCCAGAGAAACCGCACGGGCGATCCTGGGGGACGTTTCACCCGGGCGATCCCGCTTCCGCATTCGCCGCTAGCGTGCTCGCGACGCCTTCTGCTCGAGCGCGAGGAGATTCTTCTTCCGCCAGAGGCCGCCGCCGTATCCGCCGAGCTCGCCGCTCTTGTTCACGACGCGGTGGCACGGGATGACGATCGCGATGCGGTTGAGGCCATTTGCATGCCCCACGGCCCGCACGGCGCCGGGAGAGCCGACCGCCCGCGCGACGTCCTCGTAGCTCCACGTCTCGCCGTAGGGGATCTTGAGGAGCTCCCGCCAGACGCCGACCTGGAAATCGGTCCCCGGGTATTCGACCGGCACGGTGAATTCCTTCACTGTGCCCGCGAAGTAGCCATCGAGCTGGTTCCGGAGCCGCTGCGTGAGCTCGTTCTCCCCCGGCACGATCGCGAGACCGAATCTCCGCGAGAGCGCCTCGAACTGCGACTCCAGCATCCTGCGGTCGGTGAACTCCAGAAGGCAGACGCCACTGGCCGTGGCGCCCACGGCCATGGGCCCGAGCGGCGTCCCGATCCACGCGATGCGGATCAAGTCCCCGCCGCGGGTCCTGCCCGGTGTCTCTCCGAAGCGGTTCAGGAATGCCTCGCGAAAGCCGCTGTGCGATTCGTAGCCGTGGCCGAGTATCACATCGTCGAGCCGCCCGCCGTTTCTGATCTCGTCGAATGCCTGGCCGAGACGCCGCGCGCGGCAATAGGAGTGAAACGTCATTCCGAAGCGGCTGAGAAAATATCGCCGGGCCTTCGCGGGATCGAGCCCGAGCGCGCGCAGATCTCCGTCCTTGACCCGAAGCGACGGGTCGTCGTCGACGCTCGCCAGAAGCCGCGACACCCAGTCCGGGTGCTCCCCTCCCGCCTTGAGCGGCGCACAGCGCTTGCACGGCCGGTACCCCCCGAAGAGGGCCTCTCCCGCGGTCGCGAAGTACTCGATGTTCTTGGGAAGGGGCTTCCGGGCGGGGCACGACGGGCGGCAGAAAATGCCGGTCGTCCGCACTCCCACGTAGAAGATACCGTCGTATGAGGCGTCCCGGCTTCGGAATGCTTTGTCCATCTCGGCCTGGGTCGGCGTGGGCTTCATCGTCTTCTCCTTCCGCGAGTATCTCGATGCGGCGCCTCTGCGCCTTTGTCCATAAGATACTCGCCCTTCGGAGGCCCGCCACCGAAAACTGGACATGGAATTATCGCGGAGGACGACCTCGGTAGCGACCGAACTCTTTGCCGGGCTCGGGCCCCATGATGAACTCGATCGAACCGCCGTCCTTGATGTCGTCCCAGAACAGGTTGAACGATTTCCACTCTCTGCCGTTCAGTTGCGCCGACTGAATATAGATGTTCTTCTCCGAGAACCCCGCGGCGGTCATCGTGAACGTCTTTCCGTTCGAGAGATGCATCACGGCCCGCTTTACCGTGGGGCTCCCGATCACATAGTAGTTGCTTCCCGGGCAGATCGGATAGAATCCGAGGGCGCTGAAGATGTACCATGCGGACATCTGTCCGCAGTCATCGTTCCCGCAGAGCGAGTTCGGCTTGTTGCCGTATTGCGTCCTCATGATTTCATGGACGAGTTTCTGCGTCTTCCATGGCATGCCTGCATAGCAGTATAAATATATAATGTGGTGGCTCGGCTCGTTCCCGTGCCAGTACTCGCCCATGCGGCCCTGAATGTCGTCCACTCCCTTGCTCTTTTCCGCCTGGGAGATGAAAAGCGAATCGAGCTTCGCCGCAAACGGCGCTTCGCCTCCGAAGAGGGAGACGAGCCTGATCACGTCGTGCGGCACGTACCACGTGTACTGCCAGCTCGTTCCCTCCGTGATGTCCCCTCCCTCGACGTAGCGATGGGGATCGAAGGGCGTGCGCCAGCTCCCCTGCGAATCCTTTCCGCGCATGAGCTTGTGTTCGGGATCGAATAGGTTCCGGTAGTTCATCGAGCGTTTCAAGAAATACTCGTAGTCTTCATACTGCGCGACGGCGCCGGCCATCTGCGCGATGCAGTAATCGTCGTATGCGTACTCGAGGGTCTTCGAGACCGATTCGTTCTCCTTGTCGAACGGCACCCAGCCGAGCCGGGCATACGTCGCGACGTTATCGTAGTTCGGATTCATTGCGGTGGTCTTGATGGCTTCGTAGGCGCGGTTCGCGTCGAATCCCTTGACCCCCTTGAGGTACGCATCAACGATGACGGGAACGGCGTGATAGCCGATCATGCACCACGTCTCGTTTCCCTGGAGCGACCAGACCGGAAGAAGATGCTCAACGCTCTGATCGTAGTGCGCGAGCATTGAGTTCACCATGTCTGCGTCCCGCTCCGCCTGTATCAGCGCGAAGAGCGGATGCGTCGCGCGGTATGTGTCCCAGAGAGAGAAGACCGCGTAGTTGGTGAATCCTTCCGCCCGGTGGATGTTCTGGTCGAGGCCGCGGTAGGCGCCGTCTACGTCCTGATAGAGAATCGGCGCGAGGAAGGCGTGATACATGGATGTATAGAATGTCTCCTTCTCCGCCTGCGAGCCTTCGATCTCGATCTTCGCGAGCTCGCGGTTCCACTTCTCGCGCGTTTCGAGGCGCACACGCTCGAAGCTCCAATGCGGGATCTCGGCGTCGAGATTTCGCATCGCCGCGGCGGCGCTCGTCGCGGAGATGCCGACCTTGATGAGGACCGTCTCGCTGCTCCGCGCGGCGTAATTCGCCCAGAACTGGACGCTCTTCCCCGTGGTCTCGGAGCGACTCCGGAATCGATACCCGTCGTAGCGGACCGGCTTCCCGTCCTTCATGATTCCGTAATCATCGAAGGGACGAGAGAAACGCGCGGCGAAATAGATGTAGCGCTCCTTCGCCCACCCGTTCACGAGGTGAAAACCCGTGATGGTCGAGTCGTTCTCGACGCGCACGTTCGACCAGACGACGTTCCAGCGAAGAACGTGGCTCAAATCGACGAGGACGAATGCGCTGTCCGTCGCGGGATACGTGATGCGAATAATGCCCGAGCGGTCGGCGGCGGTGAGCTCCACCGTGACGCCTGAGTTCCGGAGCTTCACACGATAGTATCCGGGGGATGCTGCTTCCTCGTCATGCGAATAGGGGGAACGATAGCCGGAATCGGGATGCGCCTTGGAGCCGGGTATGAACTTCGGCGTGCCGACGCCGGGCACGAAGAGGATGTCGCCGAGGTCGGGAATGCCGGTGCCGTTCAGATGCGTCAGGCTGAATCCGATGATGGAGCTGTCGGAATATTCATAGCCAGAGGCGGTCTCCCAGAGCTCCTTGTCGGTGTCGGGGCTGAGCTGAATCATCCCGAAGGGCGCCGAGGCCCCCGGAAACGTGTTTCCCTCCCCTTGCGTGCCGACGAAGGGGCGCACGTAGTCCGCGAGCTGCTGCTCGCCTTTTGCGCCATTCCGTGCACCGCCCGCGCCGTCGCCCGCCGCGGACGCATCGAGCACCGGAAGCGCCCCAACAAATACGATAATGAGCAACAACGCGGGCCACACCCCAACGACACTTTTCATCGGGATTCTCCCTTGCGGTTCGGATTGTTCACTGCTTCCGGTCATTCGACCAGCAAGAAAGCGTAGCGGTTCATCGTCTGTGAATACTCGGAGAGCACTTCTATCGGATAGCCGCACCCCCGCACCGTCGCGAAGACGTCGACCGCCAGCGCCTCGGGGGCGGGCCGGGCGGATTTGGGATTCTTGCACTCCGCTCTCGTCTTCTCACACTCGCCGCAGAGGTGGCAGCTGTCCATGAAGAGCAGAAATGCCTTCTGGTAGCCGGCGAGAAAAACCTCCCGCTCCAGCGCGAGAAGCCTCTCGTTGATCGCGCGCGCCCATACGCGGCGGTCCTCGGGCTTCGCCACCTTCTTCTCGAAGTGGAAGACTGCACCGCTCCGGTACTCATCGAAGAATCGGCGGCATTCGGCGACCGAAGGGACGTTCGGCGGACAGCAGGCGTTCTACCCGTAGCTCCCGCAGCCGTACGTGCACTTCATCCGCACCCATTCGGCAACGACGATCTTCGCAGGCTCGATCCATTTGAAGTCCGTGAAGCCGTGCTTCGCGAAAAGCGCTTCTAGCGTGCTTCGGCTGTCCATCTATCCCCTCGCATCCAGTTCTCCTTTGAGCCGGAGCCTCACGGAGCGCATCTTCGCCGGATCGTTCAGCTTTTTGCCCTGCGCCGTGCGGACGTAGAAGGAATCGGCCGCCATCTCCCCGCGCGTCGTGATCTGCGCACTCTGGATGTCGAGCCCTTCCTCGGAGAGAATGCGCGTCACGCGGTAGAGGAGCCCCGGCCGGTCGCGCGCCGCCAGATCGATGATCGTGCTCTCGTGCGAGAGCTCGTTCTCGAACTCGACAACGGTCGGGACGGGCACTCCCTTCGCGGCGCGCCATTTCCATTTTTCCCTATGCGCCGCGTAGGCTTTCTCGAGATCGACCTGGCCGCCGAGGATCGCGCTGAAGTCGCGCTCGAGCTTCTGCGCCGCCTCGCGGGTGAGCGCGAGGCGTCCGTCGACGCCGACGCAGTGGAAGAGATCGATCACGACGCCGTCGGTGCGCGTAAAGGCGAGAGCGCCGAGAATGTTGAGGTCGTTCACGGTGAGTGCCCCGCAGAGCTGCGAGAGCCTGAAGGGGCGATCTCGCGTGCATGCGGTGAGCTCGATCGAATGGGGGAGCTTCCGGAGCTGGATGACGACGCTGCGGCCGCGGAGCCGCGCGACCATCGCGAGGTGCGCGCGCACCTGGGCGGGGGTGATGACCATCGCGTACCGCTCGGGAAGCCCCGCGAGGTGGATCTCCATCGCCGCGCGCTCGTCATCCGTCTTGCAAAGATCAAAGAGCTTCGCGTGCTTGCGGTCGAGTATCTTCCGGTACGAGGCGCTCGAGGCGGACTGGCCGGCGAGCATCCGGCTCGCCTTGAAATAGAGATCCTCGAGAAGATTCTCCTTCCATCCCGTCCAGACGCTCGGGCCCGTCGCCTTGAGATCGGCGTAGGTGAGAAGGTAGAGAAGCTTGAGGTTCCCGTGGCTCTTCATGGTGCCCACGAGCTGCAGAACCGTGTCGCGGTCTTCCATGTCGCGCCGCTGGCTGAAATGCGAGAGGAGGAGATGGTTGCGCACGAGAAACGCGACGAGCGAGCGCGAGCGCGGCGAGATCGGGAAGGCGCGGAGCAGGCGCTCGGCCATCCGCGCTCCCGAGCGGGCGTGACCGCGAGCGGAGGGCTTGCCGATATCGTGGAGAACGGTCGCGAGGTAGAGCTCCGTTTTCTCGGCGACCTCGTCGAAGATGCGCGGCAGAAGCCCCCCCTCCTGGTCTCCGAGCTCGTCGAGGTTCGCGACCGCCTGCAGGCTGTGCTCATCGGCGGTGTACTGATGATAGAGATCGTATTTCTTGAGGCAGGTGAGCTTCTCGAATGGCGGAAAGAGATGCTTGAGGACTCCGAGCTCGTGCATGCTCCGGAGAACGGGCGCCTTCTCCCCCGGCAGCTCGAGGATCTCGATGAATCCCTCCCGCATGCGCGCCGCGGCGGCGGGGCCGAGCCGCGGGCGCCGGAAGGCATTTCTCATGCGCCGCTCCATCTGCGGACTGAAGCGTTTTCCCGTGCGAAGCTGCTCCCTGAACGCGAAGAGCGGATCGCTCGCGAGGCGCGAGCGGCCGAGGTTCAGATCGAGCTGGCCGAGCCCCTTCGTGCCGACGCGCCGGTAGAGCACACCGTCGATGATGCGGAGGTTCCCCTCCCCGCGTGTCTCGTCGAGAAACCGATCGAGGAGGCTGAAGATCGTGCGCGTCATCGAGTAGTAGTCGCGCATGAAACGCTCGACGGCCATGAGCCCCCCCGCATCCGCGTAACCGAGGCCCTTCGCCGCCGCGCGCTGGAGATCGAGCGTGAGAACGTTCCAGTTCGTCCCCATGAGGAAATGGAGCTCGTTTCGAGTCCTGAGGAGAAAATCGAACGATCGCCGGATTTCCGCGATCTCGTGCCGGTCGATGATAGCGAGGCGGTAGAGCCCCTCGAGCGTGCCGTCCCATGGGAGCACCATTCCCACCCACCAGATCATCTGGTAGTCGCGCAGGCCCCCCGGACTCTCCTTGACGTTCGGCTCGATGAGATGGTAGCTCCCCCCGTGCTTCGCCCAGCGCCGCCGTGTCTCCTCGAGCTTCGCCGCCAGCAGCGCGCCGCTCTCAGCGCCGCGGATCTCCGCCTTGATCGCGGGGAGCTCGTTCCGGAGGGAATCGTCCCCGCAGATCCATCGCGCGTCGAGAAAGGCGGTCTTGAGGTCGGTGTCCCGCTGGAGCGCCTTGCGCAGCTCGGCGAGCGTGCGCACGCTATGCCCGAGCTCGAGACCTGCGTCCCAGAGCATCCGCACGAGGTATCCGGCGAAGGCGACCCCCGCGGGCCCCGGCTTCTTGTCCCAGAGGAAGAGGAGATCGACATCGCTCCGTGGGCTAAGCTCGCGGCGCCCGAAGCCGCCGAGCGCGATCACGGCGGGCTTGCGCCGGAGCTTCGCGCCCATCCACCCCACAAGGGAGCCGTAGATATGCTCGGCCACGACCTCGACGCCGGCGGAGCAGCTCCGTGCGATCTCGAGCCCCGGCTCTCCCGCGCGATGGCGCCTCTCGAGCTCGCCGAGCCAGCCCTTGTAGGAGTCGCGGAGCTCGCCCGCGAAGACGGTCATCCAGCTCTCATCCGCGCTGAAACGCGGCACGGGGAGCTTCGTCGGTATGCGAATGCGTCGCGTCATATCAAATATCGAAGTAGATGCAGAACTCGAACGGGTGAGGTCTGCTCATAACGGGAATGACCTCGTTCTCGCGCTTATAAGCGACCCACGTCCGCACAACGTCCTCGGTGAACACGTCCCCCTTGAGAAGGAACTCGTGCTCGAGCCGGAGCGCCTCGAGGGCCGCGGCGAGATCGGGGAGCGTCTTCTTGACGTGCGCGAGCTCCTCGGGAGGCATGTCGTAGATGTTCTTGTCGAGCGGCTCTCCCGGATGCATCCGGTTCGCGACCCCGTCGAGCCCCGCCATGAGAATCGCCGAGAGCGCGAGATAGGGATTGCCGGTCGAATCGGGGCAGCGGAACTCCACGCGCTTCGCCTCGGGCTTTCCCGAGCCGACGGGAATCCTGATCGCCGCGCTCCGGTTCCGCTGCGAGTATGCAAGGTTCACCGGCGCCTCGAATCCGGGAACGAGCCTTTTGTAGGAGTTGGTCGATGCGTTCGTGAGACCCAGGAGCGCGTGCGTGTGGGCGATGAGCCCGCCGATGAAATAGAGCGCCGTCTCGCTTAAGCCCCCGTACTCGGGCCCGTTGAAGAGGTTCTTATCCCCCTTCCAGAGGGAGATGTGCACGTGCATCCCCGAGCCGTTATCGCCGAAGATCGGCTTCGGCATGAAGGTCGCGGTCTTTCCGAAGGCGCGCGCCGTGTTTTTCACGACGTACTTGAAGATCATGATCGCGTCCGCCATGCGGGCGAGCGTGTCGAAACGGAGCCCGATCTCCCCCTGCCCCGCCGTTGCGACCTCGTGGTGCTGCACCTCGCAGGTGAGCCCGCAGGCCATGAGATTCTTCACCATCTCGCTCCGGAGATTCTGGAGCGAATCGGTCGGCGGCACGGGAAAGTACCCTTCCTTGAAGCGCGCCTTGTAGCCGAGATTCGGCTTCTCGTCGCGCCCCGAGTTCCAGGCGCCCTCCACCGAGTCGAGACGGTAGAATCCGCTCCGCTCGTCCTGGGCAAAGCGGACATCGTCGAAGACGAAAAACTCCGCCTCGGGGCCGAAGTAGGCCCGCTCGGCGATACCGCTCGCGGCGAGGTACCGCTCGGCCTTCGCCGCGATGAAGCGGGGATCGCGGGCGTAGGGCTCGTGCGTGATCGGGTCGTGGATGTTCCCGATGAGGCTCAAGGTCGGATGGCAGTAGAAGGGGTCCATGAAGGCGCTTCCCGGGTCGGGAATCACGAGCATGTCGCTCTCGTTGATGTTCTTCCAGCCGCGTATGCTCGATCCGTCGAAGGCGATCCCCTCGACGAAGAGCTCCTCGGTGAGTCGCGCCGCAGGAATCGTGAAGTGCTGCCACATCCCTGGAAAATCGGTGAATTTAATGTCGACGAACTCAATGCCCTTCGATTTCGCCAATTCCAAAACGTCGCGGGGATTAAGGCTCATACGGCACTCCTATGGGAGGTGGGGTTTTCGAACCGAGGATCTATTTCGGCGTCATCACGTATACAATCTCTAACCGCAAGCGCGCAGCGGCGTCAACAGAATTCTTGATGCGCGCTCGGGCGGCGGACGGGTCCCGCGCCTCGAAGCGTGGCGCCCCGCGCAAGCGTTCTCATGGCGTGTCGCGCCACTGCCAGGGGGCGAAGTTGATATAGCGGATGTGGGGAGGCGTCTCCTTGAAGTCGATGAGCGACGACGAGGCGTTCGCAATCGAGAGACGGTGCATCGTGTCGAGATCCATACCGAGGTAATGCGCGAGAATCGGCTTGATGACATCGCTGTGCGAGACTGCCGCCGCCCGACCCGTTTTGACCGTCTCCCCGATGTGCGCCACGGCATCGAGGGCGCGCCGTTGAATGTCGGCCATTCCCTCGCCGTTTGAGAAACGCGCGCACGTCGGCTTCTCGAAGTAGAGCTTGAAATCTTCGAGGTCGCGGAGCTCGTGATAGGTCTTTCCGACCCATGGCTCGAATGCGGCCTCGTTGAGGCGCGGCTCCTCGCGGAGCTCCGCGCCCCATTCTTCCGCGAGAATGCGCGCCGTTTCGAGCGCACGCTCGACGGTGCTCGAGTAGATGACGGGGATCTTCTTCGCTTTGAGCTCGCGGGCGAGAGCGGATACCCCCACCTTGCCTTCCTCGGCAAGCGGCACCGGGGTGAGCCCCATCACCCGGTGCTCCTTGTTCCACTCGGTCTGGCCGTGGCGGATCAGATAGATGAACATGCATGGCCATTCAGCGAAAACAAACACCAGCGCCCATTCCAGGCGCCTGCCAGCGCGCGTCAGAACGCGTGCTCGTAGCCGAGCTTTGGAAGAGGGCGCTTCTTTCTATTCTTCCCGACGAGCATGATGCCCGCGGACGCCGGCTCGATCCTGCCGATGACCTTCGCTCGGGGCGGAAGCTGCGCCTCCGTCTCTGGGGCCGCTGCGGCGAGGAGCACGTATTCCTCCCCGCTCGCAAGAGCGAAATCGCCGAAACCGCGTTCGTCGAGGTCGAAGATATCCGCGAGCGCCGGCGGCACGGGAAGCGCCGCTTCATACACGACCGCCCCGACGCCGCTCTCTTCGCAGAGCGTTCGCAGATCCTTTGCGAGGCCGTCCGAAACATCGATCATCGCAGTTATGCCGGCGGTCTCCCGGTCGAGCAGAGACGGATCGAGAGGAACGGCGAGGGGAACGAGGTGCTGCTGAATAGCGCGGAGGATCTCTCCCGCATGCGGAAGCCCCGCGAGATCCGATGCCATCCGTTCTATCTCGCTGCCGCTCGTCGCGATCGAAATCGAGGGCAGCGCCTGCGCGATTTTAGCGGCTGCCTCGCCGAATCCCGCGACGCGGGGCCGCGGCAATTCTGCCGACGCAACGCCGCCGAGCGCCGAGAGAAGAGAGAGACCCGCGCGGGAACGTCCGATCTCCCCGAAGAGAACAAGCGAATCTCCGACGCGCGCACCGGATCGAAGCACTGCGCGCCCCCGTTTCACCTCTCCAACAATTGCGACATTGAAAAAATAACCGTGGGGACTCGCGACCGTATCGCCGCCGACAAGAGAGACGCCATACTGCGCGCAGGCGCGCTTCAGCCCATCGATGATGCCGTCCACGTCACCCGGCGAGCAACCGGGCGGGAGCCCCGCGGTGAAAACGATCGAGCCGGGGGCGCCCCCCATCGCGAATATATCGGAAACGTTCGAGGTGACGAGCTTCTGAACGGCTTGGCTCAGAGTGCAGAAGCGGCGGTCGAAGTGCACGCTTTCAATCGCGGCGTCGGCGGCGAAGAGGAGCTCCCCCTCGGAGGCGGGAAGAACCGCGGCGTCGTCGCCGATGCCGCTCGACGGAAACGCCTTTCGGAGGCGCGCAATGACTTCGAGCTCTCTCATGATTGTTTTGGACCCCGGAGCCTACTCCAGTTCCCTGAGCGCAAGCGGGAGCGCCCGCATGCAATCGCCGGCGATCATCCCCCGCTCCCCCGTCTCGCACGCGGCGATCTCGGCGGCACGCGCGTGGCAGTACACGCCCAGACGCGCAGCGCGCGCAGCGCCGCAGCCCTGCGCGAGGAATCCCCCGATCGCCCCGCTCAAAACGTCGCCGCTTCCCGCCGTCGCCTGACCCGGATGGCCGTGCGCGCTCACGTCGGCGCGGCCGTCGGGATGAACGATCACCGTCGGCGCCCCTTTGTGAACGACCGTCACGCCGGTATCGCGTACGAGCTCGCGGAGCCATTCGATGCGAGGGATGGGCGCCTCCGGAGCGTTCTCGCCGGCGAGGCGTTTCAGCTCTCCTGAATGCGGGGTGATAACGATCTCCTTGGCTCGGGAAGCCTTCACCACGTCGGCGAGGCGCCCCTCGAGCCCGTTCAATCCATCCGCGTCGATGAGAAGAGGCTTCGGCGAGCGCTCGAGAACCGAGCGCACGAGCTTCACCGTTTCTTCATCGGTCGTAAGCCCTGGCCCAATGGCAAGCGCATCAAAACGAACCTCGCCGATCAACTTGTCCGCGGCGCGCAGGGCGATCGATCCGCCGTCGGTCTCCGGAAGCGAAACGAATATCACTTCGGGCGCCGCGCACTGGATCACGGTTCGAATAGACTCGGGACCCGCGCAGTAAACGATGCCGCAGCCCGTCTTCAGCGCCGAGAGCGCCGTGAGATGCGCCGCCCCGGCGTAACGGCGGCTCCCCGCGATAACAAGGAGAGAGCCGCAGGCGAACTTGTGCGCCGTCGGCTCCCGCATGGGAAAATCTTCGAGCGCCTGGTCGAAGTCGAGCGATTCCACCGCGAGCTTCTGCTCGTCTATCACCTCGCGGGGAATCCCGATGTCTCCGACGACGAGCTCTCCCGCGAGCCCTTTCCCCGGATAGAAGAGGCACCCGATCTTGGGAAGCCCGAGCGTCACGGTCATATCGGCCACGACCGCGTTCCCCATGACAACCCCTGTGTCCGCATCAACTCCAGAAGGCATGTCGATTGCGACAATCGGGAGATCGCATTCGTTCATCACGTCGATGACCGCTGAATACTCTTCGCGCACCGGCTTCGAGAGCCCCGTGCCGAGGAGGGCGTCGACGATGAGATCGCTCTCCTCGAGCGCTTTCCGCACGAGCTCCGGCCATCCTCCGAGATAGAGGTACTGCTCGGCGATCCGCTTCTCATCGCGCAGCGCCGCGAGGCGCGCGTGATTCTTTGCGGCGTCGGGGGAGAACTCCTCTGGCCGGTGGAGGTAATGAAGGATAACCTTCGCCCCTTTTTCCGCGAGGAGCCGGGCGACAACGAGGCCGTCCCCCGCGTTGTTCCCCCTGCCGAGGAATATCGATACGGTGATCGTTTCGAGCGCAGGGAACGCGGCCGCGATCTGCTCGAAGACCCGCTGCCCCGCGCGCTCCATGAGCGTGATGCCCGTGACGAAACGGCTGATCGCCGCCTCGTCGATCCGGCGCATCTCTTCTCCGGTCACGACTTTCATTCCGCCGTCCTTTTACCGTTTCGAGTTTCCGTTGAGCTCGTCGACGATCTTCACGATGCCGTACGCGTCGCCGATCTCGTAATCGGCGCCCGATTCCTTCGTGCCGAAGGTGTCGCCGTAGCGGGCGAAGACGGTCCTGATGCCGAGCTCCGCCGCGCCAACGATGTCGCGCTCGGGCCAATCGCCGATCATGAGCGCCTCCTCCGGCTGGATCCCCATCGTGTCGAGAACCATCCGGAAAGGCGCCGGGCTCGGCTTATATTCCCCCGTGTCCTCGTAGGTGATGACCATGTCGAACATGTGGTGGAGCTCCAGGTAGCAGAGCCGGAGCCATGCCTCCTGCCGCGGCGCGTCAGATATGACGGCGAGCTTGAGCCCCCGGTGCAAGAGCTGTATGAGCGTCATCCGCACGTGCGGATAGAGCACGAGCGCCGCTTCCCGCGCGCGCCGGTATCCGACGATGCCCGCGGCGAGCACCTTGTAATCGACCTCGCCGGTGAGATTGGCGAGGAGCTTGTTGAACACCTTCTGGTATTCGATCCCCTCCTCCTCGTAGATCTTCATGATCTCCGCGCGAATCTTATCGGGTGGAAACATGAGCCCCGCATCGATCATCGCCTGTATGGAGGCGTCGATCGAGACCTCCTTCATGCGGAGAAAATCGGTGAGCGTGTTATCGAGATCGAAGATGATGAGTTTGATCATCAAAGGCCTTTCTCATTGCGCGAGCCCGCGCGCGCCGATATACTGAAACGATGCAGGACGATAAGCGCGATCAGAACACATCTCCCCTGCCACCGCCCGACTCCGGAAATCGAGGCCCCATTCCCCCGCGCCCGGAGCTCGGAGTATTCGATCGCATCAATAACTACCTCTTGCTCGTCTATGCGGCCGCCTGTCTCCTCATGAACCTCTCGCTCATGCAGCTCCTGCACCTGAATGGGAAGACCGCTCTCTCGCTTTCGCTTCCCGGCATCGTCTCGATCATCCTCCCCATGGCCATGCTCGCGCGGCAGTCGCGGCTCGGTTTCGTCCGCGAGTATTCCCTCGGGCGGCCCGGTCTCCGGATGACGGCGCTCTCGCTCGCCGCGGCGGTCGCGGTGATCCTGCCCTTTGAGGCGTTCACGGGATTCCTCGAGAGAATGCGGCCTCCGGACGCCGATTATATCAGTTTCATCCTCTCAATCAAGCCCAAAGGCCCGCTTTCGTTCGCGCTCATCGCCTTCGGCGTCGTGATCGTCGTATCTGTCGCCGAGGAGCTTCTTTTCCGCGGCTTCATTCAGAGGATCTTCCAGCGCAATATGAACGCAGGGCTCGCCATTTCTCTCGCAGGAGTCATCTTTGCGATCTGCCACGCCGATCCCATCGTCATGCCGGGGGTCGCCGCGCTCGGCGTCCTTTTCGGATACCTCTTCTATGTAACAGGAACCCTCTGGTCATCGATCGCGGCGCATGCGGTCTTCAACCTCGTGACGCTCGTCAGGCTCAATGCGGCATCCGAGGAAGAGCTCACTTCGGCGGCCGCCGGGAGCCTGCCGTGGGGCTGGACCCTCGTTTCGCTCGCGGCGCTCGTTCTCGCGCTCTGGCTTCTGGGACGTCTCGGCCGCAAGACCGAGACCGCGGCATAACGATCCTTCTCACGCGGGTATGGCATGGTTGACCGACCGCGCCGCGCGAGTTTCGGGGAAATTACCGGATAAAAAAAGGGGGGCTCGAAGGCCCCCTTCTCAGAGATATTTCAATTCTTCACTTGCTCGAGAACGAAAGCTCTTTCCCGATGCTGATCTCCCCGTTGTCGATTCGAATGTTGAATCCGCACTCCGGATTGTTGCATACCCATGCCTTATAGCGAATGGGCGCGCCGTCCCTGCCGTAATCCGAAAGGGGAAGCAGAATACCCTTATTGCACTTCAAGCAGCCTGTAAACTGTTCCACCATATGCCCCACCGGTTCCTCCCCGCAGAACCGGCCCTTTCACCTCCATCTCCACATGAATCCCTGTCGGACACACTGTCCGCGCTTTAGAGCTTTTCCATGTTCCCCGTAATCTGATATGCTGTCAAGGGAAAAAGGAGAAACGCCATGCCGCGGAACAACCGATCGTTTCTCTTCGATCGCATGCTCGGAAAGCTCTGCGTCAAGATGCGGATGCTCGGCATCGACGCGAAGCTCAACCCCGAGGGAGAATCGGGCCGCTTCTTCCTGAACGCGATGAAGGAAGGGAGAACGGCCGTGACGCGCGCGCGCATCTTGGCTGATCGTCCCGGGACGAGACCCATCGTGCTCCGCTCTAACGACATCAACGAGCAGATCGTCGAGCTCTACCGCGCGCTCGGCGAGGCGCCCCGCTTCGAACCATTCACCCGCTGTCTGGAATGCAACACGCTCCTCGTCGAAGAGGGGGAAGACGACGTGAAGGGGCGCGTGCCTCCCTTCGTCGAACGCACCTTCCACCGTTTTCATCACTGTCCGGGATGCGGGCGGGACTACTGGGAGGGGAGCCATTTCCAGGCGATGTCGGAAGAGGTCAAGACGATCGAGGCGAGGCTGAAGAAATAACGGGCGGCGCGGCCGCGGAACCCGAAGCGTGCGGCGGGAGATGGCGCGTGGCGCGGCCGCGGAGTTGCATCGCGCTGCGGCGCCCGGAGCGCGCGCATATTCATGAGGAGGGATGAATGGAACGAGAACGCTGGGCGACGAAGATCGGACTCATCCTCGCGCTCGCCGGAAACGCCGTTGGTCTCGGCAACTTCCTGCGCTTTCCCGTTCAAGCGGCGGGTAACGGCGGCGGCGCCTTCATGATTCCCTATTTCATCGCCCTCATCCTCGTCGGCATCCCCCTCATGTGGACCGAGCTCTCGATGGGGCGCTTCGGCGGCCACCAGGGGCACGGGACGATGCCGGGGATCTTCACGCTCCTCTGGCGCCATCCCGCGGCGAAGTATCTCGGCGTCATCGGGCTTCTGCTGCCGATCACGGTCTTCATCTACTATCTGTGCGTCGAATCATGGACGCTCGGTTTCGCGTTTTTCTCACTCACCGGAAAATACAACGGCGCCCTTACCCAGGAGACCATGGGAGGGTTCCTCCAGGGCTATCAGGGAATCGTGCACAACAGCTATTTCAACGGCATCTTCTGGGCATACCTTTTCTTCATCCTCACCGCGTTCATCAACTTCTACGTGCTTCGGCGCGGTATCCGGGGAGGCATCGAGCGCCTCGCGCAGATCGGAATGCCGCTCCTCATCATCATGGCGGTGATTCTCGTCGTGCGCGTCCTCACGCTGGGCACGC